>ORMF010239098.1_pt1 | contig 10175 bp, 8 predicted proteins | sample 1779871 | NCBI WGS metagenome assembly ORMF01 (sample SAMEA104232316, study PRJEB22302) | groundwater metagenome | biome: forest; feature: aquifer; material: groundwater | place: USA | collected 2011-08-07 | depth 5.4 m | reverse complement strand
AGGAAGATCACGTCTCGATGGGCATGACGGCCGCTCTCAAATTGCGGACGATTGTCGGCAACGCCGAGCTCGTTATCGCGATTGAGCTGCTTGCCGGCGCTGAAGGTTTGGAGTATCTAAAACCACTCGTGCCCGGTCGCGGGGTTCGTCGGGCTTATGAGATCATCCGCGCGCATGTACCGCGTCTTCGGGAAGACCGGCCGTTATCATCGGCGATTCAAGAGATAGCTGAACTAATTCGCAATGGAGAGTTTGATCATGCAAAGTGAGGAGCGCCCGACGACCGCACTAGACAATCGTTCCAGTATATCGCTCCGACGGGCGCATTGTTGTTACTCCCGCTTTGTGATGTGCGATACCGCTTTTAATTTAAGATAATGCAGATCCTGAGACTTCGCAGGTTCTGGCGGCCATATTTCCAGGAACTGCGAAGCCGCAATTCCGCGGATTTCTTGCGAGTGAAGAAAGCCTTCGTTTCAGATTGTCCCACTTCCAAAGCACGTAAGTTAAAGAGCTTGTTCTACCCGTAGTCCTAAATTGCATCACAGCGTTATCATGGAACTGAATCTTCAGTTATCGATGGAAGCCGCTGCACGGAAACAGAAGCCCCTGCAATAAAGCTCAAGGACCGTAAGATGTTTGATCGAATTCAATCACCTACCCGAAGACCAATGATAGACGTTCGCAGTGACACCGTAACTCGTCCGACGCCCTCCATGCTCGAAGCCATGATGCAGGCCAGAGTCGGCGACGATGTGTTTGGAGAAGATGAAACTGTAAACGCGTTACAAGAAAAACTAGCAGATCTGTTTGGCATGGAAGCGGGTTTGTTTTGTCCCTCAGGCACGATGACCAATCAGGTTGCGATTAAGCTTCATACGCAACCTGGCGATGAGGTGATCTGCGATCAGCTAGCGCATATCTATCTTTTTGAAGGAGGCGGAATCGCCTGTAACTCCGGTGCTTCTGTGCGTTTAATGCAAGGTGACAACGGACGGTTCACCGCTAAAGATGTCTCAGAGAACATCAATAATCGACAGGATTCGCACTATCCTTATACGCGCTTGGTCGCGATCGAGAACACAGTGAACAAAGGCGGCGGCTGCTGCTGGGATTTGGAAGAAATCAAGAGGATCCGAAACCTTTGCGATGAACATGGATTGGCACTACATCTTGATGGCGCACGCCTGTTCAACGCGTTAGTTGCCAAAGGCGAATCGCCAAAACAATACGGCGAATTGTTTGACACGATCTCGGTTTGTCTATCAAAGGGGTTGGGGACTCCGGTTGGGTCCCTATTATTGGGGCAACGGAAGGACATCGCTAGGGCCCACCGCTTTCGCAAAGTGATGGGCGGGGGAATGAGGCAGGCAGGTTATCTGGCCGCAGCGGGAATCTATGCACTTGACCATAATGTGGACCGGTTAAGCGAGGATCACAGACGGGCAAAAACATTAGAGAAAGAGTTGCAGTCCCTACCCTATGTAGCCGACGTGCTGCCTGTGGAAACCAATATCGTCATCTTTAAGTTGCAGCACACGATAAGCGCGAGTAAGTTTCTTGATCACCTACAGCGAAAGGACGTCAAAGGAACCAGCATGGGCAAACAGCTGATCCGTTTTGTGTTCCATCTTGATGTGACGGATGAAGACATCGACGTTCTGCTGAACGCGCTACGATCTTTCAGTGAGGAAAGAGGTGGTGGTGCCACGACGGGTTGAGCTGGATTTCAGGAAAACCATGGCCTCCCTTCGCCGGCTGCTGGCGATTCTTAACGAGAAGAGGTATTTCGAGATGGGAAATCTTTGGATCTGAAGGCATACAACACAACCCAGCTAGCTTGATTGTATCAGTTGAGAGCTGTTTGTCACCCATGATGCTTTCAGATTAACGCCACCTCCCACCACTCCTAATATATGAGACCCAAAATGCCATCTGGATTTGCCAAAAGCGGATTTCCGGTCCGCGTTCGACTCGACGCGAGAGAAGCGGAGTTCACTAGCGAAAGAATTTAGGTCGAGCTGCAGGATCAGGAAGTCGTGAGGCGGAAGCGACTCTAGAGCTACGGATGAACGAAGACAAGCAACTGGAAGAAGACTGCCGGCGAAAATTGAGAGCCGCGCGGCGTGTTGTCATAAAGCTCGGCACGAGCCTGGTAACCGGAGAGCAGGATCATCCGCTCACCGAGCAAGTGGCCTCACTTGCGTGCTCTATATCCGCGCTGGCAAAGAGTGGGCGGCAAATTCTGCTCGTGTCTTCAGGAGCCGTTGGTCTGGGGAGAATCAAACTAAACCTGAATCCTGCCAGGCTAGGTGATCTGGTAATGAGACAAGCTTGCGCAGCCGTTGGTCAGAGTTTGCTGATGCACGCTTATGAAGAGCTATTCAGCGCGCACGACGTGAAGATTGCTCAGCTACTTCTTACTGAAGATGATTTTGCAAGTCGCCGGCGCTATTCAAATCTGCGCTTGGCGATCGAAAAGTTGCTAAAGCTTGGCGTGATTCCTGTCATTAATGAAAATGATACGGTTTCTACCAGTGAGATCGAATATCTCAATCTCGGGATTGGGCGCATCTTCAGCGACAATGACCGGCTCGCTGCTCTGGTGATGAGCAAGATCGAAGCAGACGCTCTCATTATTCTGACCAATGTTGACGGCTTAATGTCTGGTCGAGCGTCGGCGAGACGTCCTGGTCAACGCCAAGAGAAAGGAGCAGTAATTCACTTAGTCACAGAGATCACCTCCGAATTAAAGGCTTTGGCGAACGGTCCCTCAGCCAACGGTCGTGGCGGGATGGTGACTAAGTTGGAATCTGCCGAAATCGCAATGCGCGCGGGAGGCGTAGCCGTGATCGCAAATGGCACTAAGCCTGGCATTTTGGATCAGATCTTTGCGGGAAACCTGGTCGGTACTACCCTGGTCTCGCGCGCCCGGATTGGTGGCAAGCGTCGTTGGATCAAATACGCGGCAGGCGTGAGTGGCAGGCTGATGGTTAACTCTGGTGCTCAGGAAGCTATCACCCGAGGCAAGGCTAGTCTGCTTTCGTCCGGTGTCGTTCGAGTTGAGAAGCAGTTCAAGGCAAAGGATGTGGTGAGCATCACTGATCAGCAAGGACACGAATTTGCCAGAGGCATCGCTAACTACGCAAGCCAGGAAGCAGAAGAGTTCCTCTGCTCTAAGTCCTCCACTGATGGTCCGAGACAAGCAAAGGCTCGCGTGTTAGTTCGCCGTAATAATATTGTGCTGACGGAATAGATGACCATAGAGTTTGGTCTCCGTCTCTCGAGGCAGAGCCTGAAAAAGCCGTAGCACGACGGTCCGCAAAACTTTCCGCCCCGTGCGGGTAGCGAGCCGCACGCAAGGCCTAAAATCATGAAGCTGACAGAAGAAAGCAACGTCGCACTATGCGCGCGCCGCGCGCGCAAGGTGGTGCGCCGTCTGGGCGCGCTTTCTGATTCCTGCCGGCGCCAGGCGTTGCTGGTTGCCGCTGATGCTCTATTTCAACAGCGGGCGATGATCCTTGCCGCTAACGAGCAGGATTGTCAGGAGGCTTTGTCGGCAGTTGAGAATGGATCGATGACCCGGGCCATGCTGGCTCGATTGCAGACGAGCGAGCGCGGTGTCGAAGAAATGGCTGCACGCATGCGTGAAGTATCAGGCCTTCCCAACGTGGTGGGGCGCATACTTTCAGTCACTGAGTTAGACCAGGGACTGATGCTCCACAAGGTATCTTGCCCCTTGGGCGTCATCGGAATCGTGTTTGAATCGCGCCCTGACGTTGTGCCACAGGTCACTGCTCTGGCTCTGAAATCCGGCAACGCCTTGCTACTCAAGGGCGGTTCAGAAGCGGCGCAAACCAACCAAGCGCTGGTATCAATCCTGCGCACTAGCTTCAGAAGTTTTTCTGAAATTCCGGAGGATGCTATCAGTCTGCTGCACACACGCGAAGACGTACTCGAGCTGCTAGCTCTTGAGGACGAGATAGATCTCATCATTCCTCGTGGTTCGAAGCAGTTCGTGCGCTATGTTGCGAGTCATAGTCGAATACCTGTCTTAGGGCACGGAGAGGGTCTCTGCCATGTCTACATTGATGTGTCCGCGGACTTGGAAAAAGGCTACGACATCGCCTTTGATTCAAAAGTGCAATATCCGGCGGCATGTAATGCAGCCGAGACTTTGCTGGTCCACAAAGCGGTCGCGGCGAGGTTTTTGCCAGAGATGATCGACCGCTTCACGTCTGCCGGCGTTGAAGTACGCGGCTGCCCCAGCACGCTCTTGCTTTTGAATGGGCGCAAGGTTAACGCCGCATTTCGAGATGATTGGTCGACCGAATATTCGGATCTAAAGATATCCATTAAGATTGTTGGCAGTATTGATGAGGCTATCACGCACATTGAGCGCTATGGCTCAAAACATACCGAGGTAATCGTTACCGAAGATGAACAGGCTGCGTCGCGATTCATGGAGGAAGTAGATGTTGCCAGCGTCTTCCATAACGCTTCCACGCGATTCGCAGATGGGTTTCGTTATGGGCTGGGAGCGGAACTGGGAATTAGCACTTCCAAGCTTCATGCTCGGGGTCCCGTAGGTTTGGAGGCGCTCGTTACTTATAAGTACAAGCTCTATGGAGAAGGCCACACGGTTAAACCGTATGCCGAGGGTGAGCGCAGGTTCAAACATCGTGCTATCGAATGACAGCCGCCTGGAGCAGAATGAAATAATCAAGCGTAACCTTAATCTATGCCAACCGAAGATCACAATGTGAGCCCTGTTCGGGAGGGTGACGCGCGATCGCTGAAAGAGGTCCAGCTTTCCTTTATCGGCTGCGGCGCTATGGCGGAAGCCATGATCGCCGGGCTTCTAAGAGAGCGTCTTATCGCTCCTACCCAGATTTTCGGTAGTCATCCGCGTGCGGTTCGACGCGACTACTTAGCAGGGAAGTATGGTATCCACCTCTTTGAGAATAATCGTGAGGCAGCCGTTTCTGGTCAGCGTGAGGACCGGGGAGATTCAATTATTGTGCTCGCCGTTAAGCCGCAACGGATGGGCCAGGTCTTAAAGGATTTGCGAGAAGCGGTGCGCGGTAATCAACTGATACTCTCGATTGCTGCCGGAGTCTCCACTAAGACCATTACGGAAGAGATAGCTCACCGCGCCGTCGTGCGCGCCATGCCCAATACGCCGGCGCAGATTGGGCAAGGGATGACCGTTTGGTTCGCCACTCCTGAGGTTAGCCTGGAACAGCAAACCTGGGTGCGCGGGCTGCTTGGTGCATTGGGGCATGAAATGCATGTCGAAACAGAAAGAATGATTGACATGGCAACAGCTCTCAGTGCTACTGGTCCCACTTACATCTTTCTTATGATGGAGGCCCTGGTAGATGCGGGAGTACATTTGGGATTCTCACGCCATGTTGCACAGGAACTCGTCCTGCAAACGATGCGCGGTTCGGTGAGCTTTGCTCTTGAAACCGAAAAGCATCCGGCCGAACTGCGCAATATGGTGACTTCGCCCGGAGGCACATCGGCGGAAGCTATCTACCAGATGGAGAAAGGCGGCTTCCGCACCGTCCTCTCAAAGGCAGTCTGGGCCGCCTATCAACGATCTGTTTCCCTCGGCAGTGGAGACAGCTGCCAATAATCTGTCACCTCTTTAGGCAAACGCCCTCGTTGACATGGATTTTCTTACAGAAATCATCGCGAAGAAACGCATACGCGTGTCGCAGGCTAAGCGTGCTCTTGGTGATCAGGCAGGGGCAAAAATGCTGGCGCAGGCCATACGCGTGAGACACAAGGCAAAGCCTCATGCGCTGCGCGCTGCTATCAGCGATCGAACTCGACTAAACATTGTCGCGGAGATAAAACGCGCCTCACCGTCAAAGGGCGTCATACGCGAAAGTGTGGAACCGGCATTGCTCGCTCACAGCTACGGGGAAAGCGGCGCGGCTGCGATCTCCGTGTTGACGGAAGAAGACTGCTTCCACGGTTCACTTGAAGATCTATGCGCCGTTCGCCGATCGGTGCGATTGCCGGTGCTGCGTAAGGATTTTATCTTCGACGAGTTCCAGGTTTATGAATCCGCCGCCGCTGGCGCAGACGCCCTCTTGCTAATCGTCGCCGCACTCCGTGACGAGCAACTGGTCCGCCTTCGTCAGATCGCGGAAGACGATCTAGGCATGGATGCGCTGGTGGAGGTGCATACCCAAACGGAAATGGATAGAGCGCTTAAATGTGGTGCCACTCTCATTGGCGTGAATAATAGAAACTTGCACACCTATGAGGTTTCGCTTGATACGTCAGTTGAACTGGTGGAAAATGTATCTGATGGGGTTTTGCTTATCAGTGAAAGTGGATTGCGGAACGTGTCCGACCTCAGTCGGTTGAGAGGACTGGGATATGACGCGTTCTTAATTGGCGAAACATTGCTTCGGGCCAATGAACCCGCCACCGCATTGCAAGCCCTGTTCAGAGAATACAGGCGGAAGGATAAGGTCATACTGAGCACAGGCAGGCCATAGCGCCTAACGGTTTTTCTCAGGCTCATTTCAGATACGTGAGGTTTTGAACGACTTAATAGGTGAGAGGTCAAAGGTCCAACCGAGCGTTAGTTTGGCGAATTTGGTGAATATTCTTGAATTGCGCGGACGCTAAGGCTACTCTAAGTGCTCGGCTATGCTTCAGGTATCGGAACCCATGTCCAACCATAATCACTCTTCGTTGCTTGTAAATGCCGGGTTGCAGTCCGGCCTCGTTGTCGCGGTCCGTCGACCTGCCGGCATAGTTTCGTCGTCTTTCTGTTGTGCGTGTCGGCCAATGACAGTAGTCATGGTAATGGCGGCTTGCGCTTGTACGCGAGGAGGATGACGACGAGTAATTGAGAATCTGTGGTTCTTGAACACTAAGGTCGTCATCGGAAACCAACGATGACGGCCTTTTAGTTTTCATGGCAAGGTTGCAATCGGGAGCGCTCAGCCATCGCATTGAATAAGGAGGGCTCTATGGAGTTCCAACAACTGGAAATGTTTGCCGCCGCGGTTGAGGCGGGGAGCGTGCGCGGTGCTGCTGAACGCGTGTTTCGCACTGCGTCAGCAGTCAGTATTGCGCTGCGGAAGTTAGAGGAAGAGATGGGCGCTCCGCTCTTTGATCGCTCTGAGCGACACCACTATCAACTGACGGACTCTGGCAGACTCCTCTATTCGTATGCGACGCGTATTCTGGAAATGCGTAAGGTAGCGACGACAGCAGTCAAAGATCTTGGTCGCGGCCAAGCCGGAAATCTGCGTATCGGTACACTCGAAAGCGCAAGTCTCTATCTTCTCCCCTCGTTAATATCCACGTTTAACGAAGCGCATCCAGGGGTTAGGACCGAGGTAGTGTGTGGTAACTCGGAACGCCTAATTACGGCGCTTGGTAATCGAGCGATTGAATTAGCGCTGGTCGCAGACGCGCCGGATGAGCCTGGGCTTGATCGGCATCTGATCATGAGAGACGAGCTTGTATTGATAACCAGTCCAAGTCACCGGCTGGCTAACTTGCAGCAGGTGCAGGTAAGTGATCTGGCGGGCGAGGTCCTGATTGTTCAGGGTACAAAATCAATACTGCGGGAAAGAATCGTCCAGGCATTTCAGGAATCGGCTATTCCCTTCAACGTCAGCGTAGAGAACATCGCAATTGAGGCGATCAAGCGGATGGTTGCTGAAGGGCTAGGGATCGGGTTTGTGCCGCTGATGTGCGTCCAGGAAGAAGCCGCACGTGGCACCTTGACCACTATCAAGCTGGAGGGGATTGGCAGCGATTGGAATCTCTGGCTGGTCAGTCGCAGGGATCATTCGCTCTCAGCCGCGGCGCGAGCTTTTATTGATGCTAGCCTTGCCCACGCGCAAGCTTCTGAAGATCCCGCGCACGCTTCTGAAGATCCAAGAACATCTGTGCCGGAAGAGCTGGATAAAGAGTCTCGGCAGCACGCCAATAGTCGGCGGCCAATTGCGATTCATCCGCGCAGAGTCATTCACTGTTGAAATGGAAACGGCTTGCTGAATTAGGCTGACTCTAGCTTCGACGATGGCTTTCATAATTGCACTCTGAATTGCTGACTTCGCGAAAAATCCAGTGTAAGACTCCATTCTCCTGCATTTGAGGTGCTCTTTCGATGGCGCGGGCAAAGCTCCGAGAAAAAACTCTCTAGAATTACCCCCTTCAGACGTGGGAGCGCTCGGTTACCTTTTTTGCGCCTGGTCGCGCCAGACTTGCTGGATGATTTCGGGGTAAGCTCGGGCCCACCCGCCAAAATAGTCTACGCCGAACGGCATTTGAATTGGAGCCAACTCCTGATTCTGTTCATTCAGGGCTTCATTGGTGACTGACCGAAAGTGATATTTGACGAAAGCCTGCTGTGCTTGATCACTCCGGAGATAATCGAGGAACGCCTCGACCAACGGACGTGTTTCTGCTTGCATATCGCGGTCGATCAGTACCGCTGGATGCTCGCTAAAAATCGTGGCTTCGGGCACCACGATCTCTATCGGCGCGCCGGCATCCTTGAGTAGCAATCCTTCGAGTTCGTAGGTAATGATGGCGTCGCCGTAACCGGTTTCGAATTGGGTGCGTGCCTCTCGGGCCGAGCCCGGAGTTGAGATCACGTTGCGCCAGATACCTTGCAGCAGTTCTAAAGCGCGCTTCTCATCTCTTTTGCCTGTCTCTTTCTCGGACTTGATCAACTCTGAACCATAGATGGCCAGGATGGACCACTGTGCCCCGCCAGAGCTGACCGGGTCGGGATGGATGAGTTTCACGCCGGGACGAGCAAGGTCGGCGAAATCATGGATTCCGTATGGATTGCCTTTGCGAACGATGATTACGAAAGGGGTCTTATTAATGATCCCGTCATAAGGCACGCTGTGCCAGTCGGATGTAACCGCCTTGCCCTGCTGCAAGCGTTCTACGTCACGCTCAATGGAGAGAATGGCCACGTCGGCGTGCACCCCCTGCAGGATCTGGTTCGTGATGGTCTCGGAGCCAGCGAAAGATGAGCTAAAGCGAACCTCCTGGTTATGTTCACGTTTCCATTTCGCGGCGAAGCCGGGAAAGATTTCTTTCTCCAACGACTCTTTCATGACGGAGAAGGCGTAGACAGTAATCGTTCGGCCAGACTCACCGCCCTGAGTCGGCACGCAGCCTCCGCTCCAGAGAAGTAATAGCATTAACAAGGACGCGAACGTCGCTCGCCACAGATTCAATCGGAATCGTTCAGCTTGTTGAGATCGTCTAGTCATCCAGGTTCCTTTTCGTCAGAGGTCCCAGCAAATTCCAACTTGTCGCGGTCCAGTTAGTAATAAAGACCAGCCTCCAAAACTAAAGCTTGTCACAGTTCTCAAAGTCGAATTCGATATACCGCGCCAAGGACATAGAGGTCGCCCAGGTTAGTGCGGCCGTCATTTTGGCGCAGGTAATAAAGGTCCAGCGTAAAGTGGCGGTTGAACCGTCGGCTGGCACCCAGCGCGAATCTGTTGCGCACCCAGTCATGAACGCTCCAGTCGTAAAAGACTTCGTCGAAGGCGAAGAGTTGCAGCTTTAATCCGCCTGGCTTGATTGGGTGTTCAATTTGAAGGCGGTTCCGATACCGGGTGGCATCAACCTGCGGGTGACGAATGCGCCGCTCAAACTGGTTGCGGTCAGAGAAGGTAAACTTGCCAATGGTAAATCGGACGGTTGCGGGAATCGTCAACCGGTGCTCATAACTGTTGTGGCCTGGCGCAGGCTGCGTACTTGAGTATAGGTAGGTCGGTGCTAGAGTAAGATACTTGTCCATCCTTAGAGTCAAACCAGCACCAACGCGTTCATCCACCGGACGGGTCACGTGCTGGCCAAGGCGCAACGTCCCCAGCAGATTCAGATCAACACGATCGCTGACCGGGAGGGCGATCTGCAGGTCATTCCAAATCTGCGTGTCCCTGCGAGGCGCGGACGCCGCGCTCTGGGCTCTAAGACTACTGACGAGGCTAACGAGCAGGGCGCCTACTACAATCAATTCTGCTATTTGCCTTATGTTATCCATCGAGCACACGAGCACACCTCACCTACGGCGTGGGCCCACTTGACCTACACCGATTCCAAAAAAGTTGTTTAGATCTCTTTAGGCCGAGGACGACTACGCGCGTGTTAGAGCACGTCGTCGT
>ORMF011210375.1_pt1 | contig 10178 bp, 19 predicted proteins | sample 1779871 | NCBI WGS metagenome assembly ORMF01 (sample SAMEA104232316, study PRJEB22302) | groundwater metagenome | biome: forest; feature: aquifer; material: groundwater | place: USA | collected 2011-08-07 | depth 5.4 m | reverse complement strand
TTCAGGGAACGCGCAGCCGATTATCACGTCGTCGATTTCCATTGGGTCGAGCTGCGGAGTTCGCTTCAACAACTCGGCTATCGCTGCCGCCGCCATGTCGTCGGGACGGGTGTTGCGTAACGTGCCTTTGTTTGCTTTGCCGACTGCGGTGCGGACGGCGGCAACTACGTATGCTTCATTCATATTATTTCCCTTTCAATTCTCGCATGACGATCAATGCTTCTAACTCTATCAACTCTACAAACTCTATGGGGACTCTACGAACTCTTCTTCGGCTTCATCATCCTAAACACATTCTTCAACTGCTCCCTCGGCATTGCATGGACAAGAGTGTTGAACTGCCCCGACTGCAATCTTTCACCGCCGTCAATCGTAACGCACTCTCCTGTAATGTACGACGCAAGGTCTGACATCAAGAACACTGCAAGGTCTGCTAGCTCTTCGTGTTTACCAAATCTTCCGAGCGGAACTTTCTTCTTGTACTTTTCTATCAACGAAGAATCTCCGGGCATGAGACGTGACCATGCACCTTCTGTTGGAAATAAGCCCGGGGCAATTGCGTTGAGGCGGATGCCGTACATTCCCCACTCTGTTGCAAGCGACGTCGTCATCGCATACACACCGGCTTTAGCGCAGGCGGATGGCAACACGAATGCTGAACCAGACTCTGTGTAGGTTGTAACGATGCTGAGCACAGAACCGTTCTTCTTATTCTCAATGAGGTACTTTCCAAACTGTTGTGTACAGTTAAATGAACCCGTCAGAACGATATCAACAACAGCCTTGAAAGCATTGGGACTCAAGTCCTCTGATGCAGAAAGAAAATTTCCTGCCGCGTTGTTCACAAGACCATCAAGTGAACCGAACTCGCCCACGATTCGCTTCATCATCTCACCGACTTTGTCGTAATCTCGAATATCAACAACATGTGTGAGAACTTTCGCACCAGTCGCAGAGATTTCTTTTGCTGCGCTGTTCAGCTTCTCTTCCGTTCGTCCGCAGATGGCAACGTTTGCGCCGAGTACACCGAAACGTTTCGCCATCGCGAGACCGAGTCCGCTGCCGCCGCCAGTGATGAGGATGGATTTATTTGAGAGGATATCTTTGTTGAACATGAAGTACTTGTTATTGATTTATTGAGCCATCACGTCTTTGATTTTTCCGTTTTCGCGGTTTGCGCATGAAGATTTTGTAAACATCCTTCTGAAGTCTCGGCTCAGTTTCATCCGTCAATCCGTAATAGTCGCGACGCAGTTGTTCCAACACTGCGAGTCGCTCGTCATACGATTTCGTTTGCCAGAATTCGAAGTCGTTTCCCTGGTCTTTGAGTTTCACGTTTCGAAATGCGATTTTGTTCATGCGTGATTCCAGACTCTTACTCACCCGCCAATTCAAGAAGGTGTTCATAGACGTTCGTCGCAATTCTAAAGTTCGCTTTCGTACGCAAGTCATCCATGATTGGCTTCACCGTATCTATAAAGCCTTCGTGCTTCGCTCGCAGTAGGACGCCGAGGAGCCCAATGATCGGTAGAGATAATTCGATCGCAACTTGTCGCCCTTTCTTTTCATCAATCAAAAGCCAATCTACACGGCGTTCAATCGCCAATGCGATCGCGTGCGCCTCACCTGCGTCCAACTCCTTCAACAGCGTCTCAATAAGACGACTATTTTCAGCTTGCGCTACTTCGATCCATTCTCCAAATCGTATTTGGACGGGGCTTCTCTGCAATTCATCGAACACAGCTTGAGGAATGATGATTCGAGAGAACACCTTGCGCAACAATTCCAGTTGATCAACAACTGCCAGATTGGAAATTGAGAGGTGTCGCTCACTACAACCATTTCATCTTCTTTAATGTTTCGACGTCGCGCTTCAATTCCGTCAGGTCGTAGTTCAAAGGAACGTCACGCTGTGCAAGTTGCTTTTGAAACTCCAATTGTGTCATGCCTGCAAGTTTGCTCGCTTGACCGAGAGTCATTTTCCCTCTTGCGTACAAACTTACCGCGAGTTCTATCTTGATCTCCTCCTCGGTTAGCTTCGTTTGGTCGAGAATGCTATCATCAAGCACTACACTCATATTTTTTCCTCCTCCATTTGTTTCACCTAATGACGCAATTTTGCAATCGTCAATGATTCAATTCCTCAACGCCTTCCCATTCTTCAGCATAAACGCCAGCCTCTCCTGCGTCTTCCTCTCCGCAGCCAAACTCAGGAACGCCTCCCGCTCTAAATCTAAAATATACTGCTCACTCACAAGCGTCTTCGCCGACAAATCACCGCCGCAGAGAATATACGCGAGCTTCGTCCCAACATGCATATCATACTCGCTAATGCGACCCGCGCTCTTCATCAAATACATTCCCATCTTCAAGGTTGCAAGCGCTGACTCGCCGAGGACAGGAATATCCGTGCGAGGCATCGGCTGTTTGTAGCCTTCCTTCACCATCGCGAGCACAGTCGCCTTCGCATCCGCAATCAGATAGTCTTTGTTCATGGTAATGCCGTCGGACTTGCGAAGGAATCCAATCTCTTTCGCTTCGACTGCGCTCGTCGAAACTTTCGCCATACCGATTGTCTCGAACACCTGCTTCACAAACGGAAACAAATCTGCATCCGAACCTTTCGGCACACCGTCGAGCATTCGCACCAACATTTCTTTGCATCCGCCGCCTGCGGGGATAATGCCGACGCCAACTTCAACAAGCCCAATGTACAACTCCGCAGCGGCGCGAATCTTATCTGCGCCAAGCGCAAACTCGCAGCCACCGCCGAGCGTCATGCCGAATGGCGCGGCAACAACCGGCTTCGGTGAGTACTTCAGCGACTGCGTCGCCTTCTGAAACGCCCGCGCCATCACATCCAACTCATCCCAATCGCCTTCCTGCGCCGCCATCAGCATCAGCATGATGTTCGCGCCGACGGAGAAGTTGTCCCCCTCATTCCCAACAACCATTCCCTCAAAATTCTTCCCTACTTCCTGCACGGCAAAGTTCGTCATCGAAAGAATATCTTCCCCAATCGCGTTCATCTTCGAATGAAACTCAAGGCACGCAACGCCGTCGCCGATGTCAATCAGGCTTGCACCGGAGTTTTTCTTTATGACTTTGTTTCTGTCTTTTAGCGACGGAAGAAGAACAAGTCCCGGCTTCTCTTCAAGCGCAACATGCTTCCCACTCTTCACATCAAAGTAATACGTTACGCCGTTGCTCTTTTCATAAAACGGTTTTTCTCCTGATGCAAGAAGCTTTTCCACCATCGGCGGAATCGTCTTCCCTTCCGCACGCATCTTCTTCACCGACTCCTCGACGCCAATCGCATCCCACATTTCAAACGGACCGAGCTGCCAGTTGAATCCCCAGCGCATCGCTTTGTCAACGTTCACGATGTCGTCCGAGATTTCGGGAATGCGGTTCGCGGAGTAGAGCAGAATAGCGCTCGTCGTTTTCCAGATGAACTCGCCCGCGCGGTCGTTTGCATACGTCAGCATCTTCAACCGCTCGGTCAAGCTCTCGATATTTTTTCCCGCTTCAATCGAGGCGAACTTTCCCTTTTGTCGCGCACGATATTCAAGCGTGTTGTAGTCAAGCGTCAGGATTAGGTGACCGTCACCTTTCGTTCTTTTATAGAAACCCTGCTTCGATTTGTCGCCAAGCTTTTTCTGCTCCACCATCTTCTTGATAAAGTCGGGAACAACAAACATAGCGCGCATCTCATCTTCGGGCACTGCGTCGTACAAATTGTTCGCAACATGCACGAGCGTGTCAATGCCGACAATGTCGCCGGTGCGGAACGTTGCGCTCTTCGGCTTGCCTGTTGCGGGACCCGTCATCTGGTCGACTTCTTCAATAGTGAAGTTGCCCTCGAGCATCGTGCGCATCGCAGCCATCATCGCGAACACACCGATGCGGTTGGCGATAAAGTTCGGACGGTCTTTACAATAGACGATGCCCTTGCCAAGCACGCGCTCACCGAACTCCGCCATCGTCTGCACAACTTCAGGCAACGTCTCGGCGGTCGGAATAATTTCCAACAACCGCATGTAGCGCGGCGGATTGAAAAAGTGTGTGCCGAGAAAATGTTTTCGGAAATCTTCCGACAATCCTTCTTTGATTTGATTGATGGGAATGCCCGACGTGTTAGACGAAACGATGGTCCCCGGCTTGCGCACCGCATCAACTTTCTTCAGCAACTGCTGCTTGATGTCTAACCGCTCAATCACGACTTCGATAATCCAATCAGCCTCCTTCAGCCAGCCGAGATTGTCATCGAAGTTTCCGATGGTGATGAGCTTCGCGAAGTCGGGAGAGTAAAATGCAGCAGGCCTCGCCTTCTTTGCCGATTCGAGTCCTGCGTTGACAATGCGATTGCGCACCGCAGGACTCGCGAGCGACAAACCTTTTGCAGTTTCTTCAGCCGTGAGTTCCTTCGGCACGATGTCGAGCAAGTAGGATGGAATGCCCGCGTTCGCAAGATGCGCGGCAATCGCCGAGCCCATTACGCCTGAGCCGAGGACGGCGACTTTGTGGATTTCACATGTCATGGTTTGTTTTTCTTGTTTATGAACCATTGCCACGACCTTCATGTCGTGGAAGATAAGACCTAACCCAAAAACTATATTCGGGCTTTAGCCCACCACACTCTTGGGACTAAAGTCCCCCCGGAGCGGGGGTTAGCCTGAATTGGATCCACGAGCTAAAGCTCGTGGCAATATGTGATAAGCGAATGACGGTTTCAATTTGTTTATTGCCACGACCTTCAGGTCGTGGATCAAAAGACTCCAAACCCTACTTGGACTTTAGTCCCTCAACCGAGAATCCATATTTGCGAAGAGCCTCTTCATACTCTTCAGCAAAGGACTTCTTCCGATGATGCTCTTCCTGATTGCGAATATACTCCCTAACAATATCAACCATAGACTCACTCACAGAGACAGCAACGTATTCATCCTGCCATTCGAGCTTCAACTTTGTGACATTGTGAAGATTCGCCCAATGCGACGACTCACCCTTGATGAGTTACGCAACCTTTGAAATTGTCTGGTCCGACTTGAGCGATATGAGTGTATGCACATGTTCAATGTAACCGCCAATTGTATCAAGGTAGATTCCTTTGTCGCGAGCATTTGATTTTATGTGTTCGAAGACAGTTTCGCGACTTTCCTTTGAAAGAAGCGGCTCTCGATTCTTTGTTGACCAAATTAAGTGAACCCAAATTCTGACGAACGGCATATGCCCTCCATCCCTTGGTGATGGGCTAAAGCCCCAAGATTGTTGGGGATGATTTTCATCCACGAGCTAAAGCTCGTGGCAATAGTTTTTCATTCCACGACGTCTCAATCGCGTTCGCAAGATGCGCGGCAATTGCCGAGCCCATTACGCCTGAGCCGACGACGGCGACTTTGGTGATTTGTCGAGTCATTGTCGTTTTATTTTTAATTTGAAATTCTGCCTCTATCAAACATTCTCTTCCATTGGAAGGTTACTCTTTCCAATGTTACACTTTTGACAAAGCGTCTGCAGGTTTTCTATCGTTGTTAGACCGCCTTTACTCCAAGCTTTTTTATGGTCGACATGCAGAATAACACCAAGCTCCGCTGCAGGACTTCTCCCACAATTCTTACATGTAAAGTTATCCTTTCGCATGACTAAGAACCTCAAGCGCCACGATATAGTCCTCGTAGCTCTCTTAACGGCTTTTATATCGGTTGGTTCTTTAGCTGAAGAACTTCCCGACCCATTCTTAATTTCTTCAACAAAAGTAGTCCGGGCTGATTCATCATTGATGTAAGCAACAAAGGCCTCAAGTGCCTTTCTCCAAGACCCAAAACGCTTTTCGTAAGTACCCGCGCAATATTTTGATACTGGTTTGACACAGTCAGAATAGTAGGGTTGTCGACCCAAAGAACGCCAAAGTCCTTCGATATTTTCAAATAACTCTTCGTTAGTTATCCCCCAATTCCGTGTTGGTTGAAGGTCTGCCCTCTGTAAAGCTTTAAGCCATGAACCCAAAAGACGATTGACAGTGGTTGAGCTATACTTACCGTGCTCTGAGTATTCTTCTCGGGTAAATGATTCTTTTCCTAACACGCGTGACACGTCTTTCAAATCTCCTATACACTCATGAATAGAGACATTGTAATTCCGTGTTCTTTGCAAACCAGCTTTTTCTAAAGCATCATGCCAAGACCCAAATCGCCTGATAATTGTTGCAGAATGGAACCTTCCACGGTTTGAATATTTCTCTGATGTCATAGAAATGTCAGGGTTTTCTCTAGCCACGCGACGCAAATCTTCTAGAATCGTCTCATCGTCAACATTTCTATTATTTGGTTTGAGCTCAAACTTCATTTCATCAATCCGACTAGCTCTTCGTCTATTGCTCACCGCAACAACCTCTCCCGCCGCCCATCGAACACACCGTGAATGTACACCGCCTTCTTCCCGACTTTGCTTGTTCACAACGTCTCAACCGATTTCAACAAAACCTTCTCCTGCATCGAGTAGCTCCAACGCTTTGGGTAGTGCCTTCTGGAGAATCTTTTTCAAGCTCTCATTCGAGGTATTGCCACACGTAAGCCAAACGACCTGCGGCGGCGAACCCAACTCGGATTGCAGACGAAGGAAGTCGCTGTCTTTCGTCAATACGGTCGCCGATTCTTTCTTTGCTGCGAGAAAGATTTCACGATCCGAGGAGTCACGCAAACCCATTTCGCGCACCGCGATATTGCAGGCGAAAGTTGCGCATCAATCCAGAGCGTCATGCCGGAACAACCGGATGGTCAAATTTTCTCGCTGCAAATTGCAAACAGGCTTGCAGGTCTTCACGCTGCAAGTCAGGCATCTCTTCGAGAATCTGTTCGGCGCTCAATCCTGCAGCGAACAATTGCAGGACGTCAACGACACGAATGCGCATTCCGCGAATACACGGACGCCCACTGCATTGTTCGGGATTGATAGTAATTCTATCCATATATGATTGCATCGTGTCCTCCTACTTATTGGTACGTCTCGCGCAACGGCCGCTCTTGCAACCCGCCTTCGGCGGGCATATCTCTTCGTCCGTCAAGCACACCGTGCATGTACACCGTTTTCTTCCCGACTTGATACACGATGCGATACGGCTTGAAATGAATTTCCAAAAAGTCCGTTGTGCCGAACTTATGCTTTCCCCCGAAGCGGCAACGATTGCTCATCAATCGCGCGGATAACATTTTGAATCGCATCCATCACAAGATGGAAGCCATGTCGGTCAACGTGAAATGGCGTTGTGCCTCTCTTCATTTCTCCACCACAATGCATGCATTTCATTTCTCATTTCGTCTTATAGATTTCCCTGCGATGACCGACATCATGAATGACTATCTGCCGTTCATCTCTGAGCACTTGATACACAACTCGATAATCGCCGACTCTCAGCTTGAACAACCCAGCTAATTCGCCGTGCAACGCTTCAGGTTTGATCGAATCAAAATTTTCTGCAAGCCAACGAATTCTTTTGATGATACGCTTCGCACTTTGTACATCAAGTTTTGCAAGCCCTTGTTCGGCAGGATCGAGTTTGCGCAGTTCGTACACGGTTATTCCAGACCGAGTCGCTTTACCATTTCATCGAAGTTTTGCCCTCGTTCTCCTTTGGCGACAGCTCTCTTCTGTCGAATAAGACGGTCACGCACTTTTTTCCTCAGCGGCAAACCTTCATCGGGGTCGCCAAGCAACTCAAATAATTTTTGTTCGATGAGAGTCGAAACCAATTCTTCGAACTCATCTTTTGTCATTTGTGCAACTTTTACGGGCATAGCAAACTCCCTTTTTTAGTGTCTGTTTCTCTCGAGCCAATGAAGAGAACCGATGCGATGGAGGTACAACAAGGGCGACGTATTCGAAATTGCATCAGCCATTGTTCAATTCCAAGTCGCGCAACTCTGTCTCAAGAGGAAATACCTTGTACTGCCGAAGCATCAGGAGAAATTCCGTTCGGCTCACTCCCGCCAGCTCTGCGGCTCGTCCCGATGAGAGGCGACCCAACTCGAAAAGCTTCACCGCCGCTAACCTTGTCAACTCTTGAGAAAACGAATCTTCGTCTGTCTTCTCCGCAAGGAGAACACTTTCGGGAACATTGAGAATGATCTGTCGTGTTTGCATCACTGAACCTCCATTTCTTCAAATTCATCTCTTAGCACCCTTAGCATTTGAACAACGTTCACAGCCATCGAGGCTCCTTTCATGTTTTTCGTTTATTGTTTCACGATTTGCGCAACAATCTCTCCTGCAACCCGCCTTCGGCGGGCATATCTCTTCGCCCATCGAACACGCCGTGAATGTACGCCATCTTCTTCCCGACGTGATGTCATCACGCGGCTTTGCCAAGTCTCTTCGCCGCCGCGTAAAGATCACATGCAACTTGCAAGTTCATCCAAAACTCCGAGGTCGTTTTCAATGCCCGGCTCAACCGAATCGCCGTTTCTGCCGTAACATCCGAGCGCCCATTGATGATTGCACTGATGCGCCGGGCAGAGAGACCGCTCGCATTGGCAAGTTCCGACTGCGTCATGCCAGCAGGTTTGAGAAATTCTTCAAGAAGAATTTCGCCTGGCGCCGTTGGTTTTCTGTTTCGTGGAATCATACTTCCTCACTCAATGATAATCGGTAATGTAAACATCATACGCGTTTCCTTCCCGCCACCGAAACACGATTCTGAATTGCTGATTGATGCGTATGCTGTGAAATCCTCGCAATGAACCTTTCAGTGCTTCGAGACGATTTGCGGGCGGCGAGAGAAGGTCTTTCAATTCATGCGCTGAGTTCACCATGTCGAGCTTTCTGAATGCGACCCTCCAAATTGCTGTCGGGACTTTCCTTGCCACTTTCGTATCATCGCCGTTGTAAATATCTTCTGTTGTTCTGTCTCGAAAGCTCGCTATCATTGGTTATCAATCCATCTTGAATTTCGTTAGCGCTTTGCTCCCCCTTCGACTCCGTCCCGACTTGAGAAGCGTCGGGACTACACTCAGGTTGACGATAGACTTCACCCCTCGCGCAACAATCTCTCTTGCAACCCGCCTTCGGCGGGCATATCTCGCCGCCCATCGAACACGCAGTGAATGTACACCGTCTTTTTCCCGACTTGATACACGATGCGATACGGCTTGAAATCTGTTGGTTTTCTAATTCGCAGAGTCATGTTATTTACAGAAATATTCACAACGCGCTCAATAGTCGCTCTTGAAAAACTTTCACCATATCTCTTCGCCCATCAAACACGCCGTGGATGTACACCACATTGCTTTTGATTTGATACACAATGCGGTAGGGCTTCCAATGGATTTCGAGATAATCGGTAATTCCCAGTTCGAGAAGTTGAAGCGGCATGTGCCCACGCTGCGGCAAACGGTCAAGACTGGAAATTGTTTGCTCAAGGTTCCCGATCACATAATCGGCGCGTTCAAACGAATCGCTCTTCGAAAGGTACGCGTCAATGTCGAGGAGGTCTTGATCGGCGTCTTTCGTCATCACTACGCGATAGCGTTTCACTTGCGGCGCTCTTTGATCTTCTTCCGAATATCGGCAAAGGCTTGCCTTACAGGTTTCACCTTTCCCTCTTTAATACTTTTGCTGCTCATCGCGAGTCTCTTGAGCAAAGCAAGCGTTTCTTGCATTCGCTCATACGAGTGAATGTCCTGCACAACCACTTTCGCCTCGCCGTTGTGCGTTACGACGAGCGTTCCTTGGTTTTCGGAAATATCGCGTATCAATTCCGACGCGTGCGACTTGAGGTAGCTGATGGGTTTTATCGATTGGCTGAATTTCATTCTTGCTCCTTTTGTCCGTTGACCTGAATATGGACTGAATTTTGGTCAGAGTCAAGAGTTGTCATTTCGGACATTCCCCAAATCAAAAACGGAAAAAAGCTTGCCACTAAGACACCTCCAAGGGAGTCCCTTCGGGACAAGACACGAAGGTTTTGCGAAAGCATCAGCACAGCGACAGCGTGAACAGTTTTGCCGACAACCTTATAGTCGCGAACGCCTTGCACCACCATCTTCGCTTCGCCGTTATGTGTGACTTTCGATGTGTTTGCCTTCAAGTAGCTGATGGGCTTGACGGATTCACTGAATCTCATATACGCTCCTTCTTTGGTTGTACTAAATATGGTCTACATTTAGGACTAACTCAAGTTG
>ORMF010127988.1_pt1 | contig 10178 bp, 7 predicted proteins | sample 1779871 | NCBI WGS metagenome assembly ORMF01 (sample SAMEA104232316, study PRJEB22302) | groundwater metagenome | biome: forest; feature: aquifer; material: groundwater | place: USA | collected 2011-08-07 | depth 5.4 m | reverse complement strand
CGGGGGGCCCCGCCGAGCCGCGCGCTGCCGCCGACGACTGGGTGGAGATCCTGCTTCCGGTCCACAACGAGGCGGGCTCGATCGAACGAACGATGCGCGAGATCTACGCCGAGATCTCGCCGCGGGTTCGGATGCGCTTCATCATCAGCGAGGATGGCAGTAAGGACGGGACACCCGACATCCTGAGGCGCCTGTCGGCCGAGCTGCCGATGCAGCTCCTCACCGGCCCCGAGCGCAAGGGGTACTCGCGGGCCGTGATCGACGGGATGGCGAAGCTCGAAGCCCCGTATCTGTTGTGCCTGGACTCCGACGGCCAGTGCGATCCCAAGGACTTCTGGTCGTTCTGGGAGCGCCGCCGGGAGTTCGACCTGGTGCTCGGCTGGCGCACGAAGCGGCAGGATACGTGGTTGCGGCGGGCGCTCTCGGGCACGTTCAAGCGCGTGTACCGGCTGCTGTTGGGCGTACCGTTCAAGGACCCGTCGTGCCCGTACCAGCTGATTTCCCGCGCACGCCTCGCGGAATTCGTCGGGAACCTGGGCGTGCTCAATCAGGGGTTCTGGTGGGAGTTCGTGGCGCACTGCTATCGGCGCGGGTTCACGACCTGCGAGCTGCCGGTGAACCACCGATTGCGGTTGGAGGGGGAGACGCAGGTCTACAAGTTCCGCAAGATGCCGGGGATCGGCTACTCGCACTTCCTCGGGCTCTTGCAGATCCGGCGCGCGACGCATCCGCCGGTGAGCCCTCGCCAACCGGTCAGTCCAGAGAACCGTTGACGGGCGCGAGTCGCGCGCTCCGCCACCGTCCTGCGGCCGACGCGCCGTAGCAGAAGCGCCGCGGCCGACCACGCGGGACATCGGTCGAGCGTTACGGGCGCCGTCAGGTCACGCATCTACAGGAGCGCAGCGATGGGGTTCTGGTCATCACGGACGGTCTTGGTCACCGGCGGCGCGTCGTTCATCGGCAGCCATCTCACGGAGCAACTCGTCGCAGCCGGCGCGAAGGTGCGCGTCGCCGACGACCTCTCGAGCGGGAAACGCGAGAATCTGGATCAGGTCGCGGCCAAGATCGAGTTCCTCGAGGGCGATCTACGCGACCGCGCCTTCGCCGCCAAGGCCTGTGCGGGGCGTAGCGCCGTGTTCCACCTCGCCGCCTCGCACGGTGGCCGGGGCTACATCGACACCCACCCTGTCGAGTGCGCGGGCAACATGGTGCTGGACGGGGCCGTGTTCGACGCGGCGCACAAGGCCGGCGTCGAGCGCGTGTGCTTCACGAGCTCGGCGTGCGTGTATCCCACGAACCTGCAGGCTCCGCCCGTCGGTGGGACCATGGCGTACCTCGAGGAGTCCCAGGCCAACCCGTTCGAGCCCGGCAAGGCGTTCGCCGATGGCGAGTACGGCTGGGCCAAGCTCATGGGCGAGATGGCGCTCGGCGCGTATCACAAGCAGTACGGAATGAAGGCGTCGATCTGTCGGCTGTTCACGGCGTACGGACCGCGCGAGAACGAGACCCACGCCGTGATCGCGCTGATCGCCAAGGCGATGATGCGTCTCGACCCCTACCCGATCTGGGGCACGGGGCAGCAGGACCGCAACTTCACGTTCGTCGACGACATCGCGACCGGCCTGATGCTCGCCGCCGAGCGGATCGAGGACGGGTCGCCCGTGAACATCGGCACGGCCGAGCACATCAAGATCGTCGACGCGGCCAAGATGATCTGCGAGCTGATGGACTTCGCTCCCAAGGAGTTCTTCTTCGACACGACCAAGCCCGTCGGCGTCTTCAGCCGCGCCGCGGACCTCCGCCGCAGCCGCAAGCGCCTTGCGTGGGAGCCTCGCACCTCGTTCCGCGACGGCCTCAAGAGCACGATCGCCTGGTACGTGAAGACCCACGACAAGCAGAAGCTCGCCAAGGGTCTCGAGACCCTCCTGACCGAGCGTTAGCTCGAGTCGATGTCGGGCGAGCCCAGACGCGTGCGGGTCGCCGTGGTCGGCGCCGGGTATACCGGCCTCGTCGCGGCGTACCGCCTGGCATGCCGGGGTCACGAGGTCGAGGTGCTCGAGCGCGGGCACGACGCGGGCGGGCTCGCCGGCGACTTTCGCATGCACGGCGCGTGCGTCGAGAAGTCCTATCACGTGGTCGTGCCCACGGACGACTATCTCGTCGCCCTGATCGAGGAGCTGGGCCTTGGCCCGCGTCTCGCATGGCCGCACAGCCGCGTGTGTTTCTTCCACGGGTCTCGGATCTACCCGTTCAACGGCCCCGTGGATCTCCTGCGGTTCTCACCGCTGCCCTTCCTCGATCGCCTGCGCGTCGGCCTCACCATCGCCGTCCTTCAGCGCACGAAGCGCACGTGGCGGAAGTTCGACCGCGTCACGGCGGCCACGTGGATGCGCCGTTACGCCGGCGACGCCGCGTACGAGGTCATGTGGGCTCCGCTCCTGCGCGGCAAGTTCGACCGCTTCCACGACCGCGTCTCGATGCAGTGGTTGTGGGGGCGGATCAAGCAGCGCGTGGACATCCGCCGCCCGGGAGTGGGCGGCGAGACCCTCGGCGTGCTCGCGGGCGGGTACCACGTGTTGACGCAGGAGCTCCTCCGCCGTCTCGCGGATGCCGGCGTCGTGACGCGCTACGGGACCGAGGTGCAGGCGCTGCGTTGGGACCCTCCGTCGCGGCAGGTACGGGCGGCGCTCGGGAATGGCGCCGGCGCGACCGCATCCGCGTCCTACGACCGCGTCGTGGTGACCGGACCCTCCCCCGTGTTCGCGCGGATGATCGAAGGGGCGAGCGAGGCCACGCCGGACCAGCTCGCGCGCCTGCGCGCGGTGCCGTACCTGGGCGCCGTCAGCCTCGTCTTCAGCTCGACGCAGGTGATCAGCGACTATTTCTGGCACAACATCTCAGCGCCGGCATGGCCGTTCCTCGTGTTCGTCAATCTCACGTGCCTGCGTGATCCGGCCGAGTTCGACGGGCGTCAGATCTACTACGTTGCGAGCTACGTGGACCACGACGATCCGTTGTTCGCCGAGCCCGAGGACGCGCTCCTGGGACGCTGGTTCGACGCGCTGTTGCGGATGTTTCCCGCGTTCGATCGCCGCCGTGTCGAGGAGCGAGCGTTGTTCCGGATGCGGTACGCGCAGCACGTGGTCGAGCCGGGTTACGCGCAGAGGATTCCCCCGTACCGCTCGGCCGTGCCCGGCGTGTACCTCGCGAACTTCAGCCAGATCTACCCGCAGGATCGCGGCACGAACTTCTCGATCCGGGAGGGCGACCGCATCGCGCGCCTCGTGGACGACGACGTGGTACGGGCGGGTGGCCCGCGCGTCGTTGACCTGGCATGATAGAGGGGGTAGCGGAGCCAACGCGCCTGAGCGCGGGAGAGTGGCGATGGAACGGACGACGAGCGAGGAGGCCGTAGGCGTGGGGCCGCTCGTGGAGGCCAGGCCGGGGGCGGCAGGTGACCCCGGCCGGACGGACCTCGTATTGATCTACCCGCCGTGGGCTTCGCTCGGGAAACGCGGCGTGCTGCAGAACAACCTCCCGCCGCTGGGGATCCTGTCGATCGCCGCGTACGCGGAGGCCAAGGGCTATCGCGTCCGTGTGATCGACGTCCACGCCGGACGCATGACCGACGTTCAGGTCATGGACCAGCTCCGCGAGTACCGGCCGCGCTTCGCCGGGATCAGCGTGCTCACGAACATGGCGATTCCCGCTCACCGCATCGCCCAGCTCGTGAAGGAGGTCGTCCCGGACTGCGTGGTGGTGGCGGGCGGGGTCCATGCCGAGGCGATGCCCGAGCAGATGCTCCGCAACGCCGCGATCGACTGCGTCGTGCGCGGCGACGGCGAGGAGGCGATGATCGAGATTCTCGCCGGCCGGCCGTGGGACCAGGTGCGCGGCCTCTCGTATCGCAAGGACGGAGCCGTCGCCAACAACCTGCCGCGTCCCGTCGAGATGGACTTGGACCGGTTTCCGTTCCCGGCCTACCACATGGTCGACTTCAAGCGGTACTTCCCGGCGGTGGGCTCGTACCGCAACCTGCCCGCGATCAACATGCTGATGACGCGCGGCTGCCCCGGGAAGTGCACGTTCTGCAATTCCGCCTTCACGACGCTGCGCTCGCGCTCCGCCGAGAGCGTGGTGGAGCAGATCAAACTCCTGCGCTATCGCTACGGGATCCGGCAGATCCAGTTCTACGACGACACGTTCACGGTCGCGAAGAAGACCGTGCTCGCGTTTTGCAAGAAGATGGTCGACGACAAGGTCGACGTGTCGTGGGTGGCCTACATCCGGGGCGACTGCTTCAGCGAGGACATGGCGAGCGCGATGAAGGCCGCGGGATGCCACCAGGTGCTGATCGGCATCGAGACGGGCGACGTCGGCATCATGCAGACGATTCGCAAGCCGATCGACAAGGACCGCTACCGCAAGACGATCGAGATCGCGCACAAGCACGGGCTCGAGGTGCGCGGCTCGTTCATCATCGGGAACCTCGGCGAGACCTGGGAAACGATGGAGAACTCGCTGCAGTTTGCCCGCGAGCTCGACATCGACCTCTTCCAGCTCAACATCAACACGCCCTACCCCGGGACGCAGCTCTACAAGTACGCGTTCGAGAACGGACTGCTCGTGCACACGAACTGGGAGGACTACGGGCAAGGGTCGGTGATCCTCCATTCGCCCACCCTTCCTGCGTCCGAGATCTATCGCTTCGAGAAGCACGCGTTCCGCTCGTTCTACATGCGTCCGAAGATGTTCTGGAGGCAGCTCCAGCGCGTCGCGAGCTGGCGGCAGATCAAGGATCTCGTCAATGCGTTCGCGATGCTGATCTTGGGCGCAGTGCTGTACAAGCATCCCGAGTGGGAGTGCTGGAACCGATTCAAGCCCGAGGACTTCGAGGACCACGACTTCAGCGTGCCGCCGCAGCCGCGCCTGACCTGGGAGCTGCGCCAACGCGAGGCCTTCGAGATGCCCGAGCTCGACACCGCAGGCGCGGCGGCCGCACCGACCAACGGCGCCGGCGGCACCGACCGCCTCCGGGTCGACGCGGCCGCGCTGGCCGAGGTCGCGGTGGATGCGCGCTCCTCGTAGGGAGCGTGAGCGCGTGACAGGCCCGTGCCGGACGACGCTTCCGTCGCCCTGACCGACGCCGAGGACGCACCGCCCCCGTTCCGCTGGCGTTCCGAGGCGCCCTGGGTGGTGATTCCGGTCGCGATCGCGCTGGCCACGCGGGCGTGGGCGATCGTGCCGGGCGTGCCGTGGTTCAACTCGGACACGGCGATCTTCACCCTCCTGTCTCGCCACGTGTCGCGCGGGGCCGACTGGCCGGTGTTCTGCTACGGCCAGCGCTACATCGGCACGTTGTGGGCCTGGGTGTTGGCCCCGTTTCACGGCGCGTTTCCCGGGGATCCGCGAGTCATCGCCCTCGGCTACGCGGTGCTGTATGCCGGCGTCGTTCTACCGCTCGTCTATCGGGTGTGCCATTCGATCGGCGGGCGCGTGGGAGCGCTCGCGGCAACCGGTCTCCTGGCGATCGGGACGCGCACGTTGTTTGCCGACACGTCGGGCCAGTGCATCGGGTACGTCGAGCTCCTCGCGACGGGCGCGCTCGCCATGGTCGTCGCGCCCGCGTACATCGCGCGACCCACCGGGGCTCGGGCCTTCGCCTTCGGGCTCGTGGCCGGGGTCGGGATGTGGCTCCACCCCGCGTGCCTGCAGTTCTTGCTGCCCGTCGGAGTCGCGCTGCTTGCCCGGGGACGGCTCGCGTCGTCCCGCGAGTCGGGCCGACTGCGGGTCGAGCTCGGGACGAGAGCGCTCGGGCTCCTCGCGGTGGTGGTCCTTGCCGCAGTGGTTACGGCCGGGTGGGCGCTGGCGTCGGCAGGGGCGGCCGAGGGCGACGGGCTCCTGAGTCCCGGGCTGGCGCTGACCAAGCCCGACGACAAGCTGCGGCGCGCCGCCGTTGCGGTGGCGATAGCGGTGTCAAGCGCCGAGCTGGTCCTCGCCCGGTCGCGGCGCCGGTGGCTTGGCGGCGCATTCGCGTTCGGGGCCGGCGCCGTCATCGGGCACGGGCCGGTGCTCCTCGCGGCGCTCGGCGACGCGGCCCCCGAAGGCGTTCGCGCTCCGATGTTCGTGACCGAGAGTGGCATTCCCGACAACGCGGTCGAGCTCGCGGGCGCGCTCGGCGAGCTGCTCATCGGGAGCGGTGTCGACGCCAGTCCGGCCCCGGTTCCCCTCGTCGCGTCGCGCTGGTCGCTCGCGGCCGTGCTTGCGCTCGCCGCCGCCGTCGCCCTGTGGCGATGCCGACACGAGCTCGGCCGCCTGATGGCCGGGCGAGCGGTCGCCCTCTCGATTCCCAGCTTGCTCACAATGCAGTCCGTGCTGCTCGTCGCCCTTTGGCTCGTGCACGCCGGTGGAGGTGTGCCTCGGTACCTGATCGGCCTGGTCCTGCCCACGGGGGCGCTCCTCGCCGCGACCGCGGCGCGGCTGCGCGCGCGCCCGTGTGCGCTGGCGGCGCTCGTGGTGCTCGTGGGGGCGACGTGGGGGGCCGACGTGTTCCCATGGATCCATGGTCGGACCCCGGCCGATCGCGGGTTTGCCGAACGCGCCCTCGTCGATCGGCTCGAGGCCGAAGGCGTGCGCGCCGGCTACGCCTGGTATTGGACCGCGGTCAAGGTCACTGCCATTGCCGACGAGCGCGTGATCCTGGCGTGCACGACGGGGGTGGGTCTCATGCGGTTTCCCCAGCACGCCCGGATCGCCGATCGCGACCTCGCGCCCGTGTTCGTGTTCGACCTCACGAACGACGGCGAGCGCGCGCTGGCGGCCGACTTCGCGCGCCTCCACGCGTGTGACGCGAACGGTCCGTGTGGCGTCGCGGTCGCGGAGTTCGACGTGGCCCACTACCACGTGCTCCGCACTCGCCGCACGCGACCGATGCCGTATCGCCAGTAAGTGGCCGCGCAGAATACGTACTCCATTTTGCTTGCCCACTGGGCCGCTGGCAGCGTTCGGCCTCGGATCACATAGCCCACTATGCTCACCTCGGCCTGCCTTGGTAGCGGCCCAAGCGGCGGCGCGAAAGGAGCACTATATTGCGCGGCTCCTAACCGGCGCGGATCGACGTGGGTGGTGCGCGACGCTTACCGCGACCCGCCGAGCTCGCGGGCGCGGCGATGCACCTCGATCGCCAACCGCCCGGCGTGGTCCGCCGTCCGGCCCACTGCGACGAAGCCATGGTTGCGGCGGACGATGTAGTCGTGGTGCGCGAGCTCGCGGGCGGTTTCCCGCCCGTCCTCGAGCGAGCCGTACGCGGTCTCGCTGCCGGTGATGGGGACCCCCAGGGCCTCGCCCGCCGCGAGGACCCAGGGATCGTGTCCGTGGAACACCGCCATCACGTCGGGGCGCGCCGCATAGATCAGGTGGTGCATGAGCGAGTCCGACGACGGGACGAGGCCCCCGCGCGCGCAGTAATGGACGACTCCGCGTTCGGTGCCGAGTATCTCGACCCGCACGACCTCGACGAAATCGTCGGCGGAGAGGGCGCGCTTGCTGGTCGTTCGGCTCGCGGTGACGACGAAACTATTGATCGCGGTCGAAAAGTGGGCCACTTTCGCGGTGGAGGGCGGGACAAACAAACCCCATACATTTTCTTCTCCGCGCACGCTTCTCCGGCTCTCCCACTCCCCGCACGATTCAGGCGCGAAGCGCCAGGGCGGGGAGTGGGAGAGCCGGAGAAGCGTGAGTCAAGTACAACCCTGACAGTGTCCCGCGTGTCCCGCGAAAGTGGCCCACTTCGGGACCGCGATCAACATACGGGCGTCCCAACGGGCAGACGCGCACGCGTCTGCAGCTCGTTGGCAACTACCCCAAGCGCGCTGGCGAGGTCGTTGCAGTCGCGGCGCTCGGCAAAGACGCATCGCCCTCCCTCGATCGCTAGGCCGCGAACGCGCCTCAAGCCGACCTCGAGGGCTAGGGAAGGGCCAGGCGGGATCGACCGCATGGGTCAACCTCCTAAGGCAGCCGGGCGTCGCCTGGCGCTGCACCTCACCGGCTTTCGGCGTGCGCCAGGAGGAACACCTGCACCGTCTGATGCTCGTCGCCGAGGATGACGTGGTCATGATGGACCTCGATCACGCGCAGCTCGGCTCGCTCGATCTCGCGGCCGACGTAGGCGATGCGCTGTTCGTCCTCACCGCGCCAGCGATAGATGCACATCGACCGGGCTGGCGTCGAGTGGACCGAGGTCGCGACGAGCTCGAAACGCTCGCGAATCAGTGTGGCCTTGGGCTTGACCGGCTCGCCACGCGCCGGGGGAGCGAGCACTTTGGGCCCTGGCGGCGCGGGAGCCTTGGACCGTAAGACGATCCGCTGCAGAACGGTACCGTTGGGCGCGGCGGGAGCGATGGCTGCGGGCCTCGGAGGCAGCGATGGCGGAGCTGGGCTTCGCGTGAGCTCCGCACCCTGTACGAGACACAGTGCCGCGAGCACGAGGTGTAGCCGCCACAAGACGGCTCGCGCGCGGACCAGGCCCTGGGCCTTCATCGCAGACCGGCTTGGCGGAGCGCCGAGAGGAGCTGAAGCGTGCCGCCGCGCATCACCCTCCCAGCAGCTTGTCGCGGAGCTCGAGGATCAGCCTCGCTTCGCTCTCGGGATAACCGAGCTCCCGCCGCAGGCTCTCGAGCGTCCAACTGGCGAGAGCCTTACGCAGGTGGGGGTTGGTGTCCAGGCTCATGCGTTTCCGCAGCAGCTCGACGGCGTTGGGGTCCTTCAAGTGCTGTTCGAGATGGCGCACCAGAACCGCGTTCGTCGCACGGGTGGGCGGCGGGACATCCGTCCGGATGGTCGCCTTGGGCTTGGGCGGTGGGCTCGCCGGGTCCTCGGAATCCCGAGGAGACTCACGTTGCGGCTCGCCGATGGGCGGGTTGGGCGCGGTCGGCGCGGGATGGTCCGCCCGCGGCGACGGCTCGCGATCCTGCAAGACCAGCAAGACCTGCATCAGGACGATGAAGGCGATCACCAGGGCGACCAGGATCGTCTCGCGAGGCGCACGCACGGCTTAGTCGACCCGACGGAAGACGAGGATGCGCCGGTCCTGATCGGCCAGGGCGATACGGTGCCCGTCGTATGAGATGGCGATGGCTGTCGGCGCGATGTCAGCGCACGCGGCACGAAAGACGACCTTGCCGCCGGGTAGCTCGACCAGGCGCAGCTCCTTGGTGTCCCCCCCGGTCAGCAGCAGAAGCAACCGGCCATTGCCCGACAATCGGACCGCCTGAAAGGAGTCCTCGCCACCTGCTCGCTCGCTCCAAATCTCCTTGCCGGTGTATGCGTCGAGAACCACGGCGCGACCGTCATCCACCTCGCAAGCCGCGACGCGCCCGCCGGCGGCCACGGCGTCCGCCAACAAGATCGACTTCTCCCACAGCCGCTGCCCGTCGGCGAGGCGATAGGCGGCCTTCGCGTAGTCGTTCGAGGTGATGAGGATCCCTTCGTCTGAATCGATAGCGAGCGCCCCTTCGTGCTCCTGCAACGTCACGCGCCCGAGGACCTCTCCGTCGGCCAGACGGCGGCGCTCGACCGCGCCTCGGTCATCGTCCCCGCGGGTCCGACACCACACCTCGCCCGGTTTGTGCGCGGGTGCCAGGACCCAGCCATTGAATGGCGCGATTGCAGGCGCATCGTTCACGCGACCGCGGAATGTCGCTGGCACCGTGGCGATGCGCCATCCCGCTGGCCCTGGCGCCAGATCGAAGGAACCGAGATACCGCGGATCGTTGCCGAACCCTATGTGCAGCCTGTCCCCCGCGGGACCGAGCGACCAATAGGGGCTGAGGCTCGGGTGCTCGATCCAGCCGACACGCTGCTGCTCCGCTACGGAGTAGGTGGTGATCAGGTGTGGTGAAGCCGCCACGGTCGGGTATTGGTCCCGGGAGCTCGACGCTGCCAGTACGTCGTTGGCCAGCTGCAGGTTCACGATCGGACTGATGTGGCAGCCCGGGGTGTCGAACACGATGTGCAGGCGCCGCGCGTCGATCAACTCGAATGGAAGGCCCACCTTGGTCGGCACCAAGCCGACGAACGGTGAGCCGGGGACGGCTTCCACGCGCATCGGCCAGCCGTTTGCGCGTCGCGCCGTTCGGTCCCATTGCTGGCTCGCCAGGTCGCAGCGCCACAGATCCTTG
>ORMF010008451.1_pt1 | contig 10179 bp, 11 predicted proteins | sample 1779871 | NCBI WGS metagenome assembly ORMF01 (sample SAMEA104232316, study PRJEB22302) | groundwater metagenome | biome: forest; feature: aquifer; material: groundwater | place: USA | collected 2011-08-07 | depth 5.4 m | reverse complement strand
GCGGGTCGCCCTTCTTGACGGCGTCGCCCTCTTTCTTCAGCCACTTCACCACCATGCCGTCGTTCATACCCATGCCCCACTGGGGCAGCAGCACGTCTATGGGCATCTAGTCCTCTCTTCCGAAAAAGTGCCAACATCGTCCACGTTACAAATGAGACCAGACTCTAGCACGGGCGCGGCGGGGTCGGACGCTATTTGCTCAAGTCCAGAACTTCTCTCGCGAGATAGATGATCTTATATTTCCCTACACGCAAGGCGACCTTTTGGACGATGCCAAGCTTTTCGAGCCTGTCCAGGTAGCTGTAGCCCGTCGGGTCGGACACTCCGAGTTTCCAAGCCACCCACGGGCCTGTTTGGGCTTGCTGAATAAATAATTCGTCCACGAGCTGCACGAGCCGGGCAGACCCTCCGGCAACCTGAACACGCTTCCGAAAATCCTCGCGCAAAGCCCACAGCTTCTTGCTGCGTTGCACGGAGTCCGCCGCCTGAGTAGCGACTGCTGTCAAAAAGAACTTAACCCAGGCCAGCCACTCACCTCGCTGACTTACCGCAAGAAGACCATCAACGTATTCTGCTTTGTGGACACTCAGATAGTGGCTCAGCTGGAGCGTGGGCTGCTCTAAGAGCTTCCAGTGAGACATGAGCAGGACGATCAGCAACCGCCCGACGCGGCCATTCCCGTCAATGAAGGGGTGGATCGTTTCGAACTGGTAATGAACGAACGCAATCCTCACCAGAGGAGGATGTTCGTCAGACCGGTTGACGTAAGCCATCAACTCATCGAGACCGTTATTGACCTCGCCGGGAGGAGGCGGAATAAACCGCGCCCTTTCAGGCGGGTCGTCACTTCTGTTTCCAATTCTGTTCTGTATGGTCCTGAACTCGCCTGGCGTCTTCCATGGCTCCCCGCTCATTCCGAATAAGCTTCGGTGTGCGTTGCGAAGCAGATCCAGACTTGGCTTATCTGTCTTTAGTCTGCGCAGGCTCGCCTCAAGCGCTTCTCTGTAGCGCAGGACTTCAAGCGTGTCTGGCCGACCGGCTCTCGCCGTAGGGTCGGCACCAGCGATAGCCATATCTTCCGCCGATGCAAATGTGCCTTCGATCTCGCTGGAGTATCTTGCTTCACGACTCAAAAGAGGTCCGGTGACCAGTTCCGGGTTTGGGACGACCACACCAACACCACGCAACTCACCCAGCGCAAGCTGCGCCTCGGCCAACAACTGCACGGCCTCCACGTCGAGGGAAAAATTGGGCGGGAGCGAATTCGGTACGAAGCCGACGACTCCAAGCTGAGTCGGCACAAGACGTCCTGGGCTTGCAGGGGTGAAGTCCCCGATGTTCACTAGAGAAATCCTCTCTGCTAGCGTGCCATTTGGGCTAAAGCAGCCTTTACTCAACTCTTAGTCAGTAAAGAAAACAGGTGGTTATTTTACCCATTCTTTTCAGAGTAAGGTTCGTCGTAGTGAGAATTGATACGACGGATTCGCACGGTTCCACCCTCATGACAGAGCGGAACAGGCGTCCAGGACGGGATCAGGGTCTCAGTGTGCATCAGGACGGCCAATTATGAACGAAAGACAGTCACAGTCAGATACCGGAGCTTCGCGCCTCACTCCCTCGGAAGCTTCCGCCATCGCCCATTTTCAGGCGGGCCTCCGCGCCGCGCAGACGGGCTTCCCGGACCAGGCAGCCAGGGAGTTCGAGGAGGCGGCGTGGCTCGACCCGGACAACGCCGAGGTCCAGTTCAACCTGGGCACCTCCTATCTCTCGATGGGTCTCTTCGAGCAGGCCCTCGTGAACCTTTCCAACGCCGTCCGCCTCAGGCCGGACATGCCCGACGCCTGGGGCAACCGCGCCGTCGCGCACGCCGCCCTGGGCGAAGACGGCAAGAGCCTGACAGACATTGACGAGGCGGAACGGCGCGGCGGCAACCGTGCCGGGCTCGAAACGGTGATCGAGTACGTAAAGTCCCGCCGGAAACCAAAGAAGGCGTAAATGGCGGCCCGCAGCAAAACGAAACCCCTGTCCCCGAAGCGCACCGCGCCCGACGCCGGAACGCCCGCGCCCTCTGGTGACACCTTTGACGCCCTGATGGCCGTCGTCACCCGCCTGCGCGACCCCGGCGGCTGCCCGTGGGACCGCGAGCAGACCCACGCTTCCCTGCGCCAGCACCTGCTCGAAGAAACATACGAGACTCTGGAAGCCATCGAATCCGGAGACCCGGCAAAGCTCGCCGAGGAGCTGGGCGACATCCTGACGCACATCGCGTTTCACGCCGACATGGCCCGCCGCGCCGGCGAGTTCACCGTCGAGGACCTCTTCTCCGCGCTCATTGCCAAGCTCGTCCACCGCCACCCTCACGTCTTCGGAGACATGAAACTCGACACCGCCGAGGAGGTCGCCGGCCAGTGGGAATCCATCAAAAGGAAAGAAGGCGGGCGAGACTCGGTCGTGGACAGCATTCCCTCTGCGATGCCCGCGCTGGCGCTCGCGGCTGCCCTCCAGCGGCGTGCGGCGAAGGCCGGGCTGACGGGGGACGGGGGGACGGATTTCACATCGCGCAAGGGCGGGTCACCAGAACAGAAGGAGGCCCGCGCAGGGGCCTACCTGTGGGCAGTCGTGCAGCGGCTCCAGAGTGAGGGCGTTGACCCCGAGACGGCTTTGCGGGCTGCGGCGCTGCGTTTCAGAGACCGGGTGAAACGTGCTGAGACGCTGGCGAAGGGCAGGCCCCTCGCCGATGTGCCCACCGGGGAACGAGCGCGCCTGTGGAAACAAGCCGGACCTGGTTGACCTGATTTTCTAGAGGATCATTGAGAAACCCGGTCGCGATGAGCAAGCTCAGTTCGAGCCTTCTCCCTCACCCTGGACCCTCTCCCGCTGGAAGAGGGGGCGCACGCAGCGGCGCCTACCGCTCGACGAAGATGTGCCCCCGCTCGCCGTCGATGACCTCGCCCACCACCGCCGCATAAGGCGTCCTGCGCTTTTTCAGTTCGGCCACCAGCGCTCCCGCCTTCGCAGCAGGCACTGAAATGAGCAGCCCGCCGGAAGTCTGGGCGTCCGAAAGCATCGTCCGGTCAGCATCCTGCACGCCGGGGTGATACGTCACCGCGTGCGCCACAGCCTCTAGGTTGCGGACCGTCCCGCCTGCAACGAAGCCCGCCTGGAGCAGCTCCTTCGCCCCGGCAAGCAGCGGCACCTTGCCTGCATAGACGCGCGCCGCCGTCTTGCTTTCGAGCATCATCCCGTGCAGGTGGCCCGTCAGGCCGAAGCCCGTCACATCCGTCGCCGCGTTCACGCCCACCGCCAACATCGCCTCGGCTGCGCCACGGTTCAGCAGCGACATTGATTCGATGGCCCCCTTCAGGGCCGCGGGCGGCTCGACGCTGTTTTTCGCAGCCGTTGTGATGACCCCCGTGCCGATGGCCTTTGTCAGGATGAGCAAATCTCCGGGCTTTGCGCCTGCGTTCGTCACCTGCGCGCCCGGCTTCACCGTCCCGATCACAGCCAGGCCGTACTTCGGCTCGGCGTCGTTCACCGTGTGTCCGCCGACGATGGCGATACCCGCCTCGGCCGCCTTGTCCGCGCCTCCAGCCAGCACCCTGGCGATCATCTCCGGCGGCAGGTCGCGCGGGAAGGCGGCGATGGCGAGGGCGGCGATGGGATTCCCGCCCATTGCGTACACATCTGAGATGGAATTGGCGGCTGAAATCTGGCCGTAGGTGTACGGGTCATCAACGATGGGCGGGAAGAAGTCCACCGTCAGGACGAGGGCGACAGTCTCCCCTATCCGGTAGACAGCAGCGTCGTCTCCGGTTTCGGCGCCCACAAGGACGTTGGGGTCCCTGAAGGGCGGTGGCAGCTGCCGCAGGACCTGCGACAGTTCTTTTTGGCTGAATTTACCTGCTCAGCCGGCGCAGGCGGCCAGGCCGGTCAGTCGCACATGGTCTGCCATGTCTCTCCTTTCCGGAAACTCAGGAAACGGGTACCAACAGATTTCACAGGTTACACAGATTTTGTCCGGGGTTCAGAGCAGTCCCAGCCCTGCGGACTGTCCGTTCCCGTTTGACTCTCGTTCGCGGGCCTGACTACTATTCGGTGACGCACCGCAACACCCGGCCTCATCACCGCAGTTCCAGAGAAAGAAGCCATGCCCGCCAAATCTCGGACGAAACTCCCGGCAGCCGGACTCTTCCCCATCACCGCGGAGATCAACGCGAAGGGCCGTCTCGCCATAGGCGGGTGCGACGTCGTTGACCTCGCCGCGAAGTTCGGCACGCCGCTTTACATCTACGACGAAGCGACTATCCGCCACATGTGCCGCGAATTCTCCGACGCGTTCAAAGAGGAGTATCCGGACTCCCGCGTTTCGTACTCCTCAAAAGCTTTCGCCAACCCGGCCCTGGCAAAGATCATCGAGGAAGAGGGCCTCGGCATGGACGTGGTCACCGGAGGCGAACTCGCCGTGGCGAAGGCCGCGGGGTTCCCGGCAGCGCGCCTGAACTTCCACGGCAACAACAAGGGGCGGCAGGAGCTGGGGGAGGCTCTGGACTACGGCATTGGCCGCATCACGATAGACAGCTTTTACGAGATCGGCCTCCTGAACGAGACCGCCGGGAAGAAGAAGGTCCGTCAGGATGTGATGTTGCGCGTCTCGCCGAGCATTGACCCACACACCCACCTGCTGACCACCACGGGCGTGCTCGACTCCAAGTTCGGCTTCTCAATAGAGACTGGCGCGGCGGAGGAGGCTGTAAAACAGGCGATGGCATCGAAGAACCTGAACGTCATTGGTCTGCACTTCCACCTTGGTTCTCCGATTTTCGAGCTGGAGCCTTACTCGCAGGCCGTGGCATACGTCCTTGAGTTCGCAGCGAAGATGCGGAAGAAATACAGGTTCCATCTGAAGGAATTGAACCCCGGCGGCGGCATGGCGATCGGGTACATCCGGGAAAAGCTGCCGCCAGAGATCTCCGAATACGCCCACGAGGTCGCGGCCGCAATCCGCGCCGGGTGCGACGCCAACGGCCTGCCCGAGCCTGCGCTCACAGTCGAGCCGGGGCGGGCCATAGTCGGACGCGCAGGCGTCGCCGTGTACACCGTCGGCGGGATCAAGGAGATCCCCGGTGTCCGCACCTACGTCTCCGTGGACGGCGGCATGGGGGACAACATCCGGCCCGCGCTATACGGCTCCAAGTATACGGTCACGCACGTGACGAAGCCCGCCGCACGCGGCACCAGGACCGTGACCATCGCCGGGAAGTTCTGCGAGTCCGGCGACGTGCTGGCGCGCGATGTGAAAGTGCCGGGGGTCGCTTCCGGCGACCTCCTCGCGCTGCCCGCCTCAGGCGCGTACTGCGTGCCCATGTCCTCAAACTACAACATGGCTTCCCGCCCGGCCATCGTGCTTGTCAACAATGGCAAGGCCCGCCTCATCCGCCGCCGGGAGACGTACGCAGACCTGCTCGCGACCGCAGTGATGTAACGTGGCAGACCGGTGATGCTGGCGGACAGCGGGTTGGCAGAGATCGCTCATAGACACCTGGCTCATGGTTTGATGTATGGCTGATTTGCCCAAAGGCTGGACCACGTTCGGGCACAACGGCCCGTCTCGGCTCCTGCTGAACACGTTCAGGGCGGGGCGGCTTTCGCACGCCTACCTCATCACCGGGTCCGAGCGGTCAGGCCGCAGGACGCTCGCCCTCGACCTCGCCCGCGCCGTCAACTGCCGGCCTGCTCCCGACCTCTTCGGGTCCGCGCCTGAAAAGCCATGCGGCGAGTGCCCTCAGTGTGTCCGGATCACACGGGGCATCCATTCAGACGTGCGCGTGATCAACATCGACACGCCCACCGAGAAAAAGCGGGAGGGAGACGGAGAGGATGAAGGGACGCGCAACCGTAAGAACATAAGCATCGAGCATGTGCGCGACCTGGAGCACCAGGCTTCGCTGAAGGCATTCGAGGGCTCGTGCCGGGCCTTCATCATCGACGGAGCAGATCTGCTTCACCCCTCCGCCGCAAATGCGCTTCTCAAGACACTCGAGGAGCCACCGCCCGACGTGCTGATCATCCTCGTGGCGACTGACGCGAGCGCCCTCCCGCAGACCATCGTCTCGCGGTGCCAGTTGATCGAACTACGGCCCGTCGCCACAGAGACAATCGAACAGGAACTGACCGCCCGCTATAAGACGGAGCCTGAGCAGGCCCGCACTCTGGCGCGCCTGGCCAGGGGCCGCCCCGGCTGGGCCATCGCCGCGCTCAGCGACCCGACAGCGCTCGACCGCCAGACGCAGGCCGTGCAGCGCATCATGGCCGCCCTCACCGGCGACCTCGAATCGCGCTTCCACTACGCGCGCCAGCTGGGCGAAAGCTTCCGGCGGAAGCGTGACGACGTGCTCCTGGAAATGGACTTCTGGCTCGACTGGTGGCGGGACATCGCGCTGGCCAGGAACGGGCTGGAGCGCTTCGTCACGTACATAGACTGGCTGCCGGTCCTGGCCGCCCTCGGCAGGCAGCTTGACGGCGACGCCATCGCACGCGGAATAGAGACCGTCACCGGCACCAGGAGCGCGCTTGAGGCCAACGCCAACGCCCGCCTTGCGCTCGATGTGATGATGCTGGACCTGCCGTACATCGCACCGTCGTCGCTACCAGCCGCGAATACCGCGGCCGTGGCGGCCCCCCAGGACGGGCCGGCGATCACAGTTCAGGAATAAGACGGGCCGAATGCCCCCCCTCGATAGGGGAGGGTTTTGGGAGAGGGTGAACCTTCGCCTGTAGGCTAGTCTGCGCCCGCGGCCGCCGCGCCGTTCAAGCGCACTCCGTTCGGGCTGTTGCTCGCGCCGTGACTCTTCCCGTTCAGCAGGTGGGGGCTGTCGTCCATCCAGGGCAGAAACGGACGCCACGATTGCTGCACTCTTTCGGCGTGGAAGAACGAATAAGGGTTCGGCCGCGGCTCGCGCGGCTCGGCCAGGAGCCTCATCCCGGCCTGGAGGGGAGTGCGGCCGGCCTTGCGGTGGTTGCAGTGCTTGCAGGCGGACACCACGTTGTCCCAGACATGCTGCCCGCCCTGAGACCTGGGGAGTACATGGTCCAGCGTCAGGTCGCGCGACTTCTGGCCGCAGTACAGGCACTTGAACCCGTCCCGCATGAAGACCTCGCGGCGGGACATCCTGCGCCGGTGCAGGGGACGCTTCACCAGATAAACAAGCCGGATGACAGCAGGAGCGTCAAGGTTGAAGGACGCGCTGCGGAGGAACTGGCCGGACGTGAGGAGAGACTCCGCCTTGCCGCGGCCCATCAGTGACACAGCACGCCTCACATCGCAGATGTTCAACGGCTGGTAGTTCTGATTAAGGACCAGGACCGGCTGGCGGATCAACATATCCCTACCTGCTCACGCCTTTCGTCCCGTCGTATGAGGCTCGTACCTGTCGCGCGCCAGACCGGAGGCGGCGCTGGCCACGCCGCGGGCGGCGAACACGGCGCGCCGGGACTCGGGGGCCATCGCCAGCCCGATCCCTATCATCTCCGCATGTGCGCCTGAATGCGTCATAGCTGCCATTCTAAGACTGTTTGCCCTTGAACTGGTGAATGTCAGTCTTCAGGGCGTCCAGGGACTTCGCGAAATCTGACGGCATGATACCCAGGACGTCCGCAGGGACAGCGTCCCGGATGTTGACCGTCATCTCCGAAATAATCCCCTCTATCATCCAGCCGTGGAGCCGGTCCCTGAACTGCCGCTCCTGCGCAGGGATCGGCGTCAGCGTGGTGGGGTCATATACGAACCGGGCAGCGACAGAAACGGTCCCTCCCACCAGCAGCGCGCCCGCGACCACACCGAACGCCAGCCCGCCTAACTTGTCCACCCACCCCAGCAAGAGCATCTTCGTCCCCGTCCTTAGTATCTTGCCTATGATCCGGGCGGCTATGAACACCGCGATGAAGATAACGACGTAGCCGATGGCCGTCGCCAGGGCCTGGCTCTTGATATCGTCCGTGAAGAAGTTGACGATGCGCGCCGCGAACTGGCCGCTCAGAAGAAGGGCAACGTATGTGCCGATCACCGTCAGGAGCGAATCTATGAACCCGTTTTTCAAGCCCCACAGCGTTGCCAGGGCGAAGATGAGGATCAGGACCCAGTCGAACACTGTCATCGGAAGTCTCCGCAGGACTAATGAAGCTCAGAGAGGATAAGGCTACCCCGCCGCCGGGGGCAGGCGGCGCTGGGGCGTCACTATAATCCGCCAGAGCCGGGCAGCATCGTACACCGCCCGCCCGGTTCAACGCGTACGGAGAAGCTGTCCCGAAATCCCCTCCCCTTCGATCCGGTGCCCTTTGGACGAGGGAGAGGGTGAAGCCCGAACTCAAACGCCAGCCTATGGGAGCCCGTGCTTGTTTTCACCCCTCACCCTGGCACCCAGCCCGCTGAATACCCGCCCCCCAGGGGGAGAGGGGATGATCACAAAATAGCGCTCATGCCACTTAAAAGAAAAATCCGCATCGCCATAGACGGCCCGGTCGGCGCAGGCAAGACCAGCGCCGGGCGGCTCCTCGCGTCCCGGCTCGGCTGCCGCTTCCTGGACACCGGCCTCATGTACCGCGCCGTGACGCTCGCCGCGCTGGACGAGCGCGCCGGCATGGGCGACCCCGCAGCCCTTGAAGCCCTCGCTCGCAGGAGCGACATCCGCCTCGACACTGCGCCGGGAGGCGAGGCCCGCATCCTGCTTAACGGCAAAGACGTGACATCACGCCTCAGGGGCCCGGAGGTGGACCGCAACGTCTCCGCCGTGTCTGCCGTCCCCGGCGTCAGGGCTGTCCTCGTCGAAAAGCAGCGGCAGATCGCAGCCGGGGGCGGCATCGTCGTGGCCGGGCGGGACATCGGCACCGTCGTCCTCAAGGATGCCGAGGTGAAGATTTTCCTGAACGCCTCTGCCGGGACCCGAGCCCGCCGCCGTTATGAAGAACTGTGCGCCTCAGGCGGCACGGTGAAGTACGAAGACGTGCTCGCCGGGCTCACAAGGCGGGACGGTCTCGACTCCTCGCGGTCCACTTCACCCCTCATGCCAGCGACCGACGCCATGACGGTGGACTCGGACGGCCTGACGCTTGAGCAGGTCGTGGACCGCATGGAAAAGCTGGCCCTGGAGCGAGCAGGATGAGCGCCCAGTGGGCATACCCGTTCTGCTACTGGCTGTTCAAAGTGAACCTCCGCATCTTCGCGAAGGTCAAGATCGAGGGCCGGGAGAACATGCCGCCTGAAGGCCCGCTCATCGTCGTCTGCAACCACCTGTCGAATGTGGACCCGGCCATCGCCGGCGTGGCAATGAGGCGCAGGCCGGGGTTCCTGGCGAAAAGTGATCTCTTCAAGTTCCCGCCGCTCGCCTTTTTCCTGTACGGCTACGGCGCCTTCCCGATAGAACGCGGCAAGGCGGACACACGGGCCTTGAAGTGGGCGGCGAGGAGGATAGAGAAAGGCGGCGCGGTCGTCCTCTTCCCGGAAGGCACGCGGAGCAGGGGGCAGGGCCTCCTCAAGGCCCAGCCCGGCGTGGCCCTCCTGGCCTCCATGACCCGTGCACCCGTCGTCCCCATCGCCATCACCGGCTCGGAGCCGCTCCAGAACTACCTGAAGGTGTTTGCCCCCGTTTCAAAGCTGCACATCCGGATAGGGAAGCCCTTCACCCTGAAGACCGGCGGCAAGGCGAGCCGGGAGCAACTCGACCGCTTCACCGTCGAGGCCATGTCCCGCCTTGCCCGCCTGCTCCCGCCCGAGTACCGGGGCGAGTACGCCGACACCATGGACATGCCGCTCGAAGTGACGTCAGACACCGTCCCTGCCTGACGGCTGTCAGGCGAGGGCGCATGCACGTGACGCCTCGCGCCGCGTGGAAGGTCCGGGCAGGGTCGAAGTCACTCCCGGACACCGGTTAGACCACCTCTCTCCGAAGTTGACCCCCGTTCTCGTAGTCTGAGTCGAGTATGACCGGACGACATTGCGGACCGCTCTCGTCCACTTTGAATCCTGAACTACGGAATACACTGGGCAGTCCAAGAACTCGTCATGTCCCCGGGATCGGTTCTGCCTCGCCCCGCGTTGTCCATTGAGCCCGAAATTCAAATTGCGACAGTATGACGGAGTTTCAATATCTGCGTGAAACATCGAATGGACACTCTCGCCCCGTT
>ORMF011249030.1_pt1 | contig 10180 bp, 10 predicted proteins | sample 1779871 | NCBI WGS metagenome assembly ORMF01 (sample SAMEA104232316, study PRJEB22302) | groundwater metagenome | biome: forest; feature: aquifer; material: groundwater | place: USA | collected 2011-08-07 | depth 5.4 m | reverse complement strand
CCGTGCAAGCCTGTCATGGTGAAATAAATGGCATAAAACGTGTTTTTGGCCGGATAAATATGGTGTTCGAATTTCATCCCGTATTCAAAACCTTTGACCACCAGAAAGGCAAAGGCCAGCAGGATGGTCAGCCCCAGATACATCTTAAACTTCGGCAGACTCTTGATGGCCAGGGAATACCACGCCATCACCATCGTGACGCTGGAGGTGATCAGGATGACGGTGTTAAGCGCCGCGAGGGGAACATTGAGCAGATGCGAGCCCGTCGGCCAAGCCGGGTTTCCGGCGCGCAGCAGCACGTACGTCGAAAAGAAACCGCCGAAAAGCATAATTTCGGAAGCAAGGAAGCACCACATCCCGAGCTTGGCGTTGGTCACGCCGGAAACCGGGTGCGGGTGGTCGATGTAACGAATTTCGCCTGGGGCAGACATTTAGTTTGTCTCCTTCATGGCCTGCGGCCAGAAATCCTTCTTTTGGCCGGGGACACTGTATTCATACGGTCCGCGATAAACCACCGGGGGCGTTAGGAAATTACCGTGCGGCGGCGGGGTCGGCGCGCTCCATTCGAGCGTCGTCGCTTCCCACGGATTTTGATCCACTTTCTTTCCGGCAAAAATACTGCCGAAGAAATTGAGGATAAAGGGGATTTGTGCCAGCGCCAGGCCCCATGCCGAAAAGGATATAAAAACATTCAACGGCTGGGTCGACAGGCCATGCGCATACTGAGTGGGGTCCCACAAACGGCGCGAGACGCCGGCCAGCCCCTGGAAGAACATCGGCATAAATACGCCATTCATAAAAATAAACGAGAAAAAGAAATGCACTTTACCGAGGATTTCGTTCATCTTGCGGCCGGTCACTTTGGGGAACCAATGGTAAATGCCGGCAAAGAGCGCGAAAATCGTACCGGGCGCTACGACATAATGGAAATGGCCGATGACGTAATACGTGTCATGCAGGTGGATGTCGGACGCGGCCAAACCCAAAGGCAGGCCGGTCAAACCGCCGATGCCGAACATCGGCAGGAAAGCGATGGCAAACAGCATCGGCGTGTTAAAGCGGATCGCGCCGCCCCAAAGGCTCAAGAGCAGGGCCGTCAGAATAATAATGGAAGGGATCGAAATAATCATGGTCGTGACCTGGAAAAAGGCGCTCATCTCGGTACTCATGCCGACCAGATACATATGGTGGGCCCAGACGATAAACGACATAAAGCCGAGAAAAACCACGGCATAGATCATGGATTTGTAGCCATAAATCGGTTTGCGCGTATTGCAGGCGATGACTTCCGCGACAATGCCCATGGCCGGCAGAATCAGGACATAAACTTCGGGATGGGCGAGAAACCAAAAGAGATGCTGCCACAAAATAGGATTGCCGCCGCCGCTGATGGCCAAGGCCTCGCCGCTGACGACCAGGCCGCTTGGCATAAAGAAACTGGTGTGGGCCAGACGATCCATCAGCTGCAGCACGCCGGCTGTTTCCAGCGGCGGGAAAGCCAGCAGCAACAGAAAGCTGGTCACAAACTGCGCCCAAACAAAGAACGGCAGGCGGAAAAACGAAAGCCCGTCGGCCCGCAACTGCACTGTAGTCACGATAAAATTAATCGAACCCAAAAGAGAAGACGTAATCAAAAAGACCATGCCGATCAGCCAAAAGGTCTGGCCTTGCTGGGCAATGACGGCAAGGGGGGCATAAGACGTCCAGCCCGATTGCGCCGCGCCGCCGGTGACAAAGAAGCTGAAAAGCATGATCACGCCGCCGATGAAATAAACCCAATAGCTCAGCATGTTCAATTTCGGAAAGGCCATATCCGGCGCGCCGATTTGCAAAGGTAAAACATAATTGCCGAATCCGCCGACGCTTAGCGGCACGACGCCGAGGAAAATCATGATCGTGCCGTGCATGGCGCCGAGCTGATTGTAAAATTCCGGCAGGATAATGCCGCCCGGCGCATTGGCATCGCCGAACAAGGTACTGAGGAAGCCGGGCAGCGGTTGTCCTGGAAAAGCCAGCTGCCAGCGGATGAGCATCATCAAAGTAAAGCCGACAAATAAGAACAAAAGCGCCGTGACCGCGCATTGGACACCGATCACTTTATGATCAACAGAGAAAATATATTTGCGCCAAAAAGGCAGGTCGTGATGATGGCCGTGATGATCGTGATCGTGATGACTCATTTGGGGGCTTTCTCCTTCAACCAGTTCTGAAACACTTCCGGGGTATCCACGATAAAAAAGCCGCGCATGCGGTAATGGCCGAGGCCGCACAGCTGCGCGCAGGCGATTTCAAAATTACCGGTCTGGGTCGCTTCAAACGAAACCCGGACTTCCTGTCCCGGGATAACGTCTTGTTTGACGCGCATGACCGGCAGCGCAAAGCTATGGATGACATCTTTCGAGCTTAAGTAAGCAATGACCGGCTGACCGACCGGGATATGGAGTTGATTGACGGTTTTAACGTCATCTTTGCCGGCCGGATCTTCAGGGTCTAATCCGATGGGATTGACCCGGCTGATCAACTTGGGGTCGGTTTTGCCAAATTTGCCGTCGGCGCCGGGATAATGGATATTCCAGGCAAATTGCTCGGCGACCACCCGCACTTGCACGGCCTGGTCGGCCGGCGGTACCACATTCCGGTAGGCATGGAAGGCCGGAATGGAAAATCCAACCAGAAGGGCGGCTTCGATGAGCGCTACGATGACTTCTATATAGGTAGGGGCTTTGAAATGACGTTCTTTATAGGCTGCGGTATGGCCGGGGCGTGCGCGAAAACGGATGAGAACGATAATCAAATAGGTCAGCCAGCCGACAAAAAGGGCCAGCATGAGCCAGTGGATGACGTAAATCAAACGATCGACAGAGGCCCCGTGGGTCGAAATATCAATCGGAAGGCCCCATCCGTAATAATTATTATTCATGTAACCCTAAATCCTAAGGGAGGTTGAATGCACCTGACGTAGTACGGCAAATCTAAGCGCTATCTTAAACATTAAATCCCAAGTTTCAAGCAGAAAAAGAGATAGGGCGGTTTCTTTTTACCCGGAATTTACAAGTTCCTCACACCGTTTCGATGCCGTGTCCTTAAGCTGAACATCAAAACAGCAAGGGCGGGGGATGGCCAAAGCAACCATTCTTGTGATCGAAGACGATCTTCACATCCAAGAATTAATCCAATTTAACTTGGAACAGCACGGTTACCGTGTTTTAACCGTTGCGGACGGCGCCTTGGGCTTGGCCAAGGCTTTGGATGAAAAACCGGCTTTGATTCTTTTAGACCTCATGCTGCCGAATATGGACGGATTAGCCGTATGCAAAATGATCCGGCAGAATGATAAAACCAAAAATATCCCGCTTGTGATGCTGACGGCCAAATCAGAAGAGGCCGATATCGTGCTCGGTTTGGAATTGGGCGCGGATGACTATGTCACCAAGCCTTTTAGTCCGCGTCAGTTAGTGGCCCGCGTAAAAGCCTTGCTGCGCCGCAGCCGAGAGGCTGCGGCCGCGGGCCCTATCCATACGATTGGCACTTTGGAACTGGATTTTTCCCGCCATCAAGTTCTCCTGAACCGTAAACCGTTGGCCTTAACCGCAAAAGAATACGGCGTGCTGAAGCTTTTTATCGAGGCCGGCGGCCGGGCCCTTTCCCGGGAATATATTCTGGAAACGCTCTGGGGCCAGGACGAGTCGCTCAATGTGGATTTGCGGGCTGTGGACAAACATATCGGGGAGCTGCGGCGTAAATTGAAGGGTGAAGCCCACCGGATTTTGACGATTAAGCATCATGGCTACCGCTTTGAGACCGAGAATGACAAGCAAGCCCTTACTTAGATTTTACGCGGCGGCCAAAAGACCCGGCGAGCGAGCGTTTAGAATCAAGCCAACTAAAAGGAGAAAACCTATGTTTCCGATACCTCTGATGATCGCGGGATTGGCTAAGCAAAAACAATTGCTGGAAGATATGCTGCAAGCGCTGGAAAATAAATCGGAGCTGAATGCCGAAGATTGCCTGGTTTATCACTGCCAGACCGAGCAGGTGGCCTCAAATCTGCATAAGCTGCGATCCATCAAACAAAACTATTGCCGGCATTTGCACGAGCCGGATTGTTCCCGCAACTAATGCGCACACAGAGGCAAGAAAGGAACACGATCATGGATACTTCTGTTTTGGAATCTGAGTTCCGATCTGAAAAACAGGGTTTTGATAAAATTTTTCAAGTGAGTGAGCCGGAGTTGCTTGAGAACCTGGTGCTGCGTAGCGAGGTAAGACACCGGGATCTTGTTTCTCCATGGCTTTTGGCTTGGGAGCAATGGCAGATGCGCATGGGCCTTTTGCCGCAATCGCATGAGCCCGTGAGCCGCAGCGGGATTTACACAGATTTTACTTAAATCGAAATAAAACCGGCTATGAAGATCCTACGATGGAGAGGATTTATAAGGGAGGATTTATGGTCAAAAAAGAATATTTTGTCTCCGGCATCCGGCAGCAGCACGATGTGCTAGGCGGGTTGATCCGGCAGCTTGAAAATTCGCAAAAACTCACGCCGGCGGATTGCGACTTGTATGAGCGCACCACGCAGGACGTCGAAAAGAATCTGAAAAAACTCCGGAAGCTTATTTCGGAAGAACTCATCAAAGAAGTGCAGCACTTGAATCCCGAAAGCATGCTGGAATGATCCATTGCCGCTTTGACGCGAGCGTCCATGGAAATACGAAGCCGACTCCTCTTCGCCCTACCAACGCACCTTTGAGTTTTGCCTCCCTTGCTGCTTGAAGGTGACCCATTGGGAGGAGTCGGCTTCGCTTCAAAGACCCTCCGGTCGCGGCGTAAGGCTTCGTAAAATGAGCGAGGTATTTACGGCAAAATACGCTAGAATACGGCATTGCTTCGTCTGCGGAAGGGCGCCTTCCAGCGTATCCAGGGACCCCCAACCAGTTTGACAGAAGTCATTACAAATAATAGGGTTATGGCAAAAAATAAGCGTCGGAAGTATCTCATCGGGGTGGATGTCGGCGGTACCAAGATTTTGGCCGCTGTGATGGACCCGCATTGCCGTGTGAAGGCCGTTTGTAAGGTACCGGTGGACGCGCATCGCGGCGCCGCCGTCTTTCTGGATCAAATCGTTAAAACTGTGCAAGAAGCGGTGGATGAAGCGGGCCTTAAATGGAAGCATGTGGCAGCTTTGGGCATGGGTTGTCCGGGTATGATTGAACAGCCGCAAGGCATCGTGAGGCTTTCTCCGAATCTTTCGTTTTTAAAAAATTATCCGCTGCGCAAAAAGCTGATGCAGCGCCTTAAAATTCCCGTCACGATTGAAAATGACGTGAATGCGGGATGGTACGGCGAATTTCACTTTGGCGCGGCCAGGGGCTGCCAAAATGCCGTCGGTATTTTTTGGGGTACCGGCGTCGGCGGCGGGCTCATTTTGGACGGAAAAATTTATCGCGGCAGCACCGGAGCCGCCGGTGAAATCGGCCATACTTTTGTGAACGCACCGGCGTTAACGGATATTTCGGACCGCAGCGGCACTCTGGAGTCCCAAATCGGGCGCTTGGCTTTGTCCGCGGACGCCGGGCTGCTGGTTTTAAAACAACAGGCGAAAGTTTTGTATGAAAAAGCCGGCACCGACCTGCGCAAAATGAAAAGCAAGACCTTGCTGCGTTCGATACGCGGCGGCGATCAGGCCGTTAAAGAATTGATGCGATGCAAAGCGCGCGTCCTTGGGATCGCAATGGCCAATGCGGTCAATCTCTTGAATCCGGAACGCATTGTGCTCGGCGGCGGGGTGATGGAAGCGATGGGTTCGATCCTTTTGCCCGTGGCCAAAAAAACCATGCGGGAATATGCCCTGGCGCCTGTGGTCCGGAACGTGAGCGTGGAGCTGGCGTGTTTGGGCGACTATGCGATTGCCATGGGTGCGGCGCAATTAGCCTATGAGTCCTTGCAAAAAGGCAGGCACGGTGCGGGATGAGTACGACAGCCGAGACATCGAAACAAGTGGTGGGCGTCATCGACATCGGGACCAGTGCGATCCGGCTTGTGATCGCGGAGCTAGGCCCCAAAACCGAAATCCATTATCTTGAAAATCTGCAAAAACCCGTGCGTTTCGGCAAGGACGTTTTTACGACCGGCCGTTTGAGCAACACGGCCATCCGCGAAGGCATTGAAATTTTAAAAAATTATAAAGCGTTGCTGGATCAATACCGCGTCCAAAAAATTCAGGCGATTGCGACGAGCGCGGTGCGCGAAGCTTCCAACAGCGATAACTTTATCGACCAGGCCTATGTGCGGGCCGGTATTGATGTCGAAGTCATCGAAGGCCCGGAAGAAAACCGTTTGGAACTCATTGCTGTTGAGCACGCTTTAGGCGATAAAATCGATTTGGATAAGCGCAATTGTTTGATCGTCGAAGTCGGCGCCGGCAGCACGGAATTGATCATCCTGAATGAAGGCCGCGTAGAAGTCACGCAGACGCTGGCGCTCGGCGCGGCCCGGCTGCCGGGAGAGGTTGTGGCCGGCAAAACCGATGCGGCTGTGATGCAGCGCGTTTTAAAGCGGCATATCCATGAAATCGCGCTGCATACCGCGCGCGAATACAATTTTGAAGGGCTCAATACCTATGTGGCGCTGGGTGGCGATATGCGGATTGTGGCGCATCAGCTCGTGCCGCAAATCGACGCGCTGTACGCAGTCCTGGACCCCAAAGCCTTTTTAAATTTCGTCAGTCAGGTCTCGAAAATGTTTCCGGAAGATATTGCCAAGGAATTTAGTCTGCCTTATTCGCAGGCCGAAACACTTTATCCCGCGTTGTTGATTTACTCCAATTTCTTAAAAGAAACGCCTTGCAGCGAAGTGTATGTCCCGATGGTCAGTATCCGCGACGGGATTTTGCTCGAGATGGCGCAGATTTATTCCGGTTATAAACGCCCGGATGTTTCCAAGCAAATCTTAAGTTCCGCCCGCCATTTGGCGGCGAAATACGGTTATGACAAGGCACATGTGCAATGTGTCACGGCGCTGGCACTAAAACTTTTTGACCAGCTGCAAAGCGACCACGGGATGGGGCCCAAAGAGCGCGTGCTTTTGGAAGTGGCCGCGACTTTGCACGATATCGGAACCTATGTTTCGCCGGTCAGCCATCACAAACATTCCAGTTATTTGGTGAGCGCTTCCGATATTTTCGGGTTGCGCCAGGAATCCCGCAATATTGTGGCGAATGTGGTCCGCTACCATCGTGGTTCCGTGCCCAAGCCGACGCACGTGCCTTACATGTCCCTACCCAAGGCGGATCGCGCGGTGGTGGCCAAACTCTCGGCGATCCTGCGCGTGGCGGACGCCCTCGACCAAAGCCATCAGCAAAAAATCCGCAGTTTTGATTTAGAGCCCGGCCGTGAGAGCTATGTGCTGTGGATCCCCGAAGAAGCCGGGGATATTTCCGTGGAACGGGACGGGCTGCGGCAAAAAGGGGAGATGTTTGTCGATGTGTTCGGCGCCGCGATTCATTTAAAGCAAAGGCAGCAGCCCAAGTGAGCTTATGAGCGAAGAAAAATATTTTAACCGCGACCTGTCCTGGATCGATTTCAACGCGCGCGTCCTCGCCGAAGCACAGGATACGGCCAATCCTTTAATGGAAAGGCTGAAATTTATCGGGATTGTCTGCTCCAATTTCGACGAATTTTTTATGGTCCGCGTTGCCAGTGTCCAGGAAACCGAAAAAATGCTGCATGAAATTTACATTAAGGCTTTTCATGTGATGCGGCAGCAGGACTCCATTTTTTTAAATGAATTGCTGCCGGAGATGGAAAAGGCCGGCATCCGCCGGATTGCGTCCCGCGGTTTGAGCGAGGGCCAGCGTGCTTTCTTGAAAGATCTTTTTGACCGCGAAATTTTTCCGCTTTTGACCCCCATCGCGCTGCGCCGCGATATGCCGCTGCCGACGCTGGTTCATCTCAGCCTTTACCGTATTTTTGAAGTGAAACCACAGGCCGATAGTGTCCAGGAGAAACAATTCGTGGTCGTCGAAATACCGCGCAATTTGTCCCGCGTGCTTTGGCTGCCGCTGGGCGATCACCAGCACTCTTACATTTTGCTGGAGGATGTGATCACGCTTTTTGCCGAGCAGCTCTTTAAAGGCCATGAAATTCTTGCCTCCGGGTTGCTGCGTATCACCCGCGGCGCGGAAATGTCGGTCGGCGAAGAAAAAGACGAGGACTTTGCCCAGACCATGTCGGATGCCCTGCGGCAGCGCCGGCTCAGTTACATTGTGCGCCTGGAAATTTCGGGGACTAACGATATGGTCCAATATTTTAAGGAACGTTTGAATGTTGATGACGACCGCATTTATCAGGCCGGCGACTGGCTCAGTTACCGGGATATCGCCAAGATTGCCCATCAAAATACCTTTGACCATCTGCGGCGTCCGGATTGGGTGCCGCAGCCGGTGGCGGCTTTCGAGGATGCGCAAGATATTTGGGCGGTCATCAAAGAGCAGGATGTGATGATGCATTTGCCCTACCAATCGTTCGATGCTTTTATCCGGTTTCTATCCGATGCGGCCAAGGACCCCGAAGTGCTTGCCATCAAACAGACTTTATACCGCATGGCCGAACCGTCGCTGGTGATCAAATGTCTGGAAAAAGCGGCTGAAAACGGCAAGCAGGTCACGGTCTTGGTAGAGCTTAAAGCGCGTTTTGATGAAGAGCGCAATATCGAATGGGCCAAGCGCCTCATGAATGCGGGGGCGACCGTGCTTTACGGTGTGGCGGGCTACAAAACCCATGCGAAGGCCAGTCTTGTGGTGCGCCGCGAACCCGAAGGGATTAAACGCTACGTTTATCTTGCGACCGGCAACTTCAACGAACGGACGGCCAAGCTCTATTCCGATGTCGGCATTTTTACCGCCAAGGAAGAGATTGCGCGGGATGTTTCCCATTTCTTTAATGTGATCACCGGCTACACGCAGGCCGGCGATTTTTCAAAAATCAGCATCGCGCCTTACGGGCTGCGCCGTAAGCTGGAGCGGCTGATTTTGCGGGAATCCCTGCGCACACGCAAGGAGCAGCCGGGTCTGATCATGGCGAAGATGAACGCACTGGTCGATCCGGAAATCATCGATGCCTTGTACCGCGCTTCTAAGGCTGGTGTGCAGATTAAGCTGAATGTGCGCGGGATCTGCTGCTTACGCCCGGGCGTCAAAGGGCTCAGCGAAAATATCGAGGTCGTGAGTATCGTCGACATGTTTTTGGAACACAGCCGGATTTTCTATTTTTATAACGGCGGCGATAATGAAGTCTATTTGTCCAGCGCCGACTGGATGCCGCGCAATTTGGACAAACGTATCGAAATTTTGTTGCCCGTGGAAGACGAGAAGAACAAACGCGGTTTGGTCGAGTTGCTTAACGGTTATTTTCACGACAACCAAAAGGCCTGGCGCCTGATGCCGGAAGGGGAATATGAAAAAATTCCTTTGGGCGAGGACCGCAAATTCAGGATCCAAGAAAAATTGTGCCAGCAGTTCGCGGACGGACGCAAGCGCAAACGCGGCGTCCCCGAAGAATTGCAGCCGCAGCTGCCCAAGCGCGAAGCGGCCCGGCCGGGTGAGAATCGCAGCGGCCAGGATATTCTGATCATCCCTCCCGAAAATAAACCGTAATGGAACTTTATCTTTTAAGGCATGGCCTCGCCGTCCCGCGCGATACGCGGGATTACCCGCGCGACGCCGACCGGCCTTTGACGCCCGCAGGCATCAAGAAAACGCGGCAAATCGCCAAGGGCATGAAAAAACTGGGTTTGACCTGGGACCGTATTTTATCCAGTCCTTATTTGCGCACCAAGCAGACCGCCGAAATCGTGGCTTCTATATATAAGAAGATGCCGGTGGCGATAGTTCCGGCGCTGATGCCGGAGGCCAAGCCCGGGGCTTTGGGCGCTCTTCTGCATACTAAGAAAAGCAAACGGCTGCTTTTGGTTGGGCACGAACCTTTTCTGAGCCAATTCATCTCGCTTCTTTTGACCGGACGTGAGCAAGCCGTCTCCCTTGCATTGAAAAAAGGCGGGCTTTGTGTGTTAACCACAAAACCATTGCGGAGCAGTTCGCGCGCCGAACTCCAAGGGCTCCTGACGCCGCGGCAGCTGTGCCGGTTAGGCAAATCATGAAAACTTTTTGGATTCTGGCGGGGCT
>ORMF010178168.1_pt1 | contig 10180 bp, 5 predicted proteins | sample 1779871 | NCBI WGS metagenome assembly ORMF01 (sample SAMEA104232316, study PRJEB22302) | groundwater metagenome | biome: forest; feature: aquifer; material: groundwater | place: USA | collected 2011-08-07 | depth 5.4 m | reverse complement strand
TGGCCGTCAAAGCCGATGTAACTCAGCGGCCGGCGCCGCAGCCAACTGTGAATCCAGTAGGCAAAAATCCCCTGATCGGCACGGCCAAATTGTCCCGCGCCGGCGAGCACGCCGCAGCGGTTGATCCACACCGGAAAGCCGTAAGTCATGCCGTATTCGAGCGCCAATTGCTCGCTGGCAAGTTTGGTCGCGCCGTAAAGCGAAATCGGCGCGGCGGTGGAAAAATTTTCGCGCACGCCCTCGGCGGACAGCCCGGCGGGAAGCGTTTGTTCTGGATCGGGCTCGAAGGCATCGTCGTGTACGCGAATTGGCAGATTGGCCAGCGGTGCGATTGAATACACCCGGCTCGTGCTCAAGAGCACGAAAGCGGCGCCGTGTTTGCGGCAATATTCGAGCGCGTTGACGGTGCCGAAAAGATTATGTTCGACCAATTGTCGGCTTGAGCTCTGGCCGTCGACACCGGCGAGCACGCTCGGATTGGCCGCCGCTTCGATCACCGCGTCTACCGCCGGCAGGATTTCGAGATCGGCGGCACAGCGCATATCGCCATGGTAGAGTTTCACCCCGGCGCGCTTGAGCGCCAGCCGATTGAGTTCGCTGCCGGGGCGAATGAAGTTGTCCAAGCCGATGATTTCATGGCTGCCGTTTTCCAGCCAGGCACGGATCAGCGTGGAGCCGACAAAGCCGCAGGCGCCGGTGACAAGGATTTTCACAGTGGAAGTTTTTTCTGCCATGCGGCGACGATCTCGCCGATGGTTTGCTCGAGGTTGACGGTGATATCCCAGCGCGGGTAGTGCGCGCGCATCTTCCGTAGGTCGCTGTAGTAGCAAATATGATCGCCCATGCGGTTTTGTTCGAGATATTTATATTTCTGCGCTTTACCGGTGCAGCGCTCGACCAGGGCAAACGCTTCGAGAATACTACAAGAGTTCGGCTTACCGCCGCCAATATTGTAGACCTCGCCGGAGCGCGGCGTCTGTGCGAACTGGTAAATAAAGCGGGCGACATCTTGGCTGTGAATGTTGTCGCGCACTTGCTTGCCTTTGTAGCCGTAGACCTGGTACTCGCGCTCTTCGAGATTGCACTTGATCAGATAACTGAGAAAGCCGTGCAGCTCGACGCCCGCGTGATTGGGGCCGGTCAGACAGCCGCCGCGCAGACAACACGTCGGCATGTTGAAATATCTGCCGTACTCCTGGACCATCACGTCGCCCGCTACTTTGCTGGCGCCGAATAGACTGTGCAGACTGTCGTCGATGGTAAAATTTTCAGCGATCCCGTTGGCGAATTCGCCGTCGGCATAATCCCAGCGCGTTTCCAGCTCGGCGAGTCTCAGGCGATTGGGCGCGTCGCCGTAGACTTTATTGGTGCTCATGTGAATGAACGGGCTCTCTGGACAGCTCTGGCGCGCCGCTTCGAGTAAGTTGAGCGTGCCAACCGCGTTGGTGTCGAAGTCGTCGAAGGGAATCGCCGCGGCGCGATCGTGCGACGGCTGCGCCGCCGTGTGAACGATGATCGCCGGCCGCAGCTGGCGCACGATGTCGAGAATCCCTTGACGGTCGCGCATGTCGAGCTCATGGTGCTCAAAGCCGTCGAGCTCGCGCTCAAGCCGCTGCTGATTGGACCGCGTGTCGCCCTGGGGCCCGAAAAAAACCGCCCGCTGGTTGTTATCGATGCCGTGGACTTTATAGCCCATGTTCGCAAAGAAGGTGCAGACTTCACTGCCGATGAGCCCTGACGACCCGGTAACTAATATGCTCTGCATGTGTTGGACCTTTGTTAGCAGCACGAAGGCGACGAGTTCTCTAGATTATTGCTCATTGGTGGACCTTCGTTCACTACCGCATGAGCTGCGATATGTCAATTTTTTGCGCGCCATTCGCGTGCCAAGACCAAGCGGAAGTTAGCTTAACATAATCAAAGAGAGTTTTGCGTCGAGGAGAATCTCGCCCCTTATCAAATCACTCCCGCGTTGTTTCTTTCAGGAACGGCGCTGCGGCGGGACAGAAAGTCTGCTCGTAGAAACCTGGCGTCAAAGCCTGAACAAAGCCTTGGGCCATTCGCGCGCGACTCAAAAATCAAATCATTTCTATGAACCGCGGACCGGCCCAATAATAGTTTTGCCTGAATCGGGCCGTTCAATTAATCAGTTGTTCAGCGGAATTGCCACTGTAAATGCAGAGCCTTTGCCCGGCTCGCTCTGCACTTCGACGCTGCCGTTGAGCAGCTCCGATAATTTTCTGACTATGTAAAGCCCTAGACCAACACCTTCATGAGACCGAGTCGTGGAGCTATCCACTTGGGTAAAAATATCGAAGATACGAGAGATGTCCGCGCGGGCGATTCCGACACCGGTATCCCGGACCGTGAAGTTCACCTTATTCTCGTCGGCGAGCACGCGGGCTGAAACCGTGACGCTCCCTTCATCGGTAAACTTGATCGCATTGTCGATCAGGTTTTGCAATATTCGCTGGAGTTTCAGGCCATCCGTTTTAATGACCGGCAGATCGATCGGAATGTCCCAAATCAATTTAACGTCCTTCGTGCCGGCTGCTTCGTAGAACGAGCGCAACTGAATAAAGCATTCCGCCAGGTTCAATTCTGTTGCCACTAACTCCACCATGCCAGCTTCGATATTGGTCGTGACCAAGATGCTTTCAACCAGAGACGACAACACTTTTGCTTGCCCCGCTACTTTCGCAACAATAGCTTGCCCTTGCGGGGATAGGTCGCCCGTGCTGTTTTGTTTCATAAAATCCATGTAACCGAGAATAACATTTAAGGGGGTACGAAGTTCGTGCGAGATCACGCCCAAAAACTCATCCTTCGCCTTGTTTGCTTTCTCTAATTCCCGGGTCCTCCGTGTAAGCTGCCCGAACAGCCTGGCATTGCCGACGGCGATCCCGAGATGATACGCGATGGCTTTAATTCGTTCGATCTCGCCGGGCTTGAACGGGTAAGAGTTTTTGCTGACGAAATTCATTACCCCTATGGTTCCTTCGCGCGCTTTGAGCGGCATAAGAAACGAGCCCCGATAACCGCCGCGCCACATAATTTTGGTGCCGGCGAGTCTTAGATATTCGGCGTTGTTCTGCATGTCATCGAAAACCAGGCACTCGCCGCTCTGCGCGACAAACCCGATCAGGCCCTGTCCGATGTCGTAGCGCTCCGGCAGTCTGATGCTTGGCTCGAATCCTTCATGCACGATGAGGTTGAGCCCGTCGCGGCTTTCGTCCCGCAGGTAAATTCGCGCTGCATCAAAGCCGAAGATATCCAAAACCCGCCGCATCGTCTGGTAGAGAAGAGTATTGATATCCAAGAAGCGCATGCAATCGCCCACCGTTGAGTAGAGCGTTGACAACTCCTTGGTTTTCTCTACGGTGCTTTCAAGCAGGGTAACGTTTTCGATCAGAACCGCCACCCGGTCGCACATCTGCACAATCAGATCGATATCTTCGACTTTGAGTGTCCGAGCCTGCTTAGCCATGCAGGACAACGTGCCCCAGGATTTGATCTTCGTCTGGATCGGAAAAACGCCAAAAAACCTTCCGTCGGCTTTTTTCGCTCCACTGGTATGTGACAACTGCGCGTAGCGGGCGTCGGTCCGTACGTCCTCGAAGATCGCCGGTTCTCCGCTCTCGGCGACTTTGCCGACGATGCCCACGCCCCTGGAAACCGTTTTAATCGGCGGCCACAAGCCGGGCTCGCTGTCGAACGTCGCCTGTAAATGAGCCACCTGTGCGACTTCGTCAAATATATGAATCCGCACACCGTCAAAATGAGCGATTCGGGCGATCGCCTGTACGGCTTCCCGTAGTACGCCGCCCAACTCCAGAGACCGAGTCGCCGCTTGGGTTATCTCATTGAGGGCGGTCAACTCATCCGAACGGCGCTTGGTCTGTTCGTAAAGCTGAGAATTGTGAATGGCGATGGCGGCTTGGCTTGCCAGGGTCGAAATGAAAGTTATCTGGTCTTCGCTGAATTCATGCCTTTCCTTGGTAAACAACCCAATATCTCCGACTACCTTATCGCCGATTGTAAGCGGCAGGCCTAGATAAGAGGCTAGTCCAAGTTGACGAAAAAATTCGGGATGGCGAACTCGCCGGTCTGTGATCGCGTCCACAGTCATGACGGTAGCCCTTGTCTCTAACACTGCTCGACTGAGGCCGGACCCGCCCCGCGGAATGAATTTTAACCACTCCTCCTCGCTGACGTTTCGTAGAGCCATCGCCTGTGGGTCGCCGGTCTGGTTGTTTCTTACCCGTATGACACCCACCATCGGCACCGCAAGAAAGGAGTCGATCTTTTCGAGTAAGACATCGAGAACATTTGCAAGATCCAGGTTCGAGCTGGTGGCGACAATGGTTTCATGAAGGGCCTGAAGTTGAGTTAGGTGGCGACGTAACTTGTCTTCGCCATGTTTTCTCTCGGTGATATCGATAGTAGTGCCGATTACCGCTGCTTTGCCGCGCCATGTGATCGCGGCGCCCAAATAGTCCAACCACCGCTCGGCTCCATCTTTCCTGATAATTTTTACTTCGTAGCGCGCCGGAACTTTGACGCCTCGTTGTCGAGCCCTGCCTCTTTGGTTGACCATCATTCTGTAGTCAGGATGAACAATTCCCCAGAAGTCCATTTGTAAAAGCTCCTGGCGGCGGTACCCCGTGAGTTGTTCGGCGGCGGAATTAACAAAGACGTTCTTTTCGCCTTGAAATATGAAAATCGCAGTGGGAGCTTTGTCGATCAGTTGTTGGACGGTATCGGCGGCTTTCCGAGTAGTCTTTTGAGCACGCGGCACTGCTCTCTGTGAAGATATTTTCTCCCTGTTATTTTTCGACGGAGCGTAGCGCATTGGCTGTACCTCGTTGTGTTAGACCGAGCTGTTCTCCCCAGACGCTGGCAAAATGTCGATCCGCTAAACAAACTCTGTGTCGAATCGGGGAGAGAGAAATGAGACTACACCAGGAAAATTACTATCGTCTGCGAGCAATTACAAGAAAAAATTGAAAATGCGAAAAACAAGGCTCAAACTGCTGGGAATCGACCACTCATGTGATTGCCAGAAATTGTCATTCGGCTGCAACGGATTCGCTTCCCCGTAATTCTAGACGGACGACTACTGCGACGAAGTCACGGGAAACGCTCAATCTCTAACCTCCATAGTCGTGGCACAATCCATGCTCTTAAAATCCCTCGGGATCAGTCATGACGGTCAGGTCCAAGAGAGTACTGCTCGTCGAGGAGAATGAAGTGTGCCGAAAGTTTCTCGCGCAAATGCTGAGTAGCATAGGTTATTCGGTTACCGAGGCAACACAGGGTTAGATGGTATCGTTAAGGCGACATCCGAAATTCCCGAGTTGATTATGATGGATGCTGACCTACCGCAGCTTTCAGCCATTGAAGCGACTGCTTGGTTAAAGAAGCATTCTTATAGCGAAAATATTCCTGTCTTAATTTATTCTCCTTCGTCGTCTCTGGTTGATGAAAAAAACGCAGTCAAAGCCGGCGCCGTAGCGATAGTAAACGACCCCGTTAGCATCGATGCGCTGCGTAAAATGTGCCGATCTTGCTTACCGAAGGTGCAGCGAACAATGCGGAAAGCTGATTACGATTCCATAGCGGTTCGGCCTTAGAATGGGGGCTACCTATGAAAACAAAAATTCTCATCGTCGAAGACAACCCTGACGGCCGTCAAATTTTTGCCTTCTACCTTCGGAATATGGGCTACGAGCCGATCGAAGCGCAAGATGGTCGCGAGGGAATTTATTATGCCAAGAATACACGTCCTGAACTGATCATTCTTGATTTGGGCCTTCCTGACATGAGTGGCCTCGAAGTTCTTGCCGTGATCAAGCAGGATCCGACGACATCCGGCATTCCGGTCGTTGTTCTAACCGCAATGGCGATGGACCGTATTAGAATAAAGGCATCACAAGTAGGCGCAGCAGCGTTTTTAGTTAAACCGACACCACCGGTTGTCTTGGACGAAACTATTAAGAGGCTTCTCGATCCAACCCTTGCGACGTTTCATGGGGGATTACCGGGGAGAGCGCGAATTGCCCAACTTGCAGCGCAGTAACGCCTGAATTGTAATCGCAAGAAGCTATGCGCGCGGGGTCGTGACTTGCGACGTAGGACCATGAGTTCTTCTGAATAGCCATGCAGGTATCTGCTAAACAAAGTCGTCTATCCATCAATCGCGTTGCTTCTTATCAGCTCACACTTCGGGCGGTCGGACAGGTGCTTGATTTGCTCCACGTGCATTCTTTTGACATCGAAGTCATGTACCTCCGGTAAAGCCGGAGGCTTGAATTGTGAACCGCTCATTGCGGTTTGGCCGGCTACGCCGGCATGCTTGTTACTCGAACATCTTTAGTTGATCGAGCCGACGGTCTTCTTTCTCCTGTTCCCTAATATACGCGCGCACCTGCGCTTCGTCTTTCCCTACCGTCGACACATAGTATCCCCGCGCCCAAAAGTTCAGCCCAACAAAGTTTTTCTTCCGGTCCATGAACTTTCGGGCGATCGCTATCGCGCTCTTCCCCTTGATGTACCCCACCACCCTGACACCGAGTACTTCGGCGGCACCGACAGCATGATATGAACATGATCTGCCATAAGATGCCCCTCCGCCACCTGGCTCTCCTTTTGTTGCGCCAACTCCCGTATCATCGGCCTAGCTCTTGCCGTATCGACCCATACATCACCTTACGTCGATACTTCGGGATGAACACCACATGATACTTGCATTCCCATCGAGTGTGCCTTAGGTTTTCTGTGCTGCTGTTCACTTTAGCCTCCTCTTCGTTGAGCATTGAGCGGTTCACGATTTGGAGGCTTTTTCTCGATTGCCCCAAAAGTCAAACTTTCGGAGTCCCCCGGCAAAGCCGGGGGTTTACCCTGGATTAATCATCTGCTGCTTTTCGCCAGCAGACGGCGAAACCCCGACTAGGATTTTCATAACTCTTGGAGTTTGAGGTTCGCCGGCGACTTCTCGTTGGCGTCTTCGAACCCCTTGAGAATGTCGCGCAGCCGGTCGAGGTCCTTTGACGGCGCAATCGGTATGGCGTCCGATCCATGCCGGTCCAATCGGCCGACGATTTTTGTCACCGTCAGGTCGTCTATGTGGCAGCCCGGCTGATAGGCGATGTCTGATACTTCAGTGCGATAAACTTCCGAGAGGATTTTGCTATCGGTTAACTCAGCGAGAGCGGAACGCACCAAGCGGATCGGTATTTCCAGTTCTCGGGCAATCTCCTCAGCGGTGGAAGGCTTTTCCGCTTGCAGAAAGGCCTTGATGCAATGGTGCGCGATGATCAGCGCCACCGACCGTTTAGAAGCATGACTCAATTGCGAACAATCCGACTCAAATTCATAGGCGGCAACATTTTGCCGAGCAAACGAAATTTCCGCGCCAAAAAGTACAATCAGCCAACTCAGTTGCAACCAGATTAAAAAGAGCGGCAGGGCGGCGAAGCTGCCATAGATCGCGCCATAGCTGGACACGCCGATTTGAAATTTAAGATAGGCAAACTGGCCGAGCTGGTAGATCGTGCCGGCGACGATGCCGCCCCAGACTCCGGATCTTAGCTGAACCTTGCCGTTGGGCATGAACATGTACATAAAGGTAAACAACAGCCAGATCACCGTGTAGGGCAACAGCCGCAGCAGAAAGATGATCGGGCCAACTGCAGCGCCGAGGAATGCCAGCCTTTCGACCATCGCGGCGACCTGCGTGGTCAGCAATACCGTCACGCTGCTGGCGATGATCAGCAGCACCGGACAAATCATCATCACCGAGAGATAATCGGCAAGCTTGCGCCCGAGGTTTCTCGCCTTCTTGATGCCCCAAATATCGTTAAAAGAGCCTTCGATATTGCCCAGAACCTTCACCACCGACCAAAACAAAACCACCACACCGGCGCCGGCGATGGCGCCGCCTTTGGTGTTTTCCAAAAGCGTTCGCGCGAAACCAAGAATCCGCTCGGCCATTTCGGGCTGGCCTTCGAATTTTTCCAGGAGCTGCGCCTCGAGCACTTTCTCCAAACCGAACCCCTTGGCAACACCGAAGCCCATGGCGACCACCGGGACGATCGAAAGCAAAGAGTAAAACGTCAGAGCGGAGGCGCGCAGCTCGCACCTATCCTCGGTGAATCTACGGACGGCTAAAAGAAAGATTCTCAACGGACTCAGCCAATACAATTTCCGCCGCGCTAACTTATCGGCGCGCATACGCCAGATATCAGCTTGGAGAAATGTCTTATAGGCGGAAATTCTTTCGTGGGTTTTTTTGTTTAAAACCATAGGCCCTCTCAAATCGGGTTGTTCTTAATTCTCTCAGAAAACGAATGGGGCTACTGCGAGGCGGCAAACTTAGCTAGCCGATGAATAACAGATGAATCATCTCACGGTGCAGCGCTGCAAGCTTTGGGCAACTGCAACCGCCGTTACTTTTTCCCCAGCGCGTTGCTGAAGCTGCTGTCGATCATCTCATTGAGCGAAATTTTTCCCTTGAGTCTGCCGGTCTCGATCTCCTGCTCGATCGTGGCGGTGATGCCGGCGTCGAGAATGCGGCCGTCCAAAGGAAAGGAATCGCGGTATTCGTCGTATCCGGCGGCGGCCTCGGCGGCGTTAAGGCCGACGTACTTCCTGAGCGTGCGAATGCCGTCGTCGCGATTCTCGCGGGTGTGCTTCACGCCGCGCTGATATGCGCGCAAGAACCGGGTCGCCTGCTCTTTTTCTTTGGCGAGCCAGGTCTCGCGCGCGATGAAGCCGACGTTGGTCCAGTTGGGATAGAGCTCTTTCAAATCGAAGAGCTTATTCAGACCGGCGGCCTTGGCACGCTCGGTGACGGGAAACCATAGAATCGTCGCATCGACGATGCCGCCAGCCAACGTGGTAAAACGCGCCGGCGTGGCGCCGATCTGCACCATGGTGACATCCTTGGCATCGAGGCCGGCCTGGCGCAGCGGCGAGCGGGTGAGAAATTCCGACAGCGAGAAGAAGCGGCTGATCGCAAACTTCTTTCCCCTGCCGTCCTTCAGCGATTTCATGGCGGGGCTGCCGTAAATTTGGAACGGCATGAGATTGGAGATCGACCAGAAGTTTTTGATGTCCACGCCGCCGGCCCTGGCAAGCACGGTCTCCGGCACGCCGCCGGCCATGATCTGCACGTCGCCGCCGATCATCGCCTGGAGATTGGTCGCTCCGGCGTTGAACATGACGATGAGAACGTCCAGTCCTTCGTCCTTGAAGAATCCTTTGTCTTGCGTCAGATAGATCGGCAGAAAGGCGACGTTCACCGTCGACACGCCGACGACAATGCGAGCATCAACGTACGAAGGCCGGATGCTGCCAACGAGCAAGAGTAATGTTAGGGCAAGCCACAATTGGCGCTGAAGCATTTATCTGTCCTCCGCCGAGGAGCCTAGAGAGATCAGCCGGATCAGTCAAGTTAAAAACAGTGGCACATGGAGGACGAAAAACGGTTTGTCGATTTTCATCGGCACACCTCACACTGTATGGTTGAGAAACTAGCCCGGATTATTCATGCTACGAGGAAACCTGGCGACACTGTGGTGATCGAGGTGTGACCCTGGAGGAACGAAGGCACCGGCGCGAGTGTTTCATTTTGTGCTCGGCGCTCGGCACGATGTTTGACCTTTTCACTGCTGATCTCATAAGCAACTCGCCGCGCTTGCATCTTCAAGGCACAACTGCTTTGCCTTCGTTCCGGAAGGGTTGCACCTCGATCGCAGTTTCACCGCGAATAATCCGGGCTAGCCGAAGCGGTGGAGCAGCGTCAATCGTTCTGAGAGTTTAAACGTTTCTCCAGTTCCATTCGATGCGTTCAACAGTTAGATGGTTCGAGGTTCAATCGTTCAAATAGATGAAAAACACAATCGAAAATTCTAATTGTGCGGCAATTTTATGACTCGACTAGCTCACGCTCAACGAAAGTAGCGCAGCATCTCGCTGTTGTACTTGTTGTAAATCGCGCTCGATGCCGGTTTGATGACGAACAGCTTGCGGCCCTGCATCAGGCGCGGGGGATTGGGTAGGACATCCTTGCGCGCTGGGATGCGGCTTAGTTGGCGCATCGAAGTTTGTCCCTCCTCCGACAAAATGAAGTCGAGATAGAGCCGCGCGGCGGCGGGATGGGAGTTCTTGGCGGTGACCG
>ORMF011696755.1_pt1 | contig 10183 bp, 11 predicted proteins | sample 1779871 | NCBI WGS metagenome assembly ORMF01 (sample SAMEA104232316, study PRJEB22302) | groundwater metagenome | biome: forest; feature: aquifer; material: groundwater | place: USA | collected 2011-08-07 | depth 5.4 m | reverse complement strand
GCCATCCTCGACCCGCGGCTGCGCACCAAGGGATACGGCCGCCGGTTCCTCGCCTCGCTGCCACCCGCGCCGGTCGTGCACGACCTCGGCAGAATCGAGGCCTTTTTTCCCCCTGAAGACGCCCTGGAATTCAAGGTAGACTAAGATTCACGCGACAGTTGTTCTCTTCTTACAGGAGGAAATCCATGATCCGCCCACTGAACGGCCGTCACCTCTGGCTGTTCGTCTTGATTCTGCTGGGTTCGTTTGCATTCGCCCACCCTGTCTTCGCGCAGAACGGCACGCTCCAGGGGGTCGTCAAGGACGCAAAGGGGGAACCCATCGAGAACGCCAAGGTCACGATCGAGAGCGATGCGACGAATCGCAAGTTCGAGACCAAGACGAACAAGAAGGGCGAGTACGTCCAGATCGGCCTGCCGTCCGGTGTCTACAAGGTCACGGCCGAGAAGGACAAGATGTCGGCGACCAATCCCGCGCAGGTGCGGCAGGGCGCCCAGGCGTCGGTGAACTTCGTCCTCACGGCGGTGTCGAATCTCTCGCCCGAAGCGGCCAAGAAGGTAGTCGACCTGCAGAAGGCGTTCAACGAAGGCCTGGAGGCCCAGAAGGCGGCCAACTACGACGCGGCCATCGCGGCGTTCACGAAGGCAGCCGAAGTGGATCCGAAGTGCACGCAGTGCTACAACAACATCGGCCTCGGCCACACGTCGAAGAAGGACTACGACAAGGCGGAAGCGGCCTACAAGAAGGCGCTCGAGATCGATGCGAACAGCGCCGATTCCTACAACGGTCTGGCGAACATCTACAACGCGCAGAAGAAGTTCGATCTGGCAGCCGAGGCGAGCGCGAAGGCCGTCTCTCTGGCGGGCCAGCTCGGCGCGCCAGGCGGGGCCGGCGGCAGTGCGGACGCGCTCTTCAACCAGGGCGTCATCCTCTGGAACGCCGGCAAGGTGGCTGAGGCGAAGAAGCAGTTCGAGTCGGCGATCGCCGCGGATGCGAACCACGCCGAATCGCACTATCAGCTCGCGATGGCGCTAGTAAACGAGGGAAACCTCAAAGGCGCCGGCGCCGAGTTCGATGCGTATCTGAAGCTCGCGCCGAATGGCCCCAACGCGGCGTCGGCAAAGGCGATCAGCGCGCAGCTGCCGAAGTAGGCGCGCCGCCGCGCATGCTCGACTCCGCCGCGCTCCGAGCCCGGCTGGCTGATGTCCGCGACCGTCTGTCGCGGGCTGCCGGCCGGGCTGGACGCGATACCTCCTCCATCCGCCTCATCGCCATTTCCAAAACGTTTTCCGTGGACTACGTCCGTGCGCTCGCCGACGAGGGCCAGGTGGACTTCGGCGAAAACAAGGTGCAGGAAGCGCTTCAGAAAATGGATCGCACGTCGGACCTCCACCTCCGCTGGCATCTGGTCGGCCACCTGCAGTCGAACAAGGCGCGGAAAGCCGCCGAGCGGTTCGATGTTGTTCATTCAATCGATGCGGCGGATCTGGTCACCCGGCTGGACCAGACGGCTGCCGCCTCCCTCCGGCGGCTCGAGCTCCTGGTCCAGGTCGACCTGACGGGCGAATCAACCAAGCACGGCGTGCAGGAGCAGGAGCTCACCTCCATTCTCGACGTGGCACGGGCCTGCCGTTCCGCGAGGGTCGTGGGGCTCATGCTCCTGCCGCCCGCCGTCGGCGAGCCAGAGGCGGCACGGCCGTTTTTTCGTGCGCTCAAAGGCATCAGAGACCGGCTGCTGGCACAAGGCGTGGAGGGGTCGATGCTGAACGAGCTGTCCATGGGCATGAGTCACGACTTCGAGGTCGCCGTTGAAGAGGGCGCCACGTTTGTCCGCGTCGGGACGGCCATTTTCGGAAGCCGGATCCATGTTTGACCCGACCCTGTCGACCCGGTAGCAACCTGCCGATACATCGATGGAAGCCCAGCGTTCTGTTCTGGATACGCGCGAGGGCTACGCCCCGGGCGCGTCCGGCGAGCGGGGTCCCCGACGCGGCAGCCGCGCTGGGGTGCTTGAGCGGGGGTGGGGCCCGCGAGTAATCAAATGATCAATCACTACTTGTCGATTATCTTGTTCACGCCGCTCGCCGGCGCGCTGCTGCTTCTGCTGGTGCCGAAACAGCAGGAGAACACGATTCGCATCATCGCGAATTTCGTCGCGCTCGTCGGGTTCCTGCTCTCGGTGCCGCTCTGGTGGTGGTACAACCCCAGCGGGGCGACGTTCCAGCTGGTCGAGCGCGCGCCCTGGATCCCCTCGATCGGCGCGGAATACTTCCTCGGCGTCGACGGTCTCAGCGTGCTGCTCATCCTGTTGACCACCATGATGGGGTCGATCGCGGTGCTCTCGTCGTGGCTGGCCATTACCGAGCGCGTGAAGGAGTACTACATCTTCCTGCTCGTGCTGCAGACCGGAATGCTCGGCGCGTTCATGTCGCTCGACTTCCTGCTGTTCTTCCTGTTCTGGGAAGTGATGCTGGTCCCGATGTATTTCCTCATCGGCATCTGGGGCAGCGCAAACCGCCTGTACTCGGCCATCAAGTTCTTTCTGTACACCCTGGTCGGCAGCGTGGTGATGCTGCTCGGCATCCTGGGGCTCTACTTCTACGCGCACACGCTCACGGGCGTGTACACCTTCGATGTGACGCAGTTCCACCGCATGGCGCTCCCGTACAACCTGCAGTGGTGGGTGTTCCTGGCGTTCTTCCTGGGGTTTGCCATCAAGGTGCCGATGTTCCCGTTCCACACCTGGCTGCCCGACGCGCATACCGACGCCCCGACAGCCGGCTCGGTGATTCTGGCGGCCGTCCTCCTGAAGATGGGGACGTACGGATTCCTGCGCTTCAGCCTGCCGATTCTGCCCGACGCGTCCAAGGCCTTCGTACCGATGATGGTCATCCTTTCCATCATCGGCATCGTCTACGGCGCGCTCGTGGCGCTTGCCCAGAAGGACTGGAAACGGCTTGTCGCGTACTCGTCGGTCAGCCACATGGCGATGGTCATGCTCGGGATGTTCGCCCTCAACGCGATCGGCATCACCGGCAGCATCGTGCAGCAGCTCAATCACGGCATCTCGACCGGCGCGCTGTTCCTCCTGGTCGGCGTCGTGTACGAGCGGCGCCACACGCGTGAGATCTCGGAATACGGCGGACTGTCGAAGGTGATGCCCGCGTACGCGGCCGTCTTCCTGCTGATGACGATGTCGTCGATCGGGCTGCCGACGCTCAACGGCTTCATCGGCGAGTTCCTGATCCTTCAGGGCGTCTTCGTGAAGAGCCGGCTGTGGGCGGGCGTGGCGGCGAGCGGCATCGTCCTCGGCGCGGCGTACATGCTGTGGCTCTATCAGCGGACGATGTTCGGAAAGGTGGAGAACCCGAAGAACGAAGGGCTCGCCGATGTTGGCTTCCGCGAGTTCGCGCTGTTCGTCCCGCTCATCATTCTGGCGGTGTGGATCGGTCTCTATCCCGCGCCGTTCCTCAACCGTCTGGAAAGCTCGGTCGCGCGCGTCGTGAGCCGCGTCAGCCCACAGTACGCGACGCAATCGCAGACGGCGCCGGCGGCACAGGGAGCACAGCCCTGATGCCGGCCGGAATGTCCGCGGCGGATTTCTACTACATCCTGCCCGAAATCATCCTGGCACTCGGCGCGATGGTCGTGCTGGTGGCCGACATTTACGTCCCGCGGGAAAGCCGCGGGGTCGTGACGTGGCTGTCGGTCGCCGTGATCGCCGCGACTGTCGTGGGAGTGCTTGCCGTCGGCGATCCGCATGTGACGATCTCGCGCGGACTGCTCTCGATTGATGCCTTCGGTGTTTTCTTTAAGCTGATTTTCCTCGGATCCGCCGCGCTGACGCTGCTGATGTCCGGGCCCTATCTGACGATTGAGGGGACGCCGGCGGGCGCGTACTGCTTCCTGGTTCTGTCCGCCACGCTCGGCATGATGATCATGGCGAGCGGCATCGAGCTCGTGACCATCTTCATCGGTCTAGAGACGATGGCGGTGGCCTTCTACATCCTGGCGGGGTATCTGAAGCCGAGCGAGCGGTCCAACGAGGCCGCCGTGAAATACTTCTTGCTCGGCGCCTTTTCGCTCGGGATTCTCCTGTACGGCATGTCGCTGTTGTACGGCCTCACGGGCACCACGAACCTTCACGCAATCGCCACGGCCGTTGCGGACCCCGAAGGCGCGAACCGGCAGTTGCTGCTCTTGGCGGTGGTGCTCATGGCCGCCGGCGTTGGTTTCAAGATTGCCGCGGTCCCGTTCCACATGTGGGCACCGGACGTCTATGAAGGCGCCCCCACGCCGATCACCGCGTTTCTGTCGGTGGGCTCGAAAGCGGCTGCCTTTGCGATGCTGCTCCGGATTTTCGTCGAGGGACTGCCGGCGATGAGCGTGGACTGGCGGCTTCTCTTCGAAGCGCTCGCCATCCTGACCATGACCGTGGGCAATGTGGCCGCGATCACGCAGAGCAACATCAAACGGATGCTCGCGTACTCGTCGATCGCGCAGGCCGGCTACGTGCTCATCGGCGTGGTGGCCGGCACATCCCGCGGCATCGCCGCCACGATGATCTACCTGCTCGTGTACGGGCTCATGCAGATGGGCGCCTTTGCGGTGATCGTCATGCTACGGCGGCGGGACGCCATCGGCGACGAGCTCAAGGACTTCAACGGCCTGTATTTCCGTCACCCCGTTGCGGCATTCGCGATGCTGATCTTCATGCTTTCGCTCGGCGGGATTCCGCCGACCGCGGGATTCATGGGCAAGCTCTGGCTCTTTGGCGCCGCGATTGACGCCGGCTATGTGCGGCTTGCCGTCATCGGCGTGCTCAACAGTGCCCTCTCGCTTTACTATTACATTCGCGTGGTCGTCTACATGTGGCTCAAGAACGAACCGGTCGGATCGGAGCCACGGTTGAGCCCCGCCCTGGCCTTAACGCTGGCGATCACGCTCGCGGGGACGCTCATCCTCGGCGTGTACCCGCGCCCGCTCTTCGAGATCGCCGAGACGTCGGCTCGCGCGCTCGGAGCCGTTGCCCCTGCCGCAGCGGTGAAGTGAGAAGCAAGAGCAGCGGCCTTTTACTTTTCACCTTCCAGCTTGATATCATTGGCCGTTTGTTTCAGCCGAAGTCACGGTGACATGGCCGACGACGACCGCGGTACGTCGTTCGCACGATCCCTGCAATTCCTGCAAGAGAATCTGCGCCGATCAGGACCGGCTGTCGTGGCCGGGTACACGCTGATTGGCGCCATTCTTCTGCTGGGTGGCATCGGGTACGCCGTGGACCGGTGGCAGGGCACATCGCCATGGTTTCTCCTTGGCGGGCTGCTGCTCGGCGTGGTCGTCGGGATGTACGAGCTCGCGAAGACGGTCTGGCGGCTGTGAGTCTCCTCCGCTGGATGGTGGCGGGCGCCTTGGGTGCGGCGCTGGCGCTCATCGCCGTCGTCGGGTTTGAAACCGGTAAGGACGTCCTGCTCGGCATGCTGGGTCCGCTGCTCGTCGCCACCGTGACCTGGAGCCTGACCGAGCGGACGTATCGGCGGAATCCGGAGCATCTGACGCCGTTGATGTTCAAGGCGTTTGCCGCCAAGCTGGTGTTTTTCGCCGGATATGTCGCCGCAGTGATCGTGGTGCTGCGGCGGCCTCCGGTGCCATTTGTCATGAGTTTCACGGGATTCTTCATCGGCCTGCATGCGATGGAGGCCTTCGGCCTGAAGCGGTTGTTCGGCGACGGGCCGAGCGCGTCTCGATAGCGAACACGGCATGTTCTTTCAGGACACCCAGAATCACGGTCAGCCGCCGGCGCCCGATCACGCGCCCGGCGCAGCGGATCACGCCGCCGATGCCGCCGGTCATGCGGCGGACGCTGCGGGTCACGCGGCCTCGGAAGGCTTCGACGCGGGCGAGGTCATCATCGAGCACGTGGCCAACAGCGGCCTCGATCACCCGCTGATCCACCTCCCGACGATCGGGGGGATCGATTTTTCGGTGACCAAGCACGTGCTGATGCTGTGGCTCGTGGCTGCCTTCGTGTTCGTGCTGATCACGTGGATCGTCCGGCGTCATCTGAGGTCGCCACGCGGCGTCCCCTCCGGCGTGGCGACCAACGGGCTGGAGTACGTGGTGGAGTTCGTCCGCGATTCAATCGCGCTCCCGAACGTCGGCCGCAAGTGGGTGACCACGTGGACGCCGCTGATCCTGACGTTCTTCGTCTTCATCTTCTTCGCCAACGTGATCGGACTCATTCCGGTGTTCGAGGTCGTCGCGTTGCTCGATCGCTACGTCCTTTATACCGGGGCCGACTCGTTCCTGAAGCAGGTGGTGCACGGCGGCACGACCGTGACCTCGAACTTCAATGTCACTGCCGCGCTCGCGACCGTGACGTTCGGGGCGATCATCGTCGCCGGCTCGAAGGCACACGGCTTCGTGACGCACTGGATGAACCTGGTGCCGCACGGTCTCGCCTGGCCGATCTACATCCTGCTCATTCCGATCGAGATCATGGGACTCTTCGTGAGGCCATTCGCGCTCACGATGCGACTTGCCGCGAACATGACGGGGGGGCACATCGCGATTCTAGCGATTCTGTCGTTCGTCTTCCTGTTCACCGAGATGTTCGGCACGGCGGTGGCGGGAATCGGAGTGGGTATGGCCGTCTCGATCCCGCTGGCGGTCGGAATCTCCGCGCTGGAGGTCATCGTGGTGATCGTCCAGGCGTATGTCTTCACGCTGTTGTCAGCCGTCTTCATCGGCATGGCCATACACGCGCACCATTGATGGACTCGTACACGAAAGGACAATGAGGATGAGAGCAGGGACACTTCGCAGAGTGACGATCGCAGGGCTGCTGGCCATCGCGGTCGCGTCGATCTTCAGCCCCGCGCTGATGGCGCAGGAAGGCGCGGCCGCGACCGGCGATCGGGCCGTCTGGCATCTTCTGGGTGCCGCGCTCGGCCTCGGCATGATCGTCATCGGCGCCGGGTTGGGCATCGGAAAGCTGGCGGCGGCCGCCGCCGAGGGGATCGCCCGGCAGCCGAGCGCGGCCGCCCAGATCACCGGCGCGGTCAATCTGCCGCTCTTCCTGCTCGAAGGCGTCGCGATCCTCGCCGAGGTGTTCGCGTTGCTCATCGTGCTGCTGAACGCCAGACCGTAGGCAGGAAGGCCGGGCACGGGGCATGAACAACCCGCTCGTCCAGGTTGACCCTGGACTTTTCATCTGGACCATCGTCACCTTTCTGGTGCTGTTGACGCTGCTGGCGAAGTTCGCCTGGGGCCCGCTGCTCAAGGCGCTCGAGAGCCGGCAGGACCTGATCAGGAAGTCGCTGGACGATGCCGAGCGCGCCCGGCTGGAGCTCGAGCGGCTCAACGCGGAGTCGGCGCAGATCGTGGCGCAGGCGCGGGTCGAGGCGGATGCCATCGTGTCCCGCGGCCGCGCCGACGGCGAGCGGCTGCGAGAAGAGCTGCGACAGCAGGCCCGGACCGAGGCCGCCACGATCGTCAAGAACGCGGAGCGCCAGATTCAGCTCGAGACGACGCGGGCGATTCAGCAAATCCGGCATGAAGCCGTCGACCTCTCCGTCATGATCGCGTCCAAGCTGATTGGCCGGAACCTCTCGAAGGAAGATAACGGGGGGCTGATGGGGGGGGCGCTCGCGCAGGTGGACCCCCGCCGCTAAACGGCTCACGGCTTGAGGCTCACGGCTCAGGGAAGCAAGCCACCTTACGCCGTCAGCCTCGAGCCCTACAGCCCTTTTCACATCTACCTAGCCGCAAAGACGCGAAGACGCGGAGGAAATGCCAATCAAAATTCCCTCTGCGCCTCTGTGCCTCTGCGGCTCGTAAGTGAAAAATGCTTTAAGCCTTGTACCGCATCCGCTTCGTCCCGCTCGACGCGCTGCTGCTCCTCATGACGCTCATCTGGGGAGTGAACTTCACGCTCGTGAAGGTGGCGGTGCGCAGCATTCCCGAGCTGCCCTTCAACGCGCTGCGGCTGGTGGTCGCCGCCGCGGCGTTCCTAGCGGTGCTCGTCGTCCGCGAGGGGCGGCCGCGATTCTCCCGCGGCGAATGGTGGCGGGTCCTAAAGCTGGCTCTTGTCGGCCATGTCATCTATCAGTTGTGTTTTCTCGGGGCGGTGGCCAGGACTTCCGTCGCGAGCACATCGCTGATTTTCGCGTTTACGCCGATCACCGTGGCGCTGATCACGGCGGCTGCCGGACACGACCGTGTAACAGGAACACAGTGGATTGGCGCCGTGATCTCTCTGCTGGGTATTGGTTTCGTGGTCGGCGCGGGATCGAGGGAGGAGTCGACCGTCGCAGGCGACGCGCTCGCGGTTGCCGCGATGGCGTGCTGGGCGATTTACACGGTAGCCTCGCGTTCCCTCCTCACCCGGCACTCGCCGTTAGCCGTGACCGGCTACTCGCTGGCGATTGGCGCGGCGCTCTACGTGCCCCTCGCATGGGGCGGCCTCACAGGCATGACGTGGAGCGCGGTGCCGCACTCGGCATGGATTGCGGCCGTGGCCTCCGGGCTGTTTGCGTTGTTCGTGTCGTACCTGATCTGGTACACGGCCGTGCGTGCCGTCGGGAGCACGCATACGGCCATTTATTCGAACGTCACGCCGGTCGTGGCGATGGTGGTGGCGGCGGCGTGGCTCGACGAGCCGCTGACGCTGATGAAGGTGGCTGGGACAGCGGCGGTGATCCTGGGCGTGGCGGTTACGAGGGTTGAACGGGCCGGAGAGGAGCCGCCGAGCAAGGGTTAGCCGGATGCAGCGCGGGTGGGCGGCAACAAATTGTCGGACGCTTTCGCGGCGCGGAATTCAAGGGACCGGATCCCCAGAAGCGCTGGCACGGTGCCGACGCGAAATTCCTCAAACAACTGGGACTTTCTTGCGATTACGCGCCATGCCGCCTGGGCATGACGATTGCTCTAGGACAGGGTGAGTCGGTCGCGACAGGCGGCAGGGCTCCAGAGTTGGCCCGATGGGACAGCGTTAGGAATTGACTAGGCCCTAATTGCTAAAGGCCCGGCGGAACCCGCCGGGCCCTTTTTTTGTACCGCGACGTGGGGGCGCATCTCCACGTCCACGTCGGCGCCTAGTTCAGAGCCAGCTTCTTCAAATGCGCGCCAGCTTCGGCAGCCTCGGTGCTGCTCGCATCGGCCGCAATGACCTGATTGAAGTGCTTCAGCGCGGCCTCCCGGTCGCCCTTCTTGACCGCAATCAATCCCAGCTTCAGACCGGGTCGCTGCCACGCCGGATCGAGCGCGAGCGCGCGCTGAAACATCGCCTCGGCGCCCGCGTTGTCGCCTTTGTTGAACTTGATCTCACCTAGCGTGTAGAACAGCTCGCGCGTGGCGCCGGGCGATTCGGCGGAGGTTGCAAGGAGCGCTTCAGCAGCGGCGGGATTGCCCTTGTGTACGAGAATCAATGCGAGCTCGATGCGCGCGCGTTCGTTCGACGGCTCGGCGTCGACCGTTCGCTGGGAGGCGGCCAGCGCCTTGTCGAGCAGGGACTGTCTGGCGGCGCCTGCCTTGTTCATCGCCTCCTGCCGGTACGTTTCGGCGATCGCCAGCGTCACCAGCGTCAATCGCTGATTGCGCTGTGCGATCTGCTCGTACGCCGCGAGGGCCTGGTCGAATCGCCCCGCAGCGCGGTGTTCATCCGCGGCGGCGAGCTCCTCTTGAATCTGCTCCGTGAGGGCGCCTGGTAGCGGCGTGGCCGCTCGACTCAGCGTGAACTTGACCGGCATGTTGTTCGCGAGCGTTGCCCTGATTGTTGTGCTGCCCTTCTGGGCCTCGTACCCAGGCGCCTGCGCCACGAACGTCCACACGCCGCTCTTCATACCGAGAATTGCGAACCGGCCTTTGTCGTCGGAGGTGGCGGTGAATTGCGGTGGATATGAGGTCGGATTCTCTGCTCGAATCGTCGCCCCTTTGATCGGTTCCCCGTCGATATCCAGTACAACGCCCCGAATGCCTCCGGACTGAGCCCCGGCCGCTTCCCCAAAGGCAAACAGTGAGAGCAGCACGAGCGCTGCACGCAGGATGTGTTCAGGCCGCATGTTCGTATGCCCCCTCAGGGGGGAGTCTACCTCACTGCGGGTAAGGCGGGTAAGGCGGGTAAGGCGGGTAAGGCGGGTTAAGGCGGGTAGGGCGGGTAAGGCGGGTAGGGCGGGTGAGGCGAGTG
>ORMF010511040.1_pt1 | contig 10183 bp, 10 predicted proteins | sample 1779871 | NCBI WGS metagenome assembly ORMF01 (sample SAMEA104232316, study PRJEB22302) | groundwater metagenome | biome: forest; feature: aquifer; material: groundwater | place: USA | collected 2011-08-07 | depth 5.4 m | reverse complement strand
GCCCGTGCATGCCGAGACTGGCGAGCGCATCCTCTACGTCAGCCCGTCATTCCTCAAATCGATCGTCGGGCTGACACCGCGCGAAAGCCAGAAAATCCTCGAAATCCTGTGGGAGCACGTCACCCGCCCCGAATACACCGTGCGCTTCAAGTGGAACGAGGGCGACATCGCGTTTTGGGACAATCGCTCGACGGTGCACCTCGCGCCGACCGACATCTTCGAATCCGATTTCGACCGCCAGCTCTACCGGGTGACGCTGGTCGGCAAGCCGCTGGTCGGCGTCGATGGGCAGCCATCGAAATCAATAGAAGGCGTGCCGATCCTATCGGCGGCAGAAGAGCTGAAGATGTTGGCGGCAGCGGAATAGCCATCCGGGAGATCGTGATCACCGCGGAATGGCCGAGCGTCTGGACCCATCCTACAGAGACTAATGCCGGGAGCGAGCCATGAAAGAAAACAGTATTCGGCGGGCGGTGCGCGAAGGACGGGCGGCGCTCGGAACCGGGCTCAAGGAGTTCGCCTCCCGCGGTGTTCCCTGGATCATCGAGGCGGCCGGCTTCGATTACTGCGCGATCGACCACGAACACGGGGCGTTCGACATCCAAACGATCGCCAACCTGGCGAGCTGGTTCCAGGCCACGAACGTCTCGCCCATCGTTCGGCTGCACAAATCGTTTGCGCATCTCATTCCCGGCATCCTGGATCAGGGCATCATGGGCATCCAGGTGTCCGAGGTGGAAACCGCCGAAGAGGCGCGCGCGATCGTCCGCCTGGCGAAATATCCGCCGATCGGAAACCGCGGCATCTCCGGCCAGGGGCCGCACACCGGATACAAGAGCTACGGACCGCGCCACGCCACCGAATACGCGCCGTGGGCCAACGAGAACATCATCCTGTTCCCGTCGATCGAGTCGCTCGAGGGCCTGGAGAATGTCGAGGAGATCGCCGCGGTCGAAGGGATCGACATGATCGCGTATGGGCATTCGGACCTGAGCGCGCAGCTCGGGGTTCACCTCGACCTGGAGCACCCGAAATTCAAAGCGGCGGTGCGGCGGATCGCGGCGGCGTGCAACGCCCACGGCAAGCTCGCGCGCGGATCGGCGGAGACCGAGGCGCAGATCGAGGAATATTGGCAGCTCGGGTGCAAGGTGCTGAACCTACCGGGAAACGATGTGAGCACGTATCTCGATGGGATGAAGGCGCGCGCGGCCCGAGCGCATGCGCGGTTGAAGTCGATTGGGGTGCCGACCCCATAACCCCGCCCTGATCGTGCCCCATGACGCTGCTCAGGGTTAACCCCCGATCCTACACGGCAGATCGCCGTCGTGGGTAGAACCCGGCGATTCGATCATGGTCGCGCGATGGCGGGAAACGGCGCGTCTCGCCCGTTGCCACGCGTCTCAACGGAGCTCTACTTTCCGATCACACGGCCGGCATTTGGCCGGCGCGGTGGGAGCCGGGCTTCATGCCCAAAACGGTCGCGTTAGCGGAAAGCCGCAATGGGCGGGGCTACAGCGAACGTCTGAGGGCGCTGGATCCGGCAACGGCAGCGGCAACCACGGATAAGGCGCAAACGATAGCGGCGCCTGTCGGCAGGTCCCACAGGGCTGACGCGAGCAGGCCCAGCAGGTAGCCGGCAAGGCCTACGCCGTAGCCGTAGGCGAGGCGCTGGCGGCGCCCGGCGCTGGCCGCCAGCGCCGGGACGATCAGCGAAGCAAAGACCAAATAGATGCCGACAAGCTGCACCGACGCGGTGATCGTGACGGCGAACACCGCGTAAAAGAGGCCGCGCCGGCGCCGCAGGTCGGCGGTCGCGAACACGACCAGCACCGCGGCATAAAGGGCCGCCACCGGGACCAGTTGCGCCGGCTCGACCCACAGAATCTGCCCGACGAGCAGATCCTTCAGGTGCTCGGCGCCGTGCGGGTTGAAGCCGAGCAGGATGATCTCGGCGCTGGCGGCGACGACGAAGACGACACCGATCACCGCCTCCTGCACGGCGGCAAGGCGCCGCTCGCTCCACAGCAGAAAGGCCGCAATCAGCAATGCACCGGCAACCGCGCTGATTTGCACCGACCACCCGTGCGTCTCCCATCCCATGGCATCGGCGGCGACGACCCCGAACCCGGCGACCTGAGCGATCGCCAAGTCGATAAAAACGATGCCCCGCTCCAGCACGAGCTGCCCGAGCGGGACGTGCGTCGCCAGTACCAGCAGCCCGGCAAGAAAGGCCGGGATGAGGATGCCGAACTCAATGTCGGCCAACCGTACCTCCTGCCAAACCGGCGACAACCCGGTCGATCGTGTCGTCGAAAAGCCCGAACAGATCGAGTGCCCGATTGGTGCCGCCGACCGTGAACGGGAGCAGGATGGCGGGCGCATTGATCCGCTGCGCCACGAACTGGGCGCCGCGCGGATCCTCGTACGCGGCATAGACGATGCCCCGTACTCCCTTGGCCGGCCATTCGGCGACGAGCTGGGCCAGGTACTGGCTGCTCGGCGGACCCCCCGTTTCCGGCTCGCCCGTGCCGGCTTCCCGCAGGCCGAGCCAGTCTTCAAGATAAGTCCAGCTCTTGTGATAGGTTCCGATCGTCATCCCGCGCAGCGGTGCCGCCTGCTGCGCCCAGCGCTGGATCGCCGCGTTCCACCGTCCGGCAAAACCCTGAGCACGGGAGGCGTACAACGCGGCATTCGCAGGATCGACCTCGGCCATGCGGCGGGCGAGCGCGGCGGCAACCACGGCGATGTTGCGCGGGTCGGTCTGGATGTGCGGATTGCCGGCGGCATGAATGTCGCCTTCGGCGCGGTCGAGACGGGTCGGGATGTCGAGCAGCCTCACCTGCTTCGCCGCTTCAAAATAGCCCGGCCCGCCCGGCTGGATGCGGCCGTTCGCGGCCTGTCGCAACAGCACCGGCATCCAGCCGACCTCCAGCTCAGCGCCAGTGCAGACGACGAGATCGGCGCCGCGCAACTGCGCGATCAACGCCGGTCGCGCCTGCACCTGATGCGGATCCTGGCGTCCAGTGGTGGCAGTAAAGACGGTCGCCTTGTCGCCGCCTAGCTCGGCCGCGAGCGCCCCCCATTCGGGTTCGCAGGCGAATACCTGGAGTGCCTGCGCGCGGCCGGCGAACAACAGAACGGAACCGCAGAGTGCCAACCCCGCCGCGCGGAAGATCGTTCGGGTCATTGCCCCGTCTCCTCAAAAGATGTGGGCGCCGTGGGCGCCGATGTTGATGATGTATTGCAGGATTGCTTGGTTGTCGGGCGTACCGCGCGACCAGTCGCGGTTGTATTGCAGGCGGAAGCGACCGAACTCGCTGGTGTTGTATTCGAGCATCGCGCTCGCGCGACGCGGCGTAATGCCGAGACTGTCCACCGTGCTGCCGGCGAGCAGGCCGCCATAGCGGTTGCCCTCGACCTGATCGTAGCGCGCCCCGACGCGCCAGCGCGGCATGAACTGGTACACCGCCTGTGCATAGAACCCGGTCTGCCAGCCGCGATACCGGATGCTGTTGAACTGCCCGTCGTCCTGGCGGGCGAAGAACTCGCCCTGCAGTTTGAGGTTGGTATCGACCGGGTTGCCGTTCGGCGCCCATTTGTAGACGGCGTCGAAAATCAGCGTATCGCTATTGCCGTTGAAGATATCGTCCGGCGCGCCGATGGTCGGGGTGGCGCGGTCGCTCGCCTTGGTGCGCAGCCACGAGATGCCGGTGCGGTAGCTGCTACTCTCGTCGATATCGCCACCCGTATGCGCGAAAAGGCTGTGCGTGCCAAACCCGACGCGCGCAGCCCCGCCCGCTGGAAAAGCATCGCCCCGGAATAACTCGCCACCGAATTCGATGAACTGCGTGATCGGCGCCAGCCAACGCAGCTGCACTCCGTCGTCGTCGTACTGGTTGTTGAGGAAGACGCGGTAGGGCAGCGCCTGGTCGGCAAAGTCCCAGGTATGCGAGTGCTGCTCGTTGAGGTAGCCGATTCCGGAAAAGAACCGGCCCGCGCGAAGGGTGAAGCCGTAGGGCAGGCTGGTGGATTGGATAAAGGCTTCCTCGATCGACACTTTGTTGTCGGGGGAGAGTGAGACGGTCAGGTTGCCGTACAGGTACGGATCGACATTGGCCTGGAAGTTCACCTCGCTTTCGTCGAGCGACAGGCCGCGCGTGCCGGGGCCGGCCTCGTCGCCGAGCGCAAAGCCGCGCACCCGGTAAGTGTTCGGGTTCTGGCTGAAGGCACTGGCCTTTCCCTGGAGGACGACCCCGATCGCCGGGTTGAAAGCGCCGGCCTGGGCCGGGCCGCCGGCGGCGCTCGCAATCGCGGGCGGCGGCAACTCGAATGTCGGACTGGCCACGGTCGCCGGCAGGGCGGCCGCCGGGGGCGCAGCGGCGGCGGGCGGGGGTGGCGCGGTACGCGATGCGGTGTTGCTCTCGGCCGCTTTGAGCCTGGCCTCGAGGCGGCGCAGCCGGCCCCCGTAGTCGTTTTTCAGGCGTTTCAGCTCGGCGTCGTAGTGACGCTGCATTTCCTTCAATTCGCGGTGCATGTCGCCGACGTCGTCGGCCGTTGCGGGAGAGGAGAATCCAAGGGCGGCGATAAGACCGGCGCCGGCCACAACTGGCACAGGCCGCGGGCGCGCGCGGCCGGCGCGATCCGTCAGGGCGTAAAACATCGATGCACTCCGTGATTTCGCGCGGACGGGGCTCGCGGTACTGCCGCCACGGATTGCGGCGCGGGCGCGACACACGCCCAGGCAGCCGCGTTCAGGCGCGGCCGGCTTGACTTGCTATAGTCAGGTCAAGCGCGCGGGGGGAGCGCGAGCGGGAAAGCCGGAACTCGGCGTTGCGCCGGACTGGACCGCCGCGCCGGGCCGCACCGCGGCGCGGAGCCAAAGCGGCACGGATAGCGCCGCGGCGATGACCGGCACGGCGCTATGATGATTAATACTGAGGCAGATCTGGCAATCGTCGGCGACGGCCGGCGAGACGGGTGACCCCGAAATCGCCGCCGACACCGCAACCGGCTGTCCCGGCGCCGAAAACGGCAGCGGGTGGGTGTGCGAGGCGAACAGCAACGCCTGCAGCAACAGCGCGAAAAACCCGAGAAAGGCGCCAACCCGCCCGCAGTGCCTAGCGCGATGATGCTCAGCCGGCATCAGCCATTCCATCAAAACTCTGGCGGGCCACGAGCGATGAAGATGAGAACTACGTCTACGCTATAGCCCTCTCAAACGATCCATGAAATCGGTTGCCAAGCCGCAGCATTTCATCGGGATTTGACGAAACGTTCCAGCTTGCCCAGCGTTTGCAAGCCCAGTTCGATTGCGCCGAATCCCTTCGCCTCCTGAAACTCTGCAGCCGTGCTGAGCACCATTCCCAGCGTTACCTTCGTCGCTCCGACCTGATCCTCGAACGAGGCCCAGGCGTCAGCGTGTTTCGGGCCATTCTCGCCCCACAGCAGCGCATAGCCGATCCTTTCCTCGGGCCGGACCTCGGTATAGAGATGGTGGTTCGGAAAGACCGTGCCATCAGGCGCGATCATGTCGAATACCCATTCGCCGCCCGTTCGCAGGTCGATCCTCTTCGTGCGGCAGGAAAACCCATCCGGACCCCACCATTGCGGCAGCGTCTCAGGGTTCATCCAGGTGTTCCAGACGATGGTTCGCGGCGCCTGTATCATCCGCTGCAGCACCATGGTTCGCTCGGCCGCTCCCGCGAGATTGCGCAGTCCCCCATCGAAGCCCTGTCGGTAGCCAGCCTCCGTATCCTCGGCCAGCGAGGAAAGCTGCACCGTTGCGACCAGCCGGCTGCGCTCGTCCGTGCCTGAGAATTCGGCCGTCACCAGCGCCGCGGACCGCGTCACGCCACCGGACGAGACCACCTCGTAGTTCACGCTGCGCATCGCCGGCTGCAACTCCAGCCAGCCGCATTCACAGCGGATGTCCGGCTGGCCCTCGACCTTACAGAGCGAGACTTCGCGTCCGCCCACCCTGGTGTCGGCCTCCAGAAACTCCACAGTGACCGAGGGCGTGGGAGCAGCCCAGACCGCCCGCGCGGCGGGAGCCGTCCAGACCTGCCACAGCACAGACAATGGCGCGGCCACGTCCCGCTCGAAGGTCAGCGTCGCAAAGCGGCCTTGCGCATGATTGCGCCCCACAGGCATACCGTCCGGATTCTGGTTCGATATCATTCCGTGCGTTCCTTCATCGTCTTCATCGCAAATGCATCCAGCCGGTCGAGCCGGGCCTCCCATATGGACCGTTGCTCATCCAGCCATGTCCGAACTGGTTCCAACGCCTCGGGCACGATGGCGCAGTTGCGCACCCGCCCGTCCTTGGAGGTGGCGATCAGCCCTGCCTCTTCCAGCACCGAAATGTGCCGCATCACCGTGGGCAGGCGCAGGCCGGTGGGACCGGACAGATCAGTGACCCGCGCAGGCCTTTCGGCGAGCCGGGTCAGGATCGATCGACGGGTCGGATCGGCCAGGGCATGGAAGAGCAGCGAAAGTTCCGGATAATGATTAGTCATCTTGCTAACTATCATCCGACGCGCCTGCTGCGGAAAAGAAACTTCGTCAACGTACTAAGTTTTTGCGTCCGTACCTGTCGGGTCAGGATCCAGCGCTTGGCGGAAGCCGAGTCTTGGCTTTCCGAGCAGCGCACTTCGGCAGGCCCGGACGGATCGCCTTGCGCCGGACTGTAGCGTGGAAACGGCGGTAATCGGCAGTGCGTATGCTACTTGGTGATGATGCGGCCATCGGCGGTGAGCGGCGGCAATATCGCGCTATAGAGGGCAATCGGCAGCAGATGGCGGAGAGGGAGGGATTCGAACCCTCGGTCCCCCGCAAGAGGGACAACGGTTTTCGAGACCGCCCCGTTCGACCGCTCCGGCACCTCTCCTTCCGAGCGGGCGCCGCGACTTAGCATGACGGCAGCGGGGAACGAAACCCGAAATCGCCGTCCCGCCGGCGCCGCGACACCGCAGCCCCCGGCCGGCGGCAGGTGTTGCGCGGGGCCGGCTTCCTCTGTAGCACGATCGGCGAAATGAGAAGGGAGAGCGACGATGACCTTACGCGTGCCGATGGTGTCGCCGGAGCGCGCCCGCGAACTCGGCGAGGCGATGGGTATGCCGGCGCGGCGTACGCAGAGCGAGGCGTTTCGCGTGGTGGCCAACAATCCCGGTGTGGCCAGGGTGGCGTTCAGCCAATTGATGCAGCTGTTGGAGAACAACAAATTCGACACGCGGCTGCGCGAATTGATGATCATGCGGATCGGCTGGGTCACCGGCTCGGCCTATGAGTGGACGCAGCACTGGCGGGTGGCGACCACCGCGGGAATCCCGCCCGAGGATATTCTGGCGGTGCGCGACTGGCGCAACGCCGACCGGCTGACAGAAGCCGACAGGGCGATCCTTGCCGCCACCGACGAATGCCTTGCCGGAAAATCGATCTCGGATACCGCCTGGGCCGAGGTGGTCAGGCATGTCGCCGACCCCGGACAGCAGGTCGAGTTCATCATCGCGATGGGCAACTGGATGATGTTCTCGATGTTGTTTCGCAACCTGCGCATTCCGCTGGCGGCGGGCGTTGCGGTCTGGCCGCCCGACGGTCAGGCATCCCCGGCCGCGGACAAATAAGCCGGGCGCCCCGATCTGCCGGATGCCGTCGGGGAGGCCGCCCGAGGATGCGGTGTGCCGGAGGGCGACCGGCTCTGCGCCGAGCGCCGCCGCCAGCGCACTCGCGGCGCACCGGCGATTGCGATAGTGTCCCGCGCGGGCCGCGTTGGCCCGGGCAAAGCAGTACGATGCGGCCAAGTCAATCGAGGAGAGGCGCATGCTGTCGTCGGTCCGCACGCAGGAGAGGCTGGCGCGCCGCGCACTGGCGCTGGTGCTGGCCGGCGGCCGCGGCAGCCGGCTCAAGCACCTGACCGATCGTCGGGCCAAGCCGGCCGTGTTCTTCGGCGGCAAGTTCCGCATTATCGACTTCGCGATGTCGAACTGCCTCAACTCGGGCATCCGGCGGATCGGCGTGATGACGCAATACAAGGCGCACAGCCTGTTGCGCCACCTGCAGATGGGGTGGTCGTTCCTGCGGCCGGAGATGAACGAGTTCCTCGACCTGCTGCCGGCGCAGCAGCGCGTGGATGAGGCGCTGTGGTATCGCGGCACGGCCGATGCGGTGTTTCAGAATTTCGATATCCTGCAGGCGGCCCGGCCGGAGTTCTTCGTCGTGCTGGCCGGCGACCACATCTACAAGATGGACTACTCCAACCTGCTGGCGGACCACATCGACAAGGGCGCCGGCTGCACGGTCGCCTGCGTCGAGGTGCCGATCGCACAGGCCTCGGAATTCGGCGTCATGGCCGTCGATGAGTCGATGCGAATCGTCGATTTCCTCGAAAAACCCAAGGCGCCGCCGGCCATGCCGGGCAAACCGGACCAAGCGCTTGCCAGCATGGGCATCTATGTGTTTTCCGCCGACTTCCTTTACAGCGAGCTGGAGCGCGATCACCGCGACGCGGCGTCGAGTCACGATTTCGGCAAGGACATCATCCCGCGCCTCGTCGCCCGCGGCGACGCGGTGGCGCACCCGTTCGAGGCAAGCTGCGTCAAGACGACCCCCGAGGCCGAAGCATACTGGCGCGACGTCGGCACGATCGACGCCTATTGGGCGGCCAATCTCGATCTCGTCATGCCGGTGCCGTCGCTCGACATCTACGACCCGAACTGGCCGATCTGGACCTATCAGCAGCAATTGCCGCCGGCCAAATTCGTGTTCGACGATCCCGACCGGCGCGGCATGGCGGTCGATTCGATGGTCTCGGGCGGCTGCATCATCTCGGGCGCGCACGTGTCGCGTTCGCTGTTGTTTTCGAGTTGCCGGATCAACTCGCACGCCACGACCTCGGAAGCCGTGTTGTTGCCGGAAGTCGAGGTCGGGCGCTACGCAAGGCTCCGAAAGGTGGTCGTCGATCGCGGTTGCCAAATCCCCGAGGGGATGGTGATCGGCGAGGACCCGGCAGACGACGCCCGCCGCTTTTACTGCAGCGAGGGCGGCGTGACGCTCGTCACCGCCGAGATGCTGGCAAAACTGGAATAAATCGCGGATCGCTCAAACCGCCGAGCCGTAACGAATGTTCGCAGAATAGCAGGGCAAGAGGGCCATCCCGACCGTCGCAGCGACCGCGTCAAAGCACCGACAATCGGCGATGGCTTTCCCGGGCCGCCAGGATGCCGCTCAGAAGATGCGCGCCGCGCTCGTCCGTTCGCGCAGCCACACCTGCGCCTCGCGACCCGACTGCAATGCGTCGCGCGCGGCATCGACAGCGTCGAGCAACGCCTGCTCCTTGTCGAGATAGGCGCCGTAGATGGTATTGCCGAGGCGAACGACCCAGCGCGCCTCGCGCCCTTGTCGGCAAACCTGGAACTCGATGATACCCATCTTCCTCGACCTTCCAGGACGACAACGTCGTCCGTGGCAGATTCTTCCGAGTCAACGACTGAACGGCCTTTGCGGTGCCGTCAGCCGGCGTTTCATCCCACGGCCTACAATATCGCCAAGGTCGATCGGCAATAGAAGTCGAATTCATACTTAAACAATATAAAATATTACGAGTGTTGCAGAAATCGCCGCTTCTATGGGCAACACGTTGAATTGACGTGCGAAGCCCCGCACCGCCGCCACCCGGCGGAGGCGCCCAGGATAGGTGGGCCGCGTTTATTTTTCGTGTGCGACGAAGACGCCGTCCCATTCCTCGGGCGGCGATTCGATCTTGAGATGCTCGATGCGCTCGCGCAGCAGATGATAGACTGGCGCCACCTCCGTCTCGGACGCCAGGGTCTTGTCTTCCATCAGGCTCAGCGCCTTTTCCCAATCGCGCTGGCGATAGGCCGCGAGCACCGCCTGATGACGGGCCATGAACTGCTCGTCGGTGATCGGATGCGGTGGCAACGTGAAGATGCGCACGGCACGCGTCTTGCCCTTGACCGCGACCAGATCGACCTCGACGAGACCCGGCTCGTCGTAGAGCGCGGCCGTGTCTTCGCCGACGATCAGATCGACGCCGTATTGCTTGGTCAGGCTTTCCAGACGCGACGACAGGTTGACCGGGTCGCCGAGCAGCGAATAGTCGAAACGCTGTTCCGACCCGAAATTGCCGACGCAGGTCTCGCCGGTATTGATGCCGATGCCGATGTTG
>ORMF010289625.1_pt1 | contig 10183 bp, 4 predicted proteins | sample 1779871 | NCBI WGS metagenome assembly ORMF01 (sample SAMEA104232316, study PRJEB22302) | groundwater metagenome | biome: forest; feature: aquifer; material: groundwater | place: USA | collected 2011-08-07 | depth 5.4 m | reverse complement strand
GGCGCCGAGCAGGAACGTGCCGAGCGCCATCGACAGCCCGGCACGTTCGGCAGCGAGCGCCGCGGCGAGAACCGCCCCGATCGTCACGCAGGCGAATGCCGGCTCGTTCTGCTGCTTCGTTGCAATAGCGAGGATGCGGGTCAGCACAAATCGGCCGACCGCGACGATCCCGCCGACCACGGCAGCGGCCCGCAGCACCGCCCACCACCACGGTAGCCCGGGTCCGCCGGCAGCCGCGCCGCCGGCCAGGAGCGATACGGTCAGCAACAGCGGTACGATCGCCAGGTCTTGTGCGAGCAGGATGGCAAAGGCCGTGCGGCCCCACGGCGTATGCAACTCGCCGCGGTCGGTGAGCAACTGAACCACCACGATCGTCGATGACAGCGCAAAACCGAGACCGAGCACGACCGCGGTCTCCCATGTCGTCACGAACGACACGGCATAGAGGCCGATCAGGGCGGCGCTGCCGGCGATCTGCGGCACCCCGAACTTCAGCGCGTCGCGGCCGAGGCCGCGCAACTGCGGCGGTGTGATCTCCAACCCGATCAGGAACAGCAGCAGGATCACGCCGATCTCGGCGAACTCGCGCAGGTTGTGCACCGTCTCCGCCGGCAGGTCGCGGATTTCCCCGACCACCAGCCCCGCCACCAGAAATGCGACGATCGAGCCGATGCCGAGCCGGCCGAAGACGAGCAGGCAGGCGGCGACAAGACCGAGCAGGCTGATCACGGCCATCAGGAACGACGCGACTTCAAAATGCGGCACCAGGCAGTCCCCTCGGATCGCGGTTTGAATGCAGTCTTGGCGCTGGGCGCTGGGCCCGTCGGTTCTTACCGGCGGGGCGTCTCCACCAGCGTAATCAAGCGGCCGAGCAGCGTCGCGGGGGAAAGCTGGCCGATGACGGCTTCGAGATTGGCCAGGGCGCGAACAAAAGGATGCAGCGGCGCGATGTCGCCATAGCCGGTCGATGTCAGCGTCACAAAGCTGAAATACAGGATGCTGCCATACCCGTGCGTGGAGCCTTCGGCTTGCGGCACGTTGGCCAGGGCATCGGGAATGACCACCCAGGCGAGGCGATACATGCTGGCGAACAGCAGTCCGAAATTGAGGTACAGCGCGATCGCGCCGAGGACGCGGTGTGCGGTAATCGCTCCCGGTGCCAGTACCGCCCGGCCGACCGCGTAACTGATCAGCAGCAGGCCGATAATGCTGGCCGCGTGGCCCAGCGCCAGGGCCGTGCGGGACGGCGCCAGGAATTGCAGGGTGAACCCCGACAGGCCGCCGGCGATCGCGACGGTGGCAATCGTCGTCGCCACCGGTCCGCGCGAGATCAGCAAGACCAGAAACGCAAAGGCCAGCAGCAGCAATTCCAATAGCTCGTGGGCGCCGAGTACCCCGATCACCGCGGCCGGCGCGACCAGGAAGATTGTCAGGCACTGAACGGCCAGAATGGCGGTAAGTGCCGGTTCGCGAGCCCGATCCCGCCAGGAATAGGGCTGGCGCGTATCGAGGCTCATGGCGACTCCTCCAGCAGCGGCTTGGAGGGCTCAGCGTCGCACGGCCGGCGTGATCGGTGGAAGCGCCAGGCGGCGGTCGGCCGGCAGCGACCGGCGCCCCGGAGCCGCCCGCCACCGGACCGCGCGACCCGCGGCGAATCGCGCCGGCGCTACGCCGTCAGAGCGGCCATGTCCAGCCGACGACCTCCGGTATGTCGATGCCGTATTCGTAGGCGTAGTTGCGGCATTCGATCTGGCGGTTGACCAGCGCCTCACGGGCGTAGGAGCCGCGGGCTTGCAGCGCCGGCACGCGGTCGATCGCGTCGATCGCCAGCGTAAAGCGGTCGACCCGGTTCTGGATGGCGAGTTCCAGCGGCGTGTTGATATTGCCGCGTTCGATATAGCCGCGCACGTGGATGTTCGCGTGGTTGTTGCGCTTGTAGGTCAGCCGGTGGATCAGCCACGGATAGGCATGGAAATTGAAGATGACCGGCTTGTCGGCGGTGAACAGCGCGTCGAACTCGCGGTCGGTGAAACCATGCGGATGCTCGGTGTTCGGCAACAGCCGGAACAGATCGACGATGTTCACGAAGCGCAGTTTCAGGTCGGGAAAATGCTGTTGCAGCATCGCCGCGGCGGCCAGCGACTCCATCGTCGCAACGTCGCCGCAACTGGCCATCACGAGGTCGGGTTCGGCGTCGTGGTCGCTGCTCGCCAGCTTCCAGATCCCGGCGCCCTTCGTGCAATGCATGATCGCCGCATTCATGTTGAGGAACTGCAGGTGCGGCTGCTTGTCGGCGACGATCACGTTGACGTAGTTGCTGCTGCGCAGGCAGTGATCGGCAACCGACAGCAGGCTGTTGGCATCGGGCGGCAGATAGATGCGCGTCACGCTGGGACTCTTGTTGGCGACGACATCGAGAAAGCCGGGGTCCTGGTGCGTGAAGCCGTTGTGGTCCTGCCGCCAGACCGTCGAGGTGATCAGCAGGTTGAGCGAGGACACGTCGGCGCGCCACGGCAACTCGCTGCACTTCGCCAGCCATTTGGCGTGTTGGTTGAACATCGAGTCGATGACATGCACGAAGGCTTCGTAGGTCGAGAAAAAACCGTGCCGTCCGGTCAGCAGATAACCCTCCAGCCAACCTTCCAGCGTATGCTCGCTGAGCATCTCCATGACGCGACCGTCGGGCGTCAACTCGCCGCCATCGGCGTCCTCCGGGAAATACTCGCCGAGCCAGGTCTTCTTGGTGGCCTCATAGATCGCATGCAGGCGGTTCGAGGCGTTTTCATCCGGGCTGAACACGCGGAAATTATTCGGGTTGTCGCGTGCGATGTCGCGCAGGTAGGTGCCCAGCAGCTGGGTCGGACCGGCCTCGGTCGTGCCGGGCTTATCCACCTTGACGGCGTAATCGCGGAAATCCGGCATCTTGAGCGAGCGCCGCAACAACCCGCCATTGGCGTGCGGGTTGGCGCCCATCCGGCGCTGTCCCGCAGGCGCCAACGCGCGCAGTTCGGGAACCAGGCGCCCGGCATCGTCGAACAGGCTTTCGGGGCGATAGCTGCGCAGCCATGCTTCGAGTTGCGCCAGATGCGCCGGGTTGTTGTGCATCTCGGCCAGCGGCACCTGATGCGAGCGCCACAATCCTTCGACCTTGTGGCCATCGACCTCGGCCGGGCCGGTCCAGCCCTTCGGGCTGCGCAGGATTACCATCGGCCAGCGCGGCCGGCGGGCGGCCGAGGCGGGCGATTTGCGCGCCTCTTCCTGGATGCGGCGGATTTGGAGGACGCAATGCTCGAGCGTCGCGGCCATCGCCTGAGGCATCGTGCCGGGGTCGGAGCCTTCGACGAAATACGGCTCGTAGCCGTAGCCGCGGAACAGGTATTCGATCTCCTCGTGCGGGATGCGCGCGAGGATCGTCGGGTTGGCGATCTTGTAGCCGTTGAGGTGCAGGATCGGCAGCACCGCGCCGTCGCGCACCGGGTTGAGGAATTTGTTCGAATGCCATGAGGTCGCCAGCGGGCCGGTCTCCGACTCGCCGTCGCCGACCATCACGGTTACCACCAGGTCGGGATTGTCGAGCGCCGCGCCATAGGCGTGCGACACGGAATAGCCGAGTTCGCCGCCTTCATGGATCGAGCCCGGGGTCTCCGGCGTGCAGTGGCTGCCGATCCCGCCGGGGAACGAGAATTGCCTGAACAGGCGATGCAGACCGTCGATATCCTCGGAAATGTCGGTATAGACCTCGCTGTAGGCGCCTTCGAGATAGACGTTCGAGAGCAAAGCGGGCGCCCCGTGGCCTGGTCCTGCGAGAAAGATCGTATTCAGATCGTACTTCTTGATCAGCCGATTGAGGTGCACATAGGCGAGTGACATGCCGGGGTCGGAGCCCCAATGGCCGAGCAGGCGCTGCTTCAAATGCTCGGCCTTGAGCGGCTCGCGCAGCAGCGGGTTCTCGCGCAGATAGATCATGCCCGCGCACAGATAGAGGGATGCGCACCAATAGGCGTGGGTGCGCCGCAATTCCTCGGCCGACAGCGGCGTGCCCTTGACGGTCGAACGGGCCGGGCCGAACGCGCTGATCGAGTCGATGCCGGTCGCGACATCAGTCATGAGAAGCTCCCTGTCTTATTGGTGCCCCGATCATCGCCGGGGCGTTCAGTATTGCATTGATGTGCGTTAATGCCGTGGCAGCCGCTGTGAGCAACCAATCGAAGACGCGCTGTCCGGAATGCCAACTTCGCCGCATAATCTAGCGCGTTTGGGGAGATCGGGCCATGCCGACGACAATCGCGCCCGCGGCCGGCCGCGCCGCGCCGAGTGCCTTGGCGCGGGGCAGCAGCTTTCCGCTCGGCGCCACCCTGCGCGACGGCGGCGTCAATTTCAGCGTCTTCGCCAAGCACAACACGGCGGTCCAGCTGGTGCTGTTCGATCATGCGGACGACCCGCTTCCGTCGCGCGTTTTCGACCTCGATCCGGGGACCAACCGCACCTACCACTATTGGCACGGTTTTGTGCCGGACATCGCGGCCGGGCAGCTTTACGGATACCGCGTCGCGGGTCCGTTCGATCCGCACAGAGGGCTGCGCTTCGACCCGCAGAAACTGCTGCTCGATCCCTACGGCCGGGCCATTGCGCTGCCGAAGGCGCGCAGCCGCGAAGCTGCAGCCAAGCCGGGCGACAACACGGCGACAGCCCTGCGCAGCGCCGTTGTCGATCCGTCTGCCTACGATTGGCAGGGCGACCGGCCGCTCGGCCGCCCCTTTGCGAAGACCGTCATCTACGAGATGCATGTCGGCGGCTTCACCCGGCATCCGAATTCCGGTGTCGATCCGGACCGCCGCGGCACCTATGCCGGGTTGATCGACAAGATCCCCTATCTGCAAGACATCGGGGTCAGCGCGGTCGAGCTGTTACCAGTGTTCGCATTCGACGAACGTGACGGCCCGCCGGGGCTCAGCAATTACTGGGGCTACCAGCCGCTGTCGTATTTCGCGCCGCATGACGGGTACAGCTCACGCGCCGAGCCGCTCGGCGCGGTTGACGAATTCCGCGACATGGTCAAGGCGCTGCACCGCGCCGGCATCGAGGTAATCCTCGACGTCGTCTATAACCACACCACCGAGGGCAACGCGAACGGCCCGACGATCTGTTTCCGCGGACTGGCGAACGATACCTATTACATGCTGGCCGAGGACAAGGCCCGCTACGCCGACTACACCGGCTGCGGCAACACACTGAATGCCAACGAGCCGACCGTGCGACGCTTGATCCTCGACAGCCTGCGCTATTGGGTCGAGGAAATGCATGTCGACGGGTTCCGCTTCGACCTGGCGTCGATCCTGTCGCGCGACTCGAGCGGCGCACCGATGGTGTCGCCGCCGGTGCTGTGGGACATCGAGTCCGACCCGATCCTCGCCAACGTCAAGCTGATCGCGGAAGCGTGGGATGCCGCCGGCCTCTATCAGGTCGGCCGGTTTGTCGGCGATGCCTGGAAGGAATGGAACGGCCGCTTCCGCGACGATGTGCGGGCTTTCCTCAGAGCCGAAGACGGGGTTGCGCCGGCGATGGCATTCCGCCTGACCGGCAGCCCGGACGTCTATCAGCGCGAGGAACGCGAGGCCGAGCAGAGCGTCAACTTCGTCACCTGTCACGACGGCTTCACGCTCAACGATCTGGTCTCGTTCGACACCAAGCACAACGTCGCCAACCGCGAGAACAATCGCGATGGGTCGGACGACAACCGCAGCTGGAATTGCGGCGCCGAGGGCGCCACCGACGATCCCGACATCGAATGGCTGCGCACCCGCCAGATCAAGAACTTCCTGACCATTACGCTGCTGGCGACCGGCACGCCGATGCTGCTGATGGGAGACGAAGTGCGGCGCAGCCAGGGGGGCAACAACAATGCGTTCTGCCAGGACAACGAACTGTCCTGGTTCGATTGGACATTGGTCGAGCGCCACGCCGAGATTCACCGCTTTACCAAGGCACTGATCGCCTTGCGGATGAACCGCGACCTGCCGACCGAGCGGCTCGACATGACCCTGACCGAATTGCTGCGTCGCCAGCCGGTGCAATGGCACGGGGTCAGATTGGACGCGCCCGACTGGGGGCCGCAGTCGCATACGTTGGCGGGCACCGTGAACCTGCTGGGGTATCGCGGACAATTGCACTTCATCATCAACGCCTATTGGGAGCCGCTGAGTTTCGAGGTTCCGCCGCGCGCGCCGGCGCAGGGTTTGTGGCGGCGCTACATCGACACGCATCGCGCGCCGCCCTTCGACATCTGCAGCTGGGACGATGCCCCTGAGATCGCCGGGCCGGACTGCGGTGTCGGGCCGCGCTCGGTTGTCATTCTGCTTGCCAAAGATTCGGACGAAGAAGAAACTTCCGCGTGATTTACACCGTAGAAAAAGAAATAATCAAGATTATACCAAGAAATCGCCGGATCACAAATCGGAGGACGCCGTGGCTGCCGCACCCAAACCCGATCCGACGGCGACCGCCGAGCAGCAGCGTCTTGACGAAGCGCGCGAGAACGACGTTGCGTGGAAGCAGTGGGGGCCGTATCTCAGCGAACGCCAATGGGGAACGGTGCGCGAAGACTACAGCGGGAACGGCGACGCGTGGAATTACTTCACGCACGATCAAGCCCGCTCGCGAGCCTATCATTGGGGCGAGGATGGGCTGGCGGGTTACAGCGACGACCACCAGCGTCTGTGTTTCGCGCTGGCGCTGTGGAATGGCAAGGACCCAATCCTCAAGGAACGCCTGTTCGGGTTGACCAACAGCGAGGGCAATCACGGGGAGGATGTCAAGGAATACTACTTCTACCTCGACAGTACGCCAACCCATTCATACATGAAATATCTGTATAAATATCCGCAGAATGCCTACCCTTATGAAAATTTGATCGAAACCAACCGGCGGCGGGGCCGTCAGGATAGGGAATACGAACTGCTCGACACCGGAATATTCGACGAGGATCGATATTTCGACGTGTTTGTCGAATACGCGAAGGCCGGGCCGCGCGACACTCTGATAACCCTGACATTGTGCAATCGCGGTCCGGCGTCCGCCGCCCTGCACGTGCTGCCGACATTGTGGTTCCGCAACACCTGGAACTGGTGGCCCGAGCAGCCGAAGCCGTCGCTGCGCGCCGCGGCGCTGCCGTCGGGCATTGCGGCGATAGCGGCGCAACACGCCGAACTGGGCGATGTTACATTGTATTGCGACGGTGCCCCGGCGTTGCTGTTCACCGAGAACGACACCAACAATCGACGCCTCTTCGGAACCCCGAACGCGACGCCTTACGTCAAGGACGCAATCAACGACTATGTCGTGACGGGGGACCGCGGCGCCGTCAACCCGGCTCAGACCGGTACAAAAGCGGCGGCGCATTACCGGTTCGACATCCCGGCTGAGGGAACCGCCGTCCTCCGCCTGCGGCTGAGCGATACCGCGCACGAGGCGCCATTCGGCGGCGAGTCCATGCAGGCCGCCGAGCGGCGCCGGACCGAGGCGGATGAATTCTACCGCGCGATCATGCCGGCCGGCCTCGACGCCGACGCCGCCTCGGTGGTTCGCCAGGCGATGGCCGGGATGCTGTGGAGCAAGCAGTATTTCTTTCTCGATGCCGACAAATGGCTCGACGAGCACGGCTACGATCCGTTGCGGCCGTCGCCGCACGAGGTGCGCAACCGCGACTGGTTCCACATGATCAGCAGCCATGTCATCTCGATGCCGGACAAGTGGGAATATCCGTGGTTTGCCGCGTGGGATCTGGCGTTCCACGCGATCGCCCTGTCCACCGTCGATATCGACTTCGCCAAACAGCAGCTCGATCTGCTGCTCGACCAAGTGTACCTGCATCCGACCGGGCAGATCCCGGCTTACGAATGGAACTTCAGCGACGTCAACCCGCCGGTCCAGGCGTGGGCGTCGATCTTCGTGTTCCGCATGCAGCAGGCGCTGCGCGGCGAGACCGATATCGATTTCCTGAAGGGTATATTCGGCCGGCTGTCGGCCAATTTCGGCTGGTGGGTCAACCGCAAGGATCGCTTCGGCAAGAGCCTGTTCGAGGGGGGGTTTCTCGGGCTCGACAATATCGGCGTGTTCGACCGCAGCGCGCCGTTACCGACCGGCGGGCATCTTGAACAGGCCGACGGCACTGCCTGGATGGCGCTGTTCTGCCAGAACATGATCGAGATCGCCTTCGAGCTGACGGCGCATGACCGGATCTACGAGGAACTGGCGTCCAATTATGCGATCCAATTCCTGCTGATCGCGCGGGCGATGAACGCGGTCGGCCCCGACGGCATGTGGGACGAGGAGGACGGGTTCTATTACGACGTCCTGCGCCTGCCGGACGGCAGCGCGACGCGGCTCAAAGTCCGCTCGATGGTCGGCCTGCTGCCGCTCTGTGCCGCGACGGTCACGGAGAAGGACCAGCGCGAGCGGGTGCCGCGGCTGGTCGATCAGATGCGCGAGCGGCTGCGCCGCATGCCCGAATTGCGCGACGCGATCCACGCCACGGGACCGGGGCAGTTCGGCGTTAACGAGCGCGGCATGATCGCGCTGGTCAACGAAGACCGGCTGCGGCGCATCCTGACCCGCATGCTCGACGAAAACGAATTCCTGGGCCCCTACGGCATTCGCTCGCTGTCGCGCTACCACGAGGCGCATCCGTACATCTTCAATGTAGCCGGCCAGGAATACCGCGTGGCGTATCTGCCGGCGGAATCGGATAGCGGCATGTTCGGCGGCAACTCGAACTGGCGCGGGCCGGTGTGGCTGCCGGTCAACGCCCTGATCGTCCGCGCGCTGCTGCACTACTACGCGTATCACGGCGACAATTTCAAAATCGAGTGTCCCACCGGTTCCGGCAACCTGATGAACCTGTTCGAGGTCGCACGTGAGATCTCCGACCGACTGAGCCGCATCTTCCTGCGTGACGCCGCCGGCAGGCGACCGGTCTATGGCGGCAGCGAAAAGTTCCAGAACGACCCCCATTGGCGCGACCATCTGCTGTTCTACGAATACTTTCACGGCGACAATGGCGCCGGGATCGGCGCCAGCCATCAGACCGGGTGGACCGGCGGCATCGGCGCGTTGATCGACTTCTTCGGAAAGCTTGATGCCGGCACGTTTCTGCGCGGTGGCCGGCGTGCCGTCTTCTCCCGGCCGCCCATTAGCCCGCGAGATCCGTGACGCCGATGTCGAGGCATGCGCGGCGGCGAAGCGCCGTCCGGGTGTACGGCACATGGCTTGCCGCCGCGGCGTTCGGCCTCTGCGCAACGGCATGCAGCAGCATCGGTCCGGCGACGGTGGTGCACGACCGTATCGACTATGCCAGCTCGATCGGCAGTTCCTGGAAGGAACAGACGCTCCTCAACATCGTCAAATTGCGCTACGCCGACGTACCGATCTTTCTCGAAGTGGCGCAAATCGTCGCCGGCTATCAGGTGCAGGGCACGCTCGGTGCCAATTTCAATGCCGCCAATTTCAATGCCGCGCAGATCGGCCCGTTTGTCGCGGGCGGCAGCCTCGCGACGGCCGGCACCTATACCGATCGGCCGACGGTCGTCTATTCGCCGCTGACCGGCACCGATTTCCTGAAGCGGCTGATGACGCCGATCCCGCCGAGTTCGGTGATGTTTCTGCTGCAGGCCGGCTATGCCGCCGAGCGAACGATGCCGATCATGCTGACCTCGATCAACGGGCTGAATAACGCGTCGAACCGGCTGCGGCGGGCGGCCGATCCGCGCTTCGCGCGCCTCGTCAGGCTGCTGGGCGAGGGGCAACGCGATGACGCGATTCAAATTCGCATCGAGCGCAGCAAGGAAGGCGGCGAAACCTCGGTGATCTTTTTTCCGCCCAAAGCGCGGCCCGACTTGCTCGCCAAGGGGCAGGAGGTCAGAAGGCTGCTCGGTCTTCGCCCCGACCTGCACGAACTCAAGATTTTCTACGGCGGGCATTCCGGCCGTGACGACGAAATCGACATGAAGACCCGCTCGATGCTCGAGATCATGCTCGAATTCGCCGGCAATGTGCAGGTTCCCGAGAGCGATGTTGCCGGCGGCAGGACGACCCCGGGCGTCTCGCAGGCACAGCCGGACGACGCGGGCGCGGGTCCCGGAATGCGGATACTGTCGGGCGACGCGGCGCCGGGGGGTGGGCTTGTCGC
>ORMF011506432.1_pt1 | contig 10186 bp, 10 predicted proteins | sample 1779871 | NCBI WGS metagenome assembly ORMF01 (sample SAMEA104232316, study PRJEB22302) | groundwater metagenome | biome: forest; feature: aquifer; material: groundwater | place: USA | collected 2011-08-07 | depth 5.4 m | reverse complement strand
GAAGGCGATCCAGAGGGCGGTCGTCCTCAGCTCGATGCCGGCGGCGGCCGAATGGGCGAGCTCCGTGAACGTCTGCACGGCTTCGAGGTCGTTTCGAAGATGGGCGGCTCGAGCCGCGACGACGTATGCGCAGGCCCCCGCGTCGCCCGGCCCGAGTAAGCCGCCGGCCTGCGCGCCCAGTACCTGAGCCTTTGGATCGTCACGATCCCGTAAGGCGATCTCGGCTTCCGCGAGGAGCAGCATCGGATCACGCACCTGGTTGGCGCGGGCGAGATCGACCCACCGCCGCACGGTTGCGATGCGCCCAGAAGCCAGCAGGTCGATCAGCGACTCCGTCAGAATCGACGAGATGAGCCCCTGAACAGGGAACAATTCGAGTGCGGACAGGCACTCGTCCCAGAGCTCCTTCGCCGCGAGGGCGTCGATCGTTGCCCGGACGCTGTGCTCGGCACGCTCTGCCGGAAGGTCGTCGAGTTGCTCCAGCAGAAACGCTCGCAGCAGTGGGTGGATCTCGAGCCGCTCGGTTTCAGGACCGACAAAGCCCTGCTCCCGGGCCGCCGCGAGGATGGCATCGTGACCGTCTCCAAGCAGCGCGCGCGCGACGTCGGGGTCGGCGTCCCCGCCGAGCGCGAGCAGAATCAAGGCCTGTTGCAGATCGGGCGCTGCCCGGTTGAAGAGATCTTCCGCGAAGAAGCCGTAGAGATCGTTCGACGGGAGGCTCGCATGCACGCCGGCGCCGCCGCGGAGCGCTGCGAGGCCGATCACCGCAGGCCATCCGTGCGCCTTCGCGAGCAGGCCGACGGTCTCCGTATCCGACGCATGGCCGATCACAGCGCGGGCCTCTTCGTCGGTGAACGCGAGATCGGACATCTCGAGCGTCGCAGCCTCGCCGTAGACGACCAGGCGTGAAGCCACCCATGCCGGCCGAACCCTGCTGATCAGAAGGACGCGCAGCGGCGTGTGCAGGATCAAGGCTGCAAGGAGTGCCTCGGAGTCTGGAGAAGACGCAAGGTGGCAGTCGTCGACGACGAGCATCGATGTGGATCGCGAAACGGCGGCCGCGACGGCCTTGGCGAGGACTTCGGGTGCCTGGCTGCGACTCGCCAGGATTCCGACGCGCTCGATCGCTCGGTCTCGCACGTCAGCCTCGGTGGCGAACGCTGCCACCAAGCCCGAGGCCAGAGCTGCCATATCGGCCATAGCCGGCCGGCCGCTGTACCAGGCGACACCCTCGCGTCCGCTCAGCCACTCCCGGGCCAGCGTCGTCTTCCCATAGCCGGCGGGCGCAACGAGCAGGATGATCCGCGCCTCGGACTCGTCGAGGAGCTTGGTCAGCCGTGGGCGCTTGATGATGAAGCTCTGCGCAGGCGGTTGCGTCGTGCCAGTGCCCTCGTGTTCCATCTTGCCTCCGGGCCGACGCCTGGCCGCGATCTCCGCTCGCTTCCTCCTTTGACCATTGTGAACGGTCGGTCAGCCGCTGGATAGGGGGCCCCGCGCCCGGGGCAAAGGCGCCGGGCGCGGGTTGCCGTCAGCCCCCTGCGCCGGCACCAGCCGGTGCAAGCTCGCGGGAAAGGGGGTCTTCTCCCGTGAGCGTCCTGAACGCCGCGGGGATCTGGCGGCGCCTGGGCACGCCGAGCTTCTGCCGCAGGACGTCACAGTGCGCCTTCGCGGTCCGCGGAGAGATGCCGAGCCGCAGCCCGACCTCCTCGTTGGAGCAGCCACGGGCGATCAGCTCGATCACCTGAAGCTGCCGCTCCGTCAGCTCGAAAGGCGGTTCTCCGGGGTTGCTCATGCCCGTGACGCTACGCCGCGCGTCACAGGCCGACCATCGACCGATGGGAGTATTCGCGGAGTGAGTCTCAGACGCGGGCCGCGCGAAAGCCGCCGCGGATGAAGCTCGACTCGTGTCCACGCAGGTTCGCCTCGTCGAGCTCGTCCTGCGTGAGCGCGCCGATGCGCAGCAGCAGCTCGAACTCGTCGCGGAGGTGCGTGTGCATCATCTCCGGGCCGTCCGTCGCGATCGTGAAGCGCACGCCGTGCTCGACGAAGGTGCGGAAGACGTCGCGCACCGCGTCCTCGTCCGCCAGCGCCTTCGTCAAGAGATTCGACGTGGGGCAGATCTCGAGCACGACCTCGGCCGCCTTCAGGTCGCGCATCAGCTCCTCGTCGCCGGCGGCGAGGATGCCGTGGCCGATCCGGTCGGGCCGCAGCACCTCCAGCACCTCGGCGAGCTCCTCGCGGCCCATGTCGCCGCCTTCCTCGCCGACGTGGATCGTCACGCCGAGGCCCGCCGCGCGCGCCTCCTCCACCATCGGCTGCACCGCCCGGTAGTCGTAGCGCGTGCCGCCCGGTCGCGGCCCGGCGATGTCGACGCCGACGACGCCACGCGAGGCCCACGCGATCGCCTTCTCGACGATGATCTCGTTCTGCCGCGCCGTGAACGTGCGGTCCATCATGAGGATCAGGCCGGCCTGCACCTGCGGGTACTCGAGGCTCGCACGGTCGAGGCCGCGGATCGCCGCCAGGATGATGTGGTCGAGGTCGCGCTCGCCGCCGCGGTTCCGCTTCATCGGGTTGAACCGCAGCTCGAGCGTCGTGATCTGCTGCGAGCGGTACGCACCGCCGATCGCCGCGTGTACCGACACCTCTACCGCGAGCGGGCTCGACTGGATCAGCTCCGTCCAGTGGTAGATCTGGTCGAGCGCGTCGAGGTTCGGCACCCCGCGCGGGTCGCTCACCGTCACCAGCCGGTCGAAGTCCCAGTAGTCCTTCACCGGGAGCGCGATGCCCTGCTCGTGCGCGAGCGTCCAGAGGATGTCGGACGAGACCGACCCTCCGAGGTGGGTGTGCAGCTCGGCGAGACCGTCCATCGTGCGAGTCTAGCGACCGCGAATTCTCGCCCGGGAAGGCGCAGGCGATTGAATTCCGGCGCCGCCCGCGAGATGATCGCCGCGGGGTCCTCGAGTCGAGAGGAGCGATCATGAGCGACAGCGTCTACCGCGTCACCGAGGTCATCGGGACGAGCTCGGAATCGTGGGAGGCAGCCGCGGCCAACGCTGTCGAGACAGCGGGCCGCTCGGTACGAGACCTCCGCGTGGCCGAGGCAACTCGCTTCGACGTGACGATCCAGGACGGGAAGATCGCGGATTACCGTGTTCGGTTGGACATCTCGTTCAAGTACGAGCCGGGCGACTAAGAAGCTCTAACAGAACGAGCACGGGCCGCCGGGCCGCGCCGTGCACGCGTCCCGTGAGCGCGTGGGTCATCCAGTTAGAGCTTCTAAGTCCGTCAGCTCCAGCCGACGACGGCCCAGCGCTTCCCCAGGAACCGCACGCCGAGGAACGCGAGCCGCGCCGCGATCAGCACGTCGAGCCCGATCCACACGCCGACGATGCCCCAGTCGAGCACGAGTGACAGCACCGCGATCGGGATGAACACCGCGCTTGCGGCGAGCATCGACCACATGAGATACGCCGTGTCGCCTGCCCCGATCAGGATCCCGTCGAGCGCGAACACCGCGCCGCCGAGCGGCTGCATGAGGGCGAAGAACGGCCACAGCAGCGCCGCCTGCTTCAGCACCGCGTGGTCGCCCGAGAACGCGCGCGGCACGGCATGCGAGAGCGGCAGCAGCACCACCGCGAACACCGCGCCGACCACCACCGACCAGCCGATCATCCGCACCGCCGACGCATAGGCGCCCGCCGCGTCGCCGGCGCCGAGCATCCTGCCGACGATCCCCTGCCCTGCGATCGCCACCGCGTCGAGCACGAGCGCCAGGAAGATGAAGAGCTGGAACGCGATCTGGTGCGCGCCGAGCTGCGCGTCGCCCATCCGCGCCAGCACCGACGCGGCCACGAGAAACGAGGCAAGGAGCGCGGTCGTCCGCACGAAGATCTGCCCGCCGATCCGCAGCATCGGGCGGATCTCACGCAGGCTCGGCCGCCGCGACGACGCACGGGGGCGCAGCAACTCGACGACGAACGCGACGCCCATCCCTCCCTGCGCGATCGCGGTGCCGGCCGCCGAGCCCGCGATGCCCCAGTGGAAGCCGTAGACGAACAGCAGCTCGAGCACCACGTTCACGAGGTTCGCCGCGACGACGATCACGAGCGGGCGGCGCAGGTTCGAGATCCCGCGCAGGTAGCCCTGGCCCGCGAGCGCGACGAGCGCCGCCGTCAGGCCCACCGCCGCAATCCGGAAGTAGACGAGCGCGTAATGGCCCGACTGCCCGTGCGCGCCGAGCGCCCGCAGCAGCGGGCCGGCGATCGCCTCGAGCAACACGACGAGCACCACGCCGATCGCGAGCGACAGCCACAGCGCCTGCGCGGCGAGCCGCGCCGCCCGCTCGTGCTGCCCGGCGCCCGAGGCCCGGGCCACCACCGCCGTCGTCCCGTACGTCAGGAAGCTGAAGACCCCGAACGCCGTGCCGAGGATGACTCCCGCCAGGCCGAGGCCGGCGAGCTGCGAGCGGCCCAGATGCCCCACGATCGCCGTGTCGACCAGCACGTACAGGGGCTCCGCGGCCAGCGCGCCGAGTGCCGGGAGAGCCAGCCGGAGGATCTCCCGGTCGTGTGGTGAACGGACGCGCACCGTCGGCCGACGATAATGCCCACGATGAAGGTCGGGATCATCGTGCCGTACTCCTGGTCCTTCTGGGGCGCCGTCGTCGAGCACGCGGAGCTGCAGTCGCAGGCGCTCCGCGCGCAGGGGGCCGAGGTGAAGACGCTGATGGGCAACGATCCGCCCGGCCAGTTCACGCGCGTGCTGCACCCCCGCCACGGCCGCCACGGCGAGCCGCCGCCGGATGTGATCCCGATCGGGCGCTCGGTGATCGTCCCGGCCAACGGGACGCTGCCGAACATCATCCTCAGCCCGCGCTCGATCTTCCGCATCCGCCAGACGCTCGAGCGCGAGCGCTTCGACATCCTGCACCTGCACGAGCCGATGACACCCATCCCGTGCATCGCGGCGCTCGCGTTCTACCGCGGGCCGATCGTCGGCACGTTCCACGCGAGCGGCGACCTCGGCTGGATGAAGATCGCGACGCCCGTGTGGGGATTCCTCGCCGACCGGATCGACCGCCGCATCGCCGTCTCCGAGCTGGCGCGCGAGACCGCGTCGAGCTGGCTGCCGGGCGAGTACGAGATCATCCCGAACGGTGTGCTGATCCCCGATCGTGCAGACCCTGGCGAGCGCGAGCACCGCATCGTCTTCGCGGGCCGTCACGAAGCGCGTAAGGGCCTACAGGTGCTGCTCGAGGTCTGGCCCGAGATCCGCCGGCGCACCGGGGCGACACTCCGCATCATCGGCGCCGACCCGCTGCGCGTCCGGCTGCTGATGACACGGCTGAAGGTGCACGAGGGTATCGAGGTGCTCGGGTTCCTCGACCAGGAGCGCTTCACCGAGGAGCTGCTGGCCGCGAAGGCGCTCGTCGCACCGTCGCTCGGCGGCGAGAGCTTCGGGATGGTGCTGACGCGCGCGCTCGCGTGTGCGACGCCCGTCGTCGCATCCGACATTCCGGGGTACCGCGACGTGATGACGCCCGAGACCTGCCTGTCGTTTCCGGCCGGCGACGGGGCCGCCCTCGTCGAGGCGGTCGAGGCGCTGCTCGCTGACGAGCCCAGGCGCCGGGCGATGGGCGCCGCCGGGCGGGTGCTCGCGCAGGAGCTCTACGCCTGGGGCGCGATCGCCCGGCGGCTGATCGCGACGTACGAGTCGGCGATCGCCGAGCTGCACGCTCCAGCAGCGGCGGCGTCGTGAAGCGGCCGCACATCCGGCTGCCGCAGAGCGCGGTCGGCAGGGCCTCGCTCGGGCTGCCGCTTCTCGCCGTGGTCGTCGCGCTCTTCATCTGGCGCGGGCCGAGCTTCACCGCGATCGGCAAGGCGTTCGCGTCGGTGGAATGGCAGTGGGTCGTCGTCGCGATCGCGCTCAACCTCGTCTCCGTCGTCGTGCGCGCCCTGGCCTGGACGACCGTGATCCGCTCGGCGATGAAGCCGCCGCATCCGGCGCCGCCGCTCGTGTTCTCGGCGTTCTCCGTCGGCCTCTTCGCGAACGCCGTGCTGCCGGGCCGGATCGGCGAGCTCGCGCGCGTTGCGGTGCTCACGCGCAAGATGCCCGAGCGCAAGGGCGCGTGGGCGACGCTCGTCGGCACCGTCTTCGCCCACCGTGTGTTCGACGTCGTGCCGGTCGTGCTGCTCGTGATGTACGTCGTCGTGACCGCGAACATCCCCGCCTCGGCGCGCGCGAGCCTCGTCGCAGCGATCTGCGTCGGCATCGGGCTCTTCGTGTTCGCGTTCGTCAGCGCGCGCCGCCCCCACGACGCCGTGGTGCTCGAAGGCCCCGGTCGAGTGAGGCGGCTGATCGCGATGGCGCGGCAGGGCCTCGGTGTGATGCGCTCGCCGGTCGGCGCGGCCGGCGCGGTCTTCTTCCAGATTCTCGGCTGGGTCTGCCAGCTCCTGGCCGTGTGGACGGCGATGCGCGCGTTCGACATCCACTCGCCGCTGCCGGCCGCCGGTGTCGTGCTGCTGCTGATGAACGTCGTGACCATCTTCCCGTTCTGGCCCGGCAACGTCGGGCTTGTGCAGGTCGCGATCGCGTCGGCGCTCGCGGGCTATGGGGTTGCGTACGGACGGGGCATCGCGTACGGGTTCGGGCTTCAGGCGATCGAAGCGTCGGTCGGCATCGGGGTCGGCCTGCTCTTCCTCGCGCGCGAGGGGCTGTCGATGGCGATGCTCAGGGTGATGCCGAACGCCGCGCAGGCAGAGGCCGGCGGTGACGATGAGACCGAGAAGACCGAGGCGGATGCCGGCGCCGAGAGCGCTCGCGTGCCCGGCTAGCCTCAAGGGGGTGCTCGCTGCGCGCGACGCGGCGGCTGCGCTCGAGGACGGGTTCGCGCATGTCGGCGTCGAGTGCGACCAGCTGCCGCTCGCCGACGGGGGCGAGGGCACGATCGACGCGCTCTGCGACGAGTGGGACGACCGGCTCGTGCACGATGCGTTCGGGCGTTCGCGCACGGCCCGTGTCGGACGGCGCGACCACGGCGTCGTCGTCGAAGCCGCGCAGGTGATCCCGTTCGACCCGAGCGGGCACGACGTCATGCACGCGTCGAGCCGCGGACTCGGCGAGCTGCTCGCGCAGCTCCGGCCGACCGGGCCGCTCGTGATCGGGATCGGCGGCACCGCCACGATGGACGGCGGCGCCGGGATGCTCGAGGTGCTCGACACGCTGCCCGCGCCGACCACGGTGCTCTGCGACGTGCAGACGACGCTGTACGACGCGCCGCGGCTCTTCGGCCCGCAGAAGGGGGCGTCGCCCGAGCAGGTCGCCGAGCTCGAGCGACGGCTGCGCGCTCTGGTCGAGCTCGCACCCTACGCCGAGCTGCCGGGAGCCGGCGCCGCCGGCGGGCTCGGAGCGGCGCTCGCCTCGCTCGGCGCCGAGCTCGTGCCGGGCGCCGCGGCGGTGGTGGAGCTCGCAGGCTTCGACCCGCGGCCGTACGGGCTCGTGGTCACCGGCGAGGGCCGCGTCGACCGGACGACGGCCGAGGGCAAAGCGCCTGTCGAGGTCGTGCTGCGCTGCGGCGTCGCGGGCGTGCCGTGCGTCGTCTTCGGCGGCATCGTCGAGGAGCTCGTGCCCGGTGCCGAGACGATCGCCCTCTCCGGCGACCCGGCCCGGGCCGCACGCGACGTCTTCGAGCTAGGCCTGCGGCTCGGGACGCGACTGCTCGACGCGGCGGGCTAGCTCCTCGACCTTGCCCTGCGCACCGTCGAGCCGCGCGCGGCAGAACGCGTAGAGCCGCTCGCCGCGCTCCCAGAGGGCGAGGGCCTCGTCGAGCGACGCCTGGCCCTGCTCGAGGCGCTCGACGATCTGCTCGAGCTCGGCCTGCGCCTGCTCGAACGTCTGCTCCTCGGCGCTCACGGCCGCACGTCCTCGACGCGTGCGCCGAACGCGCCCTGGGCGAGCTCGACGTCGACGCGTGCTCCAGGCGCGACGTCCCCCGCGCTCGCCACGACGCGTGAGTCTGTCCGGACGATCGCGTAGCCTCGCTTGAGTGTTGCCTTCGGAGACAACGCAGCGAGCTTGCCTGCGGTCCCCTCGAGCGCCGCCCGCTTGCGCTCGACCATCAGCGCAGGCGCACGGCGGAGGCGCTCGTGCGCGCGCTCGACGCGCTCGCTCTTCTTCTCGAGGGCGCGGCGCGGAGCCGTGCGCAGGCGTCCTGCCGAGCGCTCCAGCCTCTGTGCGTCGCGCTCGAGCGTGCGCCGCGCGCAGCGGGCGAGCGACTCGCGCGCACGGTCGAGCCTTCCCGACAACTCAGCCATGTCCGGCACGACGAGCTTTCCGGCCATCGTCGGCGTCGATGCGCGCACGTCGGCCGCGAGGTCGCAGAGCGGCGTGTCCTGCTCGTGTCCGACGGCCGACACGATCGGCACGGGGCACTCGGCGACGGCGCGCACGAGGCGCTCGTCGCTAAAGGGCAGAAGGTCCTCGAAGCTGCCGCCGCCGCGCGTCAGCACGATCACGTCGACGTCCGGCTGCTCGCACAGCGCGCGGAGCGCCGCGACGACGCCGAGCGCCGCGCGGGGGCCCTGCACGTACGTCTCCGCCACGAGCACGTTCGCGGCCGGGTAGCGCGCCTGGATCGTCGTGATCACGTCGCGCTTCGCCGCAGCGTCGTTGCCCGTGACGAGCCCGATGCGGCGCGGCAGCAGCGGCAGCGCACGCTTCCGGGCGGCCGCGAACAGCCCCTCGGCGGCGAGCTTCGTCCTGAGCCGCTCGAGCGCGGCGAGGTGGGCGCCGACGCCGAATCGCTCGATGGTCAGCGCGCGCAGGCGGAGGTCGCCTTTCTGCTCGTAGAGCTCCGGACGGCCGTAGACGTGCACGCGCTCGCCGTCGACGAGCTCGAGCCGCAGCCCGTCGAACCGGCCGCGCGGCATCGTCACGCCGAGCGACGAGCCGTCGGCGGGGTCCTTGAGCGTGAGGAAGACGCTCGCCCAGCGCTCGTGCCGGCGCAGCTCCGTCACCTCGCCCTCCACCCAGACGGTCGGCAGGCGCCCGAGATACTGCGCAACGCCCTTGTTGAAGGCTGCGACGGAGTAGACCGTGCGGTCGTCGTAGTGGAGCGGCTCGACCTTGCTCACGCCGCCAGACTACTGAGGCGAAGCGGGGCCTTGGCTAGAGCAGGATCTCGGCAGCCGTCTCGTGCGCGCAGCCGCGGCTGCGGACGAGCTCGACGGCGAGATGCAGGTCCGCGTCGCTGCAGGCGAGGCGCTCCGCGAGCGAGAGGGGATAGCCGGCCTCGATCAGCACATGAAGCCGCCAGCTCTCGACTTTGGAGCTTTCGCTGGTCTCGGGGAGTGCGATCTCTGTCATCTCGCTCATGGCTCCAGTGGTTCGTGATTCCTACGACGAACCCTCCCCCGGATTTGTTGGGACGAATCGCCCGGTCCCGGTAAAGCTTCTATGAAGGGCCGCGGAGCGCGCCGGTCGCGTCGAAGCGGCGGACGAGCTCCTGCAGCCGCGCCTCGAGCACCGCGCGTTCTGCCTCGGCGTCGGCGCCGAGATCCTCGAGCCGCCGGCGCACGTCCGCCTCCAGCTCGGCGATGCGGCTGTCGAGCGCACCCATCCATTCGTCGCGCTGCCGCTCGAGCGCGTTGGTCGCATCGGTGAGCCTTCGCTCGAGCCGCTGCGCGCCGGCGTCGCCGACGTGCGCGAGCCGCTCGGCGAGCACCGCCTCCGCCTCGCGCGCGAACACCTCGACCGAGCGGTCGAGCTCGCGCGAGAGCCGCTGTGCAGCGTGCTCGCGGCCCGACTTCACGAGCGCGGCCATCTGCGCCGCCGCCTCGTCGGAGTACGTCGTCGTCGCGCGCTGCACGATCCGCTCCATCTGCTCGATCTGACGGCGCTGCACGTCTTCGAAGCCGGCGCGGATACGCTGCGCGGCCTCGAGCTCCTCGCGCTCGATCCGCTCGAGCATTTCCTTTTCCCGCCGCCGCAGCCGCTCGTCGAGCTCGTGCAGCGCCCGTCGCCGGTCGGCAGCGTGGGTGTCGAGCTCCGCGCGCGCCACCGCCAGCCCTTCCTCGAGCGCTTTCTCCGTTTCGGCGCGCATCCGCGCGAGCGAGGCCCGCTGGTCCTCGCTCTCGGCGGCGAGCCGGTCGGCGTCGGAGGCGGGCCGCGCCTCGCCGTCCGCGGG
>ORMF010743250.1_pt1 | contig 10187 bp, 8 predicted proteins | sample 1779871 | NCBI WGS metagenome assembly ORMF01 (sample SAMEA104232316, study PRJEB22302) | groundwater metagenome | biome: forest; feature: aquifer; material: groundwater | place: USA | collected 2011-08-07 | depth 5.4 m | reverse complement strand
TGGTTACTTTGATGCAACCAGAAAAAGTGGATCAAAGCAAGCAAGTAAAAAATACGGGGTATGATTTGATGCTTGCTGTGGATATCTCTTCTTCTATGCAAGCTGTTGATTTTTCGACACAATCTAAGGTCATAAGCCGTTTAGATGCCACTAAAAATGTTGTAGGAAAATTTGTTTTAGGAAGGCAAGGAGATCGAGTAGGTCTTGTCACCTTTGGAGAAAGTGCTTATTTGCATGTTCCTCTTACTTTAGATACGGTTTCAGTGAGTCGGATGCTTAACGACACTGTAGCTGGTATGGCAGGAAATGCGACAGCTATTGGAGATGCTATTGGGTTAAGTGTTAAAACTCTTCGGCAGCGTCCCAAAGGATCTTCTGTTCTAGTCCTTCTTACCGATGGGGATGATAACTCTAGTAGCATTCCTCCCTTGGAAGCTGCTAAGCTGGCTTCTCAGTATGGCATCCGGATCTATACGGTAGGTGTAGGAAGAAATGGTCAGGTACCTTTTCCAACGGGATTTGGGGGTTATGCTATGGCTCAAGTGTCATTTGATGAGGCATTATTAAAGGAAATAGCAAAAAAGACTGGGGGACAGTATTTTTTGGCAACAGATCAAAAAGCTCTGGAGTCAATCTATAAAGAGATTAATGAATTAGAAAAGACAGAGTCTAATGAAACAATATTATTTATTCGAGAGCCACTTTATTATTATCCATTAGGGATATCCATGATACTTATTCTTATCCTTTCATTACATCAAATCAGATATAGGAGAGAGACCCGTGGATTTTAGCGAGTTGCATTTTGCTCATCCTTTATGTCTATTAGGCAATCTTATGATTCCTATAGTGTGGGTTCTTTTTTTTATTTTTCAGCAAAAACATCAACCTATTCATCAGCTAGAAAAATTTATCGATAGGCATCTTCTTCCTTACTTACTTGTAAACTATTCAGATAAGAATCGCTTCTTTTGGAAAAAAATCTTGCTATGGTCGCTTGTATGGTCTTGTCTTACGGTAGCTCTTGCAGGACCTAGATGGAATTTTAAAGAAGTGGAAACGTTATCGAAAGATCAGAGCCTTGTGATTTTATTAGATTTATCAGAATCAATGAATGGGGAAGATATCAAGCCATCTCGGCTTATTAAAGCAAAACAAAAGATAGAGGATCTTATTAATCTTTCGAAAGGTGTTAAAATAGGACTTATCGCTTTTGCAGCAGACCCCCATATGATAGTCCCTATAACAGATGATAAAGAGATGATTCGTCAGTTATTACCTTCTATAGAGACGGATTTAGTTCATATTCAAGGAAGTCGACTATCTTTGGCTTTGGATATGGCAGCCAATATGTTAGAGGCAGAGCCCGGAAGTAATAAGGCTCTTTTAGTGATCAGCGACGGGGGGTTTGAAGATGCCGATTTTATTGAAGTTGGAAGAAAATTAGCAAAGAAGGATCTTGTCATCCATTCCATGGGTATTGGTTCTGTTGAAGGGGCTCCCTTAAAAAATTATCAGGGAAAGATGATTAAGAAAAATGGGATTCCTATTTTTTCAAAATTAGAAAAGGAAAATCTACAAAGTCTTAGTGAAGTGGGAAATGGCCATTATCTAGAAGGGAGTTATTTTAGTCAGGATGAAGTTTTTATCGTAAATGAACTTAAAAAGCGGGCTGAAGTTCAGGTTAATATAGGGAAAAAGAATCGAATCTGGGAAGAGCATTTTTATCTATTCATCTTACCCATCATCCCTGTTATCTTATGGTGGTTTAAAAGAGGGTATGTGCTTTCTATGGTTCTTATTTTTTTTATTCCATTTTTCAAGTTGGATGCAACTCCGATTTCGAACTATTTTAAGAATTCTGAAGAGATTGGAAAAGAGGCGCTCGAAGAAGGTGCCTATGAAACAGCCGGACACACCTTTAAAGATTGTTATAGAGCAGGAGTAGCTTATTATAAGGCTGGTTTTTTTTCAGAGGCAGAAGAGATGTTTCGAAATTCTTCAAGAGAAGATGTGTCTTTACAAGCAGCTTACAATTTAGGCAACTCTTTAGCAAAGCAAGAAAAATTTAAGGAGGCTATTGCAGCTTATGAAGATGTCCTTAAAAAATGTCCAGAACATGTAAAAGCAAAAGAAAATCTAGAGCTTGTTAAAAATATAATGCAGGAGCAAGAGTCATCTCAACAGGGTGATGGGGACTCTAAGAATTCAGAGGATCAAGACAAAAAAAATACAGAAAACCCTACTCCTCAAGAAGAAGATCAAAAGGACAACTCAGACCCTAAGGATGTAGAGGAGAAAGAAGAGAAAAATAAAGAAGAATCGGATTCTTTAGAAAAAAACGAGGCTAAATCTCAAGAAGATCAAGATGCTAATCTTTGGTTAAACCAGATTTCTAATGATCCTAAAGCGTTTTTAAAAAATAAATTCTATATCGAATCGAAGAAAAATGGAACAACGAAGGGAGTTGACCCGTGGTAAGATGTTTGGTTTTTTGCTTTTTATTATTTCCGGTTTTAATTTTTTCAGGAGAATTTATAGCAAGGGTTGACCAAAACCAAATCAAGTTAGGAGAACGCTTTATTTTAACCTTGACCCTTCAAGATGCGACTACTAGGGAATCCCCTTATATAGATTCTTTGAAGAAGTTATTTCTTGTGTATTCTCAGCAACAATCTTCTAATACAGTTATTCTTAATGGGCAGACCTCTTCACGGCGCTCTTGGCATGTGACTTTAATCCCTCAAGAAGAGGGGGAATTTACGATTCCTTCGATGAGCATTGACACCTCAGAGGGAATCCTTGTAAGTGAGCCCATTACGATCTATGTTGGAAAAGGATCTTCTCTCAATTCTGAAGGTTCTAAGACGGAAGGGGTGGAGCTTATATCCGAGGTTAATAAGGATAATCCTTATAAGAATGAGCCGGTTATTTATACGGTCAAACTTATCTCTAAGCGGAATTTAGCAAACTTACAGCTGCAGAAAATAGAGATAGAAGGAGCTATTATTGAAGCTCATGAAGAACCTAAAATCTATGAGAAGACTCTTAACGGCATGCAGGTGAACATTATCGAGTTCACCCATCTGATTACTCCTTTAAAAGCTGGCCTTTTAAAAATTCCTGAAGCTGTAATTCAAGGTGCAATTCCAATCAAAGGGCAGGGGAGATCTTTGTTGGACATGCTACAGGGATTTGATCAATTAGAGCCTTTTACTTTAAAGACAAAGGAAACTTATTTAGAAGTACAAGGATCTGTAGCAGGGATGAGCTCTTGGCTTCCAGCAAAGTCTTTAAAGATCGAAGAAATCTTAGATGCTTCTCAAGCTATACAAGAGGGGCAACCCTTTATTCGGAGTTTTAAAATAATAGCTGAAGGGGTTAGGTCAAACCAATTGCCAAGTTTAAACGAGTTGCAAATCAGTGATGGCCATTTTAAAATCTATGCAGATAAACCGGAACTGGGGGATGAGATAAAAGAAGGTCAGATCAAAAGTTATCGAAAAGAACAATATACTTTAATTCCTCAAAAGTCAGGGCTTCTAGTCTTGCCGGAGCTTTGTGTAGTTTGGTGGGATGTAGAGAAAAAAGAGAAAATGACTTCTATTATACCTTCTAGAACTCTTCAAGTTTCTCCTCTGCCTGGAAGTGTGGTTACCCATGAAATAACACCTATAGAACAAGAATCTCAAGTGGTGGTGGTTCAAAGAAATCTCGCGCTTTATATTGTAATAGCAGGTCTTGCTACCTTGCTTATTATTGCCGGTTTTTTAGGAGTCAGACTTCAGAAAAAACTCACCTCTTTTACAAAGACGACAGTGAATGTAAAAGAAAAACCAAAACAACCTGTAAAGCCTAAACTAGTACAGAAAACTTCTAAAAAGGAAAAAAAAGAAAAACTGCCAGATCTTAATCCTACTTGATACTTGCTTAAGTTGTGACATCTACAACAGTATAAGAATGCTCTTTGGAGTGTGCAAAAAGAATAGGCTTCACCACCGTTAACTACACTAGTAAATAGGTCATATATCACACTACCTAGGAAGATCTAGGCTTCTTTTTATTTCTAAGTCAACAACTTCATCAGGAACAGAGTAAAAAAAGTCTAATAAAGAATGTGAGGGACTCATCAGCTCTTCATATCGAGACTTAGATAAAATAACAACAACTTCTCCTCGATGTTTGATAAACTGATCCCCTTCACAGATAGCCTTTTTAATAACTTCTGAAAAATGAGCTTTAGCGTGCTGAGTTTTCCAGCTATCTCCTTTTGGTCGTCTTTTTTTTCCCAGATACATAGCATTACCTCAAACTAGTCATAATTATACAAAATAAATTATAAGGGAATAGAATAGAAAAAGACCAACGATTCGGACCCCGGGTTTTTATATCCTATAGAGGCGTTCGATAGGTGATAAAACTGAGCCCCCAATCTTCCTTGGTTAGGTAGGACATAAGCTAGTTCTAAAGAAGAGCGAAATTCTAGAGGAAATCCAAGATTTTTTCCTTTTCCCTTAAAGTAGAGTCCAGGCGCAAAACTTGGAGCGAGAACAAAATATTTTCCAAGAAAGATATCGCAAGCTAGTCCTCCATAAATATAGACAGTAGCTTTTTCTGTTCCCATAACGCCGATAAGAGGGCGTAGATAGGTATATTTTTTCAAAAAAGAGCGGTATTCTATCTGTAAAAGAACATGGTGAGGATCGTGAATGATATCATAGACCCCAAGTCCTATATTTAATAGGTTAGGAGTAGTCTTCTTTTCTTCGGAATGAAGAAAGGAAAGAGAAGAAAGAAAAATTAAGAGTGGTAGAAGGTAGTACATAAATTTCCTGTAAAAAATCTTTTTGTACTCATCTTGTATAAAAAAAGCAAGAAACTATTTTTCGTGCTCGATCAAAAAGCTAGACTCTGAGTAATATGCATTTTATCTATATCTAGTTAGGAAAAATTGTATGCTTTTTTTTATGCAAAAAGCGGGAAGAAAAGGGAGAAATATTTTTTGTTTATTTCTTTTGCTTCTAGTCTGTAGCTGTTCGAATATGCCTTATAAAGGAAGTGATGTCTTAGGAGCTGATGAATTTGTCATGGACTCTTATAAAATTAAGGAAGGCAAATTTTGTTTATTACAGTTGATGGATGGAAAAGATGTTGAACCCCTTTCTGCAGAGTTGCTACAACCTTACGCAGATGTTGTGCATGATGGTGATGTCTTACACATCGTTATTTTTCATCCAACAAGATCGGATCTTGTGGCTTCTTTTGTATCTTTAAATCAAACGATAGGATTTCTTGTTCAAAATGGGAAAGTAGTCTTGCCGGATCTCGATCCCGTTTTCATCCAAGGCTTAACATTAGAAGAAGCTAGGATCAAGATCCAAACAGAATATGAGCAACATATTAAAGATGTTCAAGTATTTTTATCTTTTCAAAATCGCATTGAAAGAAAAGTGGAACTTGCAGGGCTTGTTCAGACTTCAACAATTGCTGTCGATGGAAGAATTCGTCTTTTTGAGACGCTAGCTATAGCGAAGGTACCTCCTCAGGCTAATTTATTTAAAAGTTATTTAGTGAGAGAGACAGGAATGGTTCCTGTTGATTTTTATAAGCTGCTTAAAGAAGGCGATATGAGCCAAAACGTTGTGATGAGAGGAGGCGATAAGATCTATATAGCAGATGCTAGTGATTCTTCCATCATGGTTTTAGGAGAAGTTGGAAGAGAGTGTTTAGTCAATGTCCCAAATGGTTTTGTGACTTTGCGTAAGGCCTTAGCAGAAGCTGGAGGGATCCCTTATACCGGAGATAAATCCTATATTCAGGTCATTCGAGGCAATATCTTATATCCAAAAATCTATACACTCAATTGGAAGCATGTCATCCATCTTCCAAATGATAGTATGCTTTTAATGCCGGGAGATATTGTTTATGTAGCTGCGAAGCCTTTGACAGAATGGAATCGCTTTGTCACGCAAATTTTACCAACCCTCATAGGGTTAGATTTGGTGTCCAAAGGGATAAAATCTGTAGGGGTTAATATACCATAACGTAAGAGGGGTCTATGGAGCAAGAATGGTTTATGACAAAAAAAGATGTAAAGCGAATTTTTTTTCGAAATAGGAAGCGATATATACGTCTTTTTGTTTGGACAAGCTCTCTAATTCTTTTTTTCCGTTTGATAGAGCCACCTCACTATACAGCCAATGCTACTTTCCGCTTTTCTGCTCAAGGGCAAGAGCAGTCTGATATCCTTCGTTCTTTTTTACAAAATAACCGGATCTCTGCAGGTAAAGAAGGGGGAACTCAAGCGGTTTTGGAATCGAGGACTCTTTTAAAATTAGTAGCAGAAGAGTTAGGTCTTTTATTGGAAGGGCCAAAATCCTTCCTTCCAGTTCGATGGACGCAGACGGCTAAAGATAGAATTTTTGCAGAATGTGGATGTAAAATTCCTGATAGAAGAATGTTTTCTTTTTCTGATGTACATCTTGCAGAAGAAAGTCCATCTGATTTTTTCTTAAAGTTTACAGAAGAAGATGCGTTTGAAATTTATGATCTAAATAAAAAGAAGATAGGATTGGGAGCTATAGGATTTCCTGTAGAGTGCCAAGGGAATAGATTCACCCTAAGAGAAACAAATTCTATCCGTAAGGGGTGCTTTTATAAGATTCAAGCACATCCTTGGGTTGCTGTCGTAAAAAATATTCGATCTCAACTTAAAGTCAAACTCAATAAGACTGAAAAGAATATTTTTACGCTTGGTTTTTCTCATGTTAATGCAGACATTGCCTCTTCTTTTATCAATCGTTTGATGAGTGCTTATCGGGAGCATTTAAAACAAGAAAATGAAGAAATGGCTTCTATCCAGATGCAATATTTAGAAAAAAGGCAATCTGAGTTAATGCAAAAATATGAAAGGTCTTTAGATACCCACACAGCCTTTTTACATCAAGGCTTGAAAGAAACAGGATTTATTCATCTTAAGCAAGAAAAAGATTTCCTTGAAAGACCAAGTGAAGAGTGCTTAGCAAGGTTACATGATGTAGATTTGAAACTTTCTCGTTTGAAAAAAAATGCTCCCTTATTAGGAGAAGGATATACACAAAAAGTAGCCTTGGGAGGGGACAAGTTTCTTCATGCAGAAAAAGATCAGCAAGTGCAAGGGGTCACTCCAGAAGTTGTTGAAAAGCTTTGCGTGGAATACAATCAGCAATGGGATCTGCTTCGTATGAATATAGAGCAGTTAACAAGATTGCAAAAACAAGTCTTTAAAAAAGACTTTGAGGTCACTTCGTTAAGCGGATCATTAACAGATTCTATTAGCCAGGAGATGATTCAAAAAGCAGGTCGTATTTCTTTAGAATTACAAGATGTAGATAATCATAGTAGTAAAGATAAAGAGCGGATGCAAAATAGCTTAGAGGTGCAAAAGCGATTTATCTCATCACATCTTATGCAGTTACTAGAAACAGAGAAGCTAAAAGCTAAATTGTTAAAAGAAAAGATTTCTTCTTTGCAAAATACCTCTTTGCATCTTTTAGGTGTTGAAAAAGATTTGATTATGCATCAGCTAGCTTCTTTGCAACATAAGATGGAGGCTTTACCAGAAAAATGGAAAAGAGAAAATCAACTCACAATGCAAAGAGATCTAAGTTTGGGGATGTTAGAAGGCCTAGCGCAGTTAACAGAATCTAAAAACGTGCATCATCAGCTTTTTTATGTAGAGTCTAAGCCTGTCGATCTAGCGTACACTCCTATTAAACCCATAAAGGGGTTTATTGTGCTCCAGGGAATTTTAGCAGGAGTGCTTCTATGTTTTTTTATGGGGATGAGAGATTGTATGAGATGGTTATCTAAGGGGCTTGCGATCACAGAAGATTCAGCTTCTAAGTTAGGTATTACCTTCTGTGGCACCTTGCCTTTATTTTTTAGAGATTTTTTAGGAGAGCTTAAAGGGGAAGATAAAGAAACCTTGCGTAAGGTATCCGCTTTTATCTCTTCTCAAAAGATTAAAGATAGAGGAGTTTGCTTATCGATACTATCTTCTTCTTTTTCTTTTTGTCCCAATATATCCTCTTTACTTCATTTGCAAGGGTTAAAAGTTTTACTGATAGAATGCTCTCCAGCTCTATTAAAAAAAGAAAAAGAGATAGGGCTTTATGAGTATCTATCAGAATCAGGTCCTGTAACTATTTCTCAAGATAAGGGATTTGATAGGATCTATTCAGGAGGGTATGAAGGGCATTTTGTGGAACTTCTTTTTAGGAAAAGTTTTACCAAGTTAGTAGAAGATAGTGCTCAGGCCTACGATGTTGTCATCCTTTCATTAGATGCTAAATCATCAGATGCTGCAGTAATTCCCATCAAGACTCTTTCAGATGCCATGGTTATTCATGCAGAGGATGTGTTTTATGATAAAGTAGATAAAGATAAGAAGTTAGCTGTTGTTCTTAGTCTTTGATGAGACTTGATCATCTCAGTATGAGATATTACATTAATTAAATTTTTAATTCTATGAATTATTCTTTGCCAGAAGAAGTTACAAAAACATGGATTTTTTGGATTCTTTGTGAGATAATGCTTTGGATGAGAAGACACATTATTTTATTTAAGAATAATAATTGAAAATTTAGCCTCTGGGAGCAATTCAAAATGAGAACATCGTTTTATAGAATATTCCTTTCTATTATTTTAATAGTAGAGTCTTCTTATGCTAGCCCATGGATTATCTCTCACAGAGGTGGCGGAGAAAACAATCCAGAAAATACACTTTTCGCTTTTTCTAAGTCCATTGAAATGGGATGCGATGCCATTGAAATGGACGTGCAGGTAACAAAAGATAACGTTGTTGTAGTTTATCATCCTGAAGATTTAAAAAAATGGACGGATGGTTATGGTCCCATCTCCTCACATAGCTGGGAAGAAATAGCTACTCTCAATGCTGGATACAATTATAAACCGGAAGATGGGCATCCATTTAGAGAGAAAAATTTACATATACCAAGAATTGAAGAGGTATTACATCAGTTTCCGAAGACTTTGCTCATTATCGACATGAAATCTTTACCTGCTGAAACTCTGGTCAAAGCCTTAATAGAAGCAATTTCTGATGAAGAATCGATTCGTCTTATTTTTTATTCAACTAATTCTGAGCATATAGATCTATTGAATTTCTACAAACCTCATTGGAGAACGTTTGAAAAAAGAGATCTTACACGCCAACGGCTCTTAGAATTTAGCCAAACAGCTCAGTCCGCTTTACCAATTAGCTCTGTTTGGATGGGTTTTGAGCTTAAAAGAAAAATGGGGGTTACAGAAACATTCACACTAGGAAGTGGAAATAGTACAGTGGAATTTCGTTTGTGGACTCCACAACTCGTTTCTTATTTAAGAAATGCTAATTCTGAGTTGTTTTTGGTGTTATTTGGTATTAACAAAGAGGATGAATGGGAAGAGGCTCTTAACTTGGGTATAGATGCTGTGTACACAGATAATCCTTACAGAATTATGGAAATAAAAAAGAAAACCGAAAAAAAGATTGCACAGCCATTGTTGCTGCAATCCAACAAAATAGCCAGCTGATAAATCATCTGATGATGCTGCCCTATCAAGACTCTTTCAGATGCCAGGGTTATTCATGCAGAAGATGTATTTTATGATAAAGTAGATAAAGATAAGAAGTTAGCTTGTTGTTCTTAGTCTATAAGGCTTTGGATAGCTCTTTCCAAAGTATGTTGGAAATCGGGGAGGATTTGTTCTGCTGTATTCCAAATAATGTCCATATTTATGTCAAAATAAGCATTAAATCCTTATCCATTATAGATAATCTTAGCGTGATTTATTACATCATTTCGAAAGTAGGGACTTAGGTCCTCAGGTGTTTTTAGATCTACAGGCCATCCAAGTAGATCTGCTAATTCAAACTCCATATCTACAATGCCAAAAAGTGTTGGAATATGTTCTTTATCAAAACTAACTAGAATATCGATGTCACTAGAGGCGTTAAAATTGGGCGTTAGAATAGATCCAAAAAGTGCGAAAGAAATAATGTGATATTTTCTGCAATATTTCTCAATTTGAGAGATATTTGATTTAAACCATTTTTTGTCCACAACATATCTCCAATGATCCCTTTATTGTCTTGATCATAATGCCGAGACTTGTATTGTGTACAGATCTTCTTGAAAACTCTA
>ORMF011304932.1_pt1 | contig 10188 bp, 11 predicted proteins | sample 1779871 | NCBI WGS metagenome assembly ORMF01 (sample SAMEA104232316, study PRJEB22302) | groundwater metagenome | biome: forest; feature: aquifer; material: groundwater | place: USA | collected 2011-08-07 | depth 5.4 m | reverse complement strand
GGCATCGATCATCGCGCCCGACACAGCGAGAAAGTCGCCAGGATACTCGCGCCGTCCGCGCGCGCGGAGACGAGCGAGTTGACGTCGCAGCGCAGGGATGGTCACGGGCGCGCCGAAACGCGAGTTTCGCAACAGGCTATAGCTAGCGTCCCGCTCCGTTCGGGCCGCCGGGCGCGGCCGACGCGGCAGCGGCCAACGCGCGGAGCGGACCGAAGTCGAGAGCGAAGCCCACTCGAAAATAGACTCCACCGAGCGGCACCGGTCGAACAATATCGGCGATCGGACCAGACGTTCGCGAACTGCTCAACTGCGAAGACCCCGCAAAATCAACGAGGACGCCGAATCCGAGTGAAATGCCAACTACGCCACCGAAGACGCCGACGCCCCACATCCGCCCAACGCGGTCGCCGGTGGATACGACGAGCTCACCTCCGGCGTGCGGCATCACCGTGCTCGACGAAGTGTAGCGAGCGCCGATCGCGATTGAGGGCTGTGGATCGCCAAAGCCCGCTGGCCGTTCGCTCGATAGCAGCTCACCGTTGGGTCCCTGCGCGTACGCCGTCCGGTCTCCGAAGAATATCGGGAACGTGGCGCCGGCTACGACCGAGAACGGCCCCTGAGCGTCGGCAACCGTGAACCGCAGCGGGTTTGCGATGCACTCCGGCTCACCAAGTCGGATTCGCGCTTCCTCGAAACGGGCGCTCCGACCGCAAAGAGATGCGGTGATGGATTGAAAACTTCCGGACACAGAAAACGATAAGCGGCGAGACGCTCGCGCCTCACGCGCAATCTGATCTTTGGCCACGATCGCGACGAGCCGCACGATGGACGCGGTCGTAACGTCATCTGGTAGCTCGGCGAGGCCGTGCAGCGCCCCAAGCGCGGTCGTGGCAGCCCGGGCGTCCGGTTGGTCTCGCACGCGCAGTGCGCTCGCGGTCGCTGCCGCGGTGGGAGCAGTGGTATTTGTTGCTGTGGACTGCGGCAATCGAAGAGCTTCGCGAACGATCGGCGGCAACTCGAAGTGCTGAACCGCGTTCTCGTACGCCAAACCTAAAGACCAGACGCGCGCGTCGTCTCCATCATTGATTGAGATGTCGACGGTCTCGCCAACGTTCACGTACCAAGACGAACGGTCGGTGCGGGTGACGTGGCTAGCGGCGGTAACGGGACTCGCGGCTACTAGGATCGAAACGTCCGCGATCGCACGATGCGCGATCGCGATCGTAACCATCGCGGAAATGAATCGCGCTCGCACCCTTTGCATTCTAGCGATCCTCCTCCGTCGCGTCCTGCACATCGCTGGCGTCGGATGTGGCGACGGGAACGACGCATAGGGCTGAGCCGCGTGGAACTCGCGCGGTGTCGACGAGCGTCGCAGCAAGGTAGTGCGCACTGGCGCGCGAGATAGGCAGATACAGCACGACGAAGGCCGCGTTGCTTGACTGTACGGGAAGTTCAACTGAAGAAGTACACTCTGGGAGCGACGCGTCGGCGCCGGCGACAGGGCCACCGAGTCCAGGCGCGGCGCAGAGTCGGCCATCTCGGGACTCTAGAACCAGGTACCCGTTGAGTTCGCGTGCAACGCGGACGCGCAGTCCGATGAGGTCGTTGCGCGGACCCGCATCGCCGTCGGCGTAGATGCCGATCGCCTCTGAGTTGCCGCACAGGTTTCCAGTTTCTGGCACGGCGAGTGTGGCGGGCTTGCAGCCCGCGAGCGATGCACTGGTCGCGAGAATGCAGATGCCTACCAGCAGCGAAGTCGGGCGTGGCCCGGCGCGAGGCTGGCAAACTCCAAACTTCTGGAAGCGGCTTGTCGTATCCCGGCTATCGCTCATCGAAGTAGCCGCATGACCGCGTGCCGCCAACATCCAACCACGATCGATGATCGTCGAAAACGAACGGGGCGCGTATCACGGAAATCCGTGAGACCGCATTGCCGTTGCCCGCCCGTCCGCTACGCTCACTCGACCATGCGCTTCCTTTCGCGGTCTCTCGACGAACTAACGGCGGACGACATCCGCGAACTCGTCCGGCTGCGCGTACCCGAGAACATCCGACTCGAGTACAAGGAGTCGATTTCGGACAAGCGAGGTGTCGAAGGGATTCTCAAGGTCGCGTGCGCGTTCGCCAACACGTCGGGCGGTCGGATCGTCCTGGGCATCGGCGAACGTGCTGCGGAGTCGGACGAGACGAAGGAGCCAGCGATCGTGGGCATCGCACGCGCTGAGTTCATGGCAGTGCGCGATTCGCTAGCACGTTCCGCGGCGTCCAACATCGATCCGCCCCTCGTCTTCCACAGCGTCGAAATTCCGGTGTCGGAAGTGGGCGTTGACCAGGTGGTAGTCGTGATCGACGTTCCGAGGAGTTCCGATGCGCCCCATCAGCACAGCGCCACGTTCTGGTTCCGCCAGGGCGCGGTGTGCGCCGAAATGTCGACCGCGCAATTGGCCCGGCACTTTGCCGCGTCTCGTCAACACGACGGCGCCGAAACTGCGCGCCGGCCCAATCCGTTCTTCAGGGCGCCGCCCGCGTGGGACCCCTCCGAACGTCCGGGACTCGCGTTCTATGTGATCCCCGATCCGATCGTGCCGATTCTTGACGACCCGATCGATCAGCGATCCCGACAGAGTTTCCAGAACGACGTTCAGAACGCGCTACTTCTCGGCCTCGGGTCAATCGCCGGTCCGTTCGGGATCGAAGGCGACTCATCCAGAGAGTGGTGGCAACTCGGTTACGACGGCTTGTTCACGTACGTCGCGGCGAGCGACTTCGTTCGCAAGCATCACCTCTTCAATCCCGCGTCGGCGCGACTTGAACCGCGCGGGCACGTCATCGCCGCGACGATGACCCACTGGCAAAACACGATCGCGCGTTTGGCCGTCTTCTACCGGAAGCGCGGACGAAGCGAGCGGTACTGGGCCCAAGTCGCCCTCGGGGGCGACGGCAACGAGAAGGTCGCGGTGTATTTGCAGGAGCCGATCCGAGAGGATGGTCGCGCCGTCGAGCCGATAGGGAGTCGAGTTGATGGCGTCGGTGTGGAAGAATGCGTACGCCTCGATGATCTCCTCGACGACAAGCGTCGCGCCGTAATCGCCGAGCGATTGGCGCAGCAGATTCATCTGTCGTTCGGAATTCCGGATGCGCCGCCACTGAGAAACCGCCCGCGCCGCGCGAGGTGAGCCCGCCGACCCGCCCTCCGCACGACGCCCGGGTTCCTGAACCCAGGTGATGCCGTAGAGGCCGCGACGCTAGGAGTCCGGTGATGACAGGCCGGCTGAGCATGTTCACCGCACGCGCGCTGATCACCGATCGGCGATTCCCTCAAAGAACCGCACCGTCGCGCGAATTCGAGGGCCAATCACCGGATCGTCGGCGAGGCGTGCGCGCATCCGCGCGCGAAAACCGCCGAATCTCTCAAGGGCCCACGCGAGTGCGTGAAGCTCTACCATCGACTTCGAATCCAAATTCCAACGCATCGTTCCTCCATCGCCGGCACAGACGCCCAGCGCAGGTCTCTTGAGCCATTACCGGCGTCATGTCCACTCGATGGGTGATGGTCGCCGCCCCCGGCATCGTCCGCCATCGGGCCGCACGTCCGCTCGTGACGCTCGTCCGCTTCGTGATTTCACGGCCTCGGAGATTCGCGCCGACGCGACGCGTGCGTCTTCATGTTCCCAGATCCTGATCACGTCCCATCCCGCCGCACCGAGCCTTCGGTCGGTGTCCCGTGTCCGACGCAGCACAGCCCGATGTCGTCACCGTCGACGACGGGATCCGTCCCGACGTCTGCACGCCTGTCGCATGCGAATGCGGCGATGACGCCTGCGGTCGCGCATGTCCGTCGGGGTGCGCTCCCGGCCTCGCGTGTCGAAATCGCATTTGCATCGCCATAACGTGCATGCCGGCGTGCGCTCGAGGCTGGCGCTGTGCAGGCACCACGTGCGAGGTGGATCCGGCCGCGCTCTGGATCCTCACGGTCGAAGCCGGGCGAATCTCTACCGCCGACTCGACCGGAGCTGCCTGGGATCCATTCGGTGGAGCGCCGGACCCGTACGTGTGCCTCACGATCAACTCGACGCGCCTGTGCACGATGGCGCTGTCGGACACGTTCACGCCGCGGTGGAACTCGCGATTTCCGGCAACGACGGCGGCGGCACTGCGAGCTGGCGTGCCGTCCGAATTCGCGGACCAAGACACGGCCGACCCGGACGATCCCATTTGCGCGCCCGGAAGTATCTCATTCACGACGGCGGACTTCACGATGGCGAGCGGCGGCTTCGGCTGCATGCCGATCAATGCGTGGACGTACACGCTGGTCGCGCAGTAGCGCCGCCGATCCGTACAGGATCGCGGTGCTGCGAGGCGAACGCGCGCTGCGACATCGACACGCGAGGTCTCTAACGCCCGCCGCTCCTTCGGTCTCGGGAGTTCGTGCGCTGCTCGTGCTGATCGCGACGACCGGGCGTGCGTTGTACTGAGCTGGGCGTCTCGCGACCTACCGGCATGCTCGCGGCGACCCATTTGCCGAACGATCGTTGGTACGATTTTGTCGATTCGTCACAAAGTCGCCGCACAAAACTCCGAGGAGCTCACACGACGATTTTCGCCGAGCTCAAATCACTTTTGCGGAACTTTCTCATTATCCCCCGCACGATCTGATCGTGAATTCCAGCGCAACCCAGACCGCGGACTTTCTGTCTATCATCCCGCAGGGTGATAGGTTTTTCGGCGAGGCGAATTCCCGTTCACTCGCGCGTAGATGCGCCGCGCAAGACCCGCTCGGTCGATTCATTTTGTTGCGAAATACGAATGGGTTGACTGGGACGCGACTCTCCGCGCAAATCGAATGGTCGAAACACGAGGTTGGCAGTCGGGAGATGCCGCAACTTCGGAAGTTTCGAATGCAAACCCATTTGCGCGGGAGGGACGAGTCATGTCTGGAGGGGACATTCGAGTGTTGATTGTGGACGACGACCCACACTTCGCGAAGGCCGCGGCCCGGCAGTTCCGCCAAGCGGCGTGCTCCGTCAGCGTGAGCGGCGACGGCGCGGAACTCGACCGCCTCACCGCGGGCGACGCTTCGTGCGACGGCATCGTCCTCGACGTGGATCTCGGTCTGCTAAAGCGGAACGGGCTCGATCTCCTCCAGGCGCTTCGCGAGCGGCGCATCTGGGTGCCAACGCTCGTCGTCACCGGCCTCCGCGACATCGAGCCGCTCCTCAATCGCGCGCAGGAACTGCACGCGCAGTTCTGCACGAAACCTATCGTGAAACGTAGAGTCGACGCGTTCGTCGCGTGGATGCTGCGCGAACGAGTTCGGAATCTAGACGACGAGGCCGTATTTAAGAACGGCATCTTCGCGCTCCAGCGCGAAATCGAGCGGAGCTTCACGCCATGCGAACTCGGCCTGATTGCCGCGCTGTTCCGCGGGATGAGCCGGCGCGATTACGCGGAGAGCATCAAGCGCAGCGTCGACGTGGTGGATTCGCACGCGAAGACGATTCGCGAGAAGACGCGGATGACGCTCCCACGCGTGATCACGCGTATTCGGCAACTCGGGCTTGCGAGCGTTGCGGCGGCGTGAGTGGGATGGGCAAGCCTCGACGCCAGTCAGAACACTATATCCCCGAGCCGCCAGGTGATGTCGCCTGTGTTTGTCGGCGAGCTCGCCGCGAATCTCGACGGCACGATCGTTTGGCTCTGTGTTTTCCGATGACCGGCGACATTCAAAGGGCTCTCACGGAAAACGTGAGACGCAGTGGGTTCGACCGCCTGCACTCTCGCGTCGTCCACCGTTCCGTGTGGATCTCTTCGAGCAAAGGCGGACACGATGGACGACTACTACAAGAAGCAGGGCGACGGGGGTTTCAGCTCCGCGGACAAAGCCGCGATGACCAAGATGTTCCTCGGCTTCGACAAGCTCGGGTACGACGGTGGCGGCGGCGGGGGTGACACTGGAGGAGGCATCTACCGTCGCGAACCTTTCACGGCGCTCGCGTCCGGCGGCGCGTTTCGCCGCTCGGGACGCTTCGACGGGTCGCGAGAGCAGTTCTTCGTCGCTGCCGGCACAAAGGTGAGCGAAGTGCTTGCCGCGCTCCCGATGCTGAAGGCAGACCCCGTGCTCGCGTCGCCGATCACCGTCGCATCGACGACGCCGACGTTGAAGGTCGCGATACGCTACGTCAACGGCACGCTGACGGAGCCGGCGTTCTACACGAACGCAAGCGCGCCCACGGCGCTTGCGAACACGCTGGAAAACAACGCGGTCGAGCCACCGATGGGACGACTCGGCCTTCGCTTCTCGGCGCTCGGCACCGATGCGCAGGGGACCGCGGTCGCGACGCCGATGAATGCGCTCGACTGGCAGTCGCAAGCAGCAGCCATTTCGGTGCTGCGGAAGCTCGATAAGCAGATCGCGCGGGGCACCGGCGCGGAGACGCCGCCATCCTTCTATGGACTCGCGACGCTGTGTTCGGCCGGTGTGTTCAATCGTACCGCAGCCACGTCGGCCGACATCGAGAAGGACGCCCGGAACTTGATGACGATCATCACCCCGAACGGCTCGGGCGCAGGCGAGGGGATCGACTGCTTCATCGGCGGTCAGAAAGTTCTGCGCAAGCTCGCGTCGACATCGAGCGGGCAGAACGGGGCGAGCGGGTGGCGCCACGATCCGCGGGTCGGACGGCTCGTCTATCACTACCAGGGCATTCCTTTCTATCGTTGTGAATGCGACGAAAGCACCACCGGCCTGCTGTACGGCGCGAACCTCGGGCCGACGGGACTTCACCTCGTCTACGCGACGGGCTCGGCCGAGACCTATGGTCTCAACGTCGACTCGTTCACGGATCCCACGACGATGATCAAGCAGGGCGTCGTGCACGGGGCGTGGGCTCTCATTCCGTGGGAGCCGCAGTGCATCTACGAGATCACCGGCATCAGCATCGCGAGTTTGTGATGTTCAATCGGGTCACACGACGCAGCGGGCGGGCTGCTGGCGTTCCAGTGCGCGAGAGACGCGCTGAAGAACCGCCTGCGACCGCGGGACGAGTTGGTCGTGCCGGCGAGAGATGTGAGGGTGGCGTGAGTGGCGCGATTTGGAACGTCGCGGAATACGGCGAGTCGGCACACAGCAACGTGAGCGGAGCACCGTGAACCACGACGAGAAGCGTCGCGCCGCGCCAGCGGGTGAGAAGGACTGCGGCTGCGGCAAGAGCACGTCGCAGTCGAGCCACGCCGCCGCCGACACCGGGAAGACTGAAGCCAGCAGCTCGCTCGAACTCTTCGTCAACTTCCACGCCGACGCACCGGCGTCCACAATCGTCAGCGATCCGAACAATTCGGCATTCGGAATCTCGCCGCTCGTCCAGCGGGCACTGAGCGATGCCGATCTTCGAGAGATCGACAACTTCGGCCCGCATGTGATCGCCTGGTTGAAACGGGACAAGGCCAATCTCGCGCTCTACTACACAGACCCGTGGGCCGCGCTGGAGCGATCCGGGCTACCCCTGCCGCAGGCGCTGCATCGCCTGATGGAGGTGGTTGGGCGGACGAACCCATCGGTGCGCCCCGCGGCTTCAAGCCCGCAACCGCGCGTCGTTCATCTCTCGGCTGGTCGCAAAGGCGAGCGCGCGAAGCCGAGTTCGCCGTTCTCGGGTGACGCGAATTGGCCGTCCGACAAGACGAACGGACGGCGATGACTGAGTCAACGACGCAGCAATGTTTCCGCAGAATCTCGATCCCAGCGAGCGTTTCAATAGCGCACCGGCGCCGGAGGGAAGTGACACGGGTATCCTTCTGGGCCGAGCACGTCCAGGACGCCGTTGCCCAGTTCGCCATGCGCATTCTCCCCCCAGCACCAGACGCTATCATCACGTCGCAATGCGCAGGCCGCATGCGCTCCAACTGCGACCGACCGAACAGTGCCAAGTTCGCGAATCGCGGTCGGCGTCCGAATGTACCGATCGGGCGGCGTGTCGCTCGGCGACGCAATGACACAATCAGAACCATTGAACCCCCAGCAGCGGGCAGTGCCGCTCTCGTCAACGAAACACCAGGGATATCCCGAGGACGCCTCACGCAGCGCCGAGAACTGCGGGACCGCCACGGGCACGCGTTGAGGAGAACGGAGTTCGCGGTCCGTTCCGGGCCACGTGTAATTCCATCCCCAACAATGCGGAACGCGGCCGGCTGCGAACGCGCAGCCCAACTCATCTCGGACGACAATACGGTCCGCGGCGAACGGCAGCGGCACCCGAAGAGGCACCCGCAACTCGGCCGCGCTGGCGCCCGTACCGGTAATTCCGTCGCGGTTGTCGCCCCAGCACCACACTTCTCCGCGGTCCGTCCTGGCGCACGCGAACGCGCCAGCATCGAGCTCGACCACTCCGGCCGGGACCGGCACGAAGACCCTATATGGCACCGCGCCCGCATCCGGGCCACAGGCAGCAGCGCGCTCGTATCCCCAGCACGACACGCGGCCATCCGCATGGAGTGCGAAGTTTACCAGACCGGTGCGCACGTACCTTGCGGGAGCGAGGCCTTCGATTCGCACCGCGGATTCCGACGGCGGCTCACGCTGTGCGCCGAACGGCGCGCTCTGCCGACCCCAGCAGAAGACCTCGCCGCGTGCGGTGGTTCCGCAGGTCGATGCGCCAAAGTAGGACGTGTCGATTTCAATGATCCCCTCCGCACCCGGCACACGCCGCGGCGACGGAACGGGCGTGCCGGGCCAACTCATACCCCAACAGAACACGTCTCCTTGTTGCCGAAGGACGCACGCAGAACTTCCACCCACCACGAGCTGGACGCCCCGAATCAACCGCGGATCAAGTGTAGCATCCACCGTATCCCCGTCGGCCGGCGCCACGGCGTCCGCATCGGGATGCAACTCTGCCACCCACCGCTCCTCCGGCGCGGTTCGGGCTCCGCAGCCGGTGCTCGACAGTGCCGCAGTGACCACCAAGCACCAGCGATGTGCCGCCATTGGATCTCCGTTGCGTCACCATACGTCACCCGGCACGAAGGTCAACCGATGCGGTGTGATCCGAACTGCCGACGCCACTTCGCAACGGTGCACACATGACATCTGCTCTCGACCCACGCGGGCCCCGGCTCATCCTCGAGTTCTCCGAGGAGTTGCTCTCGACGGCGTTTCGCAACAATCTGGTTGAACAGGTCGCTCAGGCACTCAGACCAAGCACTCCCGACAGACCAACCACTCCCGGTGAGCTGGAGAGAGTTACTGACAATCTGCGGCGACTCTTTCTAGTGGGCCATCCGACAAACGCCGCGAACGCGCCGTGGAGTTTCCTTTTCAAGAACCTGATCGGCAGGGGCATCTCCTACGGCATTTCTTTCGCGACGCCATCGCCGGATGAGATCGATCTCGTGATCGAAGCCCTCGAGCTGAACATCAGCCGGTCGGGCGCGAGCGTCGCGGACACGGGGCGGGAAACGCGCCGCCGGGTGGTTGTGCCGTCCTCGATCCGGATCGTTACGCCGACCGCCGAGCAATATCCAGAGTATCCGCCGTCGGTGGTCGCAACGTTCCGCCTGATCGTGATCGAACCGAACCACGATAGTCCGAGACTGCGAACGAGCCTGGAAGACGCGGACTTCATCGGTCCGGTCTCCCCGAGCCTGCGCGCCGAGGCGGACGCCGCACTGCGCGCCGCGTTGCGGAGAAACTTCTCACGGATCGAGGTTGGTGCGTCGAGCCCCATCAGGGTGCCAATCGATCTCGGCGTCCCCGGCGGCCGGATCGACGACCTCGCGATCATGGTCATTCGCCCGGCAAGCGGCCAAGCCGTTCTGGCCATCTTCGAGCCGCGCGAGGTCTTGCCGACGACGACGACTTTGACGCCCCCGAATAATTTTTCGGTCGCAATCCAGCGCCAATTCTTCATGACGATCCTCTGCGCGATCCTTCGGCGATCGCTTCAACCGGCGTCCGTCACCGAGGCGACGGCGGAGGAGCTACGCCGAGCGGTGGCGCCGCTCGCGCGGCCATTTTGCTCGATGTCTGGGTGGGCCGCGGCGGTAGGCGACTACCTGCGGTTGTCAAACATCTTCCAACAGGGAATGGCGGACGGCCGCTCGTAGCGATCTGATGGGGGTTGCGGCGAGATGCGAGATGTGACGCGCAGCTCGCGGTGGGAAGTTCGTTGGCTCGCATAAACGATTGCCCGC
>ORMF011435656.1_pt1 | contig 10189 bp, 12 predicted proteins | sample 1779871 | NCBI WGS metagenome assembly ORMF01 (sample SAMEA104232316, study PRJEB22302) | groundwater metagenome | biome: forest; feature: aquifer; material: groundwater | place: USA | collected 2011-08-07 | depth 5.4 m | reverse complement strand
GTGTATTTTACCAGTCAATTCGTGTCCTGTAAAGGGACGTTTTGCTCAAAATCCCCTGAATTCTATTGACACCCCAGCTCTTTTTAATTAACATAAAAAGCATCAATTATTTAAGATTCTTTTTAAAGTTTCCATTAAGGAGTGTCGATGAAAAAATTGTTGATAAAAGCATGCGCCTTCTGCATCGCGGCCATCGGCACACTGTCGGTCACGACGCTGTGTTGGGCTGAGGACCCTTTTACCAAGCTTGGCCGCGGTGTCGCCAACACGCTGACCGGCTGGGTGGAGATCCCCAAGAATATTTACTCAACTTCTGTCGAGGACAACGCGTTCAGCGGCCTGACGCTCGGGCTGGCTAAGGGCATCGGCATGACCTTCGTTCGAACGGGCACAGGGATCTATGAGGTGGTCACGTTTCCGGCGCCGCTGCCTGAGGATTACAAGCCGGTTTTAGAGCCCGAATACGTTTTTTAACAGTCCTTTCTTTAAACCCCTTGAGAGGCCGCACCGCTCAAGGGGTTTTGTTTTACGCGGCGGCTGGATTTAACCAGGATTAACAGATTTAATATTTTGTTGACAAGCTTTTACCATTTTGATTTAATAAAGCTCCTTTTCACCACGACAGGCGAAGGAGCTTAAGCATGAGCAAAAATATTTTGATGGAGAAAGACGCGGACAAGGCGTTGACGACGGAGGACGCCTGCCAGTTTCTCAGCATTAGCAGGCAGACGCTTTACAAGCTCGTCAAGTCCAAAAAAATCCCCGGCCGCAAGGTGGGGGACAATTACCGCTTTTTGAAAAGTGATCTAATTCGTTATTTTAAAAACGATTAAAAAAAGACAAGACGCGTAAGCAATCCGAGGGCAAAGATGGCAGAACGTCGTAAGTGCATGCGTTTCAATACGCCGGTGGATGTCGAGTACCGCACGCTGACACACAATCCGATATTCGGAAAGGCCTTGGCCAAGGATTTGAGTAAGGAAGGCCTGCGCGTGGGCATGAAGCAGGACATTGCCGTCGGGACTTCCGTGGAGATTTGCATGAACGTGCCCGGCGACAACCTCCCGGTATTCGCCACGGGCAAGATCGCCTGGGCGGACGGGCTTGAGGCCGGGGTGCGCCTCACCAAGATCAGCGCCAATGACAGAATACGCGTCCTCGAATACGTCTACCGTGAGTGGCTCAAGACCAGTAATACCGGCACATGAGGCGTCGCGATGAGGGAAAATCGCAAATTCATACGCCTGAAGGCCCCCATCGGTGTTGTCTACAAGCTCTGTAAGGGTAAAAACCGCAAAGAAACATTATCGTTCATCCGCGACATCAGCGGCGGTGGCCTGCGCATGCTGGTTAAGGAAGATTTGAGAGAAGGTGACTTGTTGGACATACAGTTACAGATCCCGCACCTCGAGGAACCGATACAGGCCATCGGTGAGGTGATTTGGTTTGCGTCGTCTGAAGAAAGGGACGGGCGCTCGCGCGAAGCAGGAGTGCGCTTCAGGGATATCCCCCCTGGTGGCCTTCATCAGGTGCTTGAGTACGTGCACACTATCGGGATCGGCTGACCGTGAGCGACGTCCGTGATTTTTTCAGCCGCCTGACACGCGTGATCGAGGCCGACGGCCGCTATAAAGAAGAGGCCTATTTGTTTGTGATGGCGTCGCTGAGCCGCGCCGTACAGGACCTGAAGGAGCCCCGCCATATCACGGGGCCGGAACTTCTGGACGGCATACGATTCGAGGCCGAGCAGCAATTCGGGCCGATGGCGCGTTCGGTGTTCGAGCATTGGGGAATTAAAAATAGTCTTGATTTTGGCAGGATCGTGTTTAATATGGTGCAGGAAGGCATTCTATCCAAAACAGAAACAGATACATTGGAAGATTTTAAAGACGACGTTTTTTTTGATAAGCTTTTTGACCACGCGGCCGGTTATCGGCTGCCGATCGAGAACGACGTTTTAAAAAATATTTCAAAGAAACAACTGGAGCAAACCCAAGATGGCAAATGAAGTGGAACAGAAGCCGGCGGCCCCGGCCGCGGCGACGACCGCCGTTAAGGTAAAGAAAAAGAAACTGCGTCCTACTAACTGCGTGCAGTCCAATAAGCGCATACGGCGCAAGGACTGGTACTACCGCAACGGCAAGTATTTCGCGAACAAACAGTGCTTCAAGCTGTTTCTGACACAAGAGGCCGATAAGGCCACAAAGGCCAAAGAGGCCAAAGAAGCGGACGCCGCCGCTGCGGCCAAGGCCAGCGCGGCCCCGGCCGGTGAAGCGCCGGCCGCCTAACCGGTCTCAATGGGTGCGCCCGACTGCCTTTTCTGCAAAATCGTCGATCGCAAAGTCCCCAGTTCTATTGTCTATGAAACCAACGATGTGCTTGGTTTTAACGACGTAAACCCTCAGGCGCCCACACATGTGTTGTTCATCCCCAAAAGTCACATCGCCGGAGTGCATGAAGTGACGGTCTCGGGCCAGGGGTGCATGGAGGGCCTGGTATTGGCCGCCAATCAGGTGGCGCGTCAGGCCGGCATCGACGAGCGCGGTTACCGTCTGGTCGTCAACTGTAAGGCGGACGCCGGCCAGACCGTCGGCCACTTGCACCTGCATCTTCTGGGCGGCCGTAAAATGACTTGGCCGCCGGGTTGAATATGAAAATCCCCAAGCGCATTCTCGAAAGACGCCGTTCGGTACGCATCGAAGAATCCCTGCCGTTCAAGATCGGGCACAGCGGTTACAATCTCGAGGCCCACTCGCTGAACATCAGCTCGCACGGCGTGATGTGCGTGATTGACCATGAGATCCCGATGATGACCCAGGTGAACGTCGGACTGACGCTGCCGGCGCCGACGCCGCAGTCCAAAGACAGGCAGATACGCACCAAGGGCGTGGTGGTCCGCAAGGAAAAGGACGAGGCCAGTGGCAAGTTTTTCATCGCGATCTATTTCTCGCAGATTAAAGATTCCGACCAAAAGACGTTAAACGATTACATCGAAAATCGTTTAAGCAAATGACGCTTTCCGCCGGACCCGGCGCCGCGCTCACCTGCCATGGACTCGCAGATTAATCCCCAGCCCAACCCGGGCTTTCAAAAAATAGACAAGGTGGTGCTGCTTTCGCAGTGCCCTCTATTCTCCGGCCTGAACCAGTGGGAGCTCAAGTCTATCAGCCAGCTGATGCGTCTGGTGGACTATCGCAAAGGCGAGGTCGTCTACCGTGAGGGCGGCGAGGGCGACAGTTTTTATGTGATCGTTTCAGGCCGCTTCGAGGTCTCGATCTCGTCAGGCGATAAGAAGAAGGTGCTGGCTTATCTGCGCCGCGGCGACTATTTCGGCGAGATGTCGCTTCTGACCAATCAGCCGCATTCGGCGACACTCCGCGCGCTGTCCGACGCGCTGATCCTCGAGCTCAAAAAAGACGATTTCAAAAAAACGATTGAACACAACGCGACACTGTCGCTGGAGATCTCGAAAAAGCTCAGCTCGCGCGTGAAAGGCGGCGAGCCCCGCTCGAAGCTTTTGCTCAAAAGCGACATCATCTCGATTTATAGCACGCGTTATAAAAGCGGGCAGGACATGTTTTCGTTCAACCTGGCCGCGAGCCTCTTCCATGAAACGCGTCAAAAAACGGTGCTGCTCAGCCTCAATCCGGCCGGGGCCGAGATCCTATCGCAGCACGGCATGCAGCGCAAGGTGCCCCTGGCGCGTTTCGATAACCTCGAGTACGGCACGCTGGATGTGTTGTCGGATTCTCTGATGCGGCACGGCGTGGGTTTCGACGTGCTCAGTGTCTCCACCGAGCAGTCCAGCAACGAAAACGCCATTATTTCGCTGATCAATCACCTAGCCATCGACTACCGCTTTATCATTATCGACCTGCCGTCGACCATCGACGAGACCGTGTTTAAGGCGTTGACGCAGTCCGACGCGGTCTACTGCGTCACCGATAGCGGCATGAACGGAGTCAGCGAAACCAAAGAGGTGATCGCCAAACTCGAGAAGAGCATTGCGTTCCCCGAAGACAAGATCTCCATCGTGGTGAACGAGGCGCTGTTCGGCATACGCACCACCACCATCACGCGCAAGGAGCTGTTTGGCAAAAAGATGTGCTTTTCTCTGCCTGCCTACCCGGCCGGTACGGACATCCGCGCGCCGTTCGTAGTCGGCGACCCGGATGCCGAATACTCACGCGTGGTCCGGCATATCGCGCGCTACATCAGCAACAACCTCGTGGGTCTGGTGTTGGGCAGCGGCGCCGCGCTTGGTTTGGCGCACGTGGGTGTTTTGAAAGTCCTCGAGCGCGAACGCATCCCCATTGACATCATCGCCGGCTCCAGCATCGGCGCGTTGATCGCCGCGATGTACGCGGTGGGCAAGACTGCCGATGAGGTCGAGAAGGCGTCGATGGAGATCAACACGCGGCTGCACCTGACGCGGCTTTTGGACTTCAGCATCCCGCCGGTGCGCGGACTGTTCAAGGGCAAGAAGATCATGCGGCATTTCAGGTCGCATCTGGGCGACAAGACCTTCGACCACTGCCGCATCCCGCTCAAGATCATCGGCGCCAACCTATCGACGCGTCAGATCCACCTGTTTGAATCCGGCTATGTCTGGGAGGCTGTGCGTGCGTCGATAGCCATCCCGGCGATTTTCAAACCGGTTTTCATGAACGGCGACGTCATCGTCGACGGCGGCATTTTCAGCCCGCTGCCCATACGCTGTCTGCGCCAGGCCGGCGCCAACAAGATCATCGCGGTGAATGTGTTCCCGACGTCTAAAGACACGCTCGAGAGGCGTCTCATGCGTGAGGAGGCTGACGAGAAAGAGGCGATGCTGATACGGCAGAAGAACCCGTTCGCGCGCGGCATGTACCAGACGCGCAAATTTTTCATGAAGAGCCTGTCCGCCAATGTCTTCGATATTCTGATGAATACCATCCAGTCCATGGAGTCCGAGATCGCCGAGGTGGAAGGCGAGGCCGCGGACGTGCTTTTGCGGCCGGTGCTGGCCAACGCCAACTGGGTGGAGTTCTACAAGCCCCAGCAGTTCATCAAGCGCGGCGAAGAGGAAGCTGAGAGGTATTTGTCCAAGATAAAAGCGCTGGTGTCTCAACAAAATGTATAAAATAAATTATAATGATGTTAGGATGTTAAAAAATACATCAAATAAGGGGATGAAATGAGCCCGCAGGAAATCGTCATTGTGGACGGTGTGCGTACGCCGCAGGGGAATTTGGGAGGCGCCTTCAGGGATCTGTCGGCCCAGAAGCTGGGCGAGGTGGTGGTACGCGCGCTCTTGGAAAGAAACCGTTTGGACCCGGCGGTCATCGACGAAGTGATTTTCGGCTGTGTGGGGCAGGGCAGCGACGCCCCCAACATCGCACGCGTGATATCACTGATGGCCGGCGTGCCCAAGACGGTGCCCGGGTATACTGTGGCCAGGAACTGTGCTTCGGGCATACAGTCCCTGGTGAATGGCTGCCAAAGCATACTCTCCGGCGACGCGGACGTGCAGATCGTGGGGGGTACTGAGTCCATGTCCAGTCAGCCGTTTGTGAGCCGCGACCTGCGCTTCGGCAAAAAACTTCGCAATTCCGAGATGATCGATTCTTTATGGGAAGGGCTGACCGACCCGATCTGCGGGCAGCTCATGGGACGCACCGCAGAAAACCTGGTGGAAGAGTTCAATATCACGCGCGAAGAGCAGGACAAATTTGCGGTGGCCAGTCATCAAAAGGCTTTCCGGGCCACGCGGGAAGGCAAGTTTAAAAATGAAATAGTGCCGGTGACCGTCGCCAAGAAAGCCGCCGGGCGACCCATGCCTCCCGAAGTAGTGTCTCAAGACGAGGGTCCAAACCCGGCCATCAATGAACAGACGCTGGCGCTTTATCCGCCGATGTTTAAAGAGGGCGGTTCGGTCACCGCCGGTAACGCCTGCGGCATTTCCGACGGCGCCGCGGCTCTGCTTCTGATGACGCGTAAAAAAGCGGAGGACCTCGGATTTAAAGAGCCTTTGGGTACGGTCAAGGCCTACGCGTTTGGTGGCGTCGAGCCTGAGCGCATGGGCCTGGGACCCACAGTGGCTATCCCGAAGGCTCTGAAAAAAGCCGGATTGACTCTGAAAGACATGCAGCTTTTGGAAATCAACGAGGCGTTCGCGGCGCAGGTCATCGCCTGCGAGCGAGTGCTCGGTTTTGACAGGAACATCCTTAACGTGAACGGCGGCGCCATCGCCTTCGGCCACCCGGTAGGCACTACCGGCGCCAGGATCACGCTCGCGCTGCTCAATGAGATGAAAAAAAGAAACTTGAAATACGGCCTGGCCTCGCTGTGCGTCGGCGGGGGGCAGGGGGCGGCTGTGGTGGTGGAGAGAAAGTAAATGTTCATTTATAAAGCGGCTGTCGTGGGTGGCGGGGCCATGGGCGCGGGGATTGCCCAGGTGATCACCTACGCGGGACTTCCGGTGGTGCTCAAGGAAGTGAACGACGAGCTGGCGCAGAAAGCGCTGGGCCAAATACGCAAGATCTATCAGGGCCGCGTCGACAAGGGCAAGATGTCGCCCTCGGATCTCGATGCCAAGATGGCGCTGGTGCAGGTGACCACCCAATACGAAGATCTCAAAGACGTGGACTTGGTCATCGAGGCCGTGCCCGAGAAAATGGAGCTCAAAAAAAAGGTATTCAAAGACCTGGACGCGGTGTTGCCGGAGCAGGCCATCCTGGCCAGCAACACGTCGGCGCTTTCCATCAGCGAGCTGGGGGCCAGTACCCGGCGTCCCGACAAAGTCGTCGGCATCCATTTTTTTTATCCGGCCCACGTGATGAAGCTGATCGAGGTGATCCCGGGCTTGGCCACCTCCGAGGAGACGGTAGCTGATGCGGTGACATTTTGCGAAAGCCTGCGTAAATTACCGGTGCGAGTCAACGAATGCGCAGGGTTTTTGGTGAACCGGTTGCTCATGCCTTATTTGAACGAGGCGGCGTTTTGCGTGGAGGAGGGCAGCGCCGGTTTCAAAGAAATCGATCGGGCGATGGTGGACTTTGGGTTTCCCATGGGCCCGTTTATCCTGGTCGACACCATCGGGCTGGACATCTGCCACGACGTGGTAGGCGTGCTGCTGGAGGAATACGGTAACCGTATGCAGCCGGCGCGTCTATGGGACGAGGTTTATAAAAAGGGGCGCTTCGGCGTGAAGACCCGCGCCGGCTTTTACAATTATTCCGGCGACAGCGACAAGATGATGGATGAGATCATGAAAAAATTCGAGGCCCAGCGCCCCGCCAAAAAGGCGCCGTTTTCCGCAGATCGTCTGCTGCTGGCGATGGTCAACGAGGCGGCGCTCTGTCTGCAGGAGCATATCTCGGCGCCGGGCGACATCGATGTGGCCGTTTTAGCGGGTATCGGTTTCCCGCAGTCACAGGGCGGGCTTTTACAGTACGCCGACGGCGTTGGCATCGACGTGATTTTGAAACGACTCACCGAGCTTCACGGGATTTACGGCGAGCGTTTTTTTCCGGCGCCGCTGATCAAGCGCATGGTGCGCGCGGGTTTTTTAGGCAAAAAAAGCGGCCGCGGCTTTCTCGAGCACGCTTAAGTTAAGACAAGACTACGGGGTCAGACCCCGCAACCACCAAATATCGAATTCATAATCAACTCAACGCCGAGGGGTCTGACCCCCGGCCCGAAGCGAGGGACCATGGCCGGCGCTCAATTTCTTCAAATTACCATCGAAGACGGTGTCGCATTCGTCAAGATCAACCGTCCGCCTGTGAACGCTCTTGGTGCGCAGCTTTTGGACGAACTCGAGCAGGCCATCGACGCGCTCGGAAACAATCCCCATGCCAAGGTCATCATCCTGGCCAGCGGTATCCCCAACGTTTTTATCGCCGGTGTCGATTTGAAAGAAATGGCACAGCTCACGGACCCGGAGGCGATTTTGAACGTTGTGCGCCGCGGGCAGGCCGTGTTCAACAAAATTGAAAAGTCGGAAAAGCCCGTGATCGCGGCTATTCAGGGCGTGTGTGTGGGAGGCGGGCAGGAGCTGGTGATGGCCTGCCATATCCGCATCGCCTCCGACAGGACGCGTTTCGCTCAGCCGGAGATCACTCTGGGTATCATCCCAGGTTTCGGCGGCTCCCAGCGTCTGCCGCGTATCGTGGGGGCCAGCCGCGCGGCTGAGTTGATACTCTCCGGCGACGTGATCACGCCGCAGGAGGCATTTCGCATAGGTCTTGTGAATCGCGTGGTCTCCGACGGCGCGCTGCTCAAGACTGCCAAAGAGCTGGGCAAAAAAATTGCAAGACACGGCCTGCCAGCCATACGCGCCTCAATGCGCGCCATCACACGCGGCCTGGACCTGCCGCTGACGGAGGGACTCAAAGTTGAGCAGGAGGAATTCAAGAGCATTACGTCGACGCAGGACATGAAGGAAGGGATACGCGCTTTCATAGAAAAACGACAACCCAAGTTTACCGACAGCTGATTTGACACAGGAGCCTGCCTTGACACCGGCCACGCTTGCGGAACTGCTTCAACAAACTGCCAAAACGCACCCCCAAAAACAAGCCTTGCTGTTCAAAGAAAACAACCATTATTTGACCTATACCTACGAGGAATTTTATCGCCGGGCTTCGGCCGTGGCCACGGCGCTGCTCTTGCAGGGTGTCAAGCCCGGCGACCGCATCGTGATGCTTTCCGAGAACAGGCCCGAGTGGGTTATTGTCGATATGGCGGCGCAGATGATCGGCTCCGTGACAGTGCCTATTTACACCTCGCTGACACCGGTGGAGATCGAGTACATACTGCGCGACTGCGCGGCTGGCTGGGTCGCCGTTTCCAACAAGATACTTCTAGAAAAACTGCTGCCCATCCATAAGGGGTTGCCGGCGCTGCGAGGTTTCATCGGTTTCGACGCGTCTTTAGCGCTGGAGAGAGAGGGCGCGGGTCGGCCGCTTTTGTTGATCAAGGACATGGAAAAGACCGCCGTTGACACCGTACGCCTCGAGGCCTCGATCGCCGCCGTCCGTTCCGATGACTTGGCCAGCATCATTTATACCTCGGGGACTACGGGTCACCCCAAGGGCGTGATGCTCACACATGACAATTTTATGCAGAATGTGCTGCAGTCGCGCAATGCCCTCAAGATGGGCGAGACTGACGTGCATCTTTCCTTCCTGCCGCTGTGCCATGTGTTCGAACGCATGGCCGGCTATTACCTGATGCTGCTGATCGGCGCCACCATCGCCTATGCCGAAAGCATGGACTCGGTGCCACAGAACCTCCGCGAAGTGCGACCCACGTTTATCCTGGGTGTCCCGCGCTTTTATGAAAAAATCAAAGACCGCGTACTCGAAGCCGTGCGGCAGGGCAGCCCGGTCAAAAAGGCTCTTTTTTTCTGGGCCAAAGAGCTCGGAGAAAAAAAGAGAAAGGGGGCGGGGCTGGGCAAGCTTTTCAGTCTCAGATTAAAATTGGCAGACCTCTTGGTGTATAAAAAGTTCAGGCAGCGTCTGGGCGGCCGCGTACGCTTCTGTGTCTCCGGAGGAGCGCCTCTGGCCAAGGAGATAGGCGAATTTTTCCACGACCTGGGCGTGATGATCTACGAAGGCTACGGCCTTACCGAGACATCGCCTGTGATCACCGTCAACCGTGAAGGCCGCTACAAGTTCGGCGCCGTTGGCATCCCGCTGGAAGAAGTGCAGGTTCGCATCGCCGAGGACGGTGAGATCCTCACCAAAAGCCGCTGCGTCATGGTGGGGTATTACGGCAAACCGGGAGAGACGGCTGATGTCATCCGGGACGGGTGGTTCCACACCGGCGACCTGGGTCAAATCGACAGGGAAGGCTTTCTTTCCATCACAGGACGCAAGAAGGAGCTGATCGTGACATCCGGCGGTAAGAAAATATCGCCGCGGCCGATAGAGGAAATAATAGAAAATGACGATTACATTTTGCGCTGCGTGCTCTGCGGCGAAGGGCGCAGGTTCCTCACGGCGCTCTTGGTGCCGCGGAAGGAAAAGCTGATCGAATACGCTGAGGCGCAAAAGATCGCCTATAAGGACTACGCGGACCTATTGAAAAATGACAAGATCTATCAGGTTTTCGAGGGACGCATTGAACAGCTCACCGCGGACCTGGCGCGCTTTGAAAAGGTGAAATATTTCGCGCTTCTGGAAAACGATTTTACCCAAGGTTC
>ORMF011435071.1_pt1 | contig 10190 bp, 9 predicted proteins | sample 1779871 | NCBI WGS metagenome assembly ORMF01 (sample SAMEA104232316, study PRJEB22302) | groundwater metagenome | biome: forest; feature: aquifer; material: groundwater | place: USA | collected 2011-08-07 | depth 5.4 m | reverse complement strand
GCCCGGCGCCGCCAGCGGCGCCCACACCCGTCGATGCACAGGTGGCGCCGCCGGCCAACCCCGTGGCGCCTGCACCACCGGCAACGCCGCCGCGCGAGACGTCCGTGCCGGTCGCAGACGCACGCTCCGCGCCGCTGGCACCCTCTCCGGTTGCTTCGCCGAGCGCAGCTCCCCGCCTCGAGGCTTCGAGCGCGCCCTTTGCCGACGAGTCTCCGGCGATTGCGCTGGCGCCCACGCGTACCCCTCCACCGCCACCTCCTGCGCCGACGCTTGCGCCTGAGCCTGCAGGTGCCTCGGGCAATGGCGTTCTACCGCGACCGCCGGCCGGTGCCCCCCGCGTCCTAGTGAGCTTCCTCATCTACTCGAGGATCCCAGCGCGCCGGTCAGCGGGGCTCAGCATCGACGGCGCTGGTCTGGTGACCCTACACGAGGGAGAGGAAGCGAGCGGGCTAGAGGTCGCGCGTATCTACCCCGATCGTGTCGAGCTCGTGCATGGAGGGCGTCGCTTCGTCGTCGGGACACGCGACTGAGCCGCGACTAGGTCCTGACTATCCCAACGCGCGCAGCGCCGCCTTCGCTTCCTCGACGTGCTTACTCGCTTGGAGCTGCGAGTTGAACACGTGGCGCACGACTCCCTGCTTGTCGATGACGAAGGTGACGCGACCGGGAAGAATACCGAGCGTCGAGGGCACGCCATACTGCTTGCGGACCTCGCCGCTGCGGTCGCTCACCAACACGAAGGGGAGCTTGAACTTGTCGGCAAACTTGCCGTGGGACTCGGTGCTGTCCGAGCTCACGCCGATGACTTCCGCACCGACGTCTTTGAAGTCTTCATACTGATCGCGGAAGGTACACGCCTCTTTGGTGCAACCCGGCGTGTCGTCCTTGGGATAGAAGTAGAGGACGACCGCGCGCTGACCGCGGTAGTCACTCAGGCGAACCGTCTTGCCGGCGCGATCCGGCAAGGCGAAGTCCGGCGCGCTCGCACCCACACTGATCGGATTGCCAAAGAGTCCCATGGGCCCGGTTTTTGCCATGCAGCCGGGGCTCCCGTCCAGCCGTTTGTGGGGCACGCCTGTTCGGTGCCCGTCAACTAGTTTTCCTTGGTCCTCGTGCCTGGCGGAAAGAGATTCAGCCCACGGGCCTGTGTCGCCGCCAGACGCGCGACAAACTGATCGCGCGGCACGACGTGAGCCCCGAGGTGCGAGAGATGCGGGGTCATCACCTGGATATCGAGCCACTCGAGGTCTCGACTCTGTAAATGGGTGACGAGGTGCAGAAGTGCCAGCTTGGAGGCATCCGGTTCGTGGTGGAACATGCTCTCGGCAGAGAACACGCCATCGACCTCGACACCGTAGATGCCGCCTACCAGCCGATTGCCGCGCCACGCCTCCACGCTGTGCGCGCCACCCTCGGCATGCAGGGCCTGATAGGCAGCGAGGATTTCCGGCGTGATCCACGTTCCCTGTTGACCGGGTCGCAGCGTGCGCGCGCAAGCTTCCATCACTGCTGCAAACGCCTGATCGATGGTGAAGCGTAGCTGCGTCCGTCGCCATGCGCGCGCCAAGCTGCGGCCGACGTGCAAACGTGCGAATTCAAGAATCGCGCGCTCCTCGGGACAGAACCACAGCATGGGCAACCCTTCGATCGGCCAGGGGAAGATGCCGCGCCGATAGGCGGCCCGCAGACGCTCGGGCGTGAGCGTCCCGCCCACCGCGACGATGTCGTCGTGCCGGATACTCACGCCCTACGCCCGCCAGGCGATCTGCTGCATCTCGGTATACTCTTCCATGCCGAAGCGTCCGCCTTCGCGACCGATTCCGCTCTCTTTGAAGCCACCAAAGGGCGCGTGCAGCATGTTGAGCCCGTTGTTGATCCAGACCACGCCGGTACGGATCTTCTTCGCCAGCGCGATCGCCCTCGCGGTGTCGCGGCTGAAGATGCTGCCGCCGAGGCCGTAGGTCGAATCGTTGGCGATGCGAATGGCGTCGCTCTCGTCCCTGAACGGGATCACCGAGACGACCGGGCCGAATATCTCCTCGCGCGCGATGCGCATGTTGTTGCGCACGTTGCAGAAGATCGTCGGCTCGAGAAAGTATCCGCGCGGCAGATCTTTGGGTCGTCCGCCGCCATGGGCGAGCGTAGCGCCCTCTTGCTTGCCAGACTGAATGTACTCTTCGATCTTCTGCCGGCGCTCTTCACGAATCACGGGACCGAGGAAAGTACTGGGATCGGCCGGGTCGCCGATCTTCACCATGCCGCCGACGAAGCCGACCATCTTCTCGACCAGAGCGTCGTGAGCGTGCTGCGGGATGAGCACACGGGTCGACATTGCGCACCCCTGCCCAGCATGGAAGAAGCTCGGCGACGCGGCCTGCGGCGCCAGCATGTCGAGGTTGTCGGTATCGAGGAAGATGGACACCGACTTGCCGCCGAGCTCGAGGTGCACGCGCTTCAAGGATTGCGCCGCTGCCGCCATGATGCGTTTGCCGGTCAGCACGCTGCCCGTAAAGCTGACCTTGTCGACGCGCGCATCCGAGACCAACGTCTCGGCGATGCTGGTCGACTGCCCGGTGACGAAGTTCACCACGCCAGCCGGCAGGTCGGCTTCCTGGATGAGCTCGCCCAAGAGGAGATTGATCAGTGGCCCGTACGGCGACGGCTTGAAGACCATCGTACACCCCGTGGCCAAAGCCGGACCGAGCTTCTGCACCGTGACGAAGACGGGAAAGTTCCAGGTCGGAATCATGCCGCACACGCCGACCGGCTGCCGATAGACAATGGTGGTGTTGACGGCCGGACCGAGTGGCCCGTCGCTCGTCAGGTTCGGCAACTCTTCTTCGAAGTGAAAGGTGCGCGCAAGATCGGCGTAGTGTCGCAGCAGATTGATTGGTTGCTCGACCTGAACATCATGCGTCAGATAGGTCGCACCCGCCTCCGCGATCAGCAGCGCGCGCATTTCTTCCTTGCGGCGCTCCATGGCGTCCGCGATCTTGTGCAGCGCACGGGCGCGATCCTCACGCGAGCTCCGCGGCCACGGTCCTTCGTCGAACGCTTGCCGCGCCGCACCAATAGCACGTCGCATGTCATCAACCGTCGCCTCCGGTGCGGTGCCGACGGCGTCCTCGGTGGCCGGGTTGGGCACGCTGTAGGTCGCGCCGTTCGACGCTTCGACCCACTGATTCTCGATGAACATCCGCCGGCTCGCGGCACGCGGTTGGTCCATACGGATTCTATAGGATGGCAGCGGCGGGGCTGTCGACCCTGATGCGAAAGCGTGCGCTGGCGTTAGGCGGCGGCCGGCAACTCGATCAAGAAGCGGCTACCGGCACCAGGATGGGATTCCACCCACACCCGGCCGCTATGGCCCTCGACGATACGCTTGACAATTGCCAGCCCAACGCCGGTACCCGAGACGGGAACGCCATCGACTTCCTGCTCTTCGCGCGGCGCCCGCCCGAAGAGCTCGAAGATCGCCGCATGATGATTCTCGGCGATGCCGATCCCGTTGTCTCGCACCCAAAACACCAGGGTCTCGGCTCGAATCTGACAGCCAAGGTCGATCTCACCCCGCTCGGCGGGCACATACTTCACGGCGTTGGAGATGAGATTCTCGACGGCATGTCCCAGCTTGGCTTCCTGTCCCCACACCCGGGGCAGCTCCACCACACGCACCTGAATGCCCTTGCGCTTGATCTGAGGGCCCAGCGTGTCGAGCGATCGCTGCACGAGTACGTTCAAATCCACCCATTTGTGCTGCTCGGGGGCCGAAGCAATCTCAAACAGACCGACCAGATCGCGCACCATTTCTTCCGTGCCGCCCGCAAGTCGGACGATTCGCTCGATGTCGCTCCTGCCCTCGACACTCAGGGCGTCACCCTCTCGCTCCCGGACGATATCCGCCAACGCACGAATTGCTCCAATCGGGTTCTTGAGATCGTGAGTAATGGAATAGACGAGCAGCTTCAGCTCCTCTTGCTTCTCTTCCAGTGCGTGCGCCTTCTCCTCCAGCTGCAGCCGGCGATCGTTGAGAACTTTCAGGACGTAGTGCGGTCCAAGTGTGGCGAGTGACCAGATGCCCGCGCCGACGAGACCGTGCCGCTCGTAGCCATAGTAGATCAGGAAGAGTAGCGGTAGAAAGAGAATGACCACAAAGAGCGAGATGTCGACGCGGAAGTCGACGGTGCGGTCGGGGTTCGTGGCGGCTGTCGCCTTGAGCAACTCGGAGACCGGAAGCGGAAGGAAGAACGTGAGGGCCGTGGTCACGGCGAAGCCGGCCAGCTCGCCTCCGGCGACCCACTGAGCGGCATTGGCATGTGGGAACCACAGCTGCATAGCCCCGAACCCCGCCCAGCGTCCGGCCAACCCGGCAGAGGCGACGGATCGGTTGGCGAAGGGATCGACGTAGACCTCCGCCGGGATGTTGCGGTGTTGCAGGGCAGGATCGAGCAGCGTGCGCAGGTAGCTGGTCGGCTTGAAGAGCCCACGTCGATACAGCATCAGCATGATCGGATGCGCTACCACCCAAGCGAGGAAATCGAGGGTCATCACCGCGGGTCCGGCGATGTAACAGAACGCGGTCACGGTACAGAGATACGGCAATACAACTGCTGCCGGAGGTGGTACGTCGACCCAGAAAAAATGGAAGAATGTGATCAAGACGTACGCAACTACGTAGGTTGGCCAGTTGTCGGACACGAAGAAGAACGTTCCGGTGATCGCCAGGGTCGGCGCGACCATCATGACCACGCAGCGAAGGACAAACGTCCGCTCGAGCTTTCGAGCAGTGCGCAGCGGCAGGAACCCTGGATGAGAGTCACGGTAGGCTCGGAACCGTTCACCGAAGAAGCGCTCGAGCTCGCGATCCTCGAGACGAACGCGCAACCACATGGTGGGCACGAAAACCGTCACCGCTGCGAAAAAACCCCATGGAGCGGAGACGGCGAGCGCAAGCCCCACCAGCTCCATGGTCACGCCCAGCGAGAGCGGGTGGCGCATGAACGCGTACAGTCCCATCTCGATCAACTGATGGTCGGGACGCAGCTCGATATCCATGCTCCACCAGCGACCAAGGCCCCGCTTGGCTCGCCGCCGCAACCCCCCGCCGGCGAGAGAGAGGGGACACCCGATCGCGAAGGCCCATGAATTCGGGCTCACAGAACCGAGCCACAGCTCGCACCACGTCACGCTGAAAACCAGAGCGGCCGCCGTCTCCTCGGCGTACTTGGGCCACGCCACGGGGATCACGCCCCGAGCCTTGTCCCACGGCTCGAGGTGGTAACGGGTGAGCTCAAGGGTGCTGAACACCAAGAGCGCCCAACAGAAGAGCGAGATCATCCCCGCATCCTGGCGATCCAGATAGGATACGACCCGTAGCGGCGAAGGAAAAGCCTACGGCTGGTCAGCATCACCACTTCCACCCCACTTAGGCGTCGCGTTCTAACCCAATTTACGTCGCGATCCTAACCCGAAAGCTCGCATCGGGCCCGGGGTTGCTGAGAAAGAGCCCCAAAAGCCAGAGCAGCGGGCCCACGTACCAGTACTTTTGGGTGACCAGCTCGGTCACGTGGGCCCTGGCAGTTGGCTCGGTCACCTCGGCTGCCTCGCCGGTGAACTCCTCGCCCGCCACCCGGAGTTTCACCTGGGGCCTTGCCCGCACGTTACGTACCCATTGGCGGCTGGCGTTGGCCGTCGCCAGGTACACGGTCTCGCCCTCGACCATGAACCAGATCGTGACCTCGTAGGCCTTGCCCGTCTTCCGCCCGTAGTGGACGAGCCGGCACGTGGAGCGTGAGGCGACCGCGGCCAGTCGTGCTGCGAGCTGGGTCGCCATGCTAGAACTTGAAGCGATTCTCCGCGCCGGACACGTCGCGGCTGCGGTCCATGATCTTGTCAATGCGTGCGTCGACCTCGTCGAAGCTCCAGATGTGATCGAGCCGAACGCCCTCGTTAGACGCCATCCAGCGCACATGGATACGGTTCTTCCGCACCTGGAGCACCTGCCCGGTGATCCGGCCGCCAGCTTCCGACGCCAGGTAGACCACGATCGGGCTCTGCACCTCGGGCATCAGATCGGCCGGCGCGTCCTTGAATCGCGGCGACGATTCCGTCATGCGCGTGTACGCCACCGGCGAGAGACAGTTGGACGTGATGCCGTACTTCTCGCCCTCGATGGCGATCACCCGCATCAACCCGAAGATGCCCGCCTTGGCGGCGCCGTAGTTGGCCTGGCCGAAGTTGCCGTCGATCCCCGAGGTGGACGTCGTATGGATGATCCGTCCACCCCGGCCGCGTTCCTTCATGTGGCGAAAGGCCTCCTGCGCACAATAGAACGAGCCGTAGAGATGCACCCGCAGCACCGAATCGAGATCGTCATCCGAGATGTTGAGGAAGGCGCGGTCGCGCAGGATGCCGGCATTGTTGACGAGCACGTCGAGCTGGCCGAACGCCTCGAGCGCCCTGGCTACCAAGGAGCGCGCACCCGCACGCGTCGAGATGTCGTCCAAGTGTGTGACCGCTTCCCCGCCCGCGGTGCGAATCTCCTGTACGACCTCGTCCGCGACGCGGCTCTGGCCCTCCCCATGCACACTCGCTCCAACATCGTTGACGACGACCTGGGCCCCATGGGCGGCGAGCGCGAGGGCATGCGCGCGACCGATGCCTCGACCAGCGCCGGTCACCGCGGCAACACGACCTGCAAGCGGCTTGCTCATGGGCGCGGCACCCTAGGGCCGAGGGATGCGATCGTCAAGCCAGCCCCGGCGCACTGCTCCGTGGTGGTGCTTCCAGGCCCTGTAACCTTTGCCGCGTCTGAAACGTGGTAGGCAGCAGAGGAGGCTCTGGCCATGCCAAGTGGAACGCAGTCTGCGTCGGTAGTTATCGTCGGCGGGGGGATCGCTGGTCTCACGGCGGCCGCGCTCTTGGGCCGCGCGGGGCGGGAGGTCGTGGTCTACGAGAAGGCGCACAGCCTGGGTGGTCGAGCGACGACTCAGCGGAAGGATACATTCCAGCTGAACCTCGGCCCCCACGCGCTCTATCGGGGCGGACGCGCCATGGCGATCCTCCGCGAGCTGGGCATCTCTCCCGCGGGCGGGGTGCCGTCGGCATCGGGAGGGTACGCGGTTGCTGGCGGGATGAAGCACGCCTTGCCTGGGGGTCTGGTGTCGCTCCTTACCACCGGGCTCTTGCGCTTGCCCGCCAAGCTCGAGCTGGCTCGGTTGATGGCCCGCTTGCCGCTCGTCAGGACCGATGCGCTCGCGGCCACCACCGTGAACGACTGGATCGCACAGGAGATTCGGTACCCAGAGGTACGCGCACTGCTGGCAGCCCTCTTTCGCCTGTCCACCTACGCCAACGCTCCCGATGAGATGAGCGCGGGTGCGGCCCTGGCCCAGCTTCAGCTCGCGCTGCGGTCCAACGTGCTCTACCTGCACGGCGGCTGGCAGACATTGGTTATCGCACTGCGCGCCAAGGCGGAGAGCGCCGGCGCGCGGCTGGTCACCCAGGACCACGTGCAGGCCATTGAGTTGGCTCATGACCGCGTTCGCATCTGTCTCCCCGATCGAGAGCAGAGCGCCGCCGCCGTGATCGTGGCCGTCGATCCAACCACCGCAGCAGGCTTGCTGCCGGGCGCCTCCAAGCTGGCAGCATACGCACGCGCCACCAGGCCCATCCAGGCCGCGTGTCTCGACGTTGGCCTGCGCGCTCTGCCTCAACCTCGGTCGACCTTCGCCCTCGGGGTCGATCGCCCCCTGTACCTCTCGGTCCATTCGGCGGTCGCACAGCTCGCGCCCGCGGGGCAGTCCCTGATCCACCTGGCCAAGTATTTGCCCGTCGGCTCTAGCAGCGAGAACGGCGCGGAACGGGAGCTGGAGCAACTCCTCGACCTCATTCAACCCGGCTGGCGGTCGCTCGTCGTCACGCGGCGCTTCCTGCCCCATCTCGTGGTCAGCAACGCGCTGGTCACGGCGGCAGGCGGCGGGCTGCCGGGACGTATCGCGGTCGACGGCGCCGGCATCCCCGGTGTTCTGCTCGCCGGCGACTGGGTTGGCAACGAGGGCATGCTGGCGGACGCCAGCTTTGCCAGCGCGCAGCGCGCCGCCCAGCTCGCGTTGCAGACGGCGGTCCAAGGCGCGGCCGCGGCGTGATAGCTCTATGGCCGTGGCCGAGCACGCTGCTTCTTTGCACGACGCGTTCGAGCAAGAGCGTCGCTTCTTGTGGGGGCTCTGCTACCGCCTGACCGGGTGAGCTGCCGATGGGGACGACCTCGTCCAAGAGGCGTTCGTGCGCGCAATGGGGTCACCGCCGCCACTGACGAACCTGCCGTGGCGGCCGTGGCTGGGGCGCGTAGCACTCAACTCGGGGCGCGATCTGCTGCGAGGCCGTCGACGACAGGGGTACGTCGGGCCGTGGCTGCCGTCGCCCATCGATACTGGCGATGAGGCGTCACCCCCATCGGTCAAGCCTGTGATCGCGGGTGAGCAGACGACCGAGGGACGCTACGATCTCCTCGAGAGCGTCTCGTTCGCGTTCCTGCTCGCCCTGGAGGCGCTCTCGCCGCTGCAACGCGCCGTGCTCCTCCTGCGCGATGTGTTCGACTACAGCGTGCGTGATACGGCCGAGGCGCTCGAAATCTCCACGGCCAACGTCAAGACAACCCACCACCGTGCACGCGCCGCCATGGCGGCGTATGACCAGCGACGCTGCGTCCCGGGCCGCGAGCTGCAGGAGCGCACGCGCATGGCGCTCGCCACGTTCCTCACGGCGTTGCAGAGTGGTGACGTCCGCTCGGTCGAGTCCATGCTGGCAGAGTCGGTGCGCGCGCTCAGCGACGGTGGGGGCGAGTTCCATGCCGCCCGCATCCCGGTGCTCGGGCGTGCCAAGGTGGCGCGCTTCTGCATCAAAATTTTCCAACGCCGCGGCGACGGAGCGCAGAGCGACATCCGCATGCTCAACGGGCTGCCGGCACTGGTGACACGCTTCCACGACGGAGCACGGAACGAAGCTGCACGGGTCGTCACCCGCCTGGATATCGACGCGGACGGCAAGGTCGTCGCGCTGCATTCGGTGCTGACGCGACGGAAGTTGACGGCGGTGTAGCAGCCCTTGCCCGCCAGCCGCTGGGCAGCCTAGAACCCCCTGTATGGCTGCCGAGCGCGTCGACCTCGACTCCAAGTACCTCCACGCCAGCAAGGAGCGAGGCGTGTTGACGGTCGTGATCGACCGGCCCGAGCGCCGCAACGCGCTCACCATCGAGATGTACCACGGCATCAAGAAGGCGGCGGTGATCGCCGGTCGCGACGCCACGATCGATTTCCTGGTGGTCACCGGCAAGGGCGACTACTTCTGCGTCGGCGGCGAGATGGGTGGTAAGCACGAGGACGGGCAGAAGATCGATCGCGAGACGGACGGCATCGATCTGACGCCCTTCGTGCAGCTCGAGCGCTGCCCCAAAACCGTGGTGATGGCGATCAACGGCATGTGCCAAGGTGGCGGGCTCGTGATGACGCTCATGAGCGACATCTCGATTGCCTCCGACAAGGCAACCTTCCGTACCCCGGAGCTGTTACGCGGGGTGCGCGATAGCTATCTCTCCGCCCGGCTCGTGACCCGCGTGGGCGTCGCGCGTGCCAAATGGCTCCTGTTTGCCGCACAGTACGTTTCCGCGGCAGAGGCATTGGCGATGGGCCTCATCTCCCGTGTCGTGCCGCACGGCGAGTTCGCGCAGCGCGTGGAGGAAACCCTCGAATGGTTGCGACAAACAGCACCCGGGGCGCGCGCAGCCATCAAGCACGACGTCAACAGCCATCTGCCGCGCCTCAACGACGAGATGTTCGTCGCCGGACTGGCGAGCGAGGAGTGCGCGGAAGGTTTCCGGGCCTTCGTCGAGAAGCGTCCACCCAAGTGGACGAAGCCGACGGCGTAGCGCGACCCGCATGATTCGCCCCACGCGGCCGCCAGAGGCACGCCGGGCCCGTCATGAGGCGACGGGCGAGTGGCCGCAGCCGTCCCTGTCGGCCGCGTTGGCGCAGCGCGGGCGAACATCGCCCGATCGCCCCTACCTGATCGAGGGACAACGCGACGGTGGGCGCTCCTGCACGTTCGCGGAGCTGAAGGCCCGCGCTGACGCGATGGCGCACGCCCTACTGGGTCTCGGCGTGTGCGCTGGCGACGTGGTCGCGTGGCAGCTG
>ORMF010777763.1_pt1 | contig 10191 bp, 7 predicted proteins | sample 1779871 | NCBI WGS metagenome assembly ORMF01 (sample SAMEA104232316, study PRJEB22302) | groundwater metagenome | biome: forest; feature: aquifer; material: groundwater | place: USA | collected 2011-08-07 | depth 5.4 m | reverse complement strand
TTGCTCGGCGCTTTCAAGTTGTGTTTTTCGATGCGGTAGCGCAGCGTCTCGCGCGATAGGCCGAGCAGCTGCGCCGCCTTTGTCCGGTTCCATCCGGTGCGCGTGAGCACGGTCTCGATAATCGTCCGCTCGAGATCTTCGAGGACAATCCCATGGGTCAGATCGACGGCGATGGCGCCGTCACCGGATTTGGCCGGAGCTGAAGGATCCTCCGGCGTTGTCGGGGCCAAGGCGAGATCCTTGGGCTCAATGACTTTGCCGTTTTTCAGCAACACGGCGCGTTCTATCACATTACTGAGTTCGCGCACGTTGCCAGGCCAGAAGTATTGGGCGATTGCCGCTCGCGCGGCTTGGCTCAGTTCTTTGGCGCCGGAGTTGTAGCGGCGCGCGTGCAAGTTGAGAAAATATTCGGCCAGGATCACCGCGTCGCCGCCCCGCTCGCGCAGCGCCGGTAAATGAATTTCCAGCACCTTGAGCCGGTAATACAAATCTTGGCGAAAAGTTTTTGCTTGGATCGCCAGTTCCAGCGGCTGATTGGTGGCGGCGATCAACATCACATCGAAATGGCGCGTTTGGATGCTGCCCAACCGGCGCACCGATTTCTCCTCGATCGCCTTCAATAATTTGGCCTGTAGGCCGAGATCCAACGAAGCGATCTCATCGAGAAAGAGCGTGCCCGAATCCGCCGCCTCGAATAGACCGATCTTCGCCGATTTGGCGTCGGTAAACGCGCCCTTCTCGTAGCCGAACAGCTCAGCTTCGAGTAGATTGATCGGGATCGCCGCGCAGTTGACCTCGACAAACGGTTTCTTCACCCGCGGGCTGCGGGAATGGATTGAGCGGGCAACTAACTCTTTGCCCGTGCCGGTTTCTCCGGTGATCAGAATCGCCGGCGCTTCTTTGCCCGAGATCGCCTCGATGGCGGCGATCTGCGCGATCAGTTTTTTTACTTCGAGAATATTTTTCGACTCCCCGACGATCTGGCGGGAGGGATTTTCCTTGTCGAGCTGGGCGCGCAGATAATCCAATTCTTGCGCTTGGCGCACCGCATGCAACGCTTTGCCAACCGCCAGGCGGAGCTCTTCAAGATCGAGAGGTTTACTAAGGTAGTCGAACGCGCCGCTCTTCATCGCCTCCACCGCGCTTTCAACCGACCCGTGGGCGGTCAGCATGATCACTTCGACTTCCGGATGCGACTCCTTGATCCGGCGCAACACTTCCAAGCCATCCATGCGCGGTAAGCGGTAATCGAGCACGACGATATCCGGCGGCTCTTGGTCGATGGTTTTGAGCGCCGCCTCGCCGGATGACTTGACGTTGACGGCATAGCCGTAGCGACCCAGATAGTCGCCCATGGCTCCAGCCAAGACCTGCTCGTCATCGACTACTAAGATCGAATTCGTCATACCACACTCAGTTCAGCGGCTGCCAAGGAAACTGCACATCGATTTTGGCGCCGCCGCTCCGCCCATCGGAAATCACGATCATGCCGCCGTTGCGCTCGACAAATTTTTTCGCCAGCGGCAAACCGATGCCGGTTCCATGAGATTTCGTGGTAAAAAAAGGCTCGAAGACTTTCTGGCGGTTCTCTATGGGAATGCCTTCGCCGGTGTCTTCGACGGAAACCATCACGCAGGGCGATGAACCATTCCCCGGTATCGCCTTCGTGCGCACCGTAACCGTGCCGTTTTGGGGCGTCGCTTCCAGGGCATTGGTGATCAGCCCCATAAAAATCTGCTCGGCTTGGTTGGCGTCTAAACTTACCTTCGGTATGTTCGATGCCAATTCCAAGCTGGGCTGCACCGCGGCCTCTGCAAATCGTGGGCGCAAAGTTTCGACGACATCGCGGATCAAGACGTTTAATTCCACCGGCACGGGATGGGGCTCCATCGGCTTGGCGAAGTTGAGCAGCCCTTGCATGCGCTGTTGAACTCGGTCAACCTGCTCCATTATTTTTTGTAGATTCGCGTTGGTTTTCTGAGTGTGATTTGGGTCAGACTCCGATTGCGCATCTAACATCGCCACCTGGGCCGCTGCTCTAATCGAGGACAAAGGATTGCCAATCCCATGGGCTACCGCCGCCGCCATTTCGCCCACTGCAGCCATACGTTGAGATGCGATCAATTCGGATTGCATCGTTAAAAGATTCTCTTGCTGTTCATCAATCTTCTTCGCCGCTTGGCGCACGATCGCAAAGAGCGAAAGATAGAGCAGCAAGCCACCGCCCAGCGCGCCGAACAAGACCACCATCCTTGCCTTGCGCACCGCATCGAGAATCGATTCGGCGCGTTTGTAGGTTTCAAACACGCCCAGCAGCTCCTTTTTTTTGTGGTTGTCTTGATAGATCGGAATGTATATTTCGACCAGGCGCCCGAACGAGCCATGTTCAAATTCATTTTCTTTTTTCTCCAGCGAACTCATGTCGGCGACGACTTCGCCACGTAACGCCTCCTGCAGTTCGCCGTCCTCGGGAAACGCCTTGCCAACCAATCGTTTATCGTCCGACCAAATGACCACGCTCTTGGGATCGAAGACTTTGAATCGGACAATGTCAGGAAGTAGCTTCACATGTTCGAGAAGCGTATCGAATTTATGACCGACAGATTTGCGATTCTCGGCGCTGAAATCCGCTTCTGTAAGGAATTCTTTGACGTCCGCCCGGATCACTTGAGCGAGAGTTTCCCATTCTCGCTGCAACATCTGACTGATCATATAATTCGACACGATGTACCAAAGAGCCGCGGTCATAATACCGATGCAACTAAAACTATAAAAAGCAAAACGCGCGGTTAGATTGGCATTCGAGAACGGGCAGGCGAACGAAAAAGTTCCGAGCTTCATAGGCAGATGCAGAGCTTTAACATTTTCGTTCACGCTAACACTTGGCTCAAAGGGGGTCAAATTTGGTTGCGACTCAAGAGGTCGACACTAGGATCTAAGATTGGCCACCGTTTGGCGGACCGCTAGAATCGCCCGGATTGCAAATCGTCGTGTCGCAGGTAACCTTCGGTTCCAACACCTCGCAGTAAGCTGCTGATGTAATTTAAGGACACAGATGACGCTTACTTACGCAGATGCCGTGCCATCAGAGCAAGCGGGTTTGGACCCGTGTGATCTGAATCAATGTTCTTGCTTTATCAAGTAGTTAATTTCGGATGCTTTGGAGAGACGGAACACTCAGCCAATTCCACGGACAGCATTGGGGCATATCCACCGGAAAATTTGCCGCACGAGTGGTTCATATCAACCAATGTCCGGTCGGGCTGTCACGGACTCATTCTGCGCTGATAAGCCAAGGCTAATAGTTAAAGGCAACGTGCCAAGCGACATTGTTACAACGATGGCTTACGAAAAAGCTGAACGGATTGCATCTCCGTAAGCACCGCTAAGACGGCCCGGACGCCCAACATCGCCGCTAGCCCAAAGCCGCTTAGGAGAAACCCTGCGATGAGAGGCGCGACCAATTCACCCAGGGCATAAGCGGAATCGATAAACGTGATCTTGCTCGCCCGACGCGCGGGATCGGCGTTGGATACATCAGCCATGATCGCGCCCCAAGTCGGCTTGAACGCTGCTTTGCCGGTGTCGTCAACTAAGCGGGCAACGACGAACCCGCCGAAGCTTGGCAGTAAAATGTATAAGAGCGACGATATAGTGTTGGCGAAACTGCGTATCCCCAACACCAGTTTTCGGCTGACATGATCCGACAACCAGCCAAAAAGTGGACCAGCGATTAAAATCGCAATCGTCGAAAAACTCGCCGCAAGACCAGCTTCCGCTTCTGTCATGTGGCCAAATCGAGTTGCGATGACCGGGAACAGCCCGAGCATCATTTCGGCGCTGATAGAGATTAATAGGGCGAAACCAGCGTATGGCAACAGCGCTTGGTACGAGGGCCTAGCGCTTGCGTCGCGAGTGCGAGCCCGAGAACTAGCAGAAACTGCGACCTCGTTGCTTTCACGAACATAACGGAAGACCGTCACTAAGGCGGCACAGGAGGTCAAAAACGAAATAAAAAAGACGCATCGATAACTACCGGTATAGTGAAGCAGTAAACCGGCAACGCCAAAGCCGAGCGAGCGGCCCAAGTCGCGCGCGGTCGAATACCCAGCAAACGCCGATGCCATGTTTTGCTTGTTGCCGTGCTCGGCAATCAAAGCCGCCGCCGAAGGATCTCGAGCAGCCGTCATGGCACCGTGGAGTACGCGCAGCAAATAGAGATGCCAGGGCAAAAAAGCAAAGACGAATAGCAGTCCCATCAGACAGCGCAATACCACCGCCGCAATCAAAGTCCGTTTTCTACCCCATCGGTCGGCGAGCCAACCCATCACTGGCTTGACGAGAAAAACTGTCGCGGTTCTGAGCGCGTAAAGAAAGCCCACCTCAGACAGACTCATGCCGAGCGACAAGGCGTAAAGCGGCAGCACGAATCCGACCATGCTGAAACCGAGGCGGGTCAAGAACCCTTCCGCCGATATCGCAATCAGCGTTGGATTCCCTTGCGACTTACTGATCCAGGCCACGGCACGGCTACGCCAACGCGCCACGAGCGCATTTAAATTTTTCATCTCGTCAATTCTTTAAAGCGCGCAACAAGTAATCGGTTAACAGCTCGGCCGCATTCCGCACACCACGGTAGCCTGGAAAATAATTAACATCGACTACGTATGTCCCATGGTCGTCCTCCGCCAGGTCGAGGCCATAGAGATCTAATCCAAACGCTGCGCCACAACGCCGGGAAATGTCGATCACTTCCTCGGACAACCACACGGACTCGCCACTACTGAGAAAACTGTTGCTGGAAAACTGCTTGCGCACGCCGAAAACATCCGCGCCGATGCCGTAGATTTTTAGATCGTTACGCGCGCCCGCTAAATAATTCTGGGCGAAAACATATTCCGGGTACTCGCTGTCGTCGGGTAGGTCAGCGGGATGGTTGACGACATTGATCCCGGCACCGTGATAGCCACGATGTGCTTTCAAAATCAGCGGACCGGCATTGAGTTCGGCTTTGAGGTCCGACGGTCGCCGCGCCACAATGGACCGTGGCGTGGGGATCGCTGCGCGCGCGAGAACCCAGGCAGCGCTGACTTTGTCCTTAGCTAACAGCGTCGCAGCCAACGAGTTGATGATCCGCGCGCCCATTCGCTCCAACGCGGTCGACAAACTGAGCGCCAACTCGGTATCGGACTTCAAGCAGTAAAGATCGGCTTCCACAGTCAACCGGTCGAGACGGATTATCTCGTTTTCAGGAAATCTAACAAGGGGTTCTACCCCGTGCCTTTCCAATCGCTCAAAAACCTCGGCGAAAATTGAATTCAGGCGCGGAGGATCGCCCCGCTCCATCAGGAAACAAATTTTCACAATGGCATCTCCGCGGTTTCGCCGTGGTAAAAACTCATTTGCGCTTGGCCAGAAAGAAACTCTGCAATAGCGCCCGGCGCCGCCTCAATGCCCTTGTAACCAGGAAAGGCGTTGACATCGACGACGTAAAATTGGCCATCGGAGATCAGAAAATCGACGCCGTAGAGTTCCAGTCCCAACGCTCGTCCACAGGCGAGGGCGGCCTCCCTAATCGGGCGCGGAACTTCGAACGGCGTTCCGAGTTTTTCTGCCATCGTCATGGCGGGATACACGCGCTTTAGCGCCCAGGCTTTTTCGCCGACCACATAAACTTTGACATCTTGACCCTCGGAAGGAACTTCGCGCTGCGCAAAGATCGGCAGGGGTAAGCCATAGGCGTCGACAACCTGCTGGTCACGGAGTTCGTCGCTATTTTCTATTCGGCGCACACCAAATCCGCGGCTGCCACGTTGCGGTTTTAACCACATCGCTTGGTTGCCAAACACCGATTTCAGGCGCGCAGCGTTACCGGTGGTCCAAGACGGCGGCACTGGAATACCCGCGGCCGCCAGCAAACTTGTCGCGGCAATTTTATCGCGCGCGATCATGCACGAGCGAACAGAGTTTACGATTCGCGCGCCTGCGAGCGCCAAAATTGCCGCGACACTTAGATTGAGCGCGGTCTTTTCCCTCAAGACGTATAAATCATGCAATGGCCGTACTCCCCGAATATCAACAACTTCATTTTCGGGAACCACCAGATCGACAGTTGCGCCGGATTCTCGCAGCCTTTCGATCACCTCGACAGTCAGCGCACTCGTACGCGGAGTTCTTGGATCCTCCTTTTCTCCCCTCAGAAAGATGGCGATCCGCGGCTTGACGATCTGGTTCATAACACTGCGGGCTCCTGCCGGATTGCGGTATTCGTGCCGAATCGTTTGAGCAGGATCTTATGCAACTTGGCGCCACCGGCGATCATTCCCGAGGGCTGCTTGAGCTCGCGACGGTTGAATAGGATCTCGCTGCCGTCTAGTAAGCTGGCGCGGCCGCCGGCGGCCAGCACCAAAGCGACCCCTGCGCATGTGCCCCACTCCTTGCGCGACTTTATTGAAATTACAGCGTCGTCCATCCCGGCAGCGACACGTCCGAGTTTGTAAGCCATGCTCGATAGCGGCCGAGTCCGCGGCAGTTGGACATCGGCAAAATGACCCCTTTGCAATTCGTTTCTCGAAATACTAATTCGCGCCCTAGCAATCTCAGATACCTTCGTGGTTTGCACCGGCGCTCCATTGAACGTGACGCCTGTGCCCCAAAAGCCCGCAAACAGAACTTTTCGCCGCGGGTTGTGGACCACTCCGAGCAAAGCTTTCCCTTGGACCGCGAGCCCGATCGAAACCGCATATTCATCGCCCTGCGCGACAAAGTTGCTCGTGCTATCGAGCGGATCAATGATCCACACCCGGTCATTGGAGAGTCTTTCCGGCGAGTCGGCGGTTTCTTCTGAATAGATGGCGTCCATAGGAAATGCCGCCGCGAGCCCCGTTCGAATGATTTTGTCCGATTCAAGATCGGCCGTCGTAACTAGCTCGCCGCCCGCTTTATAGCTCGGCGCGGGCTGCGCATCTTGATGGCCGCGCAATCTAGCGCCGGCTTTCACTGCCAGTAGGATCGCCACCCGTAATTCTTGGGCGAGATTCATCGCTACCTCAATGCCGCGGTGAGCTCTTTCAACGCCGCGCGCTTCATTAAGATTTGCACGAAACTCCAAACCCGCGCTTCGTGGAACTGTCCAGCGACCCGGTCCATGACGTCGGCGACCCGCTCGGAGTTAAATTGCTCAGCTAACTCGGAAGTGACTCGCGACTTGATTTTTTCCAATGGCACCGCCGTCAGCGAGCTGGCCGTGGCGCCTTGGCCAGCCGCGAACCCATGCCAGTGATGTTTCACCGCGTGCGCCAACTCCTCATGGGGCAGCAAGCCGCAATCTTCGGTGAGCACCTGCTCTATTCCGTGCGCGGCGATGGCCTGCTGCATCGCCACCGCTTCGGCATCTTTGGCATAATCGTAAGTCAGCGCGGCGGCGATGGCCCGACAGAGATTTTCACTGGGAAGACGGTGTCGCAACGCAAGCTTGGCAGGACCGACGAGTCGTTCGCGCGGCGACAATTTTCGCCGCGGCCCACGCCCCACGCGGGTCACGGGATCGGCTAGGCGCGGTTCGATAATTTGTTCAAGCGCACCGGTTGCCGCCCGGTCGATCTCATCGGCGTCCTCCGGGAACTCCGCCGTCAACGCGGCGCGCCCTTCATTGACGGCCTCCGACAGCACTGGCGCGATGCGGGGATGCACTGCGGCCTGGTGAATATATTCACAGCCCTGCCGGTAACCGAGATAGGCGGCCACGGCGTGGGCGCAATTGAGGGTGAATAATTTGCGCATGACCGCGGCGCTAAACTGGTCGGTAAATACGACCCCATGGATTGGCGCGAGCGGCGGCCGAAGCCCGTTGCTATCAATCACCAGATCGGTTTCGCCGGGGACATGGAACCTAAGCCGCCGCGGCGCCCCCGCGCCGCCAGTCATGATTTGCCGAGTCAGCGCCGCCGAAAATCCGCCGACATTGTCGACGACGATCGCGCCATCGGCTGGAGCCGCGCTGACGATTTGATGTCTGAGGTAAGCACCCGCCCCTGGGAGATTTTCGCAAGCGATAATATTTAATTTTCTTTTGTCGCCATGTCGCGTCCGACGCCACAGCCCGGCTGCTATTGCCGGCGCGATCGCGGCCAGATTATCGATGCCCACTGCGGTGAATACAACATCAGCGCTGGCCACCGCGTTCACCACACTCGTCGAATCGAAAATCGTGATCGCGCGACAACCGGTCACGGTCAGCGATCGCACCGAGCTTTGCAGCACGTTGAGGGAATAGCCACCATGATGTTCGATGGCGTCGATCACCTCCTGCCGCCGAGCCACGAAAAGGGATTCATAACCCGATTGATGAAGCAGGCGCCCCAAAAGACCGCAGGCGACCTTACCCGCGCCGAAAATCACGGCCTTTCGACTTGCATTCATCAATCGCCTCCTCCACAGGTGGAGACCCGCGCAAGCTCGCGATCCGCGCGAGCGCGTCCAGGTCGATCAAGAATATAATCGACCAGCAAATCACCGATGCCCCCTATGCCGGTAAAGTTGGGGAAGTCATTAACTTCGACGACGTGGAGCCCGTCTTGATTCTCGATCACGTCGACACCGAAAATATCGAGGCCAAATAAACGGCCCGCTTTCAATGCCAGCTCGATCATCGGGCGATTCGGTTCGATCCGCTGCGCCGTGGCCTTGCCATCGGCGCTGATCGGCGAAGGTTTGCGCACGGCAAAAACTTTATCGCCGTAGACATACAGTTTCAGATCGAATCCGTCGTTGGGTAAAAATTTTTGCGCCAACACCGGATCGTCGTCCCAATGGATATCGGCTAAGTCTTCGGGCTGACGGATGACCCTCAATCCCTGACTGTTGTCGCCGTAGGTGGCCTTGAGAATTAGCGGAAACCATTCTCCGGACAGCGTTGCGAGCACGGCATGGTGTTCCGCCAACACAGTTGGTGGACAAGGAATCCCGGCGCGCTCAAGGGCAATCGCCATTTCGGCTTTGTTCCGCACCGGTAAAATCGCCGACGGGCGGTTGATCGTGAGAGCGCCGGCCGCCTCCGCGTACGAGAGCATTGCCAGCCCTAACCCGTTCCGATTCCTCGAAACCACCGCATCGTAACGGTTGAGATCGAAGCAGCTGCCATCATCAGCGTGAAATAACCCTGAGCGCGGATCGAACCGCCCACCTTGAGGGCACAAAACATCTGCCGCCATTGCACGAGCCGCGAACGCCCGGATCATCGCCATCGGCATCAACTGCTTAAGATAGCGGCGCTCGGCGATCACCGCGATGGTTACGTTTGAGGCACGCCGCGAACAGAGTGATCGCGGTGTTTGTTCGCGACCGTTTGGCCGTTTCATTTTTGAATTACCTCGGAGAATGAATGATCGTGTCAAACTTCCGGTTTAACGTAAAAGCTTGAGAAGATCGTTGAGCAACGGCTATGCCAGTTAATTCTTGGCAGTGCCTGAGTGACTCTGCCTGTAAACAGATAGTTTTTAGATTTAATTACTTACCGAGAAGTTTGCTTCGAGTGATGGGCTTAGTAATAAGACTCGCACTCGTTGTGAGACGGGATTTCCAGCGGAAAATTTGGCCGCGACAGGGGGCATTTCAGCTTGCAATTTGGCTGAAATGAACCAACGACAAAATTAGGAAAAAAAATGCGCAGACGGCATTTTGCAAAACCATCTGCGCAGATCGAGGAAAATTAGACCAGAATTGGTGCCGGCTTCGGTTAAGAAAACTTTCCGCCCTCGGCTAAGCGCATCACCGCTTCGATAACTTGATCGACATCGGGAATCATCGCGTCGACCAGCGGCGGACTGTGCGGCGGCGGGATCGGCTGGGCGGCGAGGCGCACCACAGGGCCCTGCAAATCGGAAAATAAATTTTCTTGGATCAGCGCCGCCAGCTCAGCGGACAGACCACCGATCATCGGCCCTTCGTCGAGAACCAGGGCGCGTTTAGTCTTCGCCACGGAAGTGAGAATCGTGTCTTTGTCCAACGGCGCCAGCGATCGGAGATCGACGATCTCGATTTCGATGCCTTTGGCTTGCAGCTGCTCGGCGGCGGCGTCCGCTTTCAAAACCATACCGCCGCAGGTGACGATGGTCAGATCTTTTCCCGGACGGCGCACCACCGCTTTGCCGATCGGCACGGTGTAGTCGCCATCGGGCACCGGCCCCCGCC
>ORMF011395913.1_pt1 | contig 10192 bp, 6 predicted proteins | sample 1779871 | NCBI WGS metagenome assembly ORMF01 (sample SAMEA104232316, study PRJEB22302) | groundwater metagenome | biome: forest; feature: aquifer; material: groundwater | place: USA | collected 2011-08-07 | depth 5.4 m | reverse complement strand
CTCACTGCAAAACGCCCTTGTTTGATGCTACGCATCTACACGCGGGCTTCCGTGACTTCAGTGCGTATAATCTGACTTAAACCAACTCAATAAGATCCGACCATGGAAACACAAATCGCATCTCAACAAACCCCCATGATGCAACAATATTGGCAAATTAAATCCCAATATCAACATCAATTGGTATTCTACCGCATGGGCGATTTTTATGAATTATTTTATGACGATGCAAAAAAAGCAGCTAAACTATTAAATATCACCCTCACCTCACGCGGTCATTCTGCCGGCAGTCCCATTCCAATGGCCGGCATCCCATTTCACTCTGCCGATAATTATCTCGCGAAATTAATTAAAGCAGGCGAATCCGTGGTGATTTGCGAACAAGTTGGCGACCCTGCCACCTCCAAAGGTCCGGTTGCACGCGAAGTCATGCGCATATTAACACCTGGCACCGTAACCGATGATAATTTACTCGATCAGCAACACGATAATATTTTGATGTCGATTTTTCAGCAGACCAATCGCTTTGGTATTGCCTGTTTGAATTTGGCCAGCGGTCGTTTTACTTTGCAAGAAGTCGCTGATACTACGCAATTACAAGCGGAAATTGCACGCATCAATCCTGCTGAAATTCTCACTGTGGAAAACACATCTCTGCCTGTTGAAAAAAATAAAATAAAAGAACGCCCTATTTGGGAATTTGAATTATCCACCGCAACTGAAATTTTGAATACCCAATTTAAAACACAATCACTCGATGGCTTCGGTGTTTCTCATTACGCATTAGGATTATGTGCAGCCGGCTGTTTATTGCAATACGTGCACTACACACAAAAATGTGCACTACCGCATATTCGCTCGATTATTGTCGAGAAAAACAATGAATCTATTTTCATGGATGCCGCAACGCGAAAAAATTTAGAACTCACTGAAAATTTACAAGGCGGTGATAACTGCACGCTTGCTTCCATATTAGATGAAACGGTCACATCAATGGGCGCGCGATTATTGCGTCGATGGATTACACGACCACTCACCGATCATCACATTATTCAATCACGATTAAATCACGTTGGTTTATTATTACAATCTGATTTACTACACGATTTACGCGAAATGTTGCGCAATATTTTGGATCTTGAGCGCATATTAAGCCGCATTGCGCTGCGTTCTGCACGCCCGCGTGATTTAGCACATCTGCGTGATTCACTCGGTGTTTTACCGGCACTTCAAAATATGCTGCAAGAAATTCATGCGAGTGATTTTGATTTACTAAAAAAACAAATTAATATTTTTCCTGATATTTTTAATTTATTGCAAAAAGCCATTATCGACAATCCGCCAATGATTATTCGAGATGGCGGCGTGATTGCAAAAGGCTATGATGCCGAATTGGATGAATTACGCGAATTAGAAGGCAATAGTCACGATTATTTATTACAACTAGAACATCGTGAACGTGAACGCACTGGATTGAGCACACTCAAAGTGGGCTACAATCGCATTCACGGTTATTACATTGAAATGAGCCGCTTACAATCCGATCAAGCACCGATTGATTATTCCCGTCGTCAAACATTGAAAAATGCAGAACGATTTATCACGCCAGAATTAAAAGCATTTGAGGATAAAATTTTAAAAAGCAATTCTCTGGCGCTTGCGCGTGAAAAACAATTGTATGATGAAATATTAGATGCCATTGCTGAATCACTGCCGCAATTACAAGAATCAGCACAAGCCTTAGCAGAATGCGATGTACTCGCAAGCTTTGCGATCTGCGCATTTCAAAATAATTATGTCGCACCCACTTTTTCAGCCACGCCCGGCATGCACATTATGTCAGGTCGTCACCCCATTGTAGAAGCCGTCATCGATTCTGATTTCGTGCCAAACGACACGCATTTTACTGCAGAAAAAAAGATGTTTTTGATCACCGGCCCGAACATGGGCGGGAAATCCACCTACATGCGGCAAGTCGCATTAATTACTTTAATGGCACACATTGGATCATTTGTTCCAGCCGCTTCCGCCATCATTGGCCCGATCGATCGCATTTTTACGCGTATTGGCAGTGCTGATGATTTAGCATCCGGTCGCTCGACATTTATGGTGGAGATGACAGAAACCGCGAATATTTTACATAATGCAACGGAAAATAGTTTAGTGTTAATGGATGAAATTGGACGCGGCACGAGCACGTTCGATGGCCTATCCCTCGCGTGGGCATGCGCATTGCATCTCGCCAAACAATGCAAAGCATTTACGTTATTTGCCACACATTATTTTGAATTAACGCATCTGCCCGATGAATGCAGTGCGATTCACAATGTGCATTTAGATGCGACAGAGCATCACGATCAACTGATTTTTTTACATAAATTAAAATCGGGGCCGGCGAATCAAAGTTACGGATTGCAAGTGGCCAAATTAGCCGGTGTGCCGCATGATGTCATTCATCAGGCGAAGGCAAAACTCAAAACACTGGAAAATACAGTGATTACTTCAGCGCCGAAGCAAACGGAATTATTGTTAGAACCTGAAACACATCCCGTTATTGATGCGCTAAAAAATATTTCATTGGATGATTTATCGGCTAGAGATGCCTTGACGATCTTATATGAGTGGAAAAAAATGATGTGATGCGAGACTCTTCGCACTTGCTGGCGCGCGCGCTTCCATCGCTACTAACAAGCACACTGCGAGTTATCAACCGTCGTGTTTTATTAGCAGCGATGGAAGCGCGCGTGCCAAAACAAGATTAAGTATTATGTTTTGTACGCTCGCTGGCGCGTTTCTGTCGCTTCTAAAAAATTCCATGTAAGGCAATCCAGTTATAAATTTAAAAATAAAAAAGACGCCGAAGCGTCTTTTTTTAATCCGCAAAAAAACTTACCTTATTGACTGAGATGGCGTACTTAGAGCCGACACATCATTTTTTTGTCGTTCCATTGCTGCACTCCAATCAGCTCTGACCATCGCAAGAGAAAGTTGCTTATCACCAGGAGGATTTAATTTAACAAATTCCGCTAACTTTCTGAGAACACCTAACACTTGATCATCCGTAATATCAGACTTAGCAATTATCTGACGACACGCAACGAGCATATCATAAAGCTTCTTAGCATTCTCATACTTCTGAACAATTGTTTGAATAGTCGATTCAAAAGTAAAACGGCCCACAAGTGTTGACGATCTCACTGCCGCATTCAAATCAGCTTTAAAATTCAACGTATAAGTACCAGCTTTATTACAGGCACGCGTCGACAAAATCTCCATTGACAACGAAGCCCACAAAGGAGCAAATACTTTTTCTAAATTCTTCAGCAACTCCTGACGATTTTGACGCTGAGACTCCATAGCATCTACAGGTGTAGCACGTCGCGAAGAACCATCTGGCGAAGGTAGAAATGATCCAGACCACACGCTACTCATTAACGCTGAAATACCAGAATCTTGCGAGTCAGAACGTTGTTGACGCCCGTGAACACTTATCAAAGGCGAAACAGGCTCTGGGCGCTCAGCTGCCGAAATTGCATCAGTTGAAGACCCCGGCGTGACAACATCTTTTCTGGATGCAGCTTTTGCAGCTAACTGCTCCGCAAGCTTCTTAGCTTCAACCTGAAGCTCATTAGATGCAGAGTCAAATTCAACAGCAATGGAATCTCTCGCTTGCTTTTCTTCACGCACAACCGCCTGTCGGCCCGCTTCAGCCTGTTCTTTTTGAAAGGCCATTCTGTCAAGCACACTTTTAAACTCAAGGTACCGACCTTCCTGATCACTCCACGCAAGCAAAGATGCTTCTTCAGCTTCACGAATAAGCTTTGCATCTGCTTCCGCTTTAGCTTTTTCAGCATCAGCTTTAGCTTTTTGTTTATCAGCTTCAAGTTTTTCTGCATAGTTTTCATTCATTTTCGCATAGACCGCATTATCTAAAACATTCCCTAATGCAACTGCGGTATTACTCTTTGGATTCTCAAAAGCATGCGCGAACAAGTCACTTATTTTTTCAGCAGGTGACTTTTCTGGCGCATTTGAAAACCATCTTTGCCAAAAAGGTCTTGGATCTGAAGCCTTGGCTAATGCATCTCTACTAAACACAGAGGCAATCTTCGCAAATATTGATCTATTTTTTTGAACAGAACGATATTGGCTTTCAAAATCTTTAAGCATATCTTTCGCTATGCGTGGTGTTTCATGACGCGACCCATCAACTAATGGAGTATCAACAAAAACAAAACCTGAATTTTTTCCATATACAACACGATGTTTAAAATGACGGGACTCAAATATAGAGCCGCCAGCCTGAACAGATGCGTTTCTTCCTCCTTCACTCGCGGAAGAAGATACGTTATTCCCAGGTTGAATTTGCGCCTGACTAGCTAAACTACTCGAGTCGCTGGATAAGATATCACTAGAGCTAGTATCATGTTGAATTGGAGACACTACCTCTCTAGCAGGAGAAGAAGAAACATTGCCTTCATTTGTTTGCGCTACAACAACCTCTGGAGAACTATAACGTTTCTGGTCAGCAGAATCTTTTTGCTTCTGAAACGATTTCGAAAATACTGCTGTGTCACGAACATGTAGTGTTTGTTGCCGCGAAAGCCTATCTGCTAAACTTGATTGAACCGCTTTTTCTTCCTCCAAAAGAATATACTGAATTTCTTGTAATTTAAGCAATTCATCAAGCGTTTTATTTCCCAAGGCGTGGTCTTCTTCCAGCGCTTTACGGAAGCTCTCAATTTTGCCTTTTAAAAATTTGATTATGCCATCACCATAATAGTCAAGTGGTGTCTCGCGACCAGTAGGATCGATACTTTTAACAAGTCTCCATTCTTGTATGAGAGCAGCACGCTCAACTAAAAACAGATTCTCCGCCAGCTGATAATGGAAAGGCTTAAGCATCGCTGCACGTCTCTTCGCCAGCACATGATTACTAACATAGTTTTTTTGTTCTTGAGTTAATCTTGACATAACATAAACCCCCATTTTCAAATGGCGTAATTTTTTCTAATCCTCCTTAATCCACACACTCCTTAAAACTTCTGAACCTCACCCTAAAAATAACATACTTTGCTTAAAATAACCTGAAGCCAATGAGATTTTTCATGAAAAGTAGCGCGTAACTTATTGAATTTTTCAAAACAATTTGTTAAATCAAACAGATTTTAACGTCTTTGATACAGTAGCCAACTGCCGCGAAGCGAAATGCAGGTGTATTATGGGTGAAGACGATAACCGTTCTGCAGCGCGCGCTGCGCTTAGGCTACTGTGTCAGGGGCGCGAATTACAACAGCGAGCAATTTCACCCCTGAAGCAGTAGCCCAAGCTCAGCGCGGTCGCTAGAAATCATAACCGCATCGCCGATACAGCCGACACGCTTTTCATATTTTCAACATTAACTATATACAACGTATACGCCCTCGATATATTTCTAAAAACGTTTTTGTCTAAAAATCCCTCCGCAGTAAATCGATTAACGATAGACATAAATTCATTCACTCTGTTCCCCACAACTTCATCACTCAGATGAGCGCTCTCAAGGAAGTCACGAAACCAACTAAATTTCTCATAAAAAACCCTGACCGACTGAATCCATTGATATGTTTTTTCGTCATCTTTCCCTGCACACACTGAAAGCGCCGTGATTTCTTCATCATTAAAAAACAAATGATACTGAATTTTTCTTGTGCCAAAATCCTTTGCTTCTATATAATTTTTTTGACCCGCACATAAATTTTTTTCATCCTGATTTACACCCACCCAAACCGATTTAAGCGCATTTTCCAAGTCTCTCAACAAATTGCTACGCATTATTTGTTTTTGCTTTTGAATGCGTTCTATTTTTTCATGCTCACCAATGGATTCAAGACTCCTTTCACATTCAACCAACATGCGCGATGAAATCGCCTCGCGCGCTGCTTGTTCTTCTGTACCGAGATCGAGATGCTGCTGGAAAAAACCCCTTCTTTGCAACATTGCCTCTACACTTAATCTGTCAGAGGAAGCTGGAGATTGTCGATCTTCATAAGCAGAAGGAATTTCTGTACAAACTGTTATTGCGACAGAATTACTTTCTTTCTCAACAAGCGATTTATCCTCTGCACTACCAGCATAAACAGCAAACTGTTTCAAAGTATCTAATGTTTTAGCGGTCGTGCTATCCGATTTTATTTTTCCATGTTCTTGCAAAAATCCAGTAGCATTTTTTTGCTGATCCTTCAATTTACCGAGTGTTCCTGCACCCATTTTTTCAGTTAAAAAACCATACCAAGGTCTTTCTTTGCGATATTGTTTTTTAAAATCTTCCAGAAAATCGGTAGCCTGAAAAAGACTTTCTAATGTTTTAGCAGTCGTACCCTCTGAATTTTTTTTCGCATGATTAAGCAAAAATTCAACACGAGCAACATCTGTTGATTTTTCTTCTAATTTACCCAGCGTTCCAAAACCAAGCCACTCCGCAACACCACCGTACCACGGTCTTTCTTTACGATATTGCTTCTTAAAATTATTGAGAAAATCCTTGGGGTTTAATTCAACATGAGCGCTGTTTTTTTGAATGAAAAATTTCCGTTGATTCTCATTAAACAGCAACGTAGTTGAAACATTTTTTTGATTTGACAGCAGATGCCATTTAGCTTGAACCAACGCTGCTTTTTCGGCAGACGTTGGAATCGCTTCTTTGAAACACGTTATTTCTACTGGATTTTGAAACTGAAATAAATCTGTTATTGCTGCAATTGGCATCAACCCCCTGCCTTTTGCACTGTCATTGTATCGATCCAAAAAAACATCCACGTCTATTTCACGTCTACACTTATTAACTAAAAAAGATATTTTGTTATCAGTGAATCTGAACTGATAAGCAGCAGCATAATGATCATCAGCAAGATCAAAAAAAACATCTTTTAAAATAGATTTTTTTGCGCATTGTTGATAGAACGCAATCGTAATTAATCCATTGATAAAGCATTGCTGCGAAAACCAATCTGCATACTTTTTCTTTACCTCTGTTTTTAATGTACTTTTATTGGCATGGTCAATTATTTTTTTCAAACACGCGTATTCTGCTTGCGTTAATAAAAGCGCTTCGTGTTTTTTTGAGGATAATAATTGCTGAACATAGATCATATCATTCAGCGTAAAAGTATAATCGCTATCACTCACTAGATTGACAATGTTTGTTAATGCTTGAGATCGCATACTGCTTCTCCTGCTGAAAGTGATTCTCGCCAACCAATGTGTATCACAATTGATTGAAGACGTAAATTGATCACCGCATCATGAAAATCACTATTTCTAAGATAAGCTGAATCTAGATTAGGTGGATCCACATGAATTTGTTCGATTAACTCAATAAAAGCATGATGAATTTCGTTAAAATATCCATTAGATTTTTTTAAGCGCCAACGAAAATGATCAAATGAAAAATACAATTTTTTTGCCCACTCCGCTTCCGCTATTTCACGCTCCATCGTGTGATCATACGAATTGTATTTTGCAAAAACGTCCAAATTACTTTTCATGATTGCTGCTCGACAATCACCGTAAAAAGACAGGTCATGTTTTAAATACATTATATCATAACGCACATCTGCTGTTTTCTTAACAGAATCAAATGCCCACAAACTTTTAAAGGCCTCATCCATCCATTGAAGATAGCGAACATGTGAATCTGAGCGTACAATCAAGGTCTTTTCCGGCATCTTTTTCACCGCCTGATAAGCCGGCTCTGACATAAAGTGCGTTGTTTTTTTTCGCTCATACGGTGCGACGACATCAACAGGCTGAGCACAAATTAATTGCTCATAAAATGCAGGCAGAATCGCTTGTATCGCCTCAGCGGTTTTACTGGTAGGCATTCTTTCTGCATGACAAAATAAATATCGAATTTTCGCTTCTTCTGTTTTAAGAGCTTGGATTTCTTCCAGCTGACCGTTGAAATAAGCATGGCAGGAGGATAAAAAACGCCATCCGTAATTTCGACGTCGAACACCGCGATAAGCTTGCGAAAACAATTCAATGAAATTTCTTTGTTGCTCAGCAGTAAGCTGATAATTACCAAGACACACTTGACCATTTTTGAAATGCACCGGGCAAATTCCTTCACCCGTTAATTGAACGGTGAATGGGCCGATTGCTGGAGTAACTACATCATTAGATACAGTGGTAGCTCGCATAACATTCCCTTCTTTGCCTGGATACCGCAGATAAAAGCGGTATGACATTAAGAATGTACTACGCTACCACTTCTTCCTCAACCATCACTTCAACTTCTGACGCTATTTCCACAGGCATTTCTTCAGATGCGTCTTCTGAAACTACTGACGCCAATTGCGACGGCAGATTCAATCCCAATTGTTTTTCCAATGATTCAAAGTCCACTAACTCCGACAATGGCGGTAAATCAGCGATGCTTTTTAAATTGAAATAGTCTAGAAATGTTTTCGTCGTGGCAAATAGTGCTGGTTTTCCGGGCACATCACGATAACCTGCAATTTTAATCCATTCGCGCTCCATCAATGTCTTGATCACGTTTGGATTGACCGCAACGCCACGCACATCTTCAATTTCACCGCGGGTAATCGGCTGACGATAAGCAATCAACGCTAATGTTTCTAAAAAAGTGCGTGAATAACGCGGCGGTTTACGTTCTTCCAAACGTTGAATAAACGATGCGACATTTTCACGCGCTTGAAAACGGTAACCACTGGCTACTTCAACTAATTCTATGCCACGTTCTGCATAAAATGTGTTGATATTGGAAAGCCAAGTGCGGATATCGCCTAAACTGGGGCGAGAAGATTCTTCAAAAAGATGACTGAGCTTATCGACAGACAAGGGTTCTGCCGCGCAAAATAATGCGGCTTCGATGATTTGCTCTGCGTTTTCGAATGGGTTCATAAATCACCTGTGTTTTTATTAAATGCGTTTAAAACAAAGACGGCACACCAAAACTACACACAAGGCTATCGGAAGCCCGCGTGTAGCTCGCGTACGCGAGCAAACAAGGGCGTTGCAGGATAGTTCACTGCAAAACGCCCTTGTTTGATGCGCTACGCGCATCTACACGCGGGCTTCTGAAAGTTCAGCGTGCATAACGCGCTGCCTCTACTCTATTCCAACCGCCTCTGCTTCAACTTCATCCACACTTGCAGCACCATAACTTTTCACATAAATGGGCGCGTACGGTTCTGATTGAACCAATTCGATCACGGATTGCCGCGTCAATTCAAGCAATGCAATAAATGTCACTACAACGCCCATGCGACCTTCTTGCGCAGAAAAAAACGTTGAAAATGGCACAAATTCTTCCGCATTGATGAGATCTAAAATCTTCAGCATGCGTTCACGGATCGATAAGACTTGACGCTCTATTTTGTGATCAGCAAACATGCGTGCACGTGTCATCACGCTGACAAAGGCATCCAACAAATCTGGCATCGGCACATGCGGGTGCGCTACGACCACGCCCATCGGTGGCGTCGACGCACTCGCCACAAACACATCACGATTCACTTGTTTCAAGGCATCTAAATCTTCTGCGGCTTTTTTAAAGCATTCGTATTGTTGCAAGCGACGAATCAGCTCAGTACGCGGATCATCCACTTCCGATTCTTCTTCATTCACGGGGCGAGGCAACAACAAGCGCGATTTGATTTCAGCCAACATCGCCGCCATCAGCAAATATTCTGCTGCTAATTCCAGCTGCAATTCCTGCATCACTTCCACATATTGCATGTATTGAATCGTGATAGCTTTGATCGGGATATCCAAAATATCAATGTGTTGCTTTTTAATCAGATACAGCAGCAAGTCCAATGGGCCTTGAAACGTCTCCAAAAAGACGCGCAAGGCATCCGGCGGAATATACAAATCCAGGGGCAATTCGCTGACCACTTCGCCGCGAACTTTAATGACCGCTTCTTGCGACTCTGGCGCTGCTTGACTGGCTTCAACGGCTGAATTCATGGTCTGGGGCCTGTGAAAATAATTAACCAATATAATACAACAGTATTTTTTCTCGAACCATAGTTAAAAGCACCAGTAATTCCCGCTGAAGCTAGGTCTTTTCATCTTTGGGCGATATTGAATGATAATTTGTTTCGAAAATGCTCATTGACTATATGTCAACTCCGCTTTTCAAAACAAATTATCATTCAATCTCGCCTCAAATCTGAAAAGTCGCGGT
>ORMF010983338.1_pt1 | contig 10193 bp, 8 predicted proteins | sample 1779871 | NCBI WGS metagenome assembly ORMF01 (sample SAMEA104232316, study PRJEB22302) | groundwater metagenome | biome: forest; feature: aquifer; material: groundwater | place: USA | collected 2011-08-07 | depth 5.4 m | reverse complement strand
GCGATTACCGGCGTTCTTCAATTATTAAATAGTGCAAATGGTGAGTTTAATAAACGTGACGAAGAGTTTTTAAATGCCCTTTCAATTCATTCTGCAATCGCTTTGCAAAATGCAGAACTTGTGGAAAAATTATTACAATCAGAAAGGGTTCAATCTCTCGGCAAGATGGCAAACTTTTTAATTCAAGATATTAAAAAACCTGTACTTGTAAGCAAAAGATATGCTGAACACTTACGAAGCAAACAACTGCCGGCAGATATAGCACAAATCGTTGATATGCTGCTTGAACAACTTGGACAAGTTGCAGACTTAGTTCAAACAACCTCCAACTATTCGAACGGCAAGACAATACTACGTGCTCTGAACGTCAGTTTGAATAACACGCTGGCAGATTATGCTTCCAGAATGGAACAAAGTATAGAAAGCAGAAATTGTAAAATTGTAACCGAGACAGATAAGGATGTAACAGTTAAACTTGATCAGAAAGAATTTTTTCAATGTTATAATCATATAGTTAAAAATGCATGTGATGCTATGCCTGATGGCGGGACTGTTCATATATCAACTAAACGCGACGGTAAGAAAGTAAAAATATTTTTTAAAGATTCAGGACTCGGTATACCCGAAGGATTCAAAGAAAAAATATTTGAACCGTTTATGACGCATGGGAAAAAAGAAGGAACCGGACTTGGACTTTCAATCACAAGAAAAGTAGTAGAAGCACATAGCGGAACTATTGACGTCGAAAGTTCGGTCGGCAACGGCGCTTCATTTATTATAACATTACCAATAGCCTCGTCAATCTAACCTCCGGTGAAAGAAATTAAACAGTCCAGAATTTGGAATGATAAAAATCAATGTTATACAATCTAATAACTATTCTTGGTCCCACAGCAGTTGGTAAAACTCATCTTGCAGCGCAATTAGCAAATCATTTTAACGGAGAAATAATTTCTGCCGATTCCAGACAAGTTTATATGGGGATGGATATCGGTACGGGAAAAGATATTAGTGATTACAATATTGATGGAAAGACTATTCCGCATCATTTGATTGACGTAATCGAACCGAAGAAAGAATTCAATCTTTTTCTTTTTAATAAATTATTCTATGAATTATTTGACAATATAACTTCGCGCGGAAAAACTCCATTCCAGGTGGGTGGAACTGGATTATACTTACATTCCATTTTAAGCGGATACGAATTAAACAAAGTTGATTTTGATGAAACACGTTATAAAGAACTTGATGAATATGATATATCAGATCTAAAAGTAAAATTGAAAAAGATTAATCCCTCATTGCACAACACTACCGATCTACTTGTTAAAGAAAGAATTATCCGCGCAATTATAATTTCTGAAAAAGAGAATGATAAAGAGGTGTTAAAAAAATCAGATATAAATTCACTTACTGTAGGAATACGGCTTGATAGGGAAGAGGTCAAGAAAAGAATAACAGCACGGCTTAAACATCGTTTGCAGAATGGAATGATCGAAGAGGTAAAAAGATTGATTGACGAGGGTATATCATTCGAACGGCTTAATCTATTCGGACTCGAATATAAGTTCATCGGAAAATATTTAAACGGAGAATTAAGCTATAATGACATGTATCAAAAATTAAATAGCGCAATTCATGGCTTTGCTAAACGGCAAATGACATGGTTTAGAAAAATGGAAAAAGAAGGAATTATTATTCATTGGATTAAAGGACCGAACTACGATGAAGCGAACCAGCTAATTTCAAAATATTTTTCTCTACAATAATTACAATGATCAATCTAATTGCCAATCGCCAGCCGCCAATAACCGTTTTGAATTATCTAGATAAATACGGATTAAATAACTGGTCGCTTGAATTATCGTCCGATAAAAAATTTAATAACATAGTTGTTATTCCTGCAATTCAAGAAAGTGAAAATATTAAGCTGTTGTTAACTTCATTGTTAGAAAACGATAAAAAATATTTGGAAAAGAGTCTGTTCGTTTTTGTTATTAATAATCTAAAAAGTTCAGACAACGAGATAAAGACAGATAACAAAAAAAGTTTAGAATATCTAAGGAAAATTATTTTAGAGAAGAATGATTACGGAATAAATATTGGCTTGGTAGATGCCTCAAGCAACGGATTAGAGCTTCCGGAAAAAGACGGTGGCGTTGGATTAGCTAGAAAAATAGTAATGGATCTCGCTCTTCAACAGTTCGATTACTCAAACTCAAAAAAAAATATTTTGATCTGTCTTGATGCGGACTGCACGGTAGATAAAAATTATTTAACGTCAATCGTTCAAATATTTAATCAGCCAAACATCCACGCTGCTTATGTTGAGTACAAACATTTATTACCAGAAGAAGAAAGCTCTAAGCGAGCCATCCTCTGTTATGAAATATTTCTCCGTTATTATGTACTCGGGTTGCAATACGCAAACTCGCCGTTTGCTTTCCCGACTATCGGTTCAACAATGATCTGCAATTATGAAAGTTATATTAAGATCGGCGGAATGAACAAAAAGAAAGCGGCCGAAGATTTTTATTTTATGGAAAAGCTGGCCAAGATCACAGAGATAAAAAAAATTAGTAATGCAAAAGTTTATCCATCAAGCCGCGGCTCATGGCGCGTGCCGTTTGGAACAGGGCAAAGAGTAAACAGATTTTCTACCGGCACTCATAACGAATATCTGCTGTATGATCCAAAGTCGTTCGATATCCTGAAATCATGGTTGAAAATTTATAACTCAAAAGAAATTCTTGATGCCGAATACTATCTAAAATCTGCTGCGGCAATCCATAAATCTCTTTATGATTTTCTTGTTCTTAACTCATTCGAAGATAGTTGGAATACAATTCTTAATAATTCAAAATCCGATGAGCAGAAACAAAAACAAAAACAAATTTGGTTTGATGGTTTCCGTACACTGAAATTAATTCACTATTTAAGAGACAACGGATTTCCGTTGGTAAATATGTTTGAAGCACTGGATCAATATTTTGAACTTACGAATCGCAATTTACAATTTAAGAGAAGAGAAGTAATTCCTTCTATCGAAGAACAAATTGAATATCTGGATTTGTTAAGAAAACTCTCTTAATGCGTTCGGTTTATTACTCGATACGCATCTTAGAATCTCACTCGAAACTTGATTATATTTTGCCCGCATTTTTTCCCAGACTAAGTTGGGATTTATAAGAGGAATAATGGAAATCTACGAAAAACTGAAATCTATAAAAGAGAAGTATGATAAGATCAATGAGGATTTATCAGACCCGCGCAATCTTTCCGATCAATCCAAGCTTATATCACTCAGCAGAGAAAGAAGCAGCCTTATTGATCTCGTTGAAGCTTTCAACGAATATGACGGGTTGGTTAAAAATATAAATGGTAATCAAGAAATTATTGACAGCGGTGATGATAAAGAGCTTACAGAAATGGCACAGGGCGAGCTTAGCGAGTTAAGAATGAAACGCGATGCGATGGAAGAACGAATAAAATTTCTTCTCGTTCCTAAAGATCCGGATGATGATAAAGATGTAATTATGGAAATCCGCGCAGGCACTGGCGGAGACGAAGCGGGTTTGTTTGCCGCCGATCTATACAGAATGTATTCACGTTATGCTGAGGTTCGCGGATGGAAGAAGGAAATTATTGATTCGAGCGATACCGGGATTGGAGGAATTAAAGAAATAATTTTTAGTTTAACCGGTTCAAGTGTCTTTGCGGACTTAAAATTTGAAAGCGGAGTTCACCGTGTACAGCGCGTTCCTGCAACTGAAGCAAACGGCAGAGTTCATACATCTGCAGCGTCTGTGGTTGTACTTCCTGAAGTTGAAGACGTGGAAGTAAATGTTGATCCGGGCGATCTTCGTATTGATGTTTACAGAAGCGGCGGTGCGGGCGGACAGAACGTTAATAAAGTTGAAACGGCAATTCGCATAACGCATATTCCAACAGGACTTGTAGTTCAATGCCAGGATGAACGTTCGCAATTAAAGAACCGCCAGAAAGCAATGAAAGTTTTAAAAGCAAGATTATATGATATGAAATTATCGGAACAGAATAGTGAAATTGCTGCTGCACGAAAGTTAATTGTAAAACGCGGAGACCGGAGCGATAAAATTAGAACTTACAACTTTCCTCAAAATAGAGTAACCGATCACAGAATTGGATTAACTCTCTATAATCTTTCGGAAATCATTGAAGGCGATCTGCATGAACTTGTAGAAAAATTAAAACTTGCAGACCGCGCCGAGAAACTTCAAGCAAGTTAAGGTTTTAATTCTTAACAAAATCCAATAGAACGTTTACAATTTTCCATTCTCCAGCCCACTTAGCAAGGTGGATATAATCGAAAAATCCTTTGGCAACAGTTTTTACGCTTGCATTATTACCGGTAATATCAAGTATCTTAAATTCAAAAATCCTTTGATCTTGCGGAATAGACTTGCCACCTCCGGCTTTTGTAATATTGATTAGTGTTAGCGCACTCATTTGATCTAAACGTTGTCGTCCGGATTGAGGATCAGCTCTAACAATTCTTTTAGCAAGTTCGGGATGTAATGCTTTTTCCATACGCTCTGCATTACCTTCGTAAAACCCGAAGATGTAATTCATTGCAGTTGTTTTTATTGCTAAAGAATCTTCTTTGGTTTGTGAATTAGAATTAGAAATGAAAACCACTGTGGAGAGAAAAATGATGCAGATTATTTTTTTCATACCAACACCAATTTTGTTTGTAATGGTTTAGACGAAGAATGAACAAAATGGTTTTACTTCATCAAATAATTACTTGTTATCGCCTTGTTTTCATCTGGTGTTGTGAAGCAGTAAGTAAATCCACTCTTTAATGAGTAAGCACCGACTTCTCCTTTTTTTGAAATTGCTAGATAACTAATGTTAATATCTGTAAAATCTTTCAATGATTTATATAAACGGTTAATAGCAAATTCACATGCTTTTTGCGGAGAAAAACCTTCGCGCATTTTTTCAACAACTAAAAAACTCCCGACCGTTCTCATAACATATTCACCATTGCCTGTTGAAACAGCTCCGCCTATTTCATTATCGGTAAATAAAGCCGCGCCGATTATTGGGGAATCACCAACTCTTCCATGCAATTTAAAAGCTAATCCGCTTGTAGAAACTCCGCCGCTAAGATTATTCATTTTGTCTATTGCTAACATTCCAATTGTGTCATGATTTTCTTTTTTAACTTGATTGGCCTTCCATTTTAGCCAGGCATTCTTTGCGTTTTCAGTTAAAAGATTTTCTTCTTTAAATCCATTTTGAAGAGCGAATTTTTTTGCGCCGTCACCTGCAAGCATAACGTGTTTTGTTTTTTCCATAACTAATCGCGCAACAGAAATCGGATGCATAATGTCTTCAATGAACGCTACTGAACCGGCATTCCCTTTCCAATCCATTATGGAAGCGTCAAGAGTAACTTTACCGTCAGCATCTGGTAATCCGCCGTAGCCAACTGAAGAATCATTCGGATCAGCTTCTGTAATTTTAATTCCTTCTTCCACGGCATCTAAAGAATTTTTCCCTTGCAGCAACACTTCCATTGCTCTCGCATTCGATTTCAAATTTGGTGACCACGTGGAAACAACTATTGGACTATTAGATAATTCCGAACGGGGAAATATATTTGAAGGAGATATTTGATTTAATAATAAGCCGCCACCGGCAATTGCACCTGTTTTTACAAAATCACGGCGTGTGATCTTCATGTTTATCTCCAAGCTTTTTTTGTTTGACATTCTGATTTATGGAAATCAGATCCGGTCTTTCTTCAAATAATTTTAAGACATCATTAAAGAGGAATATTTTTTTAGTACTGTACAGCGCTTTATAAATTTCTTCTACTAATTTAAAATCTTCTTCTGTATCAACGGTCCATCTATGAAACGAATAGTCTTTTGGATTCGGATAATTTTTAATTCTGAATAATTTTGAATGTTCGTAAATAAACGGTGTTACATGTTCGCGTTCGTATTCTTTAGCTGCATGATAAAAGGCTTTTCGAAGCGAGTTGAAAGAAAATATTTCAACGTCAAGCCCGCGTGGAAAAGTCCGGTGGATTGTGTTGCTCAAATAATCGAAATACTTAAGTTCATTTAACTTGTTGAACGTCTCAATCATGTGGTCAATTATTTCCGGATCAATCAATGGACAATCGGCTGTAATTCTTATAATGGTATTTGCACGGAATATTTTTGCAGCTTCAAAATAGCGCGCCAATACATCATTAGAACTTCCGCGGTAACATGGAATAGTATTCAGTTTACAATACGCTTCAACTTGATCATCATCAGTTTCTGTCGTTGTAGCCACAACAACCTTGTTAATATATTTTGAATAGGATAGCCGGTTGACAACGTGTTTAAGCATTGGTTGGTCAATCAGGTTCTTAAATATTTTTCCCCGCAAGCGGGTTGAACCGAATCTCGCTTGTACAATTGCTATTACGCTAAGACTTTCTCTTTTATCGTTCAATTAAACCCCAAGTTAATGGCGTTCCTTTTTCAATATCAGCAGAAGCTTTTTTACCAAGAATATCTTTTAAGTGTTTAGGCGGAAGTCCGTTGGAAGGACGGATAGACCGGATATTATTTTCTGTAAATATTTCACCGGCAGCTATATCCTCCACGGCAAAAAGAGAACGGGCGAATGTCCTACTTTTTTTTATTTTATCCGACAGTTCAAAACTAATATTTCCCAAAGCTTTTTCAACTTGTCTTATTTCATCAACCATTATTTTGAATTTTTCAGGCTCTAAAGAAAATGAAGAATCCGGTCCGCCGATTTTCTTATCTATTATAAAATGTTTTTCGATTATTCTAGCACCCATTGCTGCTGCGGCTATTGGAACTGTTGTGCTGATTGTGTGATCTGATAAACCCGCAATTACATTAAACTTTGAAGCAAGAAGTGGAATCATTTTTAGATTTGCATCCTCTATCTGAGCAGGATATTCCGATGTACATTTTAATAAAGCGATTTGATTGTTTCCTGCGCGTCTGCATGCTTCAACAGCGTCTCTAATTTCTTCTTCGGTTGCAATTCCTGTAGAAATGATAATCGGTTTACCTTTTGATGCTGCGTACTCAATCAAAGGAATATCAACAATTTCAAATGAAGCAATTTTGTATGCAGGTACATTTATATTCTCGAGAAAATCTACTGAGCTTTTATCGAAAGGTGTTGAGAAAAAGACAAGTCCGAGTTCTTCAGCGACCTGTTTTAATTTTGGCTGCCACTCCCAAGGTGTATATGCAGTTTGATAAAGTTGGTATAAAGTTGCGCCGTCCCAAATGGTACCATGTTGAATTTTGAAATAATCTTTATCACAGTCTATCGTGAGAGTGTCGGCAGTATAAGTTTGTACCTTAACTGCATCGGCACCGCAGGCTTTAATTGCTTTAATTGATTGAACAGCAAGATCATAACTGTGATTATGATTAGCGGAGAGTTCTGCTACAATAAATACTTTATTTTCTTCGGCGGTATTAAAATTATCGATTTTGAAATTCATTTTTTGCTTAGAATAAATTTTAAAAATCGTTTATCATTAATTATTGATTCATCTTTTTGTATAAATCCAGCCGACTTAAATCCATTAATTGAAGCAATATTATCTGGAAGAATATAAGCCGTAGTAGTTGAAATATTCTTCTCGGTAAAGATTTTTGAGCACGATTCTTCGAGGATCTTTTTTGATAATCCTTTGCCTCTGAATTCTTTTGTTAAACTTATACTTACAACGGTATTAGCATCCTTAATTTCAAAACGTATTTGACCAACAAGATTATCATTCTTGTCAAAAGCTAACAGAAATATATAATCTTCTGTCCTTATTTTCTCTGCAAACCACTTTTTATGATCGTCAGATTTAATAATTGTTGGATTGATAGATTGGCTTCTGACGACTAGATCATTGGATAAATCGAATACTTTTTGAGAATCGGATTCAACAGCATTTCGTAAATAAAAACCGTTTTGGCTACAAATCCAATCTATTAGATAATTTGATACACGAATCGAACCCTTTCCATCTACGTTCTTCATGCCAATCCCGCTTAATTTTTTACGGACAGTAATTGATTGTAGAACTTGAATTTGTTCAATGATTTTTCTAATAAAGTTTGCATCATGATGAAATATTGTGTTTAGTAAAAACCCTTTTCTTTTCCATTCGTGAATATTGTTCTTCTGATTTTCAGCAACAGCAATAGCAATCGAGGGAGTGCCGGTTGAAGCAAGTTCATATATTGTTTGTCCTGAAGCAGAAATTGCTATATCAGAAGTCATCATCAAATCGTACATAAGTGAAGCTGGCGGGGAATAGAATAATTCAGTTGAGTTATCACTAAGAGTTTCAACTTCCTTTTTATTTATGAAACCACTCCCGATTACAACATTCTTTTTTATAGTGGGAAAGCTTTCCTGAAGTGATTTTAATATTGGAAGAGTTAGATTTTTAATATCAGTTGCGCCGAATGTTACTAGGACGGAAGAAAGGTCTCTATTGAATTTTCTATTTTCAGTTTTCCAAAATTCTTTTCTGAGTGGAATATATTTTGCATCTAAAAGAAAATCTCTTCCGGGTTTTTTCTTATAAGAGAAAGTTTCCGCATTAATGGTTCCATTCAAAATAATTCCGTCCGGGTAATCTAGACGTAAATTATCATCAATAAACAATGACACTTTGCCATGCTTTGAAATATTATCGTAAAAATCCTTTCCCGCCAGATAAGAATCTATGATAATGACATCACTGTTCTTTATTTCACCCATTAATTTTGTAGGATGTGTAGCCCAGTTAAAAACTTTATGATTTGAACCTTGGATAAGTGATTCTACATTATCATCGCCATTAATGTAAAGTGTGGGATGAATAAATCTTTCTTCAAACGCTTGGTGGAGTGAAAGGCATCTAGTGATGTGTCCGTAACCGGTTTCTGAAAATCCTTCGGTAATGATGGAGATCTTCATCTTAACTTATCAAGTGTTTCAATAATTGTATTCGAAATATATTTAAGATCCTCGTCTGTTAGATCTGGGTACATCGGAATAGACAATTCCCGCTCGTAGAATTTTTCTGCGACGGGGAAATCATGAACATTGAATCCATAATTTTTTCGGTAAAATGGCTGGAGATGAACGGGGACATAATGTACCTGGCAATTAATGTTTTTCTCTTTCAATTTTAAAAAATAATTCTTCTTGGAAATCTTTACCTCGTTAAAATTAATCTGAAGAGGATAAAGGTGATATGCATGTTTTGCAAATTCGGAAACTTTTGGAATGATAAAACGATCATCCTTTCCGAAAATATTATCATAGTATTCGGCAATTTCCCGCCTTCTTCTAATATTATTTTCCAACTTCTTTAATTGACTTATTCCCAACGCACATTGAAAATCAGAGATGCGGTAATTAAATCCAGGCTCATGCATTTCATAATACCATGGTCCGTCATTCTTTTCTAGATCAGACTCATCTTTTGTCATTCCGTGAGTCCGCATAGTCTTTATTTTTTTATCAAGTGCTTCGTTGTTTGTAAGAACAGCTCCGCCCTCACCGGTTGTTATATGTTTTACGGGATGAAAACTAAGATTAACTGCATCGGCATATTTTGGTGCATATTGGATTTCCTTTTTGTATTCCGCACCAAGAGCATGGCAATAATCGTTAACGAGTTGAAACCCATATTTTTCTTGCAAAGTTTTTAGTGCACTCCAATCGCAAGGATGACCGGCGTAATCAACAGCAACAACTGCTTTCACTTTTCTGTTTTGTGTTGAATATTGTTTCAACTTCCATTCAAGTTCATTCGGATCAAGTGTGTAAGAGGATTCATCTATGTCAACAAAATCGGGCGTTGCCCCAGCATATACAGCGCAATTTGCACTTGCTAAAAATGTAATTGGCGAAGTGATTACAACATCATCTTTTTTCCAACCCAATCCTAAAGCAATTAAATGAAGTCCGGCTGTTCCATTTGAAACAACAGAAGCAAATTTTCCACCAAATTTATTATTCAGCGCTTGCTCAAACTTCTGAATTGTTGGTCCTTGAGTAAGCCAATCAGATTTGAGGGTTTCTACAACTGCTTGAATATCTGAATCATCAATTGATTGCCGTCCGTAAGAGAAGCTTTTGGTGATTGGTGATTGGTCATCGGTTGCCGT
>ORMF010547296.1_pt1 | contig 10194 bp, 12 predicted proteins | sample 1779871 | NCBI WGS metagenome assembly ORMF01 (sample SAMEA104232316, study PRJEB22302) | groundwater metagenome | biome: forest; feature: aquifer; material: groundwater | place: USA | collected 2011-08-07 | depth 5.4 m | reverse complement strand
CATTTATCTGGTAATGGAACATCCTTACCTGTGAAGAAATATTGTATACCTACACCTTTAGGTTTGTGCATCGGTTTTAATCACCTCCTGGGGTAGTAATTCTACCTCCAGAGTGTTACCGATGTATCTCAGCCTACTCAGTAAGAACACTGTAAGCCTCATGATTTTTTAGATCGTTTATCAAGGATTGCTTGTACCGAAGGGCTTATTTTCTTATCTTTGCGATGAATACAACCTAACCAGCAACACGGGCGGCGCATCCCTTCCTTAAGTTCACTAACTGTCCTCTTAACATGATCCTTTCTTGTCTCCTCTTTCTTAACAAGAGTTACCCAACAAATCCATTCATTACGTGCAAGTGGCGTAAGATCCTCCCATTCTACAAGTGCTTTAGGGTCAGAAGTTAAAGCTTCCTGTAAATCTGTTGGTACTTTGTGCACCACTCCACCTGAAACCATGTGGTGAGCTTGCCGAACCATATCAATTTTGCTCATAGGATTATTCTAACAAATATTCTAGATAGTTACGCTGGTAATCAAACATCACGAATAACAATAATAATATATTGACAAACGATAAATAAGATGCTATAATACTTCTATTAAGATGAAAAAGGGTTCAACCATGTTCTTAAAATTTGTCATCTATCTTATCGGAATCGGAATTCTTGTAGGTTTAATTTGGTTTCCTCAAACTGAAGGAAGAGCTACAAACTTAGATCTAATTAGTATTTATGCAGATCCGTTTATTATCTACATTTATATTGGTTCAATCCCCTTTTTCATTGGGCTATATTCAGCATTCAAATTATTAAACCTGATTGATAAAAATAAAGCCTTTTCTCAAGCTGCAGTTAATACACTAAGGAATATGAAATTTGCTTCCCTTGCTCTTATCGGTTTTATTGCAGCCGCATTGTTTTTTATCCGCTTCTTTGCACAAGGTGATGATCCAGCAGGTCCCACTGCCCTAGGAATTGCTGTATCTTTTGCAGTCGCTGTTATTGCAACAGCCGCCGGTATATTCCAAAAACTTCTCCAAAATGCCGTGGATCTAAAATCAGAAAACGATTTAACAGTTTAATGAAAACTATAGTGGTGAGCGGAGTCGAACCATGGCAATAACAATTAACCTGGATATCATGTTGGCTAGACGCAAAATGAGTGTTACAGAACTTGCAGATAAAGTAGGTATCACCATGGCTAATCTATCAATCTTAAAAAATGATAAGGCCAAAGCCATCCGCTTCTCTACTCTGGAGGCAATCTGCAAAGCATTAGACTGTCAACCTGGAGACATTTTGGAGTATAAATAGGACTAACGCGCTCCACTTAGCCTTCTACTTCAACCTGAAAACCACCATAAGCCATTCGTTTCATATCAACAGGCATCTCCATATTGGCATCACTCATCTGTTGCATCTCCTTCATGACTTTTGCATTGACCTCATCTCGATGTTCCTTAGAGTTAAAAACGATAAAAGAAAACCAAACTGTTTCATCGCTTGTTGCACCTGCCATTTCAGGAAATGCACGAGATTTTTCATTTCCCATTTCTTGTTGCTTTAAATCATCACCACGGCATTCATAGTATTCCAAAGCACCATGCTTCATCCAGGAATCACGACCAATCTCTGCCATTTTCTTATATTCTTCAGTTTTGTCTTTTGGAACTACAAGCACAAACCCGTCTACATATTTTGCCATAATTTATTCACCCTTTCTTAATAACTATTTCACTATTATGCCACTTACCAAAATCAATCGCAATATAATTGGCTCCCCATCCCTTGAATTATCATACAAAAATATGTGGTTAGAGATTTAAAAACTACAGAATACTAATAAAGGGGGCCCTCATCTAACTTTGACTGTTTAATAGGCTTATTTAACAAGTACTTCTTAAGCGTAGTCTCTACAAGCTTAAGATACCATTTTTTAGCCTTCGGCGATACGTGTATGTTTTCTACTAAAGTATTTAAATCAACTGGGATATATAACCCTTCCTGAAATACCTCAATTGTCAAATCCAACTCTAGTGTATTAGGCTCTTCTGGTAACTTTAATACTATCGCACGCACCTCATTCTCATATTCAAAACTTTTTCTTTTATGAAGGTATGGAAAGAAAAAGTTACCTTCTGGTATGGAATCAACTTCGTAGTCTATATACTTAACTTTACCTATAAATACTTCATTCTCTTTGTCTTTTTCAAAACTAGCACAAAGCTTTTCGAAGGTGGACTGGATTGCTATTCCTCCACTATCTTGAATGTATACCTTCCACATAGCCGCTGATTCGTGATCGTTCGTATGCCAGGAGCTTATAGCAACATACTTTCTCATTTCTTTTGCTATAAAAGGGTGGTCTTTAATAGCGTTTGGCGCATCTTTGTATACAATAGAACGACTCTCAATATTTTGCTTTGGATAGGAGCCTTCGAATTCATCTGTAAGAGAATCTGCCCTAGAAAAGAAAAGTTTCTGGGTGTTTAGTAAGGAAACGAATTTTGTAAAGTCCATATATCTCCAGACTTTTATATTCTTCTTTCTTGGGCTTTTAAAAATTGGGTGAGTCTTATACATTAGGATCTATTCAGGCGGTTATAATAACAAATTCTGGCTCCGCCTAATGGATGACGTCAGAACCTATTTTATACAATTGATTCCGTTTTGACTTCTCCTGCACGTTTGTATGAAGCAAAAATTACACCACTTGGGGAAATTTTAGAATAAACTAGTTTAAAGGCGGCAGGTATTGTGCCTTTGTCAAATAACCGTTTCCCCGTTCCAAGAGTAATAGGAAATATTTTAAGCCAAAATTCATCTACCAAATCATGCTCCATCAATGACTGGACAAGATTAGCACTTCCGTAGACCTGTAGGTCGGGGCCAACTGAGTTCTTCAACTTTTTTAATTCTTTGACATCTTTTATCACAACAGTATTTTCCCAATTGGGTCTTTTTAAGGTTTTCGATACTACATATTTTGTAATTTTGTTTACTTGAGGCCACCCTTTTTCTGTATTCTGTGGCCAGTATCCCGCAAAGATGTCATACGTAATGCGTCCTAGGAGCAAGGCGTATGTTTTTTTCATCTGTTTATCCATTTCTTGACCACCAACTTTATCAAAATACGGCCCCATCCATCCGCCGTATTTGAAGCCTTCTGCAGTATCTTCTTTGGAGCCACCAGGAGCCTGCATGACACCATCAAGAGTAATAAATTCAAGAACAATAATTTTTCTCATGACCTTATTATATCAGAAGAATATTTTGAGGCTAATTTTATTGGCTCCACTGAGTTGGAGGGATTAGGACTTAGTATACTAGAATCTCAAGATGATTTTGAACCCATATTTATTTAAGCTACTGCTTGAACCTTGGGAGTAAAAACAAAACAGTCATAAACAAATTGCGGGATTAAGGGGCCTTGATCTGGATCGCTAAGACGAACTATTCTTCCTCTTCTAAGTCCAACATAGGCTACATGGTCATCAGCAATGTGTAGTACTTTCTGTCCTCTTCTAGTCAGATTTACTATCCCTGTAGTTAAAAGCTCTCTTTGCTCCCAAGTATGTCTTCTGATAGCTTCTGACAAAGGGGAGTTACCATGTTCCTCTATGTTATTAAGAAACCTACTCAATTGCAGCACTTCAGCTTTATGTCCAACAGCTTGTACTACTTCCCGTCCTCTACCGCCAATTAATCTTAAGAAATCTGTAAAGTCTCTGGCTACTTCATCTTGTCCTGAAAACCACTGATCATATTCTGCATCTGTAGCTTGTACTGAAAATGCTGATTCTAATGCTCGGATAGCGCACCCTCCACCAATTATTCTCTCTAATCTTTTTAACTGTCCTCTGACTTCATCAGGAGCTTCAGCCATAACTGGATACCTCTGCAAAAGATTATCCACCCTAGCCATTTGTCTGGTAATTTCAATAATCATTGGGTTATTATAAAATAAGTGAGGCTAGATATCAAACTATAAGTCTACTGGCTCCACCTAGTGGACGATGTTAGAACTTACTATACCCAAATCACAAGATGATTTTTAATTAATATTTCAAAATATTTTAAAAGTAAAGTAATTCTTCAGTAATAAATCCACTCATTGCATCAACTGTAGTCAGGCGATTAGCGGGAACCCTTAAGGCTGTAATCCAAGGAACAATATCACTAGCACTTTCTAGAGCAACCACGCTATCCCCTTTCTTTCCCATAACTAAGTCTTGCCCAAAACCTTTCCTTTCTCCTAAATCTCCCTTTATCCAGCGGATATCATATCCTTCTCTATATAGATCTTCTGGAATCATGACAGTACGATCACGAAGATTAAGATGCAGAAACTTCGGTTCTCCTAACATTAAGGCAATCTGAGACGCCAGTCTAATAAATCTTTCATGATATTTTTGTACTGCTTGTTGATTATTTGTAGGACCATCAGGTGAATATTTATTATGAAAACTGAATTCTGGAATAGCAATATTATTAGACCAACCTTTTCCAAAAGAGCGTCGCTCCAACCCTTCATCCAAGACTCTATTAAACTCTACTACTGATTCAAAATGACGAGTACTATGATCCACCCAAACCCTGCCACCAGTTGGTTCAGGCTTACCCCAAAACTTTGCCCATCTAGTTAATCCTCTATTTTTATAAGCGATAAACCGCCCATCACCTATATCTTCAACCGGTTTATCTGGATCTTTGTCTTCACCTTCGTAAAACATATCAGGAACTAAACTTCTTATAACTCTAGGGACTTCTAGTGCCTCTTCAACATCCAGGATTTCTTTTACCAACTGGTCAATCTCAGGCAAAGCTGGACCATTAATATAATCAATTCCATTCTCTTTTAATACTGCTTCTGCAACAGAGGCAGGTGCATTGCGGATATCCCAAGCACGAGGTGAAACTGATACCACCTCATCAAGAGTACGTGGGTATCCCAAATAGGCAAAATCTGGCATCACTCTTAACCCCACAAAGCCTTTTGTTGCTTCAATTAGTAAATACCAGGAATCTCTATATTGCTTCTCCCTTATTTGTCCAGAATCAGCATGAGCTCTTATTTCTCTTATTCTCCTATTAGCATCACGGAATATTTTTCCTTTAAAAGGATTGCTTTCTACAGCCCATGATATTTCATCAGGAGGAATTAAAGGATATTCTTCACTCCTACTTCTTCCTAGCTTAGATACATCAAGATCGCTTAGAGCTTCATCCCAAAAATTTGGGTCTTGTTCATTTGCCATTGGGGAATTATAACTTTTTTACTCAGAATTATCAAACTATAGGACTCTGCTCCCCCGCGTGGACTCGAACCACGAACCTAGTCATTACTTTTAATTGGACTATCTCATCACCATTGATCAAAACGATCTTTAGGCGGTGGGCGCTTAAAGGTGTACTCACCTAGTCTCTGCACCTTATCGCCTAGGCGACCTTGGCTCAGGATTAATCGCCTAAGGCGACCGTTTCCTGAATTCACCCACTTTTCATCCAGATGTTTCCACCCGGAGCTGCTAACACAGTGACGCGCTCTACCATTGAGCTACAGGGGATTGTTAATGTACGGGTGTTATTCTATCATCCACTAAAGCCGAAATCCACCCCATAATGCGTCTTTGTTTATCCGACATACTAAACTTAATTGCAAAAACCCCATATTGATGAATATTTTTTCTAATTTTCCTGCTATTTGTTTTATTTTTTGCAATATATGTTTTGAAAAATTGGTCTTGTGGGATTCCGGTTAATTTTGACCAATACTTCTTCGCTTTATCCTCATTTAATCCTTCATGTATCCAAATGGCTCCTCTAAATCTCGACAATGGAACATTGCAGAACTCTTCAAACCACCTCATCATAAACTTAATAAGTTTAGGGTCTGAGTTAGCAAAACCACCCCTACCATCCGTTTTCTCCCCTTCTCCTGCATAAAAAGCAATCCCTGCTATAAATCTATCTCTTTTACTCAATTTACCAAGCTCTATTTTAGACCTCTCAAATATTTCTCGAGTCCTACTAATCCTTTTTTGCCTTTTGTTTTCGGCAGCAACCAAAGAACCTTTTCTTTGTCCAAATGACTTGTTATTAAGAAGTCGCTTTTTCTGTTCTTTTGTTAAAACAATATCACGGCACCACCTACTAATAGTATCTTTTGAAACATTCATTTGGAGTAAAATTTCCCTATAAGAAAGTCCCTGTCTGCGAAGCTCTTGTGCCCTGTATTTTTCATCTAGTTTACCAAAATAGCCCATATCTAAATTGTATCTAACGAACTTAGAAAAATCAAATATATATATCTAGATTCTCTTTTCGTCAAATTAACTATGTTGCTTTTTTAAACCAAAAGGTGTACACCAAGATTATAGAGGAGGTGAGATAAATGAAATTAAATCCTTCTAAGGTTGCCTTAGTTGTAGGGGTCTTTGCCGGGATTATGCATGTAGTCTGGGGCTTAATGGTCGTAACAAACTTAGCCACTTTTTGGTTAGATTGGGTTTTGGGTCTTCATTTTCTAAACAACCCATTCTCAGTTCAGCCATTTGACGCTGTAAAATGGGTAACATTGGTAGTTGTTACAGGTGTTGTAGGCTATGTTGTGGGGTATGTGTTTTCCCTAGTTTGGAATAAAGTCCACAAATAACTTAAGAGTTATTCCAAATAGTCTCTTAATTTTTTGGCTCTGGTTGGATGCTTAAGCTTTCTTATGGCTTTGGCTTCAATTTGTCTGATTCTTTCCCTAGTTACTCCAAACTCTTTTCCTACCTCTTCCAAAGTTCTTTGCTTACCGTCTTCTAACCCAAATCTTAATTGTAAAACTCTTTTTTCCCTAGGTGATAAAGAATCTAAAACCTCATCTAGGTGAATTTTTAATAACTCTCTGGTTGCTTGCTCATCTGGCTGTAAACCTTGATCTGCAATAAAATCTCCTAAGTGAGAATCTTCTTCATCTCCAACTGGAGTTTCCAAAGATGTTGGTTCTTGAGAAACTTTAATAATTTCCCTAGCTTTTGCCTCATCAATATCTAATACCTTCCCAACCTCCTCAGGTGTAGGTTCTCTCCCCAATTCCTGCATTAATCTTCTTTGAGTTCTGTTAAACCTATTAATTGTTTCAACCATGTGAACTGGGATTCTGATAGTTCTGGCTTGATCTGCAATAGCTCTAGTAATTGCTTGTCTGATCCACCAAGTTGCATATGTAGAGAATTTATATCCTCTTCTCCAATCATATTTATCTACAGCTCTCATCAGGCCAATATTACCTTCTTCCATTAAATCGAGTAAACTCATACCTCTTCCTACATACTTTTTAGCAATGGATACAACTAATCTTAAATTGGCATTAATTAACTTATCCCGGGCAGCTTTTTCATTTTTCTCTGCTCTTTTGGCCAAATCAATTTCATCTGCAGCAGTAAGCAAAGGAATCTTTCCAATGTCTCTTAAATATTGTCTGACAGGATCTGTGACAGAACCTTCCTCAAGAGTTGATAAAACTTCTAGTTCTTTTTCAAGTTCTGTGGTGGTTTTAGAATCTGGATCAATTTCCTCAGCAGTTGTTTCAAAAACATCAATCCCTTCTGCAATAAGCTTAATATAAAAATCATCAACTTCTTCCAAAACTTCCTCAGGCTTTGGGAAAACCTGCAGAATTTCTTCTTGGGTTACAAATCCCCTATCCTTACCTAATTTAAGGAGTTTTTTAATATCAAGTTGTGCTTCTTTTTTTTGCTTAGCCATTTTTTTAGGGTATAGGGTTTAGCGTTTAGGGTATAGTTATTTTTTTTAAACTATACGCTGTACGCTTTTCTCTATACGCTTCCTCATAAGTTCTTCAGCTTAACAGATAAATCCCTGAAACGCTTGTTCAATGTTTCCACGATATCCATCTTACCAAATTCCTGGGCATTTTTAATCTCAAAAGATAGCTTCTCCAAAGAGGCTTTGATTAAGGCCTTCTTAAGCGCTGAAACCACCCCATCCAATTCCTTCTGCCAACTCTTAGAGTCTTGTAGTTTATTATCTAACTCAGTTAAATACAAGCTATCTATATTTTCTGTTAACTCCTTAGGTAAATTATCAGAAAATTCATTAATATTAAAAGCCCTGCTTTTGAATGAAATTGAATCTAAATAAAGCACCAACAATACATAAATCTGTCTAAAATCTTCCTTTAGGAAAATAGTCTCCGGGAAACTAGGTACAAAGTTAAAATCTGCAGGTGGATGCAAAAGTAAGGCAATTAAGTACTCTTCTAAAAGCTCTCTTCTGGATCTTATATCCACCACATTATCCTTCAAAATCTTGGGATCTAAAAGCTTTTTATAACTTGTCTGCCCTTCTTGTTTTCTTTCATTTTCAACCGCAGTCCGTAAAACTGTATCATCTGTTCTCAAAAATGCTGCCAATTTTTGGACATAACGTTCCCTAACTAAATCATCAGGTATTTTTGCCCAAACCGGGATCAACTCCAAACCAATCTTTTTTAGATCTGTCACATCTGACACATCATACCTTTTGGCTGTTGAGGTTAAATAATAATCATATATTGGAACTGCCTCTTCTATGGCTTTTTGCCAAGACTGCACATCCTCCAAAACAGCCTCTGCTGCATCTTTACCTTTTGTAAGTTCTATTACTTTCAAATTCAAGCCTATTTTTTCTGCAACCTCAATTCCCCTTCTTGAGGCACTGTCCCCTGCCAAATCCATATCAAAACAAAGTTTTAAATTCTCAGTATATTTTTTTAGCAGCTCCACTTGTCCTTCTGTTAAAGCAGAGCCCTTACAAGCAACTATATTTTTAAAACCGGCCTGGTAGGATAAAATTACATCCATCTCTCCTTCAACCAAAACCGCTTCCTGCTTACTTCTTATTTGGGATTTGGCTAAATTAATTCCAAAAAGAAAATGGCTTTTATCAAAAATTGGGGTTTGGGGACTGTTTAAATATTTAGGTTCGCCGCTATATAAAACTCTACCTGAAAACCCTCTTAATTTGTCTTTACCATCAATTAAAGGAAAGGTGATTCTGCCTCTGAACCTATCATATCCGCCTGACTTTGAAGGTACAGCCAAACCTGAAGTGATTATTTCAGAAAGAGTAAAGCCTCTTTTTATTAAGAATTTGGTTAAAGATTCCCAAGAATTTGGAGCATAACCAATACCAAATTCTTTAATAGATTCATCAGTTAGTCCCCTACCTTTTAAATACTCCAAGGCTTTTTTGCCTAAATCATGTTGGGTTAACATGTAATGGAAAAATTCCTGGGCTTTTAAATTCACTTCAAACAACCTGTCCTTAAAATCTTTTTTGTTATTTGTTTCCTTCAAGGCTACTCCAGCTTTTTTGGCTAAAAGCTCCAAGGCATCTTTGAAATCCATACCCTCTTTTTCCATTAAAAAAGTGAAAATATCTCCTGATTTTTGACAACCAAAACATTTGAAAATTTGACGTTCCGGGGAAACTACGAAAGAAGCTGTTTTTTCATCATGGAATGGACAATTGGCTTTAAAATTAACACCGCTTTTTTTTAAGGTTAGATACTCTGAAAGTAAATCTACAATATTAATCTTATGCTTAATCTGCTCAATATCATCCATGGTTTTTACAATTATCCCAAAGGCCCTCGCCTCAGGCGAGTGGCTTTCAGGTATTGTTACAGCGGATTGTACACCAAAAATAAACCGAAAACAATCCTCTAGGTAAAAGTCTTTTTTAGAGTCGAGGTTCTGCAGTAGGGGTCGAGAGGAGTCTTCTAGCAGCTCTGTCTTCAAGGATTGTCATTAAGTCAATTTCTCTGTCACGCCTTTGGGTCTCAAAAGGAGTAATTAGAGTATCTTTCCATCCCCCATTGTCTGAAGTAATTCCCCCAGTTTGTAAAACACGTTTTTCAAATATCCCATTAGTATAAGGTGCACTTTCCACCCAATGCTTAGGTTCAACTGTTCCATCTGCAACTTCGGGATGCAAAACTTCTTCTAGCCTAACTGCTTCTCCTAAATTTAGACTTTCATACCTTATATGATCTCTTGCTGTAGGAGGTACCATTTGCCAAAGTTTTCTAATCAGTTCTTGAGTTGGTGTATCAGGCAACTCTAAAACGGGTTCCTCTCCCATTGCTTCAATTGTTCTTACATTAGACATTCTACCCTGAGTATATGCATTGAAGAATTTTT
>ORMF012080830.1_pt1 | contig 10195 bp, 5 predicted proteins | sample 1779871 | NCBI WGS metagenome assembly ORMF01 (sample SAMEA104232316, study PRJEB22302) | groundwater metagenome | biome: forest; feature: aquifer; material: groundwater | place: USA | collected 2011-08-07 | depth 5.4 m | reverse complement strand
TCCGCCTGGAGCGCGCGCAGATGCCGCAGCCGAGCCATGAGCCTCGGCCACTCGTCCGTGATCAGCGTCAGCAGGAAGCGCCCGCAGCCTGCCGCCCGCAAGCCGCCGGCCGCTCGCCGCAGGTCCTCGCCAGTCAATCCGTCACGCTGAAAATCCACGCCCGCAAAACCGTTGACCTGCACATCCACGAGCGCCGGCGCCAGCCACAACTCCCGCTCGGGCGGCTCGGCCGCCGGCTCGAGCTGGCTCCCGGCCCCTTCCTGCCAGCGCAGGCGGACGGGTTGTCGGGTCGCGTAATGCCACGCGCAGATTTCACCGTCAGGCATGGCCTTATCTCGGCGGCTCACCAAGCCGATTGCAAGAACTTTGCGGCTTCCCCATCGCAGCCGATTTCGGAGCCTGCCTGAAAATGCTGGCTCCGCTTCGTGCTCGTCCTCCTCCTCGATTTTCCTGGCGTATTCCGAGCACTAGGACGAGGACGAAGGACGACCGCGAGAGCCGTGGGCGTTTTTCAGACAGGCTCTCAGCTCGACTTTTGCCCTTTCTCGGGGGACTGACTTGTGTTCTGACTTTGAGTGTTTTTCAGCTTGAACCCCATCGTTGAATGAAGCACGTTGACCGTCGCTAGTTTTGTCGAAAGCCTATGAAAACAAGGAGTGCTCAGCGGACTTTCGGCTCCGGTTGCGCGCTTAGCTCAGTGGTAGAGCACTTCCTTCACACGGAAGGGGTCGCAGGTTCAAGTCCTGCAGCGCGCACCATTTTTCTTGAGGAAGCGAAGACTCGACCGCGGGGGGCAGCAGACGGAACGGTTGCGGGTGGTGGATTGGGAGCATCCGGCGAACAATGATCTCCTGCTGATCAGCCAGTCCAGCGTCACCGGCGCTCTTTCCGTGACTTCAGCCTTCAGCCTTCAGCCTTGCTCCCGCCCAGGTGGTCGTCGAGTTGAAGAAGCCCAGCGTGCCCGCGCGCGCGGCGTTCGACGAGAATCTGAGGCACTCAAGGCAGGACGTCGACACCTCACCCCAGCCCTCTCCCCGTTCGAGGCGGCGAGGGAGACGCTGTTCTGGTTGGACGCGCCGCGGGAATGGCGAGTGGCGATGTTCGATTGTTGAACTGATTGCACTTCGGAACTCGCACTTCGCCCTTCGCCCTTCCCCAGGTCGGCTCGCTCACGGTGGATTGGGAGCGGTTCACCTTACTGATCTTGAACTGAGAAGCCGGTTCCCTCTAGAATAACAACCAGGCAAACGCCACCACGATCGGAGACCAGATCATGAGAACAACAATCATCGCATTTATGAGCATCGCCACCCTCTCTGCCACCCTTCCCGCCGCCGAGTTCCACGTGGCCACGAACGGCAACGACGCCAATCCCGGAACACACGCTGCGCCGCTGCGCACGATCCAGCGAGCCGCCGACCTCGCGCAACCGGGCGATGTGATCACTGTCCACGCGGGCACCTACCGCGAACGGGTCAACTCGCCGCGCGGCGGCGAGTCGGACGCCAGGCGCATCGTCTATCAGGCCGCACCGGGTGAGAAGGTCGAGATCAAGGGTTCGGAAGTCGTCAGGAACTGGGTGAAGGTTCAGGACGATGTATGGAAAGTGACCCTCCCCAACGCGTTCTTCGTCCGCTTCAATCCGTACAGCGACCTCATCCGCGGCGATTGGTTCAATCCCAAGGGCCGCCAGCATCACACGGGCGCCGTTTATCTGAACGGAGACTGGCTGATCGAGGCCGCCAAGCTGGACGAGGTCCTGAAACCGACGGCTACCACGCCGCTCTGGTTCGCCGAAGTGGACAAGGAGAACACCACGATTTGGGCCCAGTTCAAGGGCGTGAATCCCAACGAGCAACTCGTCGAGATCAACGTGCGCCGGACGGTGTTCTATCCCGATCAACCGGGCCGGAACTTCATCACCGTGCGCGGCTTCACGATGCGGCACGCGGCCACGCCTTGGGCGCCGCCCACAGCGGAACAGATCGGATTGATCGGCACGCATTGGAGCAAAGGCTGGATCATCGAGAGCAACACGATCAGCCACTCGATCTGCTCGGGCATCGCGCTCGGGAAACACGGCGACCAGTTTGACAACACGTCAGCCGACACCGCCGAAGGTTACGTCAAAACCATTGAGCGCGCTCACGCCCATCCCATCGCCTGGACCAAAGAAAACATCGGCCACCACGTCGTCCGCAACAACACGATTTCCCATTGCGAACAGACGGGCATCGTCGGCAGCTTGGGTGCCGCGTTCTGCACCGTCACCGGCAACACCATCCATGACATCCATGTGCGGCGGCTGTTCACCGGCGCGGAGATGGCGGGCATCAAGTTCCACGCCGCCATTGATACCGTGATTCGCGGCAACCACATCTACCGGACCTGCCTGGGACTCTGGTTGGACTGGATGGCACAGGGCACGCGCGTCTCGGGAAATCTCTTTCACGACAACGCCGGCCAGGATCTGTTCGTCGAGGTGAATCACGGGCCGTTTCTGGTGGACAACAACCTGTTCCTTTCCGGCACAAGTTTGCTGGACATGTCCGAGGGCGGCGCCTACGCGCACAACCTGTTCGCCGGGAAGATCACCAACCGGCCGGAGCCGAGCCGCGAGACGCCCTACCATCCGGCACATTCCACGACGGTCGCCGGCCTGGTCACCATCAAGGGCGGCGACGACCGTTTCTACAACAACCTTTTCGTCGGCAATGGCGAGCAGATGACCGCCGAGCGCAAGGGCAACTTGAAGGAACTTCGCTGGATCAGCAGCCACGGGCTGTGGGGATACGACGGTCGCGAGCTTCCGCTCCAGACCGGCGGCAATGTTTTTTGCAACGGGGCGCAACCTTACGCCCAGGAAACGAACCACGTCGTGCTGGCGGGTCGCGACGCCAAGCTGAAGCTGGTGCAGGACGGCGGGCAGTTCGTTCTCCAACTCGACCTTGGCCCGGAGTTGAAGCAAGCCAGCACCGCACTCGTGACCACCGCGCTTCTCGGGAAGGCGAAGATTCCAGGTCTTCCCTACGAGAATGCCGACGGTTCGCCGGTGCGGATTGGCGGCGACTATTTCGGGAAGAGACGGAACGAGCAAAATCCAACTGCCGGGCCATTTGAGAGTCTTGGGGCTGGGGCGTCCACCCTGAAAGTCCGGTAGGTTTTTCGGAGGGAGCTTCAGCCAGGACGGAAGCGCACGCTGCCGAGCTTCCGTGCTACCAGCCTGTGCCGCCCGGCAACTCGCCGGACGGAACGAGGACAACGCTTCGAGGCAATCTGGGCGCACCTTTCGACGCGTTGCGCTGCGCACTTCCGGTCGGCGCGTCGCCGACCGGAGCGGGCGAGTGGCACGGTGCGCCCCATTCTTCAGACAGGTCCTGAGCAACGCGAGTTGCCACGCACGCTGGCGCAGAGCGCTCGAGATCGGCGAGGCGTGCCGATTCGTGGCGGAGTTATGCGTGTCGCTCATTCTGTATCTGGTTGCGTCGAGCCTCTCCGGCGTTTCGCCCGAGAAATCCGCATGGCTCACTTCTTTGGCTGTTTGTCTTCGAGTTTGAGGGTGACGCGGACGGGCGTGTTCCAGGGAGGCAGGTTGTTCGTGTTGGCCGTCCAGATCTTGTCGTCTTCGTGGCCCGCGCCCGCGTTGTTGACCAAGGCGTCCGGGTCCGTGATGAGCGACACCACGGAGCCGGACAACTGAGCGAAGAACAAGCCGTCTTCGACGCGTGACCCGTGATAGACCCAGCGTCCCTTGGGCATGGCCGATCTCGCCTCCGCATTGAAAACGAGTTCTTCGGCCCGCAGTCGTCGTTCCTGGCCGTCCGCGCGCCAGCTCACGTCGATCGTGACGGTGTGGCCAGGCAGCACCTCCTTCGCTGGGTTGGCCAGGGGCTGCGCGCGTCCTTGAGCGGTGGTTTGCGGGTCGCGGCGGTCGCCGGTGGAAGCGGCGAAGAACGCGTTTGTGCCAGAGACCTTGGCATCCAGAAGCAGCATGGCCACATGGATGTCATGCGGCTCAGTCTCCGTGCGCAGGATGCTTTCGTGCAGCTTGCCCTTCGTGGTGACCAGGAGATATTCCATCGGTCCCTGGTCTAGGTTCAAGACTGCGGGGAAGCTGACGGTTCGCTGCTGCTTGTCGAGCGTGACGCTGCCGAGTTCAAACACCCCCGGGCCGATGGCCTTCAACGGCGTGTCGGTGAGCGAGCCAGGAGACCCCGGCACGGACTCGGGCGGGAGTGTGGGCGGAGGCGCAGCAGAAGGGGCTGACCTGCCAGGCGCCGGCGGCGATGCCGGCTGGACCGGGCTTGATCCTTGGCCGCGCAGGGCGAGGCTGCTCCACCGGAGCGCCAGGAAAACCAGCAGAGTTCCCAGAGCCAATTCGCGCGTCATTGTCCTGCTCATACGATCCTGGTTGGGGCATGTCAACGGAACCTTCCGAAGATTTTTGACACAAGGTTCTTGAACACAAGATTTTTGAATGAAAACATTCAGACACCTGCACGAGTCCCTGGGGAAGAGAGCGAAGGCCGGCCGCATAAGGGTGACGGAGTGAGCGGAATGCTCACCGCGGCCCCACCGGTGACGAGTTCACCCGCCGGGCGGAGGCTGAAGCGTCATCGCGGGCTGGGCAATCGGAGGAAGTGAACTCCACTCCTCCTGAGAGAGAAGTTCCTGGGCACTGGTGTGTTCCTGGGGAAGCCGGAGCGCGGGCCGATCGGGCGACAGCGTTGCCGGTTACCCGAAGGTCTCTCGCACCATCTTCTGTAACTTTCTAGTTGAGAAGATCCGGGTCTGTGCCGATACTATGTGCAGCAGCGCGTCGGACGGATGAGCCGAGGCGCTGAGTTCTTTGGCAACCGATCGATGGCGAGTTTACCCTGCCATGCTCGTGATCAGAAACATAGTCCTTGAACCGTAAGCTCGACAATAAGGAGCCTGAACTTCGCGCGTGGCCGACAGGCCTTCACTGGAAGTCGAAAGCGCGCGATGGGGCTCAGCTTGTTTCAATGAAGTTCAAAGGAACTTTTCGACACGGCATTACGGCGGGGTTTCTTTCTCAGTTTTGATCCGCCATTGGCGATTGGCGATTGGCTGTCGAAGCGCGAATGCGGCGGCGACTTCCCCCCATGACGTCGGAGCACAGCGTTCAGACCTCGGTAAAACTCATTGTCTGGGAAGGGAAATCACGCCAGTCCATTGCCTTTCCGGTGCACACTTTGTAAAGTGTGCACAAGCCCACTCCAATGGACTTCAAGGGGCCATCGCTGCAGGAAGACGGAAACTGAGCTTCCGAGTAATCATCCGATTTTGCTGAGGTCTGGCGTTGTGCCTCCCAGCAAGCGTTACCGAGCGAGCGGCGGAGATTGCCTTGTTGCCTCACGGACAAATGACACCAAGCGCAGTTGAGGTCTGAGCCGTCCGAGCCTGACCGCCATTTTTGTTTCCGGGCCGTGGCGCAAGCTGCTATCGTTTCTGCATGGCGAGCGAAGAGCTGTTTGCGACGGCGGAGACACCCGGCCCACCGGAGGCGGCCGTCGCAGAGACACACCCGCGCGGTCACACACCCCTGGCGGCGCGGATGCGGCCACGCTCGCTGGCAGAATTTGTCGGACAGAACCACGTGCTCGGGCCGGGCCAGTTGCTCCGGCGCGCCATCGAAGCCGACCGCATCCAGTCGCTGATTTTCTACGGACCGCCCGGGACCGGGAAGACTTCGCTCGCCCAGATCATCGCCAAGCAGACCAAAAGCAAGTTCGAGCGGCTGAGCGGCGTCGAATCGAACGTCGCCGACATGCGCCGGGTGCTCTCCACCGCCGCCAATCGCCTCGCCAACACCGGCCGGCCCACGATCCTCTTCATCGACGAAATCCACCGCTTCAACAAGGCCCAGCAAGACGTGCTCCTGCCCGACGTGGAGAACGGCGTGGTCCGGCTCATCGGCGCAACGACGCACAATCCGTTCTTCTTCGTCAACTCGCCGCTCGTCTCGCGCTCGCAGATTTTCGAGCTGCACCCGTTGAGCGAAGAGGAGTTGTTCGCGCTGCTGAACCGCGCCCTGGCCGACAGCGAACGCGGCTTGGGCTGCATGAGAATCCAGGCCGACGAAGTCGCCCTCCGGCACCTCTCGAAGATCTCTGACGGCGACGCCCGTAAAGCCCTCAACGCCCTCGAAATCGCCGCGCTCACCACGCCGCCGGCCGCCGACGGCACGATCCACATCGATCTCGCCGGTGCCGAGCAGAGCATCCAGCGCAAGGCCGTCGTTTACGATGCCGACGGCGACGCGCACTACGACACGATTTCAGCGTTCATCAAATCCATGCGCGGCAGCGACCCCGACGCAGCGCTGTACTGGCTGGCGAAGATGATTCACGCCGGAGAAGATCCACGCTTCATCACGCGCCGGATCGTCATCTGCGCGGCGGAAGACGTGGGCCTCGCCGATCCGATGGCGCTGGTGCTTGCCAACGCCGCGCATCAAGCCGCCGAGTTCATCGGCTGGCCGGAGGCGCGCATCCCCATCGCCGAGGCGACGCTCTACATCGCCACCGCCCATAAGAGCAACACGAGCATCGTGTCGATCGACCAGGCGCTGGAAGACGTGCGCGCCGGCCGCACGCTCGCCGTGCCGGAGCACTTGCGCGACGCCTCCTACAAGGGCGCCCAGCGGCTCGGCCACGCCGAAGGCTATCAATACGCGCACAGCTTTCCTGGCCACTTCGTGCCCCAGGATTACCTTGGCGCGCCCAGGCGCTACTACGAACCGACTGAGCAAGGCGTCGAGAAGAAAATCAAAGAGCGCGTCGAAAAGTGGCGCGCGCTGGCGGCGCAAGCGAAGAAGCCGGACTGAAAAAGGAGCGCGCCTATGCAAACCGATGCCGCGCCTGGCTCAAGCTCCGCTGAGGCTAAGTGGACCAAAGGCGCCATCCGTTCTCAATTGCGCGCCAAGCTCGACTCGCTCCCTCTGGGGCGGCGCTCCTCGGTTTCCGCGCTGGCCTGCGACAGGCTCCACGCTGAGGAAATCTGGTCTCGCTCCAATTCGATCCTCGGTTACTTCCCGCTTCCGGATGAAATCGATGTACGGCCCCTGCTCGCCAGGGCGCTATCCGCGGGCAAGACCGTGGCCCTGCCCCGCTTTAACGCCGAGACCTCTGCGTACGAAGCTGCCCATGTGCGCAACCTCGACCGCGACCTTCACCCTGGCCGCTTCGGCATCCGCGAGCCGAGCGCCGCCTGCCCGGTCGTCCCGCTAAACCGGCTGGACTTGGTGATGGTGCCTGGGGTAGGCTTCGACCTGAGTGGGCATCGGCTCGGTCGGGGGAAAGGGTTTTATGACCGGTTGCTGGTGCAGGTAAGCGGCTGCAAATGCGGGGTGGCCTTCGACGAGCAAGTGGTGGCCGTGCTCCCGGTGGAGCCGCATGACGTGGTGTTGGATTGCATCGTGACGCCGACGCGCTGGCTGACGTTTGGCCCGCGCGCGGTTTTGAAATGAGTTTTTGGTCGAATCACTACCTGGAGGGCGCGCTCGTGCTCGCCGCTGGCGCTTTCGTCGGCTACTGGTCCTTCCGCTGGAAGGAACGCCAAGCCCGCGCCGCCCTCAAGAAACAAACGGAAGCGACCCTCGAAGAAGCCCGCCGGGAGGCCGAAGCCGTGGTCCGCGAAGGCCGCCTCGCGGCCAATGAAGAGGCCGCCAAGCTCCGCGATCAGACCGAGAAATCCTTCAGCGCGCGGCGGCGCGAACTCTCCGACAGCGAACAACGCCTGGCCCAGCGCGAAGGCCTGATCAACCAGCAATTGGAAGGACTCGTCCAGCAGGAGAAGACCCTCCGCCAGCAGTACCAGGATTTGCAGAAACGGGACGCTGCCTGCGAAGCCGAACGCGCGGACCTGGCTCAAATCAACCGGCAGCGGCGCGAGGAACTGCAGAAGCTCAGCCACCTGAGCGAGTCCGACGCCCGCGCCCTCTTCCTGAAAGAGATCGAGCAGCAGTCATTGCAGGAGGCGAGTGACCTCTCCCGTCACATCCTCGACGCCGCCAAGGCCAAGGCCGAGGACCAAGCCCGCCGCATCATCAGCCTGGCCATCCAACGCTACGCCGGCGAACACAGCTTCGAGACCACCACCGCCACCGTGCCCCTCCAGGGCGACGACGTCAAAGGCCGCATCATCGGCCGCGACGGTCGCAACATCCGCGCCTTCGAGGCGGCCACCGGCATCACCGTGCTCATCGACGACACGCCCAACGCGGTCGTCCTCTCCGGCTTCGACCCCGTGCGCCGCGAGATCGCCCGCGAATCCATGCAGCGGCTCGTCCTCGATGGCCGCATCCACCCCACGCGCATCGAGGAGGTCGTGACCAAGGTCGCCCAGGAGATGGACGAGACCATCGTGCGGCTGGGCGAAGAAGCGGTCTTCAAAGTCGGACTTCCGCCGATTCATCCCGAGATCGTGAAACTCCTGGGCCGGCTCCATTTCCGCCATAGCTTCGCGCAAAACCTCCTTGACCACTCCGTCGAAGTCGCCCAGTTCATGGGGCTCATGGCAGCCGAACTGGGCATCGAAGTCTCCGCGGCCCGACGCGCCGGCCTGCTGCACGACATCGGCAAGGCCCTCAATCACGAAGTCGAAGGCTCCCATGCCATCATCGGCGCCGACTTCATCAAGCGTTACGGCGAGTGCGACGAAGTGGTCAACGGCGTCGCCTCACATCACGACGAAGTGCCCCATTCCTGCCTGCTCGGCATTTTGGTGAGTGCCGCCGATGCCATGAGCGCCTCGCGTCCCGGCGCGCGCTCCGAAACGATGGCCACCTACATCAACCGTCTGGAGCACTTGGAGAAGATTGGCGTCTCCTTCCCCGGCGTCGATAAGTGCTTCGCCGTGCAAGCCGGGCGCGAGTTGCGCGTCGTCGTGCATCCCGACCAGGTCAACGACGTGCAGGCCTACGTGCTCGCCCGCAACCTCGCCCGCAAGATCGAAGGCGAACTCCAATACCCCGGCCAGATCCGCGTCACCGTCGTCCGCGAAACCCGCTGCGTGGAGTTTGCGAAGTAGGACGGCCCGCGGCAGCGTTTGTAGCAGCCGACGTAAGGAGGCTCTGCTTGAGGCCGGGCGTGGGGGAGCGAGAAAGTGAAAAAGTGGGAAGGCGGGAAAGTGAGAAAGTGAGCCAGCGGGAAAGCCCGGCCTCTCACTTCGGTTGCAACAGCGGGAAGCCCATTCGCGTCAATCCGCGTGATCCGCGGGCTGAACTCAAGGCGTGTTCTCCTCACCAGCAGGCTGGGCTTCGAGCGGCTGAGCATCTTCGGCCGTGCGAACTCGGAAGAACTCGTGGCTCTGCCCAGCGGCCCTGACGCTCCCTTCGTACTGTCCCGGCTTCACCTCGCGGACCGTCGCGGCTTTCGCGGGCCCACGAGGGAGATCGGAACTGGCTTCAACCACGAACTGGTGGCCAGGCTTGGCCGACCAGCGGAGCAACACTTCACGGTCGCTGGCCCCAGCCTTCTGCCACTTCCCGACTGAGGCTGTGCTCCCGACCAACCTGACCTCGTCGATCCGCAACCCGTTCGGACTGGCGCCGCCGAGCTGCCCCGGCGCGTTGCCGTTGATCGTGCCGCCGTTGTTGACGAACAGGCCGGCGCGAACAGTGCCCGGGTTGTTCATAACGCCGGTGGCTTCGAGTGTGAGTGTGCCATTCACCGTCACGGTGAGCGACGCAGTGGAAAGCGTCATGGCACCCGCGATCTTCAGTGAGCCGGGGATGGTCATGGACTTGTCGAACGTGATCGTGCCGCCGGCAGTGTTGGCGATCTGGAAGACACCCGCGACGCTCGCTGACGATTCAAAGACCACCTGCAAACCGCCGAAGTCAATGTCCGTGGTCAGCGTCACGGGAGTCTGAATTCGCAACGTGCCGTCGCCTTGGAAGGCGGTCCCCGCGTTGAAAGTGTGCGTGCCGCCCGCCAGCACAAGGGTGCCCGTGGTGACGACTTCCCAGCCGCCGCTGTGCGTGCCTCCAGCCTCCAGCCGCAGCGTGCCCGACTCAATGCTCACCGCGCCACTGTTGTTCAACGCCACCGTGCTGCTGGACAGCCGCGTCTCGCCGCCGCCGGTCTTGCGGAAGAGGCCCGCGTTGTTGATCGCCGAGCTGGTCCCGACGTTGTGGCGGAAATCCACCTCGCCCTGAGCCTCGAGCGTC
>ORMF011694553.1_pt1 | contig 10195 bp, 7 predicted proteins | sample 1779871 | NCBI WGS metagenome assembly ORMF01 (sample SAMEA104232316, study PRJEB22302) | groundwater metagenome | biome: forest; feature: aquifer; material: groundwater | place: USA | collected 2011-08-07 | depth 5.4 m | reverse complement strand
GATATCAGCGTCACCGACATCGCGAATTTCGCTGATGGCCATGAGTTCGGCGCGGCCGGGCCTTATGTCCGCATCAAGGGCGTCGCGCGCGGCATGCTCGACCCCGCGGCGCCCGAGACTGCCGGCATCGTCGATTTGGGCAAGGCGCCGACGAATGCCCAGGGCCTCGTCGAATACGCGACCGATTTCGACATTTTGCGGCCGAAGGACCCGCTGCGCGGCAGCGGCATCCTCGTCTATGACGTGCCGAACCGCGGCTCGAAGCGGCTGTTCAACCTGCTCGACGACGTGCCGGCCAACGATCCGGCGCGCACCAACGACCCGAAAACGGTCGCCGATGCCGGCCTCGGCTTCTCGCTCGGGCGGGGCTATTCGATCGTCTGGTCCGGCTGGGACCCCGGCGCGCCGCGCGCTAATAGCGGCCTCGGCGCCGATTTCCCGACCGCGATGGAGGATAGGCGGCCGGTTACCGGCCGCATCCGCGACGAATTTCATTTCGGCACCCGCGCAGCGGGCGACGGCAGCGTGCGGCGGCTCTCCTACCCCGCCGCCTCGACCGACCAGCCGAATGCGCGGCTGACCCTCCGCGACCGTGAGAGCGACAGGCGCACCGAGATCCCACGCGACCGGTGGGAGTTCATCGACGACCGCTCGATCCGGCTGGTGCCGGAGGGAGCGAAATTCGAGCCGATCAAGATCTACGAATTGTGGTACGAGGCGACCGGCGCCCGAGTGCTCGGCATCGGCTATGCCAGCGTGCGCGACCTCGTCGCGTTCCTGCGCTATCGCGGCGACCGCTCGAACCCGGCGATCGCGGGCATGGGCGCAATACGCCACGCGCTGGCCTTCGGCGTATCGCAGAGCGGCCGGTTCCTGCGCCACTTTCTCGAATTGGGGATGAACCGGGACGCTGACGGCCGCCGCGTGTTCGACGGCGTGTTCAGCCATGTCGCCGGGGCCGGCAAGGTATTCGCAAATCATCGTTTCGGCATGCCGGGTCGCACCGCGACCCAGCACGAAGACCGGCTCTACCCCGAAAACTGGTTTCCGTTCGCGAGCGTCACCGCCAGCGATCCGTTCTCGGGCCGCAGTGGCGCGATCCTGCGCGGCGACGACAGCGATCCCTGCATCGTCGAAACCAACAGCGCCACCGAGTATTGGCAGAAGGGCGCCTCGCTGGTGCACACCGACCCGCAGGGCAAGACGGATGCGGTATTGCCGGACAATGCGCGCGCCTACCTGATCGCCGGCACGCAGCATGGCGGCCGGCCGGGTGTCAATCCAACTCCCGGGCCGTGCGTCAACCCGCGCAACCCGCACAGCGCGACGCCGGCGTTGCGGGCATTGTTCGTTGCGCTCGAAGAATGGGTGACGCACGGCACGCTGCCGCCGCCCAGCCGGGTGCCGTCGCTCGCTGCCGGTACGGCGGTCAAGGCCGAGACGGTGCGCCTGCCGCGGGTCCAGGGCTTTGCCCACCCGCCGGGGCCGAACCGCATCGTCGCGCCGGTCGATTGGGTCGATCCGCCCGAGACGGAGCCGGACACGGCCTACGATACCTATGTCTCGGCGGTCGATCGCGACGGCAACGAGGTGGCGGGCATCCGCCTGCCGGACATCGCCGTGCCGCTGGCGACCTATACCGGGTGGAACGTCTATCGCGCCCAGCCGGCTGAACTGGCCGACCGCGACGGCTCGCGCATCGCCTTCGCCGCGACCCGCGCCGGGCGCGATGCGGCGGACGATCCGCGGCCGTCGTTGCAGGAGCGTTACGGCACGCACGCCACCTATGTCGCCGCGGTCAAAGCCGCGGCCGGCGCGCTGGTCGCCGAACGGCTGCTATTGCCGGCCGACGCCGACGCCTTTATCGAAGCGGCGCAGCAGCGCAAGCTGTTCTAGGCTCGGCTGCAAGCCCGAGCCTGCAAAAGAGGGAGGGAGGGATGCCCACGCTTATTTCACGCCTCGGCTGGGTCACGGCCGGCCTCATTGCGGCAATGGCTCTCGGCGCGGGCAGCGCTGCGGCGCAGATCATGATCGTCGGCAACGACCAGAAGCCCGGCATCGACCGGCCGACGCTCGCCGCGCCGGGCAAGGACACGCTGTCGATCATCGACATCACAAAGCCGGCGATCACGATGATCGCCTCGATCCCGCTCGACAACACGATCGTCGGGCCGCCGACCAACCTGGCGGTGACGCCGAACCGCGAACTGGCCCTGGTTGCCAATTCGATCAATGCCGTCCCGAAGGACAACGCGTTTGCCGCGGTGTCGGACGACCGGCTGTTCGTCATCGATCTGACGGCGCGCCCGCCGAAGGTCATCGCCACGGTCAAGCTCGGCAAGCGGCCGTCCGGCATGGCGATCAACAGGGCCGGCAATCTGGCATTGGTCGCCAACCGCGACGACGGCACGATCTCGGTGCTGTCGATCGTCGGCAAGGAGGTCAAGGTCACCGACACGGTGACGGTCGGGGCCGGCCCCGAACAGGTCACCGGGGTCGCGATCACTCCGGATGGCAAACGCGCCCTCGCCGTCAAATCCGGCGCCAACAAGATCGCCGTGCTGGCGATTGCCGACGGCAAGGTGACCTACAACAAGGAGGACCTGCCGGTCGGCATCTTTCCCTACAACGTCGCGATCACTCCGAACGGCAAGCTCGCCCTGACGGCCGATTGCGGCAATGGCGGCAGCTCGGACGGCCATGCGGACACGCTGAGCGTGATCGATCTCGAAGCCAACCCGATCCGCGTCATCGAGCACATCAATACCGGCGATTCGCCGGAAGGGCTGGCGATCAGCCCGAAGGGAAACATCGCGGTGACGATCGAGGCACGCGGCTCGAATCGGCCGAAGAACACCTGGTACTACCATCCGGGCGGCGCGGTCAGCGTCTTCAAGATCGACGGGAAAAAGGTGACGCGCACCCACGAGGTGACGGTCGGTGTTCTGCCCGAGGGTGCGGTGTTCAGCGGCGACGGCAGCCGCCTCTATGTCGGCAATTTCTACGATTCCGACATGTCGTACCTGCGGGTGGTTGGCGACCGGGTCGTCGATACCGGCCAGCGCTACAACCTGCCGGGCCAGCCGGCCTCGATGCGCGGCGGTCCGCAATAGGCGTCCGGCTCAGCGGCGGATTTCGCGGCGGGCCAACTGCGCGAGCAGCACGAGACTCGCCGAATAATAGTCGTCATTGTCGCCGATTGTCGGCAATGGCGGCGAAGCGGGGTCGCGGAACGAGCGGGCGAGCTGCACGATCGCCCGCAAGCCACCCGAGCCGGCATAGGGCGCAACGCTGTTGTCCTTGAGGTCGGTCCAGGCCGGGATCGGCTTTTCGCCGAACTCGTTCCAGAAATCGAGGTACGAGGCCAGTCGTTCGGGCGACGCCTCGCCCGCCCAGATCAGGTAGAGCGGCACGCGCATCGCGTCGAAGCCGAAACGTGCGGGAAACTTACCCGCCGGCGCAATGCCGCCATCGCCGCCGATATCGAGCCAATCGGGCGTCAGACCCCAGCGGCCGAAACGCGCCTCGGCCAGCAGCCCAAGACCGTCGCGACGCAGTTGCGACCAATCGGGCGCCGGCGCAAACCGCGCGAACTCCTTGAACGCCGGGTAGATGTAATAGGACGGGTTGACAACGATCGTACCGTCCTCGGCCTTGAACCCGTCAAACCCCGGCAGCAGAACCAGCCGCCGCCGGTCGCGCTGCAGCAATTTATGGCGGATGTCGCCCAGAATGTGGCGGGCCGCCTGGGCATAGGCCGGTTCGTTCCAGTGGCGGGCGGCGCGAATCAAGCCCCAGGCGATCAGGATGTCGCCGTCGGAGGCATTGTTGACATCGCTCACCGGGTTCTCTTCGGCGGGCTCCCAGCGCCACGCGAACAGTGCGCTGTCGCGGCGCTGCAATTTATCGCGCGTCCATTGCCAGATGCGGTCGAACGATACCCGGTCGCCGAACGACGCGGCGAACAGCATCGCCCAGCCTTGTCCTTCGGTGTGGCTGACATGCTTGTTGCCGGTGTCAAGAACCCGACCGTCGTCCGCGACAAAGCGGGCGCGGTATTTCGACCATTCGCGCACCGCCGGGTCGCCGTCGTTGGCAGCGACCGCTCGGGCAGCACCGAAGGCGGCGAGCAGCAGGGCAAGGCAGCAGACAAAGCGGCGCATCGCGAGACAGCAAAGCCATTCCGGAGCGGCGCGTCAAACGCCGCGGCGATGCGGATCATGACGGTGGCGCATTACGCCGGAGTTAAATTCCGCGCGCTACTCGTGACGCCCGTAGTACAGGGTCAGCGCCCCGCCGCTCGCCGGCGGCTGTCCCGCCAGCCGCGCCGAAAACGTCGGGTCGCCACCTTGCTCGGCGAGCCATACCGTGTAGAGGCCCTCGATGATCGGCACGAACCAGCTGCGCCGGCTCTCGTCCTGCGGCACCATCGGATAGGCGCCGTGCGTGATCTCGATGAACTGCTCGCCCTCGTTGATGCGGACCCAACCCCAATCGATGCCGTCGAGCACCGCATTGATGTCGTCTTCGAGGTCGCCGAGGCTCTCGCAGCGCCGCAGCGGCAAAAAGCGCGCCACCCGCGATCCCAATGTTTCGAGAAACTGGTCGGCCTCCGCCGCGTCCACCCGCTCCTCGAATTCGGCGAACATCGCAGCGATAAAATGCACCCACTGACGTGAACAGTGCTGCTGCGCGTAGTAACGGAGCGAAATCAGCTCCTCATCCAACGCCGTAGCCGCCATCTATTCCCCCCGCCCGTCGCGGCAAAGTTTAAGCGGGGCAGGCGAAGCGCTCCAGTTCTATTTGCCGGCAGCAGGGCCAGCGAGATTTTTGGCCCACACTGCGTCGGCTACGGCGACCGGCATGTCGAGAAACCGCTCGGGAAGTTCCCAGACGATCGTGCGCGGCGGAGAATCGGCAAACCCCTTGCTGGCAAAATAGGCCATCGCGGCGCTGGTTACCTCGCCGCCGTCGAGCGCCTTGTTCTCGACCGGCGCACCTACGGCGACCGCCAGAAAGCCAGCAAAATTGGCGCGCCGCGAGTACGATGTGCCGAGCAGGACGATCTCGGGCGCCGCGACGTCGTCGAGGATGCCGACATCGGCCCGGGCCGACTGCTCGATGATGCTGGCCGCTTCGACATCGCCCGCCGGGCGCAGTCCCGCCGGCACCCGGTCGAGGCCGGCGAGGCGGATCAGATCGCCGACCCGCTCCTGCGGCGGCTCGCTCTTGATGCGGAACTGCGCTTGCTGGGCCGGCGTCAAGCCCGACTGCCGGATCGTGTCGGCGACGGCTTCGGCAGCGCGGCGCGCGCCCCGCTCGTTCCAGTGAGTGTCCGTGCGGTAGTAGCGCTCGCCGTCGAGGGCATTGAGCGCCACCGACAGGTCGGCGACCGCGATGCCGGCGGCGCGCAGATCGCTACCGAGTCGCGCCAGGCGGTCTTCGAGCGCCGCAGGCCGGGCGAGGCCGCAGCGATGAGCCGCCTCGACGCGCGACTTGTCCGGCACCGGCGCCACCATCAGGACGATGTTGCGCGCCCTCAGAAACGCTGCCACCTGCTCGACGATCCGGAGATGACCGGCAAACGCGTCGTCGCGGCCGCGGTGCAAGGTCAACTCGTCGGTCAGGAACAGCCAGCCGGGGCACCCCTGGCGCACGCGCGGCCCGAGATCGCCGACCGCCAGCCAGTTGACGACCCGATCGGCCGCCACCAGCGTGTCACCGAACGGAATGTGCTTTTGCAGATAGCGCGCGACGCCAGACGCGGCCTCGCCGCTTGCCAGCTCGTGCAGCGATACCGCCGTCGCGGTGGAGCGGTCGGCCTTGACGAGCGCATAGAGGCTCCCCGTCAAGCCGATCAGCAGGATCGCCAACAGCGCGACACCCGGCAATAGCGACGGACGCAAGCGGAACAGGTGCGCCCTCCCCGGCGAAAACGCCGCCTGCGGCAATGACATCGGACGGTCGGGCACACTCATGGGCGCCCCGCTTCCTTGTTACACATCCTAGAATTGGAAATACAGGAACGGCACGGTCTGGTGCCCCATCATAACCGCGATGGCATAGACAAATACGACGATGGGCCAGGTCTGCTGCCACCATTCCGGCAGCACCAGCCCGCGCGGCAGCACCCGCGCCCGCACCGCCGGCCAGAACACGACGGCGAAGGCGACCGTCAGCCAGGTCAATTGCACCGGCCGCAAGGCCAGGGCCATCGCGTCGCCGAGCGCGAATCCGTGCCAGCCAACCTGGCCGGCCAGCATCGCCACAGTGCCGTCCCAACTCGTCGCGCGGAACGGCGTCCAGGCAAACAGCACCACCGCCAAGGTCAGCGGGTAGGACAGCGCGGCCGGGAACCACAGGCCGCGGCTGTTCCAGAAACGTGCCACAGCCAGCGCGCCGCCGTGGATCACGCCCCACAAAAGAAACGACCAGCTCGCGCCATGCCACAACCCGCCGATCGCCATCGTCAGGAACAGGTTGACGTAGGTACGGCCGGGCCCTTTACGGTTGCCGCCGAGCGCGATGTAGAGATAGTCGCGCAGCCAGGACGACAGGCTGATGTGCCAGCGCCGCCAGAAATCCTGAATCGTTTCGGCCAGATAGGGGTCGCGGAAATTTTCCGGGTAGTGGAACCCCAGCATGCGCCCGAGGCCGATCGCCATCGCGCTGTAGCCGGCGAAGTCGAAGAATATCTGGAAGGCAAAGGCAATATTGCCGAGCCACGCATCGGCAAAGCTCGGCTCCGGCAATACGAATGCCGCCTCGACCAGCGGCGCCAGCGAGTCGGCGATCAACACCTTGACCGAGAAGCCGAGCATAAAGCGCCGCGCCCCGACCGATAGATCGTCGAATGTCAAGCTGCGCTGCACCAGATCCTTGTCCACCCATGAGTAGCGGATGATCGGGCCGGCGATCAGGTGCGGGAACATGTCGAGATAGGCGGCAAAATTGATAAAGCTCGGCTCCGCCTTAACGGTGCCGCGCCGCACGTCGATCAGGTACGAGATGCCCTGCAACGCGGTGAACGACAGTGCGATCGGCAGAATGATCGCGCTCCACGGGATCGCTCCGCCGTGGATTTCCGCCAGCCCGCGATTCAACGTATCGACCAGCAGGTTGGCGTATTTGAACCAGGCGAGGCAGCCGAGGATCAGCACTGTTCCGGCAATCACCAGCGATTGCCGGCGGCCGATCTCGTTGAGCCGGCCGATTGCCTTGCCGAGCAGCCAGGCGATAAACGTGATGCCGACGATCAGCGGTAGAAAGATCGGCATCCACCAGGCATAGAAAACCCAGCTGCCGCAGCACAGGGTCAGGTTCCGCGACGCCCCTGGAGTCGCCAGATAGGCGATCAGAAACAGCGGCAGGAACAGGGCGAGAAACTCGACCGACGAGAAGACCACGGGCCGGCCTGTCCGCGATCGGCGGCCGTCAGGGCCGCAGCGGCGCCGACTCGTCGCGCAGCGCCACGATCTGCGGCGGCATCGCGGGCGGCGCAAAGATAAAGACGCTGTAGCGCTCGCCGGCGGCGAGCGGGCCGAGCTTCGCAGCGAGCGGTTGCGTCGCCTCGCTGCAGGCGACCGCTAATGCGACATCTACCGGGTTGACGAGGCGGCGGCCCGACGCGCCGGGCGCAACGCCGCCGATCACCGGCGTCTGCTTGTCGCCCGCCGTCAATCGTGCGTCGCCGCAGCCCTCATCCATGTTGTAAAGCGCGATCGACGATTTCGCGGCGTTGAAATCGGATGGCGTCTCGCGCAGCAAGGCCGTCGATAACGCTCCGTCGCGCGCATTCGTCACGACGACCGTGACAAACTCGTTGGCGGTCAGCGTCACCTTGATCGGCGCCGACTTGCCGCCCTCCTGCACGGTGCCGTTCAGTTCGCTGCCGGGCGTCACCGGATCGTAGCGACGCACGCGCCCCGTCTCGCTCGGCGGCAATGCGATCCGGGCGGACGCCGAGACCACGGTCACTTCGTGCGCCGTCAGGTTGGCGAAGCGCAGGTAGCCGACGCCGTTGGGCGGGCCGCTGGGATAAAGCCGCTCGTCGGCCGCCGAAACGCTGCCGATATTGGCAACGGCGAGCAGGCCGCCGAGGGCAAGCGCGGCAAGCGTGCGCAGGAATTCGGCCATCGCCCGCGGTGCCTATCGCTTCGCCGAACTCTGGCTGGCGATCTGGACGATCGAGGCAGCGATCCCCTTGCCCCAGGCGCCATAGCCGCTGCTGGTCAGATGCTGGCCGTCGGTGGTCGGCCATTCGCCGGGTTTGGAGAATTGCGTCGAGTCGATAAAGCTGCACGGCGCAACGCTCTGCGACAGCAATTGCGACATCTCCTTCACCCGCGCGAAGGTCTTGTGATAGGACGACCCCTCATTGCCCCAGGGCGGGCCGACCCACACGCAAGGCAGGTTATGCGCCTTGATCTTGCCGGTCAGGGTGCGGATTTCGCCGTAGATCCACGCCTGCGGGATCGCCGCCTGGCCGTACCCGGCCATCGTGTCGCCCATCTCGACGACGACCAGATTGGGCTTGTGCTTGGCGATCAACTCGTCGATCGACCAGCTCGGCGGGCGTTGGCTGCGATCGATAATCGGACCGGCCTTGGCATGTCGCTCGGCGCGGCCGCACGAGACTTTGGTCGGATAGACCCAGTCGCCGGCATTGGTGCCGCACATGCCGTAGCTGTGGACGACCGCTTCCTGCTGTGTCAGCGAATCGTGCAACGTCGTGATCAGGTAGTCGCGAGAGACCATATGACTGTCGCCAATGATCAGCACCACCAAGCCTGCAAGCGCCGCATTCATAACCGGCCGATCTCCTGGGTTCTTGCGTGGGACGTGTCCGGAAAGGCGAATCCGCCCTCTCGGGCTGTGCGAATAGACTGCGACCCTAGCGCAGTCCGCCTAACCGACTATTAACGACGTTGATATCGGTGCTGCAATAGGGAGGGTCAATCGGGTGCCGGCTGACACAAAGTCGAGCGGAACCGGCACGATCGTTGCCCGCAAGCGCTTCGCCGCCGCCGACCAGCGCCGCTTCGCGGCGCTGTCGGGCGACGTCAACCCATTGCATCTCGATCCGCTGGCAGCGCGGCGAACGCCATTTGGGCAGCCGATGGTCCACGGCATGCACGTCGTGTTGTGGAGCCTCGATGCGCTGTGCGCCGCCGGATACGTCGGCATGGTCGGCGGATTGACGGCAAAATTCATCCGGCCCTGCCCGGTCGGCGACGAACTCGTCCTGGTGCGCACGAGCGTGCCCCCGGCAGAAATTTCAGCAGAGGTGCGGGTCGGCGACACCGTTTGTGTCACGCTGACGCTGTCCAGGGCCGCACCGTCTGTGCCGCCCGCAGCCGGCAACGAGCCCCTGGCGCCGTTGCGCGACCCGCCAAGCGTACCTCGCCTGATCGACATTGCGGATATCGCCGGCCGTGCGGGGCAATTTCGGCTGCCCGACAGTCGCGTATCCGATGCCTTTCCTGCCGCCGGTGCGAGGCTCGGCGAGCCGGTACTGCGCGGCCTTGCGGCATTGTCCGCAGTGATCGGCATGGAGTGCCCCGGCCGCCATTCGCTGTTCGCCGCCGCAATGGCGGCATTCACCGGCCAAGCCGGCGACACGGCGCATTATCGCGTGCTGCGGGTTTCCGCGGCAGTGCGGCAGGCGGTGCTGCGCGTGCAGGCCGCCGGGGTCGATGCCGTCATCCGCGCCGGCGTGCTGCCGCCGCCGGCTGTGCAACCGCGTTTTGCGACCGTCGGAGCGCTGGTTCGTCCCGGCGAATTCGGCCGCGCCCGTGCGCTGATCGTCGGCGGCTCGCGCGGCCTCGGCGAGGCTACCGCGAAACTGATCGCCGCCGGCGGCGGCCGCACGGTCGTCACCTATGCGCGCGGCCGCACCGATGCCGCCGCCGTTGCGGGCGAGATTGTCGCCGGCGGCGGCCGGTGTGAAATCGCGCATTTAGACGTGCTCGACGATGCGGCGGCGCAAGTGGCGATGCTGCCGCTGCAACCGACCAGCCTCTACTACTTCGCCACCGGGCCGATTGCCGGACATCACGACCATGCGGGTGCCGCACGGGCGGCGTTCGAACGCTATTATCTCCAGGGCTTCGCCGAGCTGGTGCGCACGCTGGCCGCTGCGGCCGAGCGGCGGCTGATCGCCTTCTATCCCTCGACGGTCTTTATCGCCAACCCG
>ORMF011190580.1_pt1 | contig 10195 bp, 9 predicted proteins | sample 1779871 | NCBI WGS metagenome assembly ORMF01 (sample SAMEA104232316, study PRJEB22302) | groundwater metagenome | biome: forest; feature: aquifer; material: groundwater | place: USA | collected 2011-08-07 | depth 5.4 m | reverse complement strand
CCTGTCCCTACGATTTCAGATCGACTTCGAGCACCATCTCCATCCAATCCCCCTCTACGCCGGCCGGAGAGGGGTGGCCGAAGGCCGGGGCGAGGTCTCTCCGGGACGGTGCGCTAGTTGCTGGGGTCATCGTCGTGTCGCTTTCGCTATCGAAAGATCGGCGTGAATTTTGCGAGTCGGACTGGTCTGAAGACCTGTCCCTACGGTTTCCCAAGAGACCGACTTCGAGCACCATCTCCATCCAATCCCCTCTCCGCCGGGCGGAGAGGGGTGGTCGAAGGCCGGGGTGAGGTCTCTCCCTACCATCGCTCTTCCTCCCGCTTCACCAGCCCGTCCGCATCGGCAAGCCGCGAGATCTGCCCGCGCACGCCATCCGAGATGAATCCCTCGTACCCGGCGTCTTCGCGGATGTACTCGGGGTACAGGCCGAGGCGCTCGCGCAGCTCGAAGCCCGCGTCGGCGCACATCTCCTTCAGCTCGAGCAGGTTCGGCCACGGCCGCTCAGGGTTGATATGGTCCTTCGTGACGGGCGAGATGCCGCCCCAGTCGTTGATGCCCGCCAGCAGGTACATGCCGTGGGCGTCGGGCGTCAGGTTCGGCGGCGCCTGGATGTTCATCCGCGGCCCGAGGATCAGCCGCGCCGTCGCGATCGTGCGCAGCATCTCGAACACGCTGGGCTCGTCGCGATGTCGCATCGCGATATCTTCCTTCACGCGGAAGTTCTGCACGATCACTTCCTGGATCTGGTGGTGCTCGTCGTGCAGATCGCGGATGGTGACGAGCGAATCGACACGCTCCTCGCGCGTCTCACCGATGCCGATGAGAATGCCCGTCGTCCACGCCACCTTCTCTTCGCCGGCGATGCGCATCGTGCGGAGGCGCTCCTCCGGGATCTTGCCGGGGCAGTTCCAGTGCGCGCCGCCCTTCTCGTGCAGCCGCAGCGACACCGTCTCGAGCATCATGCCCATCGAGGCGCTGACTTCGCGCAGCGACACGATCTCGTCGCGCTCCATGAGGCCCTGGTTGATGTGCGGCTGCAATCCCGTCTCGCGCAGCACCAGCTCCGCCATCTCGCGCAGGTACGACGACGTCGTCGCGTGGCCGAAGCCGGCGAGGTCGGCGCGCACGTTCTCGTAGATCTCCTCCGGCCGCTCGCCGAGCGAGAACAGCGCTTCCTTGCAGCCCTGCCGGGCGCCGGCGCGCGCCACGGCCAGCACCTCGCCGGGCGACATCGTGTGCGCGATGGGGTCGCGCGGGCCGCGCGCGAAGGTGCAGTAGCCGCACTTCTGGCGGCAGAGGTTCGTCAACGGGATGAAGACTTTGCGCGAGTACGTCACGACGCGCCCGTGCCCGCGATCGCGCAGCTCCGACGCGGCAGCCATCATCGACGCCAGATCAGTGGCGTCGGCGTTGATCAGCCGATACCCAGCCTCGGGCGTCAGCCGCTCGCCCGCGAGGGCGCGCTCCAGGATCTCGGCGATGGTGCGGGTTGCTGTTTCGATCATGTCGCTGTTCTGAGCGGCGCCTCACATCGGGCGGGTAAAGAAAAAGCCGCGCCGCAGAGCACGCCCAATCGGCGTCTCATCGGCCCGGCGACTGGCTTGAACCGCCAGCAAGTATGACCGCCAGGTCATTCGTCTTCTTGTCCCACGATCATAAGTACTGTGCCCCGGCGCGTCAAGCCGGCATCATGTCGCGCGAATCCACCTGACGCCATCGACGCAACTTCGCCGATCGGGCAATGTCCACCATTGCGGAACGCTCTCGTCGCGCCATGTTCCTGCGATTTCCGCAGAGATTGACGTTCCCGGCTGATGCGATGGCCCCATATCGCCCGCCGTGCGTACACTTCGGTGAATCGCACCTTATGGTAGACGGGACAGGACACGCACCATGACCACGCTGACATCAACTTCGGCCGCTACCGAACGCAGCGCGCGGCTGCTCGCGCTCGCCGGCGAGCTGGCCGACGACTTCGCCACGCGCGCCGACGAGCACGACCAGCAGAACACGTTTCCGTTCGAGAACTTCGAGCGGCTCAAGGAGACGAACTACATCGCCCTGCCCGTCGCCGAGGAGCTGGGCGGCCTCGGCGGCACGCTGCTCGACTTCGTGATCTGCCAGGAGCGGCTCGCGCAGGGCTGCGCGTCGACGGCGCTGGCGATCAACATGCACCTCTTCGCCCTCGGCTCGATGATGGAGGGCATCAGCAACATGGCGCCCGGCAACACCTCCGCGCTGCCCGCGAACCAGCCCGAGGCGATGGCGAAGCTGATGGCGAGCATGCTCGTGCAGGGCAAGCTGATCATCGGCGGCGGTTTCACGGAAGCGGAGATCGGCGGCAACTGGGGCTTTCCGACGACCACCGCGGTGCGCCAGGAGCACAACGGCGTCAAGGGGTTCGTGCTGAACGGCCGCAAGACGTTCACATCGCTCTCGCCGATCATCAACCTGTTCTCGGTGAACACGTCGACGACCGACGAGGACGGCAACCCCGTCATCGGGCTCTTCATCGTGCCGCGCGGCACACCCGGCATCGAGATCGTCGAGACGTGGGACACGATGTCGATGCGCGCGACTGCCAGTCACGACATGGTGATCAAGGACTGCTGGGTGCCGGAGCAAGCGTGCGTCGGGCTGCGCGCGCCCGGCGACACCGATGTCGGCGCGAACGTCATCCTCTCCTGGTTCTGCTGCAGCGTCGCGTCGGTGTACCTCGGCGTCGCCGTAGCAGCGCGCGACTTCGCCGTCGAGTGGGCGCGCACGCGCAAGCCCGTGCTGTTCGAGCGGCCGATCGGCCACTTCCCCGGCGTGCAGTTCCACGTCGCCGAGATGGAGGTCGAGCTGAGCGCCGCCCGCGCGCTCGTCCACCAGACCGCGCGCGACTGGATGGCCGGCGGACTACGCGAGCGCGACGACCTGTCGCGCATCGTCATGGCGAAGTATCACGCGACGAACACGGCCGTCCGCGTCGTCGACCAGGCGATGGCGATCGTCGGCGCGCCCGGCATCTTCCGCCGCCACCCCATGCAGCGCTACTACCGCGACGTCCGCCCCGGCCCCTTCCACCCGATGACGAACGACGTCGCCCTCGAGCTGATCGGCAAGACCGCCCTCGGCATCCCGATGGAGTTCCTTCCCCGCTGGGGATAAGCGGCGGGTTCCAGGTTCTAGTGTAGTGCTTTCGAATTGGCGTTAATGACGCGAGCGAAGAGTGGAGCAGCCGCCCTCGGCTGTGCGTCCGGCGAAGCCGAACCGACGTGGTACAGCGTCTCGTCTGACGGACTGTCGCCGCGTGCGAGATTCTCCCGGTGAGCCGCCATGGTAAAGAAGCGGTTAGAAGCACACACTAGGTTCTAGGTTCCAGGTTCTAGCTTCTCACAAGACGCCAATCGTTAACCCTCCGATAACGCGCGTTCACGCGACGATAATGCGGCGCGCCTACGATGCCCGCATGAGCAATGGCGTACGGCTGGAGCGAGTGAGCAAGCGGACCTACCGGGTACGCAGCGCTCAGCGCAGTGCTCAGGGTGAGGCGTCGCGGCGTACTCCAGACGCGCCGCAAGAGTCCCGGCTCGCGATCCTCAGCCGATTCGCGACGGGCACGCAACGGCAGGCGCTGCCGCGGCGGAGCGCCGATCCATAAGCCCTCCCTCGACCCGGCTCGCTGCGATGGTGAGCCAACCCTCCCTCGAAGAGCCACGTGTGCCCGCGTGGCTCTTCCCTTTCGTTCCGAATCCACCGACACACGCGATGCCGTAACACCTTCGAAGCACGCTGGCTTTGCCCCAGCCGACATACTATGAGAGACAACGAAGGGGTACCCGACCGACCGAACGACCGAACGACCGATAGACTGAGAGACCGCACATGAAACGACTTGTATCCACCTTCACGACAGGCCTGCTCGGCGTCCTCGCTGGCGCCGCGCTGGTCGGCGGCATCGTCTGGTCACGCGACGACAACAGCAGCTCGAAGGCGGCCGCCACCGCCAGCACGACCACCGCGAGCCAGACGATCAGCGGCAGCGCGAGCAGCAGCAGCAGCGCGCCGCTCCCCGCCGCCGAAGACTTCTCGGCGCTGTACGACAAGGTGCGCCCTTCGATCGTGCGGATCACCACCGGCGCGCAGGCGACGGACCCGTTCTCCGGCGGCGGCTCCGGCGGACTCGGATCGGGCATCGTGCTGGATAAGCAGGGCGACATCCTGACCAACTACCACGTCGTCCGCGGCTTCAACACCGTGACCATCACGTTCTCCGATGGCACCGTCGCCAGCGCCGATGTCGTCGGCAAGGACCCCGGCAACGACACCGCCGTCGTCAAGACCAACGCCGACCCGAGCGTGCTGATGCCGGCCGTGCTCGGCGATTCCAGCCAGGCGAAGGTCGGCTCGTTCGTCGCCGCTATCGGCAATCCATTTGGGCTGGACGGGTCGTTCACGACCGGCGTCGTCAGCGGCCTCAACCGCACCCTGACATCGAGCAGCGACGGCCGGCCGATCCGCGGCCTGCTGCAGGCCGACGCCGCCGTCAACCCCGGCAACTCCGGCGGCGCGCTGATCAACGCGAAGGGCGAAGTGATCGGCATCAACACGGCGATCGAGAATCCCACCGGCGGCTCGTTCGCGGGCGTCGCCTACGCGGTGCCGATCAACACGCCGAAGCGGTACCTCGCGCAGCTCACGGCGGGCGGGACCATCACGCACGCCCGGCTCGGCATCTCCGGCAAGACGCTGACGGCGGCCGAGTTGAAGACGCTCGGACTCGACCACGGCGTGGCCGTCGTCTCGGTCGACAGCGGCAGCGGCGCCGGCAAGGCGGGTCTACTGTCGTCGGCCAACGGCAAGGGCGACGTGATCCTGGCGATCGACGGCAAGCCGATGCAATCGTTCAACGATGTCGCCGACTACATCGACGGAAAGAAGGTCGGCGACCAGGTGAAGCTCACCATCCAGCGCGACGGCAAGACGATGGATATCACCGCGACGCTGAACTCCTGGGACAGCTCCGCCTGATCACATTGGTACGACGAGACAGCGACACGAGAGCATCGAGATAAGCAGAGATAGTCGAGATACAGGCGCTCCCCCCAGGCGAATTGGGCCGTGGTGAAGCGCAGAGAGTCGAAGGGGGCCGCAGGGATGCGGCCCTCTTCCGTTGTGTACTGATGATCGCCTTGCGTCGTTCCCTCTTGCGAGGAACGTATAGAGACTCACAACGAGTCCAGCGACGATCCAAGGGCAAGCGAACGGCTTTACTTAAGGGGATAAGGAATGGCAAAATCATCCGTCACTGGCAGCGCCACATCGACCGCCTCAATTGCAGTTACCGTCTCGCCGTCCGTAAACCGGCGACTCAGAAGAACCCCATCGTGAGCAAAGCAGGCCTGCAGCAGCGGAAGGCTCGGCAATTTGGCACTTCCATACTCATAGCACGTTCCCCTGATCCCCGCGACGCTGGTGTCCCAAGCCCGCCCGAGCGTGAAAGTGCTGGCCCCCGGGACATGGGTCAGATCCAGTGTTAGGCCGACTCCGGAAACGAAGATAGCAGCAGATTCCGCCGCAGTACCACCGCTATAGCAACCCGGTTCGGCGGACTTCTCACTCAATTTCAGGCGGCTGGAGCAGAAATAGACGGAATCGCCGTCCACGAGAACAATCACGTCCCCCATTCCTAAACGGGCCACGTCGCCCGATGCCTCAAACCGTTCGCGCGTAGTGGTTTCTTTCTCGTGCGTGATAAACCCTAGGTCCTTGGGTGTATCCGAGATGTGGGCGCTAAACCGGACGCGATAGCGCACCTTGAACGTGGCCTTCGTGTACCCGTCGAATGCACGCTGCAAGTCGGGCACGGTGGCACTTGTCACAAAAGACGCTGGCTCGGCCGTGCCGCCCGACGGGTCATCTGAGTTGCTACATGCAACCCCCGCCGCGATCAGAATCAAAACTGCGGAAGCGGATCTAAGTTGACCGAACATGGAAGTCCCCAGAGGCTCTGTGCGCAACTATCTCTCTAGCCACCTCATCGTTGAACGCAGCCGAAGTGCTGCTAGCCGTCGAACCTTACTTCACTTCGACGATGATGTCACCGTGAAGACGCAACCCCCAGCGGATCTGCACCCCACGTCTGGAGCTCTGCCCCGCCGGCGACGATACCGTCGCCGCCGCTGGCATCGGAAGCCTACTACGCCGCCCCAGCCGTCGACGGCAGCAGCTCCGAACGCGTCGACTCGAACGCATCGATCGCGCCGGCTTCCTGCAATGTCAGCCCGATCTCGTCGAGGCCGTTGAGCAGGCAGTGCTTCACGAACGGGTCGATTTCGAACTGGCGCGATTTGCCGTTGCCGAGGCTGACCGTTTGCGACTCCAGGTCGACCTCCATCTCGTAGCCGGGCGAGTCCTCGGCGCGAGCGATCAGGCGGTCGATGCTCTCCTGCGGCAACTCGACCGTCAGCAGGCCGATCTTCGCGCAGTTGTTCTTGAAAATGTCCGCGAACGACGGCGCCACGATCGCCTTCAGCCCCATCTGCTGCAGCGCCCACGGCGCGTGCTCGCGCGACGATCCGCAGCCGAAGTTCGGCCCCGTCACCAGGATCTCCGCCCCATCGTAGCGATGGTCGTTCAGCACGAAGTTCGGGTCTTTGCGCCAGGCATCGAACGCGAACTCGCCGAAGCCGGTGCGCTCGATGCGTTTGAGGTACTTCGCCGGGATGATCTGGTCGGTATCGACATCCGCGCGCGGCAACGGCAGGATCTTGCCGCGGACCTTCTTGAACGGCTCCATCAGTCGCGCCTCCACGTTCTGATATCGACGAAGTGCCCGGCGATCGCGGCGGCGGCGGCCATCTGCGGGCTGACAAGATGCGTGCGCCCGCCGGGCCCCTGCCGCCCCTCGAAGTTGCGGTTCGAGGTCGAAGCGCAGCGCTCGCCCGGCAGCAGGATGTCGGGGTTCATCCCCAGGCACATCGAGCAGCCGGCGTCGCGCCAGTCGAAGCCTGCCTCCTTGAAGACGACATCGAGCCCCTCCTGCTCCGCCTGCGCCTTCACCAGTCCGGAGCCGGGCACGACCATCGCGTACACGCTCTTCGCGACGTGCTGCCCGCGCACCACCTCCGCCGCCGCGCGTAGATCTTCGATGCGCCCGTTCGTGCACGAGCCGAGGAACACGCGGTCCAGCTTGATGTCTTCGATGGCGGTACCGGGCTTGAGGTCCATGTACGTCAGCGAACGCTCAGCCAGTTCGCGCACCCGTTCGTCGTCGAAACTGTTGGGATCGGGCACGCGGCCCGTCACCGGCACGCTCTGCGCGGGCGTCGTCCCCCACGTCACGCACGGCTCGATGTCTTCGCCACGCAGCGCAACATGCACATCGAACGCCGCGCCGTCGTCCGTCGTCAGCTCGCGCCACCCGTCGAGCGCGCGCTCCCAGTCGGCGCCCTTCGGCGCGAACGGGCGGCCCTCGACGTACGAGAATGTCGTGTCGTCGGGCGCGACGAGCCCCGCCCGGGCGCCGGCCTCGATCGACATGTTGCAGACCGTCATGCGGCCTTCCATCGAAAATGAGCGGATCACGTCGCCCCGGTACTCGATCACGTGGCCGACGCCGCCGGCGACGCCGATCTTGCGGATAATCGCCAGGATCACATCCTTCGCCGTCACCCCCTTGTGCAGCGTGCCGTTCACTTCGACCGACATCGTCTTCGGCCGCGCCTGCGCCAGCGTCTGTGTCGCCAGCACGTGCTCCACCTCCGACGTGCCGATGCCGAACGCCAGCGAGCCGAACGCCCCGTGCGTCGACGTGTGGCTATCGCCGCAGACGATCGTCATCCCCGGCTGCGTCAGCCCCTGCTCGGGGCCGATGATGTGCACGATGCCCTGGCGACGGTCGTTCACGCCGAAGTACGGCACACCGAACTCCTCGGCGTTGTGACGAATCGTCTCGACCTGCTTGGTCGAGAGCGCGTCCGGCCACGGCTTGTCGCGGTCGCGCGTCGGCACGTTGTGGTCGACGGTCGCCAGCGTCAGGTCCGGCCGCCGCACCTTCCGTCCAGCCAGCCGCAACCCCTCGAACGCCTGTGCCGACGTCACTTCGTGCACCAGGTGCAGGTCGACGTACAGCAGGTCGGGCTTGCCTTCCTCGTGCCGCACGAGGTGAGCGTCCCAGATCTTCTCGGATAGCGTTTGCGTCATGATGTTCTCCGCCCCGGCTTCACTGATCGCTCTGGCTCCTCCGCGTAGTCACCAAGATGCACGTACTCCGGAAGCGGCATCAACCGAGAGCCCATTGCTATCAGGCGCGTCCCGCGCATCGCGTCCAGATCGCGAAATCGCTTGTCATTGCCGACGATCGCCTCACACCCGTTCGCCACTGCTGACGCAGCAACGATCGCGTCCGGCGTCTTCAGCCTCGTGTGCGCGCGGATTTCCGCGGCGAGGAAGAGCACCGTTCGCGTGAGATCGGTGGTCTCGACGCCGATAGCGCGCTCCGTCAGGTCAACGATCGTTTCGCGCTCGCGCAGATCACGGCTCCGCATCGGGTGGACGAGCAACTCCATCTGCACGAGGCGCGACAAGGTGATCGCAAGCCTGCGGGCGTCCGCGCGCTCGAACAACCCCCGTATCGGCGCCGAAAACGGCTCCAGCCGGGTCAGCAGATAGATACAAGCGCATGAATCGAGGCTAATGTGCCTCAGCCCGCCGACCCGCTCCTCGAATGCTTCTCTTCCGAATCCCACTCACGATCCCAACTGTCGCGTTCACCGCGCACCCAGGCACGTATGCCCTCATCCGTTTGCCACTCTGGCACATGACTCAGGGCGCCCTCCAGCCGATCGAGCAGCTGTCTGCCTCGCAGCCGGCGCCGCAGCCATATCTCTTCACCGTCTATCATCAGATCCACCTCGTCTCCGGCCCGCCATCCAAGCGCCCGCACCATCGCCACGGGAAGCGTGAGCTGGTTCTTGCCACTCAGCCGTGTAGTGCCACGGAGCTCTTCCTCTTCGTCTTGGGGTTCCACGCGGTAGGCTTCGCGAACGTCGTTCAGTTCGTGGCGATCCGTAGGCAGCGGTTCGCCCAATCCTCCGATGATCTCGCGGTACAACTCGACGCACTCGTCGCAAATGTTGACCGCGCCGGGACCAGCGATGAGGCGCTTAACCTGATCCTGGTTCTTGCCGCAAGAGAAACAGTGGTACTGGACGCGCGTCGGGTTCTCGCCCTTGTTTGCCACTTGGCCACCTCCTTCCCCGTCACCCCAAATGTTACCAAGTCGCGCCAGGATTTGTCAAGCGTATTGCCATACCGCTTGGCAGATAGATGGTCACCTTGGCACCTACGGATTTGAGCGTACTTCGGCGTCCTGCGGGCGGTCGATGGCGAGCATGCGATTGAGGGCGTTCATGTACGCCTTGGCGGACGCCACGATCACGTCGGTGTCGGCGCCGCGACCGAGGTAGCTGCGGCCCCCGCCCTCGACCCGAATCGTCACTTCGCCCTGGGCGTCGATGCCCTCGGTGACGCTCTTGACGTGAAACTCCGTTAGCTCGTTCGGGATATCGATGATCCGGTTGATCGCGCGGTACACGGCATCGACCGGGCCGGTACCGAGTGCGGCGTCAGCGCGAATCGAGCCGTCAGGCGCGATCAGGCGCACAGTTGCCGTCGGCGCCGCATGGTCGCCGCATGACACCTGCACGAAGTCAAGGTGGTAGATCTCGGTCTGCGTCCGCAGCTTGTCGGCGACGATCGCTTCCAGATCCCGGTCGTCGATCTCGGCCTTCTTGTCAGCGAGCTCCTTGAACGCCATAAAGGCGCGCGACAGCTCCTCCTCCGTCAACTCGTAACCCAGCTCTTCGAGGCGCGACTTGAAGCCATGCCGCCCCGATACCTTGCCCAACACGATCTCCGCCCCGCCCGACGGCCACCCGATGTCTTTCGCGTCCATGATCTCGTACGTCTCGCGCATCTTCAGGATGCCGTCCTGGTGAATGCCGGACTGGTGGCGGAACGCGTTCGCACCGACGATCGCCTTGTTCGGCTGCAGGCTCATGCCGGTGAGGTTCGCGACCATGCGGCTCGTGCGATACAGCTCCTCGGTGTTGATGTTCGTCTCGACGTTCATGAAGTCGCGGCGCGTCTTGATCGCCATCACGATCTCTTCGAGCGCGGCGTTGCCAGCACGCTCGCCGATGCCGTG
>ORMF010898374.1_pt1 | contig 10199 bp, 7 predicted proteins | sample 1779871 | NCBI WGS metagenome assembly ORMF01 (sample SAMEA104232316, study PRJEB22302) | groundwater metagenome | biome: forest; feature: aquifer; material: groundwater | place: USA | collected 2011-08-07 | depth 5.4 m | reverse complement strand
TCGGCGCACCGGTCACGGCCATCGCCTACCCGCACGGCTCTGTGAATCTTCGAGTAGCCGACATGGCACGACGCGCAGGCTACACCCTCGGCGTATGCAGCAGATGTGACATCAATTCAGAAAATCGCAATCCGCTCTTGCTCTGCCGCTCTGAAGTGCTTGCTGAGGACTCAGAGAGGATTTTCCTGCAGAAACTGCAGGGAGCCTGGGACTGGTATCGGTGGCGTCGCAGGGATCCGGCTCTCCCCCAATCTGTCGCTACCCATGGTTTTTACTGCTAGGCCTGAGGTGCCAGAGGCTGATGATTGTTTTCCCGGGCATGAACACGCATGAAATACCGTCTGGTCGATCTCCTTCAGTGTGTCAAATGCCATGGGGAGATTGAGGTCTCTGCGGAGAAAACCCAATCCGTTGCACAGGCTTCCGGTGCAACCTTCTCCTGCGACCGTTACTGCAATCTCGACAGATCGGCCCAAATTCCTCCGCCCGAGCGATGCGCGGAGTGCAGCGGGATTGATATAGAAACGGGAACCCTCTCGTGCCGAAGATGCGGCGCGGTCTTCCCTATTGTTCAGTCCGTGCCCTGGCTATTGGACCAGGCCTTGGAAGAGTCGGACAGGTTGCTGGCGGATACCGCACGCCTGTACAGTCACTTGTGGAGTCAGGCGTCGCCTGGAACGCTCACGCGTACGCACCTTCACAATGTCGAAGAAGCCCTGGGAGAGCCGGTGGTTCAGGGAAAGATCGGTTTAGATGCAGGGTCTGGAAGCGGGAAAGATACCGCCATGATGGCAAGAAGACATCCCTCGGTCGAGGTGATCAGTCTAGAGGTCAGCGAAGGAGTGTATGAAACCAGGCGGCGCACTGAAGGCTTGCCAAATGTCCATGTCGTGAGGGCGTCTGTGCTGGCGCTTCCCCTAAGGTCCGGCGTGTGCGATTTTGGGTATTCTTTCGGTGTCCTGCACCACACGAGTGACCCTCGGCGTGGCTTGCAAGAAATTGTGAGGGTGTTGAAAACAGGTGGCCGCGCCTCGCTGTATCTCTATGAAGATCACGCCGATAATCTGTTCAAGGCCATTCCTCTGAAATTAGTTGCTGCGCTGAGAAGAGTGACTACGAGGCTCAACACACGAGTGTTGAGCGGCCTGTGTTATTTTTTCTCCCCATTTGTCGTCATTGCGTTCTCGATCCCTGCGAAGATCATGTTCCGTTATCGAGCTACCTGCCACTTGGCCGAGCGGATGCCGTTCAACTTCGGCACCTCACTGTTCTCCGTCCACGGAGACTTAATGGACCGTTTCGGCGCTCCTATCGAGTTCCGATTCAGCCAGGCACGCCTTCTTGCGCTCTTAAGAGCCTGCGACCTGACAGGGCTCCGCACGACCAAGATGAAAGACACAGCGGGCTGGGTAGCCAGCGGGAAGAAGGCCGATGCTACGGAACTGCAAGAGGTCGTAAATTCTCGTTGACAAACGGCCAGTTCGGTCAGCATAGTAAGAACCCTAGCCGCCCCAGGAAGCGTTGCCATGAACATGATTGACCTCCGGGAAATCAAGTCTTCCGCCGCCATGAAGTCTCGTAGCGACAAAACCATCGTTCTGCTTCGGCCTCCGATGGTGGTGCCCAAGTGGGCGCATTCATCGTCGATTTGCCCGCCGCTGGGCCTTGCCTATCTTGCGGCGTCGATCCGCAAGACCGGCTACAACGTGCGCTGTCTTGATGCCTTAGGCGAAGCCCCCTTCCAGCGAGTCGTCCTCGAGAATCCCAATTTTCTATCCTTTGGCCTGTCCACACCAGAAATCGTCGAGCGGGTAGGGCAGTGCGACATCCTTGGCGTCTCCTTGATGTTCTCCCATGATTGGCCGGTCGCCAAAGCCATCATTCAAGCCATCCATAAGGCGCATCCGCATCTCACCATCATCTGCGGCGGCGAACATATCAATGCCGTCCCGGAATTTTGCCTGAGAGACTGCCCGGAGATCGACATCTGCGTGTTGGGCGAAGGAGAGGAAACGATTGTTGACCTGCTGGGCGCGCTGAATGGGGACGGCGATCTGGGAAAGGTCGCAGGGATCGTGTATCGCGTGGACAACGAGGCTGCACGGACGCTCAAACGAGGGCGAATCCGTAAGTTGGAAGAAATCCCGTGGCCGGCGTGGGATCTCTTTCCGCTGGAGAATTATCTGGTGAATGGGCTGGGGTACGGGGTCAATCCTGGACGGACGGTGCCCATCCTGGCCTCCCGAGGCTGCCCCTTTGAGTGTACGTTCTGCTCGAGCCCCCAGATGTGGACCACGCGATGGCAGGCTCGGGACACGGAAGACGTGATTAGGGAGATGGAATATTCTATCGACCACTATGGGGCGCAGAACTTTGACTTCTACGATTTGACCACGATTATCCGGAAGGATTGGATCAAAGAATTTTGCCAGAAGATCATCAATAGGCAATGGAACATCACCTGGCAGATGCCGGCCGGCACGCGCTCCGAGGCTCTGGACGCTGAGGCGCTGCATCTCATGTGCCTGTCGGGCCAGAAGAACATCAGTTATGCCCCCGAAAGCGGTTCTCCGACCACGCTCAAGCTCATCAAGAAGAAAGTCGGCCTCGATCGGATGAAGGTGTCCATCAGGGCTGCGCTGCATGAAGGCATGAACGTCAAACTCAACATGATCATGGGCTTTCCCCATGAGACCAAGAAAGAGATCTTCGAAAGCTATGCGTTCCTGAGGGATCTGGCCCTGATGGGCGTACACGACGCGTATATCGCCTGCTTTTCTCCCTATCCGGGCTCGGAGCTCTATGATGAGCTATCCCAATCGGGTCAGATCAAGACGATGGACGCCGACTATTTTCTCATGCTCACGAGCTATAGCGACATGCGCTACTCCTACTCCTATTCCCCACACATCTCGAACCGGCAACTGACGATCTACCGTCTGGGCGGCATGTTGATGTTCTATGCCGTCAGCTACCTTACCCGTCCCTTCCGTCTATTGCGGGTGGTCTCCAACGTCGTCCGCGGGAAGCAGGAGTCTCGCCTGGACATGGCGCTCGGCCAGCTTGTTCGCAGAGTTTTCAGCAAGAAAGTTGCGCTTAAGGACATTCAGGAGATGTCTTCTACTTCCAATACTCAGGTCTAATTTAGCGCGAAGTTCTCCACCTGGCAGGGTGGAGGTGAGAGCCAGGGGGACTTCCCGATGATATGAAGCGCTCTGTTCCACGCCATCGATCACTACAGGGCAGGTCGTAGCCCCGCGTCTGCACGCTCTCGAAACCTCTGGAAAGTCTGTAGTCACCCTCGGTCGTGAGTCGGCCCTGAGTATCTTGTTGACACGGGTTATGGGGATGAGCTAACTAAAGGCATCCCAAGGGGCTTCTTGAGGGCGTTCGAGCCCACCAAAGCAAATTCCTATCTACCCCATAGTGAAACAGTAGATCATGTTAGCGAACTCAAGCATTAGTATGCCCGAGAGACGCTGTGTGCTCTTGGGATCAATGAGAGAGTGGAGATCCCCTCGATGGCTGATCTGCCGCCTTACACCGGTGTGGTTCGCTCAACTCGTACTTGGCCGGCCTGTTGACTGTGCTCCATCGCATTGCAGAGGCATTGCTTGAGCGACAAGAACATCCATCTGAGTATTGTGGTACCGGCCTACAACGAGGCGGCGCGCATCGTGCAGCCGCTCCGCTGTATCGACCGCTACCTCCGGACACAGGCCATCCGCGCCGAGGTTATCGTTGTGGACGATGGCAGCACGGACGGAACCGCTGAAGTGGTGCGCCGCCTCGCGCGAGATCTCGCGACGCCAGTCTGGGTTGTCGTTTGTCCAGAAAATCGCGGTAAGGGACGGGCGGTAGCGGTCGGTATGGTACAGGCACAGGGCCGGGCCGTGCTCATGAGCGACGCCGACCTCTCCACGCCCATCGAAGAGCTCGAGAAATTGCTCCCGCATCTCCAGAACGGCGCACAGGTCGTCATCGGCTCGCGCTGGCTCCCAGGGTCCCGCATCGAGGTGCGGCAGCCGCTGCTCCGTCAGGCAATGGGGGTGGTCTTCACGTTCCTCACGCGCCTCCTGGTCGTCGGTGCCTCCGACGTGACCTGCGGTTTCAAGCTCTTCACGCGCGAGGCGGCGACACAGATATTCTCGCGCACGACGCTCGACGACTGGAGCTTCGATGCCGAGGCGCTCTTCCTTGCCCGCCGCATGGGCTTTGGCATCGTGGAGGTCCCCGTCCGCTGGCGGGACGTTGCCGGCACGAAGGTGCGCCGAGGGCGAGATGCAGCGCGGGCTGTGCTTGGCCTCGCGAGCATTGTGCTCAACACCTTCTGCGGCCAGTACGACCACGCGCCCGTCCGAGGCCGGCGGTGAAGGCTGAGCACTGGTACCAGGCGCAGCGTGTGCACTATGATCATCGTCCTCATCGCCACCTGCTGCCCGGGTCGGGCAGCTTCTACGCCGAGAACATCGTTGACAAGCTGTGGCGTGCCCTCGGCACCGATGCCCAGAGCCACGGTATCGAGCTAGGTTGCGGGGCCGGCCGCTTCACCCTTCCGTTACTCGCCCGCTGCGCACGGCTCGAGGCCGTTGACCTGTCTTCCGGGCAACTCGACCGGCTCGGCGCGGCGTTGCGCGAGACTGGCGTCGAGCCAGGCCGCTGCATCCTTCACGAGCTCAACGCCGAAGAAGGGACCGGCGCCCTGCCTGCCGACCGCTATGACTTCCTGGTCGGTGTCTTCTTGCTGCATCATCTCCACAACCCGACGGCGGCGCTCGCGCGCTGGCTGCCTGTCCTTCGTCCGGGCGGGCGTGTTGCGTTCCTGGAACCGAATCGGCTGAACCCGCTGTTTCTCTTTCAAATCGCGTGCTGCGCCGACATGACGTGGCGCGAGGAGCGCCGTCTCTACCAGCACGGTCCGAGGAGTCTGCTCGCCATGCTCACGCGAGCGGGATTTGTCCATTGCCGGGTCCAGCGCGCCGGCTTTTTCCCTCCTCAGGTGCTGAACCGGTTTCCGCAGGCACTGGAGTTCGAGCATCGCTTGGAGCAGTGGCGCTGGCTCAACCCGGTCCTTCCCTTTCTTATGGTGACTGCTGAGCGGGCCGCTCCCTGATGGAGCCAGTACCATTTTCCTCGGCAGTGCGCCACGCTCGTCGGAGGCGTTCCCCTGGGCGCTGGTCCACAGGATACTCAGTTTCCGGGCCTCATGTCTTAATGGGGAGCAGCATAAAAAAACTCTACATCGTTTCGGATGGGCATCGACATTCTAGTCCGATTGTCTCATCCTGCCTATCCTGAGTATGTTCTTGATTTCTTTCTTCAATCGCCACAAGACGTTGCTCATGCTCCTTAGCGTAGGGCTTGCGGTTAGGCTAACTGTCTTGCTCTTTTACCTAAGCACGCATGATTGGCAAGGGGAAACCTGGGAATACGAAGCGATTGCGACCAATCTTTTGGAAGGGCGAGGGTATGTCTTTGATTTTCATAATACCGTGTATCGGTCGTTTAGTGTGCCGGTGTTCCCAATCCTTTGCTATGCCTTGCACTTGATCGGCGGCCCGGGTCTCAGCTTGTATTACGTTTTTCATCTTTCGGTCGCCCTGGGGGTCATCGTGCTGACCTATGCGATGGCCTGCCGATGGTTCGGCGAGCAGACGGCTCTTGTCGCGGCCTTCTTCGTGGCGCTGGAACCCGGGTTGGTCGTCTACCACTCCTACAAGGTCGATCCAGTGGCATTATCCACGTTTCTGCTCCTTCTTGGTGTGTATACCTTCACGCGGGCGGCAGACTCGTTGGACAAACGCCTCGCTTGGGCTTCCGGAGCGGTGATGGGCTTCGGGGTGATGACGCGCCCGGACTTAATTGCGGTCCTCGCTGTGGTGGTCTTGTGGATGATCCTGGAACGCAGACGGCTCTTCACAGCATTGCGTTTGGCTACTCCCGTCATCGTGGCCGCGACGTTGGTAGTGGCGCCCTGGGTCATCCGCAATTACTACATTCATGGACAAGTCCTGGTGACCTATAGTGTGTCGTCGGAGTTGCTTTGGAGAGGAAACAATCCCAACAGTACCGGCACTACGCTCACCTTCGCAAATGAGAATCAATTCGACCGTGCCCCGAAGGATTTTCGGGCCATGGTGGAGTCATCAAGTGAAATGGAAATCTATGCCCTATTTAGAGAGGAGGCACTTCGGTACATCGCACAAGACCCGGCTGGGTTTATCAGGCGCGTCCTCGAGAAATTCTGGTATTTTGGGTGGTTTAGTCCGACCTATGCCGCCAACCATTATGGGTGGATTCCTGTCGTGCTTGTGGATACTTACAAGTTGCTCTACGGTATGGTCATCGGGCTTGCAGTTGTCGGGGGATGGTTCGTGGTCAGAGATGGGCCGATTGTCATGCGTCGAACGAGCCTCTACCTTCTGACCGTGGTGATTGCGGTTGCCCTCATCCATAGTATCGGCTACGTAGAAGGACGTCACCGCGTGCTCGTCATGCCGATCATCTTGATGTGGGCGGCGCACGGGCTTGTCACATGTTGGGATATGATGATTCGGGCTCGGGCGGCCACGAATTGCCGCTGACCCCCCACGCCATGCAAGTCTTGACGTGCTAAGATGAACCCTCCCCTCCATAACATCGTCTGTATCTCGACCATCGACTGGGACTTTGTCTGGCAAGGGCACCAGGAAATCATGTCCACGCTGGCGCGCCAAGGCCATCGCGTGCTCTTTATCGAGAATACCGGCGTCCGCCGTGCGACACTCAACGACCTCCCGCGGCTGAAGCATCGCGTGTTGAACTGGCGCAAGGGCGTCAAGGGCATACGCAAGGTCATGGAGAACCTTTATGTGTACTCCCCCATGGTTTTGCCGTTCCCTTATTCCAAGGCGGCCCGTGCCATTAATAGGGCGATGATGTATTTGACGCTTAAGCGGTGGACCTCCGCAATGCGCTTCGAAAACCCTGTCATCTGGGTGTGGCTGCCGACGGGGCTTGCACTGGATCTGATCCGGATCCTGAGAGGGCAACTCGTCGTGTATTATTGTTGCGACGACTTTGAAGCCAGTTCGGCCGGCAGCAGGCGGATCCGGGAGACCGAGGACATCCTCATCAGGAAAGCGGACATGGTGTTCGCCCATTCCAAGGCCATCTTCGACCGCTGCATCAGGTTCACCGATCGGGTGTACGTCTTTCAATACGGATTCAATCGGGAGGTCTTCCTGCACGCTGCGGACCGTCCCCCCGCAGATTTGACCTCGATCAAAGGACCCATCATCGGATATGTCGGGGGGGTGCATCGGCATGTGGACCAGGAATTGCTCGAAAAGGTTGCGTTGGGCCATCCCGACAAGTCCCTGGTCTTCGTAGGACCTTTGCAAACGGATGTCAGCCGACTCGCCCGGCTGCCCAATGTCCACTTCCTGGGCCAGAAGCGGTATGAGGAACTGCCGAGCTACATTAAGCATTTCGATATCGGCTTGATTCCCTATGCGCTGAACGAGTACACAAAGAGCGTCTATCCAACCAAGTTGAATGAATATCTGATCATGGGGAAACCGGTCGTTTCGACGCAACTGCCGGAAGTGGAGTACTTCAATCAATGCAACCACGGTATCGTATCTGTGGCAGACACCTCCGACGCCTTCGTCCACCGAATAGCAGAGGAATTGGCCGGGGATAGTGAGGAACGGAGAGCGCAGCGGATCCGGTTGGTTGAAAAGAATGCCTGGGGCGAAAAGATCGCGGAGATGCAGCGACTCATCCAGGCCAAGCTCGAAGAAAAAGCAAAGATGCGGGAGTTGGACTGGCAGAACGCTTTTGCGAGTTTTTATCGCTCTGCGCGAAGAAAGATCGTGATCGGGGTCGCTACTGCTGCGATAGCGTATGGCATCCTGTTCTATACGCCGGCTCTGTGGATGCTTGCTGAACCGCTGAGAATGAGCGATCAGCCTGTGGAAGCCGATGCCATTGTAGTGTTGGCAGCCGGGATTGGAGAGTCAGGCCATCCAGGGGAGGAGTATCAGGAGAAGGTCAAGCACGGGGTTGCCTTGTATCGGCAGGGATATGCCCAATCGCTGATTTTTTCTTCCGGCGTTGGCTATGTGTTCAAGGAGGCGCAGGTAATGAAAGCGTTGGCGCTCTCTCTGGGTGTTCCGGAGAGCGCGATCATTCTGGACGAACGCGGCGGCGGCACATATGCGAGCCTCCTCAACGCCAAGCAAACCATGGAATCCAGAGGATGGACTCGCATGCTGTTGGTCACGTCGCGCTACAACACCACCAGAAGCCATCTGGTCATACAGAAAAACCTTCCCGATATGACTGTGCGTGTGACCCCCGCCCCGCACAGCGCCTTTTTTGGAGAGAGAGACCTCGTTGCGTTGAAGCACCTGCAGGCCATTGCTCATGAATACCTTGCCATTCTGTACTATTGGGGGAAAGGGTATATCTAGAAAAGCGCCGCCTTGGAGAAGTGGTACTTGCCAGGGAGTTTTTCATCATCCGATCCGTCCTGCAGGGTAACTAAGAATGGAACAAATGAACCGCCAGAGTTCAAGGAACGTTGAATGGGTTCTGATTTCGCTACCAGTTGTGGCGTTCGCCGTTTGGGTGGGTCTGCACATGCAGGGCCTGGGTTTTCGAATTCCACAACCTCATCTCGGACTGGACTACGCGATGGGAGTCTTCTGGTGGGTCATTATCGCCATCGCGATTTGTACCTTCACGAGAGAATCTCGCCGGATGCTGCTTTGGGCTTGGACAGGTAAATTCTTTGTGGTTCTGATCGCGATGCTCTTTTACGAGCAATACTATTACTTGGATGGCTATGCGTATTTTGAACGCCACATGATTAGGGGATACTGGGAATGGTCAGTGATAGATTTTCGCAAGGATATGTTGCCTTCTTTGCAGCCGCTCCAGGTTCCTGGAGATGATGGGCCCCCTGTCAGCTACGGCATCGGATTCGACAATACGTTGCGCTTTATGCTGCTGCTTGGGAAACTCACAGGTCCGTTCTATCACGCGATGAAGGTCGGCTGTGCTTTCTTGGGGCTCTTGGGTGCCTGGTGGTTTTATCGAGCGATCGTTGTCGCGTTGGGTCGTCCCTATCCCTCGGCCTTCTATCTCTTGGCCTTCTTTCCCTCAATCATCTTCTGGTCCTCCATCCTCGGAAAGGACCCAATCCAGTTTTTATTCCTTGGGCTTTATGCATATGGAGGCGCGGTGTGGCTGGTTGAAGGGCGCTTGACGTCCGTATGGTTCATCGGCGCCGGACTATTTGGCGCTTACCTCCTGCGGCCGTGGATTGGTCTGATGGGAGGAGCAGCCCTTTTCCTGGCTACACTACTGGGAAGGTCTCGAGGATGGCAGATCGGCGTGATGCTTGTGGTTTGTGGCCCCATTCTGTTCGTGGTCGCAGACCATGCATCGTCGCTGTTAAACATCAGCCCCACGCAATCGTCCTCTGTCATCAGCAGCACCCTCCAAGTTGGGGCGTTGGAAGTTCTTCAGAGTAAAGCTGAGGGCTTTTCGGCAGACACTCAAAGGTTCGGCGGCAGCGGGGCTGACATTACAAACCTCACGAGCGGCGGTTCCCTCGATGCGGCGTTGCCCTTGATCATGTTCTCCGGATTGTTCCGGCCGCTGCCGTTCGACATCACGAATCCCTTTACCGCTCTTGCAGCAGTCGAGAATACCGCCGTTCTGTTGCTGGCCATCGTTGCGCTCTTTCGTTTTCGCTTGGCCTACATTCGTGATCCTCTGCTGCTCTGGCTGATTATATATGCTCTCATGTGGACGGCCTTTTACGGATTTATCGTCCTGGCCAATTTCGGCTCCGGTGTCCGGTACAAGCTTCAGGTGTGGCCTTTTCTTCTGATGGCGATACTGCTGCTTACTCATAAGGAAGGTCGTGCGTTGCTGGCGTCGAGGATTCCAGGAGTACGGAGAACGGTCGAGCACACTTAGACGTAAAAGCCTTTTCCAGGCATGATGACAAAATGAGTTAAATCTTCCCTGCCAGCCGGTAAACCGCCATGCCCAGAAATTCGTTAATGGCGTCACTGCTGAGGTCCAGCGCTCCGACGTTCGGGACGAACATCAACGGATGCCAACTGATTGCGCCCACGCTGTAGCCGCAAGGGAATGCAGTCGGCCGGAATCCTTGCTTTGCATACAGGAGCATCGAGCGTGGG
>ORMF011282979.1_pt1 | contig 10200 bp, 12 predicted proteins | sample 1779871 | NCBI WGS metagenome assembly ORMF01 (sample SAMEA104232316, study PRJEB22302) | groundwater metagenome | biome: forest; feature: aquifer; material: groundwater | place: USA | collected 2011-08-07 | depth 5.4 m | reverse complement strand
TCAATGGCTTTGATGCCCGTCTGCACCGGAGTATTAACCGCTCTGCGGGTAACCACGTTTGGAGCTATGCGCTCAACAGGACGTGTCTTGCTAGTTTTGATTGGTCCCTTGCCGTCAATGGGCTCACCGAGAGCATTTACGACGCGTCCGATGAGCGCTTCGCCAACGCCCACTTCAGCTATACGGCCGGTGGTGCGGACTTCATCGCCCTCTTTAACCAGATTGGATTCGCCGAGGATGATGGCGCCTACGCTTTCTTCTTCGAGGTTTAACGCCATGCCGATCAACCCATTGGGAAACTGGAGCAGTTCGCTGGCTTTGCACCCTTCAAGGCCGTGGATGCGGGCAATGCCGTCGCCCACTTCTACCACGGTGCCAACGTCTCGCACTGATACCTGCGAGCCAAACTGCTCGATCTGCTTCTTGATGATCGAGGCGATATCCTGTCCTCTTACTGCCATTTCTTACCTCCGCTCGTTAGAGCTGAATCTGATTGAATAATTAAGATTAAACGCTGGACTGCAGCAATTCTTTCTGCAGGTCCAAAAGTTTTGTGCGAACGCTGCCGTCGATAACTTTGCCGCCCACCCTGGCGACGAAACCGCCGACCACTATCGGGTCTTTCTTTGTCGTAAGGATGACCTTGCGGCCGACTATCTTCTCAAGGGCAGCGGCAATATTCGTTTGCTGCTCAGGGCTGAGGTCTATAGCTGTGACTATCTCTCCTCGCTCCACATTGCGGTGCTTATCGAGCATTTCCTGGTACTGGATAGCGATCCCCATAGCCGCACCGACTCCGTGACGAGCGATCAGCATGCGCGCAAGGTTCATAGGCAGAGGGTTGATCCCCCCGAGAGTTAGAGATAGGAATCTCTCTTTATCGGCTGGCTTCACATTTTTGCTTTCCAGGATCGATTGGGCTCCCGGCTCTTTAAACACAGACGCAATCGAAGTAAGGTCCTTCGCCCACTGGTCCAACTGGCCCTTCTCAAGAGCAAGCTGAAAGACCGCCTGAGCATATCTTTTTGCGGAACTAGTTTTGGCCATGCTACTTGCTCCGCTCCGCTTCTTTAAGAGCTTCCTCAATCAGCCGTTTGTGTGAGCCCTCGTTGAGACTCGTTGCAACCACTAGAGCGCCAGCTTCAACGGCGAGCTCTCCAAACTCTTTACGAAGATCTTCCATCGCCTCATCCCTGCTGCGAGTGATTTCGCTGCGAGCGCGGGCTAAGAGTGCGTCGGCTTCCCTGCGAGCATCGACTGCACCCTCCTGCAAGATGCGCTGAGACGCTTGCTCAGCCTCCTGGCGTATCCTGATAATGTCCTGCTCAGCTTCCTGCAGCCTTTTTTCTATCTCTTGTTTGTTTGCTGCCGCCTGGGCAGAAACCGTTTCCGCCTGAGCGAGAGCTGACTTGATCTCATCACTGCGCCGCTGGGCCCATTTGCCGATAGGGGCCGCAATGATGAACTTGCCCGTAAACACCAGCCTTAAAACTAATAAGAGAAGTAAAAAGTTGACAATCGACACCAGCAGGACCGGCACGTTTACAGCAAAAGATGCCGATGATGGCGCAGCTAAAACTGATGCCAGCATCTAGTACCTCCCTACTTTGGCAAGTGCGTCTTCGATCGCCTTCTGTCCCACCTGCTTGTTTGCCGGACCGTTAAGCACTTTCTCTGCGGCCGCATAAACGAGTTCAGGAAAGAGCTTACGAAGCTCAGCTACCGCCTGCTGCCGCTGTATCTGGATCTCAGCTTTGGCCTGAGCCAGCAGCTGCTCTGACGTTTTGCGGGACGCGTCTATCTCAAGGTCGCGAGTCTGTCCGGCCTGGCGAAGCGCCTGGTCGATTATCGCCTGCGCCTGAACGCGTGCATCGTCCAGCTTCTTGCGCACCTGCTCATCACCAGCCTCTGATTGTTCTTTGACCTCGTTTGCCTTGCGAACGGCTTCACGGATAGCCTGTTCACGACGGTCGAACATACCCAGGACAGGTTTGAACAGAATCTGATTTAGTAGGAACCACAGCAAGACAAAGGTTATCAGGCTCACTATCAAGCCCGGTATGCTGATTCCTAGAGACGCAGCTGCGCCCATTTAGGTTACTTCCTGCCTTTCAGTTTTAGAACCCTGGCGGTGGTGGAAGAACGAATACAGCAGCTATACCTACGATCAACGCGTAAATGGCGATAGCTTCTGTGAACGCGATACCCAGGATCATATTTGTTCGTATGGCATTTTCAGCCTCTGGGTTGCGGCCAAGCGCTTCGAGAGCCTTGGAGACTAGAAGACCGATGCCTATGCCAGGGCCAACAGCCCCTAAACCTATTGCGATGCCCGCGCCGAGTGGGCGTAAATCCATAACGCCTCCTGCGGCCTGTGCTAGGACTGAGAGATCCATTAAAAAGCTCCTTTCATCAGATGCTTGTTAAAACTTATGCCTTATGCGAGGTTGTTGAATGAGAAGCAGAGCCATGTCCTGCTTCTGCGTCTTCCGAATGACCTTCATGAGATTCCATTGCGCTGGTTGCGAAAACCAGGATCAGACCTGCGAAAACTATCGCTTGAATAAATCCAACAAAAACTTCCAATCCCAGAGGAATAAGCACGGTCAACAACGGGAACCCGAAAAGGAAAACGAAAACCAGAATCTCACCAGCAGTTATGTTGCCGAAAAGACGAAATGTAAAGCTGATTACCCTGGCAAGTTCGCTGATCGCCTCCAGCCCTCCCACCATTAAACCAATGACTCCCATGAAGGGACCCTTCTTAAAGTCACTGAAGTTAATAAACCTGGCGCCGTATTTTCGGAAACCGTTGCTGGTGATACCCCAGAACTCCACCATGAACATTGCCGCTAACGCGATCGCCATTGTCATCATAAGGTCTGAATTAGCGCTTCTGAAATATGGAATGAATTCCGCAGCTACCATAGAGCCCGATCCATCTTCCCGAACATCTTTTAGCCCAAGCGCTTCTTTCTGCTCCTCGATGTTTTTGGCATTTTTGACTTCTTTAGATAAAGTGGGGTCATATTTCTCTTGAACTACCGTAATGAAATAGTTCTTAGCCGAAATCTCTTTTTTGTCTGTGAGAAATCCAATACCAAGCATCTCTGACTTAAACCCGATATTCAGGAATGGTACCCCGCCGGCCTTGTCCATAATGAAAAGCTTCTTGGACTTCAGCTTGGCCATTATCTTCTCATCAAGAGCGGCTGCTGTTGTGACCTTATCCCCCGTTCCCGGGAAGCTCTTGCCTTCATTCTGCCTGACCTCTTTGATGGCATCATCGGTCAGGCTGCCGTGATAGAACTTATCAGCTAAATCTTCAGAGCCAGTGCTATCGATACCCTTGAGATTCTCCTTGATCGCCGTATCCGCAAGCTCAGTAATCATGCTCTCCGCGGAGACTGTCTTGCCAAAGCCGTTGTAGAAGGGAAGCAGTCCGGTCCAGTTCGCTATGAGCACAAATAGGAAGATAGTTGCTACGAGGGGGAAGACTTTCCTTCCCTTTTCTTTACCCGCAATATCTTCCACTATCTTGAGGAAACCCTCGACCGTCCACTCAACGACTGCCTGCACGCCAGTCGGCACGAGGTTCATCTTACGTGTGGCGAGGAAAGAGGTGACTAAGAGCACAACAACTGCGACCCAGGCCCCAAGAAGCGTATTGGTGAGGCTGAAGTGGCCGAGTGGCCCCATACTGAATAAGTCAGGGACCACTTTTTCGCCGCCCAGGCTGATATTTGGAAGCGGGGCGTTAAACAGGGCTTTGCCTGCGATTAGAAGGACAAGAAATACAACAATTCCGATTAGTAGCTTCATTTCTGAAGCCTCGGGTCCGATGATTTCTTTTCTCGTAATAACGGTTGCATCAGCTTATACATCCCATAAAAACCCACAATTGTACCCAGTAATAACCCAATCAGCATGAAGAGTGGCTTAGAGCCAATCCACTTATCGAGCGCCCACCCACCACCGATTCGGGCGAGAAGGCAGGTTGCGAAATACCAACCGAATACTGTTAACCGAAGAGCATCCGCTACTCGGAACAGCTTTGGTTTCGGGCTAGGCTCTTGGCGATTGTGCATATTATCACATAGTCTTTAGACCGTCAAACGTACAGCTTAAATACCTTATGTACTTCGCATCGCAGTCGGCCGAAAATTCACGTGTATAGTACCCAAAATTAGGACTTAGCGATAGTGGCAAAATAAAAGAGACCGCTTTCGCAGTCTCTTTAGGTTCAAATGATTAAGGGGATTACTTGCCTTTATCGAGGTCGCTAAGATCCAGATTATCGATAAAGTCCTTGAACGCCGACATCTTCTTGATCTCTTCAGGGTTTACCGTTTTTTCGAGCCTTCGCCCCTGTTCGGTATCCTTGGCATCGATCGGCTTGCCGGTCTCTTTATCCAGCATTATCCCAGCTTTTTCCAGAACGGCTTCCTCAGCAAATATCGGGACCTTTACGCGCACCGCGAGAGCAATCGCATCGCTAGGCCTGGAATCGATTTCAACCTTTTTCCCGGCAACGTCGAGAATGATTTTTGCGTAAAAGGTGTCGTTATTAAGGTCACTAACGATGATCGAATTTATCTGTGCGCCCAGGGACTGGATTATCGTGTGTATCAAATCATGGGTAAGCGGCCTGGGCACCTGCATTTCCTGCAACTTTACCGCAATGGCGTCTGCTTCCGCGGGACCTATCCAGATGGGAAGGTACCTCCCTGCTGTCTTCTCCTTGAGAATGACAACTCTCTGGTAATTCATTAAGCTTACTCTGATAGAGTCCACATTCATTTCGATCATTGCGTTGTCCCCATTTCCATATCACCGTAGGGGCGATAAGTCCATTGTAAATCCATATAATTTTAACGTCAACTAAACTATATTCAGATCCAATCAATAACGCGCTAGACGGAAACCTGCTCCAATGCCCAAACCTAACTTAATCAATTCTCCTCATATAAAAACTCTGGCAACAGCCGAACTGTTCCATATATATGAACGTATCTACTCGCTTACCAGTCAGCCATCAGCTGCGATAATGATATGTGCCAGCTGCATGACCCAGGACTGCGAGCTGTCTGAGGGAGGAGAAGTAGCGATCCTTCTTCCTGACGAAGATAAATTCATCTACTCACGTCTTGCGAAGATTGACCAAAAGGTTTCAATGGAAAGTGTGAAGCTGCTCAGCATTTGCAACGGCTTATGCCCATTTCTGAAAGGAAGCATGTGCAGCATCCACAGCGACCGCCCCTTCGACTGCCGCAGCTACCCGATCGTGCCGAAGTTTGGCAAAGACGGAGCTGTCGAGTTCACTCTCTCCACCATTTGCCCGCACAGAGCGTCGATCACAGAGCCATTCGTATCTACGATGCTCCGCTCGTGGAATATTCTGTTCCCACTTCTGGACCAGGAATGGCGCACTCAGTACAACAGCGTTCAGCCTGAGCTGGAGCCGCTGCCGTCTCATTTCAGCCACCTGGTTTCGCAATTGCCGTCCCTCTAGCGCATTACTAACTAATAACAAGGCTTATAATTCCATCATGACTACAAAGCACTTTATATCGATAAATGATCTATCTGCGGCCGAAATAAACCGACTGATTCAGAGCGCCATATCCTTAAAGAAAGGGCCATCAACGCCTCTCCTTAAGGGCAAAACACTCGGCATGATTTTTCAGAAGCCGTCCATGCGGACGCGCGTAAGCTTTGACGTCGCCATGTATCAGCTCGGCGGGCACGCGATAGACTTGCAGCAGGCTGAAGTAGGCATAGGCTCCCGCGAGTCGGCCGCAGATGTGGCGAGAGTCATGAGCCGCTACGTAGACGCGATAATGGCACGCGTCTTCAATCACTCGGTGCTAACGGATCTGGCCAAATATGCAACGGTTCCGGTAATAAATGGACTTTCTGACGTTGAGCATCCATGTCAGGCGTTGGCGGACCTCATGACGATAGTTGAACTAAAGGGCAAGCTAAAAGGCCTGGTCATCGCCTACATAGGTGACGGCAATAACTGTGCCGCCAGTCTCGCGCTGGGAGCAGTTGCTCTAGGCGCAGAGGTGCGCATAGCTTCTCCAAAAGGCTACTGGCTTTCAAACGACGCCAGGGCGAAGATAACTGAAGCTGCGGCTAAGACAGGAGCGGTCCTACTTTATACTGATGACCCTAGAAAAACAGCCCGTGGCGCTGACGTAATTTATACGGACGTTTGGACGAGCATGGGACAGGAAGCGGAAGCACAGGAAAGACGAAGATCCTTCGCTGGCTACCAGGTCAATCCGTCATTGCTCGCCATGGCAAAGCCGGACGCCATCTTTATGCACCCCCTGCCTGCGCATTACGGAGAAGAGGTCAGCTCAGGGATCATGGAAGATAGACGCGCTGTCGTCTTTCAGCAGGCGGAAAATCGTCTGCATGCCCAGAAAGCTCTACTGGTTAATTTACTGAAGAATTCACAATGAGTCCCAAATCCCAGGCTACAAAGCAAATCCCTGCCTCTCTTGATCACAGACCGATCGTCGTAATTGTCGGACGTCCCAACGTAGGTAAGTCAACGCTTTTCAACAGGTTGATAGGCAGGCGTGTAGCTATTGTTACCGAGATAGCTGGCACAACTCGGGACCGTATCGCGATGGACGTCCCTGATGTACAGAAACCATTCGTCCTTATGGACACAGCAGGCATGGAAGCATCTCCCACGGGAGAGCTCGACGCCAAGGTACAGCAGCACATCGGATATGCGATCAGTGAGGCTGACCTTGTTCTTTTTGTAGTGGACTCTCGTGCCGGGCTAATCCCCGTAGATACCGAAATGGCGAGGGTAGTACGTAAAACAGGAAAGCCGGTTTTGCTTGTTGCGAATAAGACCGAGACTGCAAAAGAAGAAGCCCAGGCGCAAGAATTTCACAGGCTCGGTTTTGGAGACCCAATCCTAATAAGCGCGTATCACAACCAGGGAATGGCCGACCTGTTGTGGAAAATAGACGATATCCTTCCTCCATCTGCCCCTGAGTCAGAGAAGCTGGACAACGTCCTGCGGTTAGCAATCGTGGGTAGACCCAACGTGGGAAAATCCAGCCTGCTTAACGCCATTCTGGGACATGAGCGGTCCATAGTAAGCGCAAAGCCCGGGACTACACGTGATGCCATAGACACTCCATTTCAATACAAAGACCAGGAGATGCTCCTGATCGATACTGCAGGCATAAGGCGAAAAGGCCAGCAGATGGACATCATCGAGCGATTCAGCCTCCTACGGTCTATGCAGGCGATATCCCGGGCAGACATAGCGATGCTGGTGCTTGATGCCCAGGAGATGGCTACCGATCAGGATGCGCATGTCGCGGGATATATTCTTGAGGAGTATAAAGGCGTAATCGTAGTAGTAAATAAATGGGACCTGAGCAGGCAGCTTGGTATCACTCCGAATTCGGCAAAGGATTTTATCCGCGAACGCCTGAAGTTCATGCCGTATGTTCCCATTGTTTTCATATCCGCGCTGACGGGCAAAGGAGTAAATGAACTGCTCCCACTGGCGATCGAAATATACAACGAGAGACAAAAGCGTATCGGGCCAGACCAGCTGCGCACCATTATGCTGGAAGCATTTGGGGCACACCCGCCTGCCACTATAAAAGGAAAACGCCTGAGCATAAGTTCAGTATCCCAGTCTAAGACCTCACCTCCAACCTTCGATTTTCAAGTTAACAATCCCGACCTGGCGCACTTCTCGTACCAGAGATTTTTAGAGAACTCAATCAGAGAAGCTCACAAATTCCACGGCACGCCTATAAAAATGATATTCAGAAAACAGATAACTTAGAGAGATGTTTTTAGTATCCGCACTTGTAGGCTATGTCCTGGGATCTCTGCCTGTCGCCTTAATCATAGGCAAGCTTTTCAGGGGAGTAGACGTCCGTGACTCAGGCAGCGGTAAAACGGGCGCAACCAATGTTTTACGGACGCTCGGATGGAAGTTCGCGATCCCCATAATCGTATGGGACATCGGAAAGGGCATCCTCGCCGTATTGATATCGAGAGCTCTCACCGATTCGAACCTATCCGATGCGCTGGCGGCATCGGGCGCGCTGATCGGTCACGTATGGCCTATAACAAGCGGTTTCCGCGGGGGCCGAGGCGTGATGACCGGGCTCGGAACGGTTTACGTTATTTCGCCTATAACCGCTATACCTGGCACTATTTTCACGCTGACAATTATCGCAACGACGAGATACGTATCGTTGGGCTCAATCCTTGGGTCTGTATCACAGATCGTAGGGGCATCCATAGCGTGGTGGATGGGTAAACTTCCTGCCGAATACGCGATTTTTGTTATCGCTGCAAGCACATTTATTATCCTGATCCACCGCGACAACATAGAGCGCCTGATCCAAGGCAAAGAGCGCAAAATCGGTGAAAAAGCTCTGCCACTAAAAACTCCGGCCGGAAAATCCACATGAAATTCGCCATCATCGGAACAACCAGCTGGGGCACTACGCTCGGCATTATGCTCGCTAAACGCGGAGAAAACGTATATCTGCTTGCGCAAACGCCTGAAGAAGCGGAGCGTTTGAACCGCGAGCGCCAGAACGCAAAATACACGCCGGGACAGACCTTCCTACCCTCTCTCAATGCAACCGCCTCCGTTGAAGATGCATGCCGAGGCGCTGATATGACGATAATAGCCGTGCCGTCCAGCAGGCTGAGAGAAAATGCTAAGAAGCTGAAAAAGGCGCTTGACCCAAAGACAATCCTCGTATCCGCAGTCAAAGGGCTGGAAGCTGAGACAGGCAAGCGAATGTCCCAGCTGCTGGCGGAAGAGCTTCCAACCGCATTTAAAGAACGAACATGCGTCTTATCCGGGCCTAATCTGTCAAAGGAAATTTTGCTTGGACTGCCAGCAAGCACAGTCCTTGCCTGCAGAAACACAGTTATAGCTACCTCAGGCCAGCATATGCTTAATTCAGGCACGTTCCGTGTTTATACAAATGACGATGTGACAGGTGTGGAATTCGGCGGTTCTCTCAAGAACATAATCGCCATCGGCGCAGGCATTGCTGACGGTCTCGGTATGGGCAATAACGCAAAAGCTTCTTTCATATCACGTGGGCTTGCTGAAATAACCAGGCTCGGAGTCGCAGCAGGCGCGCACCCGCGCACATTTGCGGGCCTTGCCGGCCTTGGCGATCTTATAGCCACCTGCGAGAGCAAGCTGAGCCGCAATCACTACCTCGGAGAACAGCTTGCAAAGGGGCGTAAGCTGGACGAAATCCGCTCAACGATGATAAATACCGTAGAGGGTGTGGATACTACACGCGCCGCATTGATTCTAGCGAAACGCTACAAGGTAGAAATGCCGATAGCAGAGGCCACTTACAGAGTTCTTTTCGAAGGCGTATCGCCTCAAAAGGCCATGCAGGAACTGATGAACAGAACGCCGCGCCCGGAATCAGAAAACAGCGAATTATGACAACAGAGAATGTAACCCCTGACAGGCTTTCATTAGATTTTTATTATTTGGACGAGTCTGGCCACCATACTAAAGCGCCAGCAAACACAAAATATTTTGCTATGACTGGCATAAGAATACCTGCTGAAAAGTGGAATGATATTTTTGAGAGAATTAAAACCTATCGATCTCAATTGAGAACTACATTTGGAATACCAACATATAAAGAAATACATGCGGTGAAATTAGTATCTGGTAGAGGAAGGCCAAACCCTAAGAGCTTCGTTAGCATGGACCAGCGGATAATTATTTACAAAACAGGACTAGAGTTCCTTACGCAATGTGAGGACCTTGGGCTGAATATAATCGGAGTCTGCTTAGAGAATCAATCAGGTAAAGATATTTATGATGACGCATTGCAACGGATGTTAGATAGAATCCAAAGAACTGCTAAAGAAACTAGACGACAAGCCATTTTAGTTTTTGATAGTGGCAGAGAAGATGCCATTAGAAGAAGAATGCGGCGAGCACGTGTCTTTAATCCAATTGGCAGTCGAGAAGGAGTGTGGAATACTGGAACATCCGCCAGAAATATTCCGACTGATAGAATTTTAGGTGACCCATTTTTCCGGAACTCAGAACAGGATTATTTTATTCAACTCGCCGATAGTACAGCATATGCCCTATTGAAATATTTTGAGCCACCGAATAGCAGAGATACTACTTATAAGCTAAAAGAAATG
>ORMF010184808.1_pt1 | contig 10200 bp, 9 predicted proteins | sample 1779871 | NCBI WGS metagenome assembly ORMF01 (sample SAMEA104232316, study PRJEB22302) | groundwater metagenome | biome: forest; feature: aquifer; material: groundwater | place: USA | collected 2011-08-07 | depth 5.4 m | reverse complement strand
TTCAATATCATGCAGGAAGGCGACGTGCAGATTAAGGGTTACCCAGTGCGTCTGCCGCTGGACGTGATGCTGGTCTTCTCAGCCAATCCCGAAGACTATACTGCGCGTGGCAAGATCATTTCGCCTTTGAAGGACCGCATCGGCGCCGAAATCCTGACGCACTATCCCAAAGAAATCGACCTGGGGATCCAGATCACGCGTCAAGAAGCATGGACTGACCGCGACGGCTTTGCGGATCGTTTGCTGATTCCCGACTTCATTCGCGAGGTGATTGAACAGATCGCATTCGAAGCGCGCGATGACCAACGCATAGACAAACATTCGGGCGTATCACAGCGGCTGCCGATCAGCGTAATGGAGTCGGTCGTGTCTAATGCTGAGCGCCGTTCGCTGGTGACCGATGAATCAGAGATCGTACCGCGCATCGCCGACATCTACGCCGCCATTCCGTCAATGACCGGCAAGATGGAGCTTGAATACGAAGGTGAGCAAGTTGGGGCCAACCGGATCGCAAAGGATCTAATAAAGCGCGCCGCCGGTGAAATCTTCGAAGGTTACTTTGTGGGCATTGAATTCGCCGGCACGATCCTCTGGTTTGACGAGGGCAACAATCTGCGTCTGGCGGATACCGCGTCCGCTGAAGAGTGCATGCTCCTGCTCGAATCAGTGCCCGAGCTCTTGGACACGGCGCTGATTCCCTTTGACTTCAACCGCAAAGATGAAGCCCAGACTGTGGCCGCGTGCGAATTCGCGCTGGAAGGTCTCTATGCCGCCAACAAAATCAGCCGCAACGAAGAAGGCGGATACACGGCGGTGACGAAAGCGAAGAAGGATCGGCGGGGGATGATCTATGATGATCTGACGGAGAGTGGACGGTACAGTTAAGGAAATAAGCCACAGATGGACACGGATAAACACGGATTCAAGCATCAGGAAATAACGGAAAAGATAATCCGCGTTTTCTAGATGTGTATAACGAGTTAGGTCACGGTTTCCTCGAATCGGTATACGAGCGTTCTATGGAGGTCGCACTCAACTCAATGGGCCTTAAGGTGTGTCGCCAAATAGAAATCCCGGTTTCTTTTCGTCGCCAGCGCGTTGGGGTCTTTACGGCCGACATGCTGATCCAGGGCTGTGTTCTGCTTGAACTCAAAGCAGCGCGCTGTCTTGACCAGTCGCACCAAGCGCAACTTCTGAATTACTTGCGCGCGACTGAAATTGAAGTCGGGCTACTTCTGAACTTTGGGCTGAAGCCGGAATTCAAGAGACTGATTTTTGACAACCCTCGCAAGTCGCTCCGTGGAAAGCCGGGAATATCTGTTGCCGATCTCCTGATGGCAGACGACAAGATTGACGAGCCTTTGGGTTAGTTTGTTTGCTTGATCAGTGTCTTATCCGTGTTTATCTGTGGCTGATTAGATGAAGTTCACTCGCTACGGAAAATTCAATGGCCTCGATGTCTGGTCGCTCGATCTTGGCGACCTGATGGAAGGTCTGTCTGATTCCCTGCTCTCTTCCGGTTATGACGACGATTACTACTGGACGCGCCAGCGAACGCCACAGGACACCTCGCTCGACGGGTTGCGGCGCGCGCTGTTGCAGGCGCTGATTGATCGGGGAATGCTCAGCGAACACCAGATTAAGCAGATGCTGGACGAGAACGAAGGCAAGTACGAAGGCTCGCAGCTCCACGAAATGCTGAATCAATTGATCGAGCGTCTAATCGAGGAGGGCTATCTCACTCTGCACGAAGAGCCGCAGACATCCGAACAGCGGCGCCAGATGAAACGCGGACAGGGAGAAGGCCAGATTGAAGAACCTCTGCCGCGCAACATCAAGTTTGAAGTGACTCAGAAGGGATTGGATTTCCTCGGCTACAAAACGTTGCGCGGCCTGCTGGGCAGCTTAGGCAAGAGTTCGCTCGGCCGGCACGACACAATGCATCTGGCCACCGGGGTCGAAGCAGAATCCGCCAGCAAGCCATACGAATTCGGCGACACGATCAATCTCGATGTGAACACTACCCTGTTGTCGGCGATTCAACGCGAGGGGCTGTCGGTTCCGCTCAATCTGGAATACAGCGACCTGCACGTGCATCAATGCGATTATCAATCGTCGTGCGCTACCGTCGTAATGCTCGATTGTTCGCATTCAATGATTCTCTATGGTGAAGATCGCTTTACCCCGGCCAAGAAAGTCGCGCTGGCGCTCGGTCATTTGATCAGGACGCAGTATCCGGGAGATTCGCTGAAGATCGTTTTGTTCCACGACAGCGCCGAAGAGTTGCCGCTCGCGAAGCTCGCCACCACACAGGTTGGCCCATATCACACGAACACCGCGGAGGGTTTGCGTTTGGCGCGCCGCATTTTGCAGGCGCAACGAAAAGACATGAAACAGATCGTAATGGTCACGGACGGAAAGCCGACCGCGTGCTTTATCGAAGGAGCGCACGCATCCTTGCCTGCGGTTCGCCGGCATCCTGCCGGCATTAAACCGCCCGCTACCGCAGGCGGTTCTGACAGGAAGCTCTATAAGAACTCGATGGGTGGCGACCCGTACGTGATGGAAGCTACTTTTCGCGAGGTCCAGGCCTGTCGCAAGGCCGGCATCATGATCAATACCTTCATGCTGGCAAGCGACTATTACCTGGTCGAGTTCGTTAAGCAGATGAGTGCGATGACCAACGGTAAAGCTTACTTTGCCAACCCATCGAATCTCTCACAATTCGTGTTAATTGATTTTTTGAAAAGACGGAAGAGTCGCGTGAAGTAACCAGATTTGAAAACGACGGTCTCAATCTAATCCACTCGGAAAAAATATCGTCCCACGTTCTCTTTCACTCCCGCATTATCCCTGGCCACTCTAACCTGATAATTGCCGGTCTTCAGCAATCGCGCGGGGACGTCGAAGTCGAGCAGCGCGCCGCCGTTGTCATGGGACTTAATTGATTCGGCATTAAAGACAGACTGCTCGTCAACAGTTAACAGTTCTGCTCGATAAGGTCCCGGTTGATTGGACCTCAAAGCGAGTTGCAAGCGCACGATCGCCTGGCCATCTTCCGGAAGATGGAATGATGCGATGCCGGCGCCAAATGATCCCGCTGGCGTTAGGATAATGCTCACAATTGCCGGCAGAGTCTGATCGTGGACCGGCATCGGTGAAGGACTTGTCTGGTGTTCCGGCAGAGAGTTATTCGTCGGATGGCTTGACTCGACCGGCATGACCGGAGCGGAAGAGCGCCGTTGGGCCATCCGCTTGATCTCTTCTTTAATGCGCCCCTCCTTTTTCACAACCACCCACGCAGTGCCAACCAACAGCATGAATATTAAGAGAGCAAACGTGTAACGCCACGCCGGCCTATTCAAACGCAGCAGCGATCCCACTTGCGCGATGAACGCGGTCCTCGTTTTCGTGACTGAAGCAGAAGCGAAACGATCGCGCAAAACCATCGAGACCTCCAGCCTGCGCCGTCGATCCGAAGTCACCAGAAACGTCTCTTCGACAAACTGCCGCTCGTCGCGATCGAGGCGCCCATAAGTGTAGTCATCCGCCAGATCCAATTCAGCCAGACGCACGCGCGCGTCCAGGCGACTGTCAGAAAACAACTGCCGTTCAAAGGCGGGCTGCTCTGACAAGCTCAAACGGCCGAGCAGAAAGCGACGGATTGCCTCATCGGAAAACTCTGACGATTTGTCGTCCCGGGATTTTTCGCTATTGGTGGCCATAAACTTTTAGCTGAGCCCTCCCTCACGGTCGGCTTCTGACACAAGGCACTGCTCGATGCACATCTGGAGCTTTTCTCTAATGCGCAGGGCCCGCAATCTTAAAGTACTGAGTCCGATGCCCAGGTCGGCTGCGATCCGCTTGCGCAGATCTATCTTCGCCCGTTTGTTCTCAGCATAATATCGCTCAATTAAGCGGCGCGAACTGAACGACAACTTGTCCAGACACTTCTCTAAACACAGATGGATTTTTTCCTTCGCCTCAACGTCGTCATCAGGTTTCGGGAGCCGCGGCATCGCCGGCCGTTTCAGGTATTCGTGATGGACGTTGTTCATCACACCCAGAAAGTATATAGCCTTGTCGCCGACGTACGAGTCCTGAATATCGACCACTCTGCGCGCCACCCGGTCAATCGTTTCGTCCGCTAGTTCTTCCGGGCAGACGCATCCGCGCGAAGCGAGAATTGCAACCAGACGCCAGCGAATCTTTTCATAGGCCAGACCAGCCAACCCAGGATCAGGATCGAGCCAGGTTAGCAGTCGATCGAATTCTTCCTGCTTGAGTATGTGAATTGTTCTCGCGGGCGACATATCTTTGGAGTGCGGTGGCAAGCGTAGCGCCACGTCGCTTTGCATTGTTCGGAGTTTCGCCTTAAGGCGGTCCCTGCAATCGAAGACAAGGCCCGCCTGAAGGCGGAACTCCGAACGAGCCGTGCGCAGTCAATCACCGACTAAAGTCTGTGCCACTCGAGCGTTTTGATGAGGACAACAGATTAGAGTTGCCCTCATCTCCGTTGAAGCCCGCGCCCAGCGCCCAAATGGCTTGTCCCACCCTAGTTCTTTATTACGTCGGCGATAGCGACCGTTTTTTCTTCCTTCTGACCCTCAACCTTGACTGTCACTTTGCCGGACTTCTCATCGACGCTGACAACTGTGGCGTCGGTTGCGGATCCATTGATGGTGATTTTTACTTTGTCCCCGGCTTTGACCTGTGGCTTGACCGATGCGGTCGGTTCAGGCGATGGCGAGACTGGGGCCGCCGTCGAGGCCGGTCTGGCGTTGGTGTTCGCATTCGAGTTGTTTTCTGTGCCGGCTGGCTCGCAAGCCGCGATTGTCAACGACAGAAGTACTAACGCAAAAAGTTTCTTCGTCATGATTGTCCTCCATTTTATGAACGCTCCTGTAACAGAAGCGCTGGTTCACTCTTCGCTGGGTGAATGGGAATAGAGGGCAAAACATTTCACGCCTGAAAGAATTTATTTTGCCGTTGATTAGCCGCGGGTGAGAAAAGAGATGGATCTGGTAGGGCTCGTTCTTTGTTTAGAGTTCAACCCTTAGGTTGCCGCTTTGGAAGGCGCAAGCTGAAACTTGAACTCTAAACCCGGCTCTTGGGTTGCGTTACTTCTTTTCGGCGCTGAAGTCATACGTGAGATACAGTTTCAAAGCGGCTTCCTGCACTTCAGCATGCACGTCCTTAACGCGGGCCTTGAGTGTTCCGTTGCTCGCCTGGACGTTGAGCGAGAGCGCCAACTGTGACACTTGCAGGACCTCGAACGGGTTCAGCTTTTCGGCGATCGTCTTGCGCACGAATGCCGTGACCAGGCTGCTGACGATTGGCGGGACGTCATCAAGCGTCACATCCTCAACGTTCAGCTGACCAAAAACGGTCTGTTTCGACTGGTCGAACGACAGATCAACGGTGGCCTTGCCCGTGCCCTTAAACTGCACACATTGGGTTAACACGCTGTAGCTGCCCGTGAAGGCCAGTGGCGCGATAATTTTGCCTCCCGTGAAGCGCACCCCGGTCTTAACATTGCCGCCTTCCGGATTGAGCACCACTACGTCGCTGCATGTTGAGCTCTGAAAAGCAACGGGCCGTAGCGGTGCTTGCCTCTGATCCTCATTTTGCATTTCTGAGAGTTTAAGTTGCGGCGGTCCCAGCTGGCGAAAGATTGTACCCAGGAGCGAAGCAAAAAACTTTTCGTCGACAGTCACCGCCACCGTGCCAGTGGTTTCGACGGTCGGGTCAGGCGGGGTCACCGGAACTCCGGGCAAAGCCCGCCCCCTGGGCGCACCCAGAAAATATGCGGTCGCTAGCGCGCCAATTAACAACCCACCAATCAGTATCAGAAGATTTCTAATCATTGGTTGAAGCTTAAGGTGTTACCGAGGCTGTGGGTGACGGTGATGCGCTCATGGTATTGGCCATCATCGCCTTCAAGATAGCTGCGACCGCACTGGTCAGAGCATCAATCTGTTGCCGGACTTTCTCTGGCGCTACCTGCTCGTACCCGGCGGGAGGTTCGAAGAGTGTGGGAGCGACATCAGTTTTGATGTCGTGCATCTCCGCCACGACGCGAGCCGCTTTCACTCCCTTAACATCACCAGAACTTTCCGCCAGCAGCTCGGCCCGCAAGGGCAACCCGGTTTCTTTGTCGACATAAACAAATGCTTCGGCTTTTACCTCGCCTGCCTTGGTGTTCGTATTCGTAGAAGTACTGTAGCGATATTTCTCGGCACTCCGGCCGTCCATCGGCCCTTCGCCCACCCGCTCAACGCCTTTAATATTCTTCAAATCCTCTACCAATTGACCCGGCGTGAGCAGCTTATGTATCTGCACGCCGGTCGCCTCCTGCGTCAGTTCCGCATACTGTTTCCGCGCCGGCAGGATGACATAATGCCGGTTGTTGTGGTCGAGGTAGACTAACGGCGAGCCATCAGGCAGTTTGAACTCAACGCGGCGATCGTCGCCATTGCGCGCCACTTGTACCGAGAGCGATGGAATGCCAATCGCCTTGTCGCCGCCCTGAGTCTCAATGCTGAGCACCAGCGTCGAACTGTATTTATCCGGCTCGCGCGCATTGATGGTCGGACCACTGTTGGCGCTGCCAGAATTGGAGTTGCTGTTGGCCGTACTGGTTTGCGAATTCGCATTAGCGTTCGAGTTAGCGTTGGCATTAGCGTTCGAGCTCGGCATCGGTTGACAAGCGTTGTTTGCAAAGAGGAGTAGAACGCCAATTGATAACGCGAGCGTAGATGTATTTCGAGAACGGATGCTGGACATAGTTAACCTCTGTTATTGTGGCCTGCAGTTGGGCCGTTACCATTCGACAGACTGGCGGGGGTTTCGAAACCAAGAATAGCACGCGCCGGGTCTTTAAAGGAAAAGAGCGCGAGTCAACTGGTGTCTTAATTTGTTTTCTCTGCGAAATCTCCGACCTCTGGGTCTTGCGGTGAACACCTTACAAGACATTCACCGCAGGGGGTTCAGAGCACGCAGAGGAAGCTCTGGAATCTCAAACCAGGAAATACCGCGAGTCATGAGTGCTGGCAAATTCGTCTCGATCATCTCATTAGCACCGCGGCTTTAGCCCGGTGGTTAGTGTTTAGGTTTGTGAGGGGAAACCGTTTCAAACGGTTTGAGATTACGTCGAGCACAAACTTTACCGGGCTAAAGCCGCCGGTATTAATAAGAGTGACATCAACAAACTGGACCAACCTGTTATTCGCTAGTGTCTGGGTCTCTTTAGGGCTCTCTCTACTGGCGATCACTCCTCCGGCGCGTCTTCAGGCACAAAATTATTTGACACCTACTCCTGGTTAGCGTAAAAGGCGTTTGCCTTTCGAATTCAGAAAAATGGTGACCCGATGAAACAAGTTCCCTTACTCGTCGCGCTGGTGTTGGCGGTTGCGGCCTGCAATCTGACTAACAAGTTCAAGTCCGGTTCCTCGAATTCAAATTCAAACTCGACGGCATCGTCGGGCAACCCGTCGAAGATCGGAGACGAGCCCGTCGAGAAAGCCGTGCCGACGGCTGCCCAGACTGCCGCGCTCGCGAACGGCCAGGAGGCGAAGTGGGACCAGCAGGGAATCACGTGGACCTTGCCGCCAAACTGGAAGAAATCAGAGGTGCGTAACGCGACCTTAAGCTATGGCGGCGGTGGCGCGTTTCTCACCGTCAACATCTCAACGATGGGCGCTGACTTCCCTTCTGATGTCAGCATCAAAGCAATGCATGAGGGAGCGAAGACCGAGCAGAAGAACGGGAAGTATGACGAAGTGAAGTGGCTCGAACTTGACGGCCTTCGCGGCCTCGAGTTTCGGCAATCAAAGCAGGAGACGCCGGGCGACATACGTCGCCTGGAATGGCAGGCCTACCGCACCTTCGCCGGACAGAACCAATTGATAACGATGATCCTGTCCACCGATGACGGCGCTTTCGCCAAGCACCAGGACGAACTCTACGGCATCATGTATTCAACCAGGGTGGTTCATTAATTCGTCCACGATGTGGACGCGGACATCCTGTCCGCCAGCGCGCGCAGCGCGCTCTCGTCCCTTGAAAAAATACCTGAGGAGCGAAGCAGAATGCCTCGCTCCTCATCTTTTTGGCGCTACCCGCTCCGGCGGACAAGATGCTCGCGCTCCGTTAGTTCTTCTTAATGTAATTCCGATGCACCCAGGTGTCGGACTTCGCGCGGTCGCGTGTTTCGAAGAACACATTTTCCTTTGACTCACGGGTAACCATTTGGACCCGAGACGAAACGTCCTTCTGCTTCTCATCAGATCCTTTCGGCGAATCATCCAGGAAGCCCTTCACGGCATCCGCCGGCGGTGCTGCGAATTTTTCGCCACGGCGCAGTTCAGCCACGGCCTCGATCGCACTTGCTTGTAGCAGCTTAGGCCAAAGTTTTTTGAAGAGCGAACTGGATGCATAAACGTCCGCGCTGTTAATCTTGCCGTTGATAGCAAACACATAGCCAATAACATCAGGCTTGCCGTTGACGATATTGCTGAGAGCTTTGACATAGCTGTCGGCACTTGCTTGCACCTTTTCATTCTCCAGGGCCAGCTGAAAACTTGTCGGCGACGCGGCGCCATTCACACGGGTGCCGGTATTGGCACTGAGCTTGTCCTGGGCCACGGCAACTTGCCGCCACACTTCGCCCTGCGATTCCGCGTTCTTCGCGGCCAGCTTCAAGTCGCGGCCTGCGATGACGTTCGCCGAGGAGTTGAAGACCGTGGCTTCCTCTTTGCCGCGTTTACTCCAACGTCCGTTCTCGACACAGAATGCAGAGATTGGGATCTTGCCTGAACGTGGCGGCAGGATCAGATCGACTGCCATCATGCGATCCTGCTGACCACCTTTCACGATATCGCCTGACTGCACATAGACTTCTTCGCTGGAAATATTTTCGATTGAGAGTTCGTTGACCGAGCGTGTCTCGCGCACGATTACTTTCTTCTGCACCAGGGCATCCTGCAATGTTATGAAGGTCTGGCCCTTAATCCTGTCCTTGCCGTGAATCAGAAACACCGTGAGATTGCCCTGCGTGAATGGTCCCTCGAGCCGATACTCGTCCTTGCCCTGCGGAGTTTGTCCCGGATGAATACCGCCCGCGACCATGGCCATGGGCGACGAGATCGTTAATACGAGACCCACCACCAAACTAATCAAATTCGTCTTCATCATTTTTCTCCCTTTCAGTTAGCTCTGTTTGAACTTTGCCGTGCGCTAGCCTTGGGGAGACCTCTCCACACAGCCTGACCGAAACTGCCGCGTCCGCGATTAGTCTGCGGATGCTTTGTGTGGTTAGAACGGTGAGGGGCGGGCTTCTTGCGCGATAGGATTCGAATAGTTGTACGCGCCAGTTGGAGGAGGAACTTCATCTGAATCGAACTGATTGAACCAGGCACCGACTTGGTGGTGTGCTCAATTGAACAATTTGTCCTACGGCTCTCAGCGCCAAGGGCGCTAAATTTCCGAGTGAGCGGACAAGCTTCCATTGGCAATTCAGAACCGTCCTGGGGCGATGCCCCAGGCTTGTGCATTTCGCGCCCTTGGCGCTTAGTTGAGCCCTACGATCCAAACCCGCGCACTACCGACTGACTCTGATCACCGACGCAAATCGTTCATGCGGAAAGAGCGCGCCTGAAGATGGTCCCAGATGCAGATTCACCTTGAAATACATTGAGACTAAAGCGACAATGCGGTCGCTCAGCTACTACTTCGCCGTCCCCCGCGAGTGGCCGGCATCACGCAGGAGTTTCCCTGCCTTTTCTTTTTAAGAAAGCAGTCGGCTTCGGATGATCGGCCAGACCATTTCGCACTATCGGATCGTGGAAAGGCTCGGAGAGGGCGGCATGGGCATAGTCTATGTCGCCGAAGACACCGTCTTAGGACGCCGGGTGGCGATTAAGACACTGACCGCAGCACGCAGTTCTACAGATCAGCACTTTCGCGGCCGCTTTCTGAGAGAGGCGCGCTCGATCTCGAAACTATCTCACCCACACATAGCCACCATTTACGATTACGGCGAGACCGTCGACGGTCAGCCTTATATCGTGATGGAGTTGATTAAGGGCGAGACGCTAAGCCACTTGATGGAGCGCGAAGCGCTCACGATCCCGCGCGTCATCGAGATTGTCGAGCAGGTCGCCGAAGCCCTCGCCGAAGCGCATCGTCACGGCATTATCC
>ORMF011494719.1_pt1 | contig 10201 bp, 10 predicted proteins | sample 1779871 | NCBI WGS metagenome assembly ORMF01 (sample SAMEA104232316, study PRJEB22302) | groundwater metagenome | biome: forest; feature: aquifer; material: groundwater | place: USA | collected 2011-08-07 | depth 5.4 m | reverse complement strand
GACGGCGTCCGCGCCATCGTGACGCGGCCAGAGCCGGCGCACGGCGTGTGGATGGCATGGATAGGGTAAGTGCACTCCAGAAAACCAAGGTGACAGCTACATTTTGTATTCAGTACTGCCACCAACACAAGATCAACACAAGATATAGTGTATATAAACTGCAGTTGCTAGTTTGCATGCCAATTGATACTATAGCGGTGAATAGTATCGAATGGTATGCATATGCTCCCTTTTCCTTGCCTGTGATGTAAAGTCAACCGTATGAACGCTGCAGATTTCAAGAATAGCCCCGTTGGGCATCTCGTTGGAGTTGAAGAAGAGCAGTGGGGATACATTCCTCACGACCTTCCGAACGAGGTTGCTCTAAGTTCAGGCATTATTAACAGGTTGGACAAAGCTTCGCGGGCCGTGGCGATGTTGGAAGGCGTTGGGGAAACCCTCGCCAACCCCCATCTATTGATTCAACCCTTTCTAAGACGGGAAGCTGTTCTATCCTCAAAGATTGAAGGGACACAGGCTTCGATTTCAGACCTGTACCGGTTCGAGGCATCGTTCCTGCGGGGTGCGACGGGTGATGTGAAAGAGGTTGCGAATTATGTTCTGGCGTTGGAACACGGTCTCAATCGGCTCAAAGAACTACCTATATGCATTCGCCTTGCGAACGAGGTGCACCTGAGTCTACTTAAAGGTGTTCGAGGAGAAGACAAACAACCAGGTGAACTCAGAAACTTACAAGTCTGGATAGGAACCACAAATTCTCCCATCCAAGAGGCAAGGTTTGTACCTCCGCCTGCCAGACTGGTCCCAGCACTGATGGGGAGTTGGGAGAAGTTCGCAAATGCTGAGCTTGAAATGCCCCCACTCATTCAATGTTGCTTATTACATTACCAGTTCGAAACTATTCATCCGTATTTTGACGGCAATGGTCGCATTGGGCGGCTTTTCATCCTTCTTTTCTTACATGCAAAAGAGGTGCTAACAACGCCCCTTCTTTACTTGAGTGCGTACTTCGAACGCCACCGAGACGAATACTACGACCATCTCTATAACGTAAGCGCCACTGGGAATTGGGAACCATGGATGCGCTTCTTCTTAGAGGGAGTTGCTACAGAAGCATCTGATGCTTTGCAACGCTCTCGTCGCCTGAGGCGGCTGCAAGATGGCTATAGAGATCTTTTACAGCAAAATCATGAGTCCGGGAATGCGCTACAACTTGTCGACAACTTGTTTATGCGACCTTACATGACCGCTTCACTGGCATCTAAGACCCTTAGCATCTCTCACGCCGGTGCTAGGAATATCTTGGATAGGCTAGCATCTCTTGGTCTCTTGGAAATGCTTCCCAATACTTGGCCTAGGCTATACATAGCTCGTGAAATCATGGAGTGTATAGAGGTATCCAACCCATAGTTGGAACCAGGCCGCGGCCGGAGCCGGCCCACGGCGTGTGGATGGCGTGGGTAGAGAAGGAGTGATGCTATGCTGACGGGCTTAGACCATATCGTCATCGGGGTGAAAGACCTGCAAAGAGCGATGGAGAGCTTCCAGAGCCTGGGCTTCCACGTGTATCCTGGCGGCGAGCACCCCGGCCGCGGCACCCACAACGGGGTTATTCTCTTCGACGCCGACTACATCGGCCTCATTGCGCCCCAGGACCCGGCCCTCGATGGCGGCAGAAACCTCCTTGCTTCGTTAGAGGCGAGAGGCGAGGGCATACGCACCGCGGTCATCGGGAGCGACGACCTGGCGGAGGAAGTGCGGCTGCTGCGCGGTCGGGGAGTAGACGTCACAGACATCCAGCTCCACGACAGACGCACGCCGGACGGACTGCTCCTGCAGTGGCAGGCTGCGAATCTGGGCGGCGCAAGCCCGCTGCCGCATTACGTCATTCAACACGTGACGCCTGAGGATGTGCGCAAAAGGCAGGCGCCGAAGGCTGCCCCGCATCCCAACGGTGTCGTCGCGATTGACCGCGTGGTCATTGCCGTGACCGATATGGAAGCGGCCAGGGCCGAGTACGGGAAGACGCTGGGCCTTCGGCCCACGCCGGTGCGCACCGATTCGCTCCTGAATGCGGAGGTGTGCGCGTTTGTGATGGGTAAGACGGCCGTCACCCTGGCAGCGCCACGGGGCGGGCCGGGGCAGGAGGCGCTGGACAACCGCGGGCCGGGACCGTTCCTCCTGGCGTTTCGCAGCGGCAACCTGCAAGAGACAGAACGCTGGATCATGAGCCATCACATAAACATCGCCGCGGCGGGCACCCTTCGAGAGCCTCAGGACGGCGCTCAGGACAGCGCGCGGGCCGACGGCGTCCGCGCCATCGTGACGCGGCCGGAGCCGGCGCATGGCGTGTGGATGGCATGGAGCGGCTAATCGTTATGAGAAGGGCGGCTTGGCAGCCTCCGGTCGAGGAGCAGGCCCAAGTAGAGTGTCCCGAGCAGCAGCGCAAGTGGCACCGACTGGAACACTACTGGGTCAGAGAAGGTGCTTAGGCGCCACGTCAGGTCATTGGGCGTGACCACATACGCGAGGACGGCCGCCCCGACTTGCGCCACAATGAGGAGCAGCAGCGGTAGGGTGGCGAGCCGGGGACGTGGCGCGAAGACAAGAGCCGCCAATCCAAGCAACGGCAGCAGTGGCCAGAGGTGGTTAAAGTGAGCCTGGTCGGCAGCCAGCGCGCTCAGGCTATCCCAAACTGGCCCACTGCGTGCCGGCTATAGGGCCTGCACGGCGGGCCGGCACTGAGAACGTGGCGTACATGGTGGGGCTCGATGCGGCGTGCCAGCTTGCGCAAGAGATGCTCACCAGCGACACCACGGCCCGCATTCAGGGGCTGCGTGACCGGCTGCAACGGCGGTTGACCGCAGCAGGCTGGGCGCTCAACGGCCATCCCATGCTGCGGCTCCCCAATACCCTTAACATGAGCTTTACCGGACTGGATGGTGAGGAGATTCTGGCCCATGCGTCTGGCATTGCCGCTTCGACCGGCGCCGCAGGCCACGCAGGCCGCACAGACCCCTCCACTGTGTTGCTGGCGATGGGCATCCCATATGACCAGGCGCTGGGGCGGTGCGCCTGACCCTGGGACGGTGGAGCACGGAGGAGCAGGTCGATACGGCGGCGCGGGAATTGCAGCAGGCTGTTGCTGCACTGTCTCTCAGGGCCGCCGCACGCGCATGATTCGTTATTGCTTGAAGGGCGCAAGCACCTCTTCAAGCGTCGGCCTGCCCTGGACTTCCAACGTGTAGGTCACTCGGACCGAGGGCTTTTGAAACGAGATGAGCCGCCTCAGGTCGATGGGCGTCGCGATCACCACAACGTCGCACGGCGTAGCCTCAATGGTCGCTCGTAAGTCACTGAGCTGTGCGTCACTGTAACCCACCGCAGGCAGGACGGGGCCGATGGCCTGGTACAGCCGGTAGGTCTCCGCAAGGCTGCCGACTGCATACGGCCTCGGGTCGATGATTGCCGCGGCGCCTCCGGACGTGGCGGCAAGGTAACCCGCGCCGGTGGCGACTCCTCCGTGGGTGGTGGTCGGCCCGTCCTCGATGACCAGCACTCGCTTTCCTGTGATGCGGTCGGGCAAATCAACTGTGACGGGTGACGCGGCCCTCAGAATTGGCGCTGAGGGGTTCACCTGTCGCACATTCTCTTCCACCAAAGCGATCTGGTCACGGGTCGCCGCATTGACTTTGTTGATCAGCACCACATCCGCCATGCGCAGGTTGGTCTCGCCCGGATGATAGCGGAGCTCATCGCCCGCCCGCAGGGGGTCCGTCACGACCAGCAGCATGTCCGGATGGAAGAAGGAAGTATCGTTGTTGCCGCCGTCCCACACGATGATGTCGGCTTCTTGCTGCGATTGCTCAAGGATTACCCCATAGTCCACGCCCGCGTACACCACGTTGCCCTGTTCTAGGTGTGGCTCGTGCTCCTCCCGCTCCTCGATGGTGCAGTGGTGTTTGTCGAGGTCGTCAAAGCTGCCGAAGCGCTGGCACACTGAGGCGCTCAGGTCACCGTAGGGCATTGGGTGCCGCACGATAACTACTCTATGCCCCCATCCGCGCAGGATCCTGACTATGGCGCGGGATGCCGGGCTTTTTCCCGCGCCTGAGCGCACCGCGCACACGGCAATGACGGGCACACGAGCCTGCAGCATCGTCTCCTGCGGACTCACGAGCCTGAAGGATGCGCCGCTGGCAAGAACCTGGGAGGCGAGGCGCATCACCTGCTCGTGGGAGACGTCGCTGTAAGAGAAGACGACCTCTTCCACCCCCTGTTCCCTGATTAAGGATGGCAGAGCCGCTTCCGGGAGGATTGGCACGCCCTGGGGATAGAGCTGCCCCGCCAACTCCGGAGGATAGGTGCGGTTTGCGATGTTCGGGATTTGGGTCGCCGTGAACGCCACCACCTCGAACTGCTCGTTGTCCCGAAAGAGCAGGTTGAAGTTGTGAAAGTCACGGCCGCCCGCGCCCGCTATCGCGATCTTCTTTCGCATGTCTGTGGGACCTCTCCTCGTATTCTCGCACACCTGCGGGGGGACATCTATGAGGTGGCTCGCCGGTTAGGTCTTTGTCGCTCACTCAGCGGTCTCTCTGTGAAGGGTCGACAGGCCAGCCGTGTATCGGGTAAGATAAACCCGTTGCGCTTGCGACGAACAGCGTGGCGCATTCGTCTAGCGGCCCAGGACGCCGCCCTCTCAAGGCGGAGATCACCGGTTCGAATCCGGTATGCGCTACCATTCTGAACGCTGAAGCCCCCAGTCTTGGGGGCTTTTTCTTTGTAGCGACTGGTCAATAAAATCTACGCTTGCTACAAAAAGCTGGTGCAAACCGTGCTACAGTTTTGAAGCAGAGTCGGAGCTATTTGCTTTGATGCCACTATCCTGCGCGCTTTAGTTTTGCCAGTCAAGCCTCAAATCAACCCCGTACCCGAACCACAGGACTCTTAAATGGCGGTTGTCAGCCCAACAGTACGGTCTACACGGTGTAGATTGGGATCTTGAATCGAGTATTAGGCGGTTTCAGTCCAGTACCTCATCCAATGACTTGCAAACTGGTTTTCTATATACTTCATAGTCGAGTGCAGATGAGTGTAGTGATAGAATCGAGCAAGTTAGGGCTGAGTCGATACGATGCCAAAGGTAGTTGGACAACCCATCGTTCTTCTAACTGGGGCCGGTGCTTCAAAGGAAATCGGCTACCCGCTGACTGACGAATTGCTCACCCGCTTCCAACAAGGTCCAGTTAGCGAGGAAGCGCGATTTGTCTTGGGCGTGGTTCCTTCAGAGTCCGAGTTAGAACAAAATTTCGAACTCCTAAGGTCATACCTGTTTGAAATCGGACGTCTCAATGCAGCCGATGAAGTCTCACTCGTGGAAATTCTTGCAAAGTACGGTCTCCAAGACCATTTGGAGCCGTTTAAGAGAAATGGACTTCCCCCAATAATTACGTCCCATGAACGTCTAGACAACGCGCTCAGCCAATTGATTCTTAAAACCTTCAGTGGTGAGAGCATTGCTCATCCCGATAGTATCTGGTCGCCGGTTCGGACTTGGTCAGGGGTGCTCGATTATTTTGCAATGCGTCTTGGTCCTGATTTTTTGCTTCCGATCTTCACGACCAATTACGACCCTAGTTTAGACTTGCTTAACGGCCAGTGGTCGTTCAAAGGGAAATCTCTGAATGTCCGAAGTCATTTTACTGATGATAGATTCCAGCGTTATCGACATGGCTTTGCAGAAAGGGTCGCCGTTCCCACAATATTTTCGTGCCACCTCCACGGGAAACCAGATTATTACAAGTTCCAGGACATAATTGACGGAACGAGCGTGATTTCTCGGCACAACACTGCTAATCCTCCCCTTGCTGACCGGCTTATTGTTCAACCCCGCTTGAATTTCAAAGGAGAGCAGCTTAAACAAGAGCCTTTTAAGACGTTCTACAGTGCATTCGATGAATGCTTGCAGGCCGCGCGTTTGCTTGTTCTGATAGGCCATTCGCTGAGAGATATCGAGCTAGTAGAGGTTGTACGCAATCGTCTTGTATCAAATCAAGCCCTGAAGCTAATTTGGGTGAATCCGGAAGCGTCAAGTAACCTTAATCGAATTACCGCCGGACAGAGGGAACTGGAATCAAGAATTGTTCCTGTAGAATGTTATTTTCCACAAGATTCACAGACGATTATTAAAAAGATAGATGAAGCATTTGCTGGTTAGTTAACGCCCTTATGGGGGCTTTTATCGTTCCTTCTGCTCCGCCGCTTGGTACGCCCAGTCCAGCACCTCCACCACGTGGGCAACCCGCGTGTTTTTTCCGGCCTCTCGCAGCCCAAGCTCGAGCTGGAGCATGCAGCCGGGGTTCGCGGTGACCAACACTTCGGCGCCCGTGTTGTCGACATCCTCCATTTTCGAGGCCAGCAATCGCCGTGACATCTCGTGCTGGGTGATGTTGTAGACCCCTGCGCTGCCGCAACAGCGGTCGGACCCTGCCATCTCCCGTAGTTCGAGCCCCGGAATGGCGTGGAGCAGCGCTCTCGGCTGCTGCGTGATGCGCTGGGCGTGGGCCAGGTGGCAGGAGTCCTGGTAGGTCACAGATAGCGGCACGTCGCCCAGTGGCCCCCGCAGGTCCAGCGTCGCCAGGTACTCCGAGATGTCGCGAACACGTTCGCTGAACCGGCTGGCTTTCTCCGCGTACGTAGGGTCGTCCTTCAGCAGTTCCCCGTACTCTTTCATCGTGGCTCCGCAGCCGGCGGCATTGACGATGATGGCGTTCGGACGGCCTGCAAAAAACGCATCGATGTTGCGCCGCGCAAGCTCCTTTGCCTTCTCGCGTTCCCCGCTGTGCAGGTGCAGCGCGCCGCAGCACGTCTGCGCCGTTGGGCACGTCACCAGACGGCCATTTCGCTCCAGCACTCGCACGGTCGCTTCATGTACGCTGGGATACAGATAGGGCATGACGCATCCTGTCAGCAGAGCGACTGAGGCGGACGTCTGGTTTTCCGCCGTCGGCGAAGAACGTGGTGGAGCAAAGAACCTATTGGGCAGCCGCGGCAGCAGCGATTCCATGCTTTGGAGGGAAGGCGGCCAAAGGAGGGGCAGACCTGACCTTTTTATCAGCGCCTGCAAGCCGGAGCGCTGGTAGAAGCGGAGGAGCCGGGCCGCGAGAAGGAGTCGATTTGGATGCGGGAGCAGATGGTCAAATACCAGGCTACGGACCAGCCGTCCTCGCCAGGAGGTGCGGCGCTCGCTGGCGGCGAGTTGCTCCCGCTCTGCCTCCATGATGCGGCCGTAGGGCACGCCTGAGGGGCATACCGCCTCGCAATTTCTGCATGAAAGGCATAGGTCCATGTGCTCCTGAAACCGCTCCGTGGCCGTAATGCGGTTCTCTGCCCGCGCTCGCATGAGGGACAGCCTGCCCCTGGGCGACTCCGTCTCAAGTCCGGTTTCCAGGTAGGTCGGGCAGCTCTGGAGGCAGAACCCGCAGTGGACGCACTTGGCCAGGTCTTCGATGCGGGGGCCGTGTTGCTGGATCATCATCGCTGCTATGTCATCGCCTTTCGCTCACCATGATCACTCCGAGGTGCTCTGGACAAGCTTGGTAGACCTTTGGGCAGGTAACAACCTGTCAAAGTACCTACGATGCGGAGGTTTGAATCAGGTGGGCCTGCCAGATTTCTCTTACTCTCTACTTCAAGATTGGTAGAGTCCTCGCTCTTTTCCTGCAGCTTCTCCTCAGCCTGTTATATATATATTCGGCAGAGTGGTTAAGGCAATACGCCTTCCATGAGGGCGACCTCACGCTCTAACGAAGCAACCACGCCCATGTCCAAAAGCGTATGTAACCTCCCTGGGTCACCAATAAAGTTCGAACAAAAATACCATATCCCCTGATTTACCCTTAAAGGCGAAGTTTTGGCGACTATAGAGGCGCCTACAAGACGTCTGGCCAAGTCACGGTCTTCAGGGTTAGGAAAGGCACTATCGTGCACTAAAAGAGATTCATTCACGACGCTGTCTGGAAGCTTTAGTCCTTTGGCCGTCTCGCGAATCCAGATGTCGATTGGCTGGCAGAGCAGGTAATCCCCCGGAGTCAACACATTAGAATGAAGTAGGGTTACAAGATCGCGCAAGATGAAGGCTCGTATCTTATGCCCCACTCCGTTTAGAGCCAACATGTTGAAGGCACGATATAAATTACCTTGCTCGATGCTAACAATAACTGCGGCCAAATCTAACGTAGCGATTCTTGGATCCATGGCAGGATTGGCCTTACGATCTTGCCTATCCTTATAGAAATCAGAATAGACTTCGGGTAGACGCGTCAGGTCGGGCCAGCTTGCTGCTACGGCTTTGACCGCCGCTATCTTAAATCCACGAGCTACTCCTCTTCGCTCGTAAGCCCAGTTGTACAGAAGGCACTTCAGTGCATACTGCTTGTCGTCCTTCAGTCGATTTACGTTTATTTTGGTCAGGTAAGATCCAACGTAACGGTCTCCCATTGCGCCGAACCAAGAGATGACTTCTTTTGTATTCTGTTCCACCTTTGTTTTTCTCCGTGCTGATAGGGGGTTCTACGATCCAAAAAGCGCCCTGAAGTAGAAGACGTGGCATTGAGTCACGGCCTTTTCAACGCCTTGTCATGCTCCCCCACATTGCGCATGAAGATGCTCTCTCCGTCTATCTCAAAAGTCATCCGCAATCTCATAGAAGGGCGAGCTTCCCAGATGCTCTTTCCCCCTTGCATCTTCTTGACACGGAGGCTGGGATGTCTTTGGTTAGCGCCCAATAGAGCGAGCGCCTTGCGAATGCTCCGTTTCTCGGCCTTGGTAAGCTTCTCATATGCCTGGTCAAATTGCTCGGTGAAGAGAATCTCCACCGCTATGCTTTGCCCTCAAGATACTTCACTGCGTCATCGGCTGATGTGAATCTCTTTGTCCTGCCCGCCTTAATATCCTCGTCTGCCTTGCGCTCCCCCTTCTGCCATTCTTCGGTCCAGAAGTAGGCCTGGCTGGCGTCCACAAGCTTTTTCGGTGTCAATACTATGTGCCCTTCCTTGTCAAGCTCGACCTCAACAAAATCACCAGGCTGTATGTTGGCCTTTGTTCTGATCGCCTTAGGAAGGGTAACCTGCCCACCACTGGTTAGCTTTGTTAGTGTGCCCATTGAAGTTTGCCTCCATCATTGGCTCATTGGATCATTATCCAATAGAATCTTATCAAATGTGGTTTGTCAGGACAAGACAAAGCTGGTGGATCACGAAGACAGTATGTCGGGTTTGTGAAACCTCAGGATCGCTGATGCCGGCGCGCTCATCCTTCTACAGGCTCAGCACGAGCCGCGCGGAGCCGGCGTACTCTTCTATATCCCACCTACGTACCGGCCGGGGTTCAGGACCCCCTGAGGGTCGAACAGCTCCTTGAGCCGTCGCATGACCGGCAGGGTACCAGGGGATTCTCCCCATGGGTCGAGGACGCCCCACAGGCTGTCCGGGCAGCTTTCAACGACGAGAGAACCACCAAGGCCGACGCATTCCTTCCGTAACTGCTGAATGGTGTTCAGCCACGCCTCAGGAGCGCAGGTCGCCACGTCCGACGGTGACCAGAAGGCATAGAGGAGGCCGCTGCCGGCTCGCGCGATGCGGGCAGGTGACGGGACTCCAGACTCCGTGATGTGCTGTCTCAGCGCCGTCTCGACGAGAGGCAGCCGACCGGGCAGCACCGCGGCACGGAGCGCCAGCCAGGGATGTTCCGGCTCACGCCCGAAGTCCCGGATCCGCTGCCAGAAACTGCCACTCACCTGTCCCTCAACCGTTGATATGGTCGTGTGCATGCCCTCGGCCAGGCTGCCGACCTCCCGCGCCTGGCGCGTTACCAGGGCATCGCCGCCGCCGAACTCTGCCGCCACCAGCCAGGGTGATGGACCTGCGGCCTGCGCGTCTTTAACGCCCTGCTGTGTGCGCTGGCTGAGCACATCGAGGGCCAGGGGCTGAAGTCGCGCCCCTCGGACCGCGTGGCAGAGGTTCATGGCATCCTCAAAGCTTCCGCAGGGGGCAAGGACCGTTCTTGTTGTCGCCGGCAATGGGTAGAGTCGAAAAGTGGCCTCAACAATGACTCCCAGGGTTCCCAGGGAGCCTACGTAGAGCTTCATCATGTCGTAGCCACTGACATTCTTCACCACTTTGCCGCCCGCCTTGGTCACCCG
>ORMF011781658.1_pt1 | contig 10202 bp, 2 predicted proteins | sample 1779871 | NCBI WGS metagenome assembly ORMF01 (sample SAMEA104232316, study PRJEB22302) | groundwater metagenome | biome: forest; feature: aquifer; material: groundwater | place: USA | collected 2011-08-07 | depth 5.4 m | reverse complement strand
GTTGGAAACCCGCGATACAGCAGATTGGAAGTCTGCGCTACCACTTCGTGCCGGAAGTGTAGCCCATCCCACGGCCTCCTCAGTAGCAGCCGCAGCGGAAAGGCCTCTTTGGCAACAAACTGAGTTGGGATGTACCTTGGGACACCACCGACAACCACCTGCAACCTCTCGCCAACCGGATTGAACCTCCCTTCCGACTCGTCCGTCCCAAGCCGGCCCACTCGCTGGTTGAACACTCCGCCGTCACTCTCAGTCTGTTAAGACATGCAACCAAAGTCGCCGTCCGGGCCACTCGCGCCCTTCGACCATCAGCCGCGCACGCGCCTTGTCTTCGGCGTGGGCAGCGTCCAGCGCGTGGGCAAGCTGGCCGGGGAACTCGGCGCAAAAAGTATTCTCCTCGTGACCGACCCAGGAATTGTCAACGCCGGACACGCGCAGCGCGTGGAGCACCTGCTCCAGGCGGAAGGCCTGGGTGTGGTTGTCTTCGACAAGGTCGTCGAGAACCCCACGACCAAATGTGTCGATCACTGCGTGGAGGTCGCTAAGGCCGCGGGCATCGACACGATCATCGGCCTAGGTGGCGGCAGCGCGATGGACACGGCGAAGGGCTGCAATTTCATCCTCACCAACGGCGGGCGAATCCAGGACTACTGCGGCGTCGGCAAAGCGACCAAACCGATGCTGCCGTTCCTCGCGATCCCCACCACCGCCGGCACGGGCAGCGAATGTCAGTCGGCGGCGCTCATCGCCGACGAGCACACGCATCAGAAAATGGCCTGTCTCGACTCGAAGGCCGCCGCGCGCATCGCGCTCCTCGATCCCGCGCTCACGGTGTCGCAGCCGCCGGCAGTGACGGCGCACACCGGCATCGACGCCATCACGCACGCAGTGGAGACGGCCGTGACGAAAAAGCGCAATCCGCTTTCGCTGATGTTTTCGCACGAGGCCTTCAAGCTGTTGATCATCGGTTTTCCTCGCGTGCTGGATGATCCGCATGATTTGGAGGCGCGCGGGCGGATGCAACTCGGCGCGGCGCTGGCTGGCCTGGCCATCGAGTCGAGCATGCTCGGCGCCGCGCACTCGTGCGCCAATCCACTCACCGCCCACTACGGCATCGTGCACGGCGAGGCCGTCGGCTTGGTCTTGCCGGCGGTGATCCGCTTCAACGCGAAGGATCCGGCGGCGCTGCGGGCTTATGCGGAGCTGGCCTCGGCGCCTGAGATCGCGTGCGTGAGCGATGGGTTGGAAGCTGCCGCGGATGCGTTGGTCGCGCGGCTGGAGGCGCTGCTCAACGCCGCTCGCATCCCGCGCTCCCTCGCGGAGCGCGGCGTGGAAAAGTCGAAGATCAGACTGCTCGCGACGGAGGCTGCCAGACAGTGGACAGCGAACTTCAATCCGCGCCCGGTCACCGAGGACGATTTCGTCACCCTCTACGAAGCCGCCTTCGACCCGCGCAGCGATGGCGAATCGGGCTGAGGCGGACACTCTCACGCCAGGTCTTAACGCAGAGGCGCCGAGACGCAGAGAGGCAGAGGGCGGGCCTTGGAGAGGGGCGAACTCAGCGCCCTGCGGCCAAGCTGGAGGCTTGAATGCGTGAGTGGCCCAAACGTGCTTGTCTCCGTGATAAGTCGCGGGGGCCAGACCCAGTCACGGGCGCGCGAGTGTTGCCTTCCCCCTCCCCGTGAACCGCCCTCCGGCCCGATGCTCTCGTGCTCGTCCTCGTCCTTCGTCCTCGTCCTCGACTCCGTTTCCCACCCATAAGATCGAGCACGAGGACGAAATCCGCGGTCCGGTTCAAGGGTTCAAGGCGCGAAGTTGGACTTCGAGGAATTCTCACCCCAGCCCTCTCCCGTCGGGAGAGGAAGAGCGTCCGGCAGCGCTGCCTGATCACCGGGGCGCTTCGATGTGCCGGAGACTGTCTGCCGCTGCTTCCTCTCCCCGCGGGGCTGGGGTGAGGGGGAAGGGAACGCTCGCGCGTTATTGACCTCCGCAAAAGCAATGCAACGATACCACACTCGGAATCCACAATGTTTGCAGGCATTCTCCCCGCTTCTGGCTGTTGCTTTAGTTCTGCGGAGGTCAATAGTGAGTGGGTTTGGCGCCCGAGACTCATGAAGGAGACGAGCGGCTTTGAGCCGCTCACGCGTTCAAGCCTCCGCCTTTGCCGGAGGTCGCTGACTTGACGCCGCGAACCGAGGGTAGTAACAGGCTCCTCGAATACCCGCAAAAATGTGGGAGCATTACCCTACTCGTGTGCGCGGGGCCTGATGGTGTATTTAGAGCCTGTCTGAAAATGCAGGCTCGACTTTATGCTCGTCCTCGATTTTTCAGGTGTCTTCCGAGGACGAGGACGAAGGACGAGGGTCTTGGGCATTTTTCAGACAGGCTCTTGACCCGAAAAAGGCCGGGCGGATCGACCGATCCCTCTCGTTGATGAGACGACTTTTCAAGCACGGCACTGCCATGCGAGGGTTTGTACTCGAAGCGCTCGATTGCACGGGTCCGGGTCGCTGATCACTGAGAGTCGCGAAGTTTTCGACTGCTCACCCAAAGGTCTTCGTGGGTCGAGGTGAAGTGGAAACGCACTGCACACCTCGCAGGACAACTGATCGTGCCTGGCTGCTTCGCGAGGCCGGCGCATGCCTTTGCCGTCAAAGATGGCCGAGGGGGCAGGAAAGCACTGAGAAACCGGTCGTTGAGCTAAGTCAAGGTTCGACGAGTGCAGCCAAACATAGTTGGGGCATGAATCCCGGGCTGCCGCGGCGCAACATTTCGCCCGGCCACTGCTTTGTCGGCCACCACGAGCAGCCCGCGGCAGCAGCCCTGATTCACACAGGACCGGAAACTCGTTGCACCCCCGGCGCTCGTCCTTGGTCCTCGTCCTCGTGCTCGAATGCGTCCAATGGTATTTCGAGGACGAGCCACGAGAACGAGCACGAGGCCGATGCCTTCGGTTGCGGCGGAGCGGGGCTGCGTCACAGAAACTCAGCAACGCTCACATTTGTCTTGCTCTCGCTCTGGTGTCTGACCACGGTCCCAAGATCGACGCGTTCAAGCGCGAGACCGCCTCGGCGAGCAGCCCAGGCGGAATTCGTGCCTTTGCTGCGCGCGTTGCTTCAGGGTCCACGACGGCAGGACGGAACCGGGCGGGTCGGCTACCGAGACTTCGCCCGTTGAACTGATTGACTTTGAAACGGACAGGCAACCATCGACTGTTTGTGCTGGAGGCCCTCGAGCCACGTGTCCTGCTTTCCGGGAACGGCTTGATCGAGGGTCCCCCAACTGCGCCGACAGGCGAACTCTTGGGGCTGGAGTGCTGTCAGGTCGAGGAGGAGTTGGACAAAGCAGGTAACCCGGACGCGGCGCTCAGTTACGATCCGGCCGCGCAACTGGATGACCTCTTTGAAGGCAGCGAGGGTCTCCAGCCTGCCCCCACGCCAGACGCAGAAGCCGCCGAGCGTGACCCCACTGCCGACAGCAGCCCCGCGTCGAACGAAGCCAGTACGCGAAGCGACGTTGGCAGCGGCTCCTCGCTCACGGAAGAACTGTCGGCCGCCGACCATAGCCAACCGGACAAGACTGCCTCCGCGCCGACGGCTGGTTCGGTCGCGGCGCAACTGACAGAAACCCTGCGGGCGGCCAATGGCCCGCCTGCAACCGCGAACGGTCCGCCGGCGGCGGCACCAGTGCGACGCCTGCAGCTTCAAAGCCTGGCCTCCGAAAACAACCTCCCGGATACGGAGCCCTTCAACGCGTCCCAAATCTGGAGTCGCGGCGAGAGTTACGTCTGGGAGATCAACGATGCAACGGGGACTGAGGGCGCCAACCCAGGGTGGGACACGATCGCGATCACTGGCGGGGTGACGATCAACACCACTACCGACAACAAGTTCACGATCCGCATCACTTCTCTCCCCGCTGGGAACGCGCCGGCGAACTTCAACCCGGACCGGGCTTTCAGTTGGCGCATCCTCAGCACGACGACGGGGATCACCGGATTCAGTCGCGAGGTGATCAACTTGGACAAAGCGGGCTTCACCGGCGCAGCGGCCAAAGCGGCCTTCGTCCTGGACCTCTCGGGAAATCGCAAGGACCTGATCCTCCGTTACCTGCCGAGCCTGCCTTACTTTTCCTTTTCCCAGCCGGAGTGGGTCGAGCAAGGTCCGACGAACCTGACGGGCAACAAGAACACCATTCTGCCCCCGGACAACTCCGTCGTCGGAGCCGTTCAATCCATTGCGGTGCATCCGGGCAATCCGGCCATCGCCTTCCTGGGCGCGGTCAACGGGGGGATTTGGTGGACCGAGACACTGAACTTGGCGACCCCTACCCGCAGTCCGCTCGCCGATCACTTGCCTTCCCTCGCGATCAGCGCGCTGGCGGTGAGTCCCTTCGACGCGCGTGGAGACCCGGTGAACGCCGGGACTCGACGTGACCAATTGGTCCTCTACGCCGGCACTGGTTCGTTCAGCAGTTCGTCTTTCCGGGGCGGAGTGGCGGCGGGCCTGTTCCAATCGCGCAACGGTGGCGACACGTGGCAGGAAGTTGGCGACTTCGACGGTTTGCGCCTCACGGCCATCGTGCCCTCGGCAGCCGCGAGCGGGCTGGTGTTTGTCGGCACCTATGAGTTGACGATGTCCGGCCGCAACCGCGGCGGCCTGTACCGCACGAGCGACGGCGGTGCCAACTGGGATCGGCTTTCCGGCGAAGACAATCTGCCGGAATGGCGCGTGACGGATCTCGTTGAGGATCCGGGCGACCCCGGCCGGCTCTATGTCGCGTTGGCGGGCGAGAACTGGACGGATGACGCTGATGAGGATGACCGTGATGAACTGGACCCAGAGGAAAAGGGCATCTACCGCACGAATAACGCCGATGCGGCCGACCCGGACGACATCACCTGGACCTGGACGCGAGGTAGCGATCTCACTCCCGACTACGATCACGACGGCGTCACCGAGGATGGGGTCGAGACTTTGAGTCAGGCGTTGCGCATCCGCCTGGCGGCGAGCCAAGCCGAAGGGCATCCTGTTTATGCGGCGGTGATCGGACCCGATGAAGGGTTGGCGGGGGGGTTTCGCGTGGCTGATCCCGAGGACAGTTGGAGCCGCAATTGGAGCGCTTTGGAAGGCCTAATCAATCCTGCCCGGCCCGGTTGGAGCAGCGATTTCCCGCCGACCAACAAGGGCCAAGGCGCGCTGCACTTTGCCATCGTCGCTGACCCGACGGATGCCAACGCAGTTTACGTAGGCGGTGATGCCAACTACGCTGCGCCTGTTGGGATTGCCTTCCGCTGGGGCGGTAGGGACTGGACGCAGATCACAACCACCGATGGCACCAACCCCGCGCCCTTCACGACGGCTCCCCATCCCGATTTCCGCGCGCTGGTCTTCACGAACGACACCATTCTGGCTGGCACGGACGGGGGTATCTACCGGCTGCACGACCCGCGCAGCAATGTGGACTCAGATCCCACGGCTGCGGACAGTGATCCGACGGACTGGGCGTTCATCGGGGGCGGGCTGCGCATCAGCGAAATCGGCTACTCGGTCGCCTACGATCATGTGACCGGAACTATCTTCGCCGGCACCCAGGACAACGGGGTGATTGCCCAGACAGCGCCGGGCTCAACCGACTGGCACGCCTCAACGGGCGGCGACGGCAATTACGTTGGGGTGGGCTACGACGGCGCGACGACGTCCACGCGCTACTACATGTCCAACAACTTCAGTTCCTTTTACCGCGAGGAGTTCACGCCCCCGAATCCCCCGGTCGCCCCACCCAAACTCGCACTGAGAGCGCCCGGCGACCCTGCCCTGCTGAGCGGTCTGGACGGTGACCACACGATCGGCGACTCACCCTCCGACCGCGATTTCGACCGCTTCGATCCGATTCCCTTCGCGGTGAATGTGATCGAGGGCAATCGCCTCATCATGGGGCGGACGCGCCTCTACAAGAGCATCGATCAGGGCGATACGATCACACTATTCGGCAGCAATGAGCCGAAAGCCTTCGTCCGAGCCCTGGCCTACGGCGGCAAGAACGCCGACGGCACGGACAACGCGGACGTCATCTACGTGGCGCGTGGCCGCAGCATCTGGGTCAGCTCGGACGATGGCGGCAGCTTCAAAGGCGGCTACGTGACTGGCGCCTCCCCCATCACGCACCTCGCGCTCGACCCGAACAACTGGCGCAGGGCGTTCGCCGTGGACGAGGCGCACGTGTGGTTGATCACCGTCGCCGACGATGGCGCTGTGGCCTTCAAGGACGCCACGGGGAACCTCGGCGATTTCACCGGGCAGTTCGAGTCCGTCGCGGTCGTCAGCCGGGAGGGCAGGCTGGTCGTGGCGGTGGGCACGCGCAACGGCGTCTATCGCATGGCGCCGGGCGATCTGGAGACCTTCACCGAGGCCGAGCATCCCCGCGCCGTCTGGACCCGCTTCGGCATTGGTCTGCCGAACGTCCTGGTCACGGACCTGCAGTTTGACGCGCGCGACCCGGCGAATCGCAACGACGACGTGCTCGTGGCGGGCACCCTGGGCCGCGGCGCGTGGCTGATCAACGACGCGATGGATGCCCTGCTTACGGACCCAGCCCTCCGAATTGAGACGGGCGATGGCGGCCAGGACGTGCGGCTCCGTCTGGCCGTCGAGTTGTCGGCCCGCCCATCCACACTGGAAATCCTGATCGACGGCGCTGTAGAGGCCAGCCACCCCCTGGCCAACATCCGGAAAATCTTCGTCCACACCGGCGGCGGCAACGACACGCTGACCATCGACAGCACGAACGGCGAGGTGGTGGTGCCCGACGACATCGCGTTTGACGGCGGGGCCGGGGCGGCGGACGAGCTTCGCTTCGCCGGCCCGGCCTACGATGACCTCAGCACGGATTCCGAGGACGGCGTCGAGATCCTCCAGGTGGGCCGGCAGCTTGTCCGCGCGACGAACGTCGAGCACCCCGAAGGCCGCGTCCGCGCCATGAACGTCGCGCAGCTCGAAAACCAAACCGTCCAGGAGGACTTCCTGGAGGCCATTGGCCACGCGTTTGACTGGGTGGCCAAAGCGTTCCGAAACGCGGGGCGATGGCTTGATGAGAACGTCGTCACCCCGCTGCTGGGCAACGCGCTGGGCAGCAGTCTCAATGGCGCGGCGTCCGAGCTGGCGTCCCCGGTGAGCGACCCGGTGGGCGAAGAAGCGGCCGCGGCAGGCTTCGGGACGGTCCGCTCTGAAGCCACTTCCTTCCTGACGCGCTTCTTCGAATCCGGCGGGCTCCACCTCTCGGACATCGGCACGGCCATCACCGACGCCGACGACCTGCAAACCACCCTGGACTCGATGGACGACATCGCTGGGAACGTCACTGTGACCGTCAACGCGGACAACACCACCGGCAGTATCGTCTTCGGCGATCCGCTCGACTTGGAGAACAAGCCGTTCACGCGCACGCTGGGGTTCAGCATCCCGCTCGAACTGGACCTGCTCAACGGCACCCTCACTCTCAACGGTCACCTTGAGCTGGCCGCTGACATCGAGTTGCGGCTCAAAATCGGCGTCGATGAAGGCGGGTTCTACGTCGCGACCAATGCGTTGGGGCGCCCTGAGTTTCCTGAGTTGATGATCCGGAACATCCGCGTCACCGGCGACGTCACGGGCTTCGCCAACTTCGGCATCCTCCAGGTCAAGCTCACCGATGCGAGTCTGGCGCTGGATTCCGCGCTCGGCGTGCAGATCGACCTCCTCGAACCCGCGGACCCCTACGACCGGCCCGACGACAACATGCTGCGCATTTACGAGTTCATCGGGGACCTCACTGGGTTGTTCGACGTCCAGTTCGCCGGCGGCTCGGCGGAACCCGATCTCACCTTGCGCGGCACCTTCGAGGTCGCGGCGGCGGAACCGGGCGGCGATCCCATCTTCAGTCTCCCGCCGGTCACGCTGGGTTTGATCTGGGACGACATCTCGAACGTGACCGACGTGCGGGTGGACGTCTCGGGCAATCCCCTTGCCGACCTGTTGATGCGGTTTGTGAACTTCGATCCCAGCGATCTCCTGGGCGAGTTCCGGCGGCTGGTGACTTCCTTGGGCCAGTTCGCGAACGTCGAGCTGCTGAACGTCGAGCTGCCCTTCGGCAACGGTTACAAGCTCAGCGACGGCCTGGACTTCTCGGAAGCGTTCCTGAACAAGATTTACCGCCAGATCGTCGATGTGAACCTCACCAGCAGCCTCGGCCTCGGCTCGGATTCCCTCGACCAGGGCCGGCTCAGTGGCGACTCGACGTTCAACCTGGTGATCGACGACGTCACGTCCGACCCGATCACGGTCACGGCCGACGCGACCAGCCGCAATACTTCCCTGGCCGATCTCGCCGCCGACATCAACGCCGCGCTGCCAGCCAGCCTCGTGTCGAAGGCCCGGGCCGAGACGTTCCAGGGCAACATCCGCTTCGTCCTGCTGGACGGCGCCTCGCTCAAGGTGACCAGCGACAACAACGCCGATCCGATCTTCACCGAACTCGGCTTCGCCAACAACCAAGGCGGCCTGGAATTGCCCAAGTTCCCCACGCTGCAATCACTCCTGGCGAAGCTGGAGGAGTTGCTCGGCGTGGACTTGGCCGTCAACTACGACGAGGCAACCAAGCGGCTGACTTTCCAGGTCAACTTCCCCTACACGTTCCTCGAGGAGACCACGTCCTTTGCCTATGACACGGACATCGGCCTGGGCGATCTGGCGGATGTTTCCTTCAGTGGCGAGCTGGCTGTGACTGGCTCGGTCAACCTGAATTTCACCCTCGGCATCGACTTCAGCGCGGGCCAGGCTCCGAAGCTTGTGACTGCCCTCGTCCTCCCGCCCCCGTCGAGCGGGCGACTCAGCGGCGCGTCCACGTTCACCATCAATCTCAACGACGGCAGCCGCTCCACGTTCACGCTTCCCGCGCTCGACACGAGCGCCAACAGCTCGCTTGACGAATTGGTGTCCGACCTGAACTTCCTCCTGGATGACGCGGGCCAGACCTTCACCGTCGGCGCGAGCACCTTCACGCTCGACAAGTTCGTGCGCTTCATCCGCTCGGACAACGCGATCTCTCTCGTCGTCCTCAACGAAGCCGAGGATGGGTCTGAAGACACGAACGGTGACGGCGTTCGACAGGTCTGGCTGGACCAGATCAATTCGGTGGCGATCGAGGCGGCGGCGGATGACCCAATGGTGACGGAGGTCGGCTTCACCGCCGGCACAATCGCGCGGTCCGTCACCAAGGGTGTCTTTCTCGAAGACGCGCAACTCAGCGGCAGCTTGAGCGTCGAAGCCGAGGATCTCGCCGCCGCCGCCCGTTTCGCTATTTTCGGCATCGACACTTCGGACATCGACGCGACCATCGCCGCGAACGTGGCCTTCCGGCTCGTCAACCCGGCGGGCGGCACCCACATCGACCTCGACGACTTGCTGGGCGACCTGGCGCACATTGGCAACTACATCGAAAACATCGAAAATCCCCCGTTTAACGCCAGCCTCGACCTTCAGCTCAACGACATCGACGTCCAGCCCGACATCTTCGGCCCCCTGATCCCAGACAACGCGCAAGTCCACATCCAGATCCCGAACTTCCGCTATCTCGACTACAACCCGAACCCAGCCGTCCTGACCGACGCGGATCCGACCAACGACCGCGGCGTCTTCGTGACGTATCCCAGCTTCGGTCCGCTCCCGAACTTCGGCTGCCTCGGCTGGACCGACCTGGTGATTGCGCTCGACTCGCTGGCCGACCAGTTGAGCGAGTTCAAGACGTTCTCTTTCCTCAACGAGCCGCTGCCGCTGGTCAACCTGAGCATCAGCCAGGTGCTCAGTTACGTCTCCGACCTCGCCGAGACGGTCCAGGGCCTGGCCAGCGGCGACGGCGACACGCTCGACGAATTGGAGGCGCAGATCGAAGACCTGCTGGGGATCCCCGCTGACAGCCTCGACTTCGATGTCGACCACACCGCCGTGACGGTGACGGCGGGCACCGGTTCCAGCGCCGCTTCAGCAACCTTCAACCCGCGCGGCACGAACAACGCGCTCCGATTCACCGCCACAGGGAATGGCGACACGTTGACCGAGGTGAAGTTCGTGGACGATGGCTCGCTCACCGCCGAGCAGAACCTTGCCACTGCGAGCTACGATGCTTCGAAGAAGACTCTCACCATCCACTACAACGCCACCTACACG
>ORMF012341707.1_pt1 | contig 10203 bp, 8 predicted proteins | sample 1779871 | NCBI WGS metagenome assembly ORMF01 (sample SAMEA104232316, study PRJEB22302) | groundwater metagenome | biome: forest; feature: aquifer; material: groundwater | place: USA | collected 2011-08-07 | depth 5.4 m | reverse complement strand
ATTCAGATATCTAATTGGCAAAGAAAAACTCACCGATATTTCCATTACCCCCCTAAAAATTGAAGAAAATGCTCTTCCTGAAAATTCTACAAACTGTGAACTACTCCTAACTGCAATCCGCTATTTAGAACATCTAACTCCTTCGTCACGTAAAATTAATCCATTTCACTTACAAATAAAAAAGCTTCAAGATCTCCTAAAAACAGAACTTGAAAAAAAATCTAACAAAAATCAATTTCCAGCCCTCAAAACGATTCTGCGGATCTTTTCTGAAAATAACTTGCTTTTTCTAGGCGAAATTATAACCGATTTTAGCTCAAAAGAATGCCTTGCAATCCTATCAACCATCGAAAACAACTCTGAATTAAAAAACCTACTGTCAACAGGAGAGAAAAACTTAATCGAGTCTATAAAAACTATAAAGCTCTCAGACTCAAAAGACATACTAACTCTAAGAACTGAAGAGCTGGATCTATCTAAAAAGTGTACAGAAACTTCGAAGGAAGGCGAGCAAACACTCCTCCCTGATACAGAGCAAAAACTTAAAACTCTGTTATCGAAAAAAAACACCTATTCAGGATTCTATGCAGCTAGATATGCTGAAACTCTTCTTCTTGAAGCTCAAAATTTTTTTACCAAACAAGTAAGGATGGCTGGCACAAAGACACCTAGCAAAATAAAAACTTCTAAATACAACTGCGCTCTACTATCCCAAAGATTAGATATAGAATTATTCGCCGTTACAGAAGCTTTAGAAGACACCTAAACTCCTATCACCTCATCGCAGAAGAATACCCAGGCTTTCCATCTATTTGATAAAGGTTCTCTGTTTTAATGACATCATAGCCTTGCGCTATCAAATAACCCAAGAGATCAACAATCTCTTTTTGAGAAACCTTTCTATTTTCTAGAAATCTACATCTCCACTGCTCTATACAAAAGGTTTCTGTATGCCCTTCGGGCCAAATCTGTACTCCCCTATTGGAAATGAGGGAGAGCTTAAGAGCAAAAGAATCTAAGTGAATTTTTTTCAAAAAAGCTGCTGCTGAACAAGGATCGTATATATATACATCGACCCCGACAAGCTCTCTTGCAACTTTCTCTTGATGAGAAAAACAAGAAGAAACGATTTTTGCTTGAGTTTCATAAGATATAGGAGAAAGGACCTTCGGTTTTTCTCCTAAGAACTTAGTAACAGCTTGGGCAAATTCTTGAGTTCCAAGAAGAAGCTTACTCTTCCCCTCTACAAATATATCGTAAGTATGAAATCCTTCTTCTAGAGTCTTTAGCCAGGCATTATGGATCCGTTCTGCAAGCTCTATCTCTCCTAGGTAATTTAACATTAAAATAGAAGCTTGTATAAGTCCTGAAGGATTAGCTACATTTTGCCCGGCTCTTCTAGGAGCCGATCCATGGATTGCTTCAAACATCGCCCCTGATGTTCCAATGTTTGCTGAGCCTGCTAACCCGACAGATCCAGAGATTTGCGCAGCTACATCAGAGAGTATATCTCCATAAAGATTAGGCAGCACAAGAACATCAAAGGCCTCTGGAGTGTCAGCCAGTTTTGCCGCTCCAATATCTATGATCCAATGTTCATGAATAATATCTGGATACTCTTTAGCTACCTCTTCAAAGATCTGATGAAAAAGACCATCTGAAAACTTCATAATGTTGTCTTTTGTAAAGCAGGTCACCTTCTTTCTTCCATATTGCCTTGCATAAGCAAAGGCATACCGGATGATCTTTTCAGAGCCTTCTCTTGAAATAATCTTTAAGGATTGACATACGTGAGGTGTTTGTCTGTACTCAATCCCTGTATACAGATCTTCTTCATTTTCTCGAATCACAACAAGATCCATTTTAGGATGCTTTGTTCTAACAAAAGGAGAGTACGATACACAAGGTCTTATATTAGCATAAAGACCAAGGGTTGTTCGAATAGTGACATTTAAACTTTTAAATCCACCCCCTTGAGGTGTTGTGATAGGTGCTTTTAAAAAAGCTTTTGCTTTTTTAATCACCTCCCAAGAAGAATCTTCTATCCCAGTCTGATGCCCTGATAAATAGACCTTTTCCCCAATTTCAATAGGATGAAAATCAAGGTTTGCCCCTGCTTGCTGCAGTATATATAGTGTTGCTTCCATGATTTCAGGTCCAATCCCATCTCCATAGGCTACAGCTATAGGTATCCCCGTTTTTGACATACTATCTCCTTAAGTAAGATAACAAAAACTTACAAAAAATATTTGTAGACTTCAAGCAAAAAGAGGAATCCGCTATAGTGTTATTGAAAACAAGGATCCCTCATGATAAAAGAGTTACTCGAAGAGTCTCAAAAAAACATAAATCACTTTTTTGAAAATGTAAATATACCACAATTTGAAGCTGTTCTTCAGTTCTGTTTTTCCTGCAAAGGCTTAATTGTGTGTACCGGAGTTGGCAAAAGCGGCATTATTGCAGAAAAAATTGCTACTACTTTAGCCTCTACCGGAACAAAAGCACTATACCTCCCTACTTTAAATTTTCTTCATGGTGATATTGGAATTTTATCAGAAGGGGACACTGTTCTTATGCTAAGTAAAAGCGGGGAATCAGAAGAACTTCTTACCCTTATTCCCTTCATCCATAAGAAAAAAGCAAAAATCATTGGACTCACATCTCAGCCAGCTAGCCGCATTGCTAAAGATTGCGACCTTTCCCTTATACTTCCTGTTAAAAAAGAACTTTGCCATTTCGACTTAGTTCCGACAACCTCTGCTGAAGTGCAACTAATCTTTGGAGATATTCTAGCCATAGCTCTTATGAAACTTCGCAACTTTAACTTATCAGAATATGCTCTTAATCACCCTTCCGGAGCTATTGGAAAGAAGATGACCTTAACGGTTCATGATCTCATGATTAAAGAAAATAATATTCCAGCATGCAAACCTCATGACACTTTAAGAGATGTTCTAGTAGAGCTCACACAAAAAAAATGTGGAGCTCTTGTCATTTTGGGAGAAGATCAAGAACTACAAGGGATCTTCACTGATGGAGATCTAAGACGCGCCCTACAAAAGCATGGATCAACTGTTCTTGAACAGAAAATAGGAACCCTTATGACCTCAACTGCAATCTCTGTGAATTCTGAGATCTTAGCCTGGGACGCTTTGCAACAAATGCAACAAGACGCAAACAAATGGGTTATGGTCTCTCCCGTTGTTAAAGACAATAAAGTAGTTGGTCTCTTAAGAATGCATGATATCATTCAAGCAGGCCTCACATAACATCAATTAAGGACATTTTCTTATGATTTCCCATTTTTTTTCTGTCCCTCTCATCTTAGCCATCTTTTCTATCGGCTATCTCGGCATCATCTTTGAACATGTCATCAAACTCAATAAAAGTGCGATAGCTTTAACAATCGCTACCCTCTGCTGGAGTTTTTACTTCATCAGCGATGGAGTTCATATGACAGAGGATTTAGGGCACTTAAGTCATCATCTATCTGACATCTCTCAAATTATCTTCTTCTTGATGGGAGCGATGACGCTAGTAGAACTTGTAGATTCCCATAAAGGGTTTAAACTGATCACCGATTTTATCCACACTCGCTCTAAAAGGAAACTCCTTTGGATCATTGCAACCATTTCTTTTTTCTTATCCGGCATGCTTGACAACCTAACAACAACTATTTTAATGATCTCTTTACTGAGCAAAATCATCCCAGTTGCCAAAGAACGCATTCTCTTTAGTTGCATTATCGTCATCGCAGCAAACGCCGGAGGCGCCTGGACCCCTATTGGCGATGTAACCACAACGATGCTTTGGATCAATGGGCAACTCTCTTCTATGGCTATTATTAAGGCTCTTTTCTTACCTAGCCTTATTTCCTTACTTATCCCCCTACTCTATTACTCCTTCACAATGAAAGAACATCGTATTCCTCTTATAGCAAAAAAAGAGGAACAAGCACAAGAACCTGGCGCAAAAATTGTATTCTTATTTGGCATTGGAGGACTTATCTTTGTCCCTATATTTAAATCGATTACAGGGCTTCCTCCTTTTGTAGGGATGCTCTTAGCTCTAGGGGTTGTCTGGCTTGTCACAGATTTTATCCATCGAGATCATGACCATAGAAACCACCTACGAGTTCCCTCTATTTTAACAAAAATAGATACCTCTAGCGTTCTTTTCTTTTTAGGGATTTTACTTAGCGTAGCTGTCTTACAGACGGCAGGGCTTTTAGACACTTTATCGACTTGGCTCATCCAAGATGTGAAAAGCCTTCCTCTTATAGCCACTCTAATTGGAATTTTTTCTGCTGTTATTGATAACGTGCCTTTAGTTGCTGCTACAATGGGAATGTACTCTACAACACAGTTTCCCATGGACAGTCCTTTCTGGCATATGATTGCTTATGCAGCAGGAACAGGGGGTAGCCTTCTTATTATAGGATCTTCTGCAGGTGTTGCTATGATGGGAATGGAGAAAATGGATTTTATTACTTATCTTAAAAAAGCAACCCTTCCCACTTTAGTTGGATACCTAGCAGGAATGGGTTTATACTTAATCTTATAGAAAATGATAAAATAACCCGGAGATATCCGGGTTGTTTTTTTACTCTATGAAAAGATCTTCTTCTAGATGTTTTTGCAAACTACTTAAAAATCCGCAGCCATACATACCATCTATAATTCGATGATCAAATGTCAAAGAAAGATGCATCATAGAGCGGATAGCTAAGACATCCTCTTCCATAACCCTCACCTGCTTTTTAATCGCACCGATCCCAATGATCGCTACTTCCGGATATCTTATAATAGGCACTCCAATAGCCACTCCTGACATGCCAAAGTTTGTCATAGTAACTGTGCCATCTAAGACATCACTCGGAGATAACTTCCCTTGTCTCGCTTTTTCAGAAAGCACCTGTACAGATTGAGCTATATCTTGCAATGAAAGCGCTTGACAATTTTTAATTACAGGGACAATCAAACCTTGTTCGACACTAACAGCCACACCGATATTGATCTGTTTTTTTACAAGAATCGTATCCTGCTCTAAAGAAGAGTTTAACAAGGGGAACTCTTGTAAAGCCTTTCCTAAGGCTTGAAGAATAAAACTTGTCACCGTAAGCTTTGCTCCATAAAGAGCTGCAAAAATTTCTTTTTTCTTTTGTATGCACTTCATAACAGCTGTGACATCAATTTCTTGGATCAAAGTTGCATGAGGAGCTCCATAAAAAGACTTAACCAAATTATCTGCAATAGCTTTACGCATACCTGTCATTTTGAGTCTTTCAACATCTAACCCCTGCGGTTTAGCTAAAGGACAAGGAACATTTACAGGCATCGATTTTACGGGTGAATAATTATCTACATCCTGTCTTGTAATCCGTCCTCCAGAGCCTGTCCCTTTAATCTTTTGTAAAGCTTCTAGAGAAATCCCTTTCTCTTTTGCAGCTCTAAGTACGGCAGGAGAAAGAAAATCATTGTTTTTCTCTTCCATAGTTTCTGTCATCTGAGATCTCTTAACAATCTCTTCTACAGGGGCACTCCCTTTCTCTTGGCGTTCTATGATAGCTAAGGTCTCCCCCACCTGTAACTCTTGATCAGGATCAGCTAGTATTTTTTTTAACACGCCCGCTACAGGAGATGGAATTTCACTATTAACTTTATCTGTAGAAACCTCTAGCAGAGGTTCATCTAATACAACAAGATCTCCCTCTTTTTTAAACCATTGAACAACTGTTGCACTAACAATACTTTCCCCAAGCTTTGGCAAAACGATCTTATATTCTTCCGTCATGATTAATTCCTATGAGCATTGATTGGCAGAGTTCTTGCCAAAGATTTTTGTTCCATACACATTTAAATTCCATTTTTAGCACAAAAACAGGGATTCCTGCTACTTGATTTACCCCTAGCTTCACATCATCTTTTTCCGTAGTGATCAAGCACATGGCTTGTTTTTGCTTACACTGCTTTCCAAAAGCCTCTAACTCGTTTTGAGAAGGGAGAATATGATCTTTTGAAGTGAATGTCTCTATAAGCTCTCCTCCTAAATCCTGTAGGGCTTTATAAAAAAACTCAGGTTTAGCTATTCCACAAAAAGCTCCTATTTTTACCCCTGCTATATTTTCTTGCAAGACATAATGAGTAGAAAATCCTATAACAGGCGCCTTAGAAAAAGCCCTAATCTGCAGCAAAATCTCTTCTTTAGCAGGGCCCTCCTCTAAATGAGTTACAATGATGAAGTCAGCTTTTTCTAATCTTATAGGAAGATCTCTTAGATATCCCCTTGGAAGAAAATGGCCCTTTCCAAAAAGATCTGCTGCATGCAAAAGGATAATTTCTTTATCTCTTTTCAGCCTTCTATGCTGCAATCCATCCTCTAATATAATAAGATGAGATCCTTGCTTTGCAGCCAACCTTGCACTTGCAACTCGATCTTTTCCTACCCAAATAGAAGCTTGTGTTTTCTTTGCAAGCCAATATGATTCATCTCCACAGATATCTATAGGAAGTAGGGGCCCCTCCCCTTTAGACACTTGATAGACACCGCTCCCCTTTTCCTTTGTTGAGCGATACCCTCTAGCTATAATGGCAATAGAAGGTACTTTTAAAGAAAGCTCCTTCACAAGCATCTCGACAAAAGGAGTTTTCCCTGTCCCACCGGCAACTAGATTCCCCACGCTAATAACAGGAGGGGCCACCTTATAGCTTTTAAATATTCCATAGTCATAACAACAATGTCTTATCTTACATCCTAAGTGAAAAAAAAGGCTAATACCATATAAAAACCCTCTTATAAAAGAATTTTTCCTTCTACCTTCGATGTAATCTATGACATAAGACTCCAGGGTCATGACACTTGACCTGGCAAGCATTTTTTTTCTACTATTTCAATCAAGGTGTGAATCGCTGTCATATGAGCTTCTTGAATTCGATCTGAATAGATAAATCCCCCATCAATGATGAGCTCCAAATCACACATCCCTTTTAAACTCCCACCACTTTTTCCTAAAAAAGCAATGGTATAAAGTCCTTTAATCTTAGCAGCTTTTACAGCTTCAATAATATTTTTAGAGTTGCCACTTGTTGTCAACCCAACAAATACATCTTCTGCTTTTCCTAAAGCCTCAACACCCCTAGAAAATACTTGATCATAGCCAAGATCATTAGCAACACAGCTCATATGGCCTGGATCTGATAAAGCTATAGCAGCAAGAGCTGGTCTTTTTTTTCTATAAAGTCCCGTGAGCTCCTCTGCAAAATGCATTGCGTCACAAAGGCTCCCTCCGTTACCAGCAAGGAGAACCTTCCCTCCCCTCTTAAAACATTGATAGAGGGCTTCAGCCGCCTTCTCAATAAAGTTCATATTTTCTTCAAGTGTCAATAATTCAATCGCTCGAATTCCATCTTGTAAAGAAGTTAAAATGTCTTGTCTCATAAAAAAACCTAAAAAATAAAAACTGTCTCTACTAGCATATAACAAAAACGCTTTGGTGGCAAATTATCCTCTAAACAACATAGAATGTTTAAAAAATAATTTACTGCTAAAATAAAAATAAAAGCTATCCTTGGGGCTATTTTCTATCCGACCTAGAAGCTATCGAATCTTTTCAATTATTAGATTTTACTGCTACTTTCTCCTATGAGAACGTCTGATTTAATAGAATTTAATAATTCGACCTAGAAGCTCTTAACTTTTTTGGATTTCTAGGTTGTTTTCTAGGTTGTTTCTTTAAATGACGAGAAATATACTAAAGAACTCTTTTTTAAAAAAATCAACCGCCGAAAAACTTACAAATAGCCAATATATACGCAATATTATACCCTTATACATCCTCAAAGGACATTCTATGACACAACTAAATATTGGCATTGTAGGCGCTACCGGAGCCGTCGGATTAGAAATCTTGAAACTTCTTAAAAAAAGAAATTTCCCCGTTAAAAATCTAAGATGCTTTGCCTCTTCTCGCTCTCTTAATACCCTTCTACCCTTTGGGGAAGATAACATTGTTGTCGAAGAGCTTTCCGATTCCTTTGCCACTTCTTTAGATCTTATTTTCTTTTGTGCCGGTTCTATTACTTCTAAAAAATATGTTCCCATAGCGCGTGAAGCTGGAGCTATCGTAATTGATAATAGCTCGGCCTTTAGATTAGATCATGAAGTTCCTCTTGTCATTCCGGAAGTCAATCCAGAAGCTTTACAACATCACAAGCTTCTCATCGCAAACCCTAATTGTGCCACAATTTTGATGTTAATGGCTTTATCTCCCCTACATCGCTTAGCTAAGCTCAAAAGAGTTGTTGTCTCTACCTACCAAGCCGCAAGCGGAGCTGGTCTTAGAGCCATGGAAGATCTTAGGTTAGAAACTTTAGCTCATTTACAAGGGACCTCTTATGAAAGAACTGTTATTCCCCACCCTTACGCCTTTAACCTTTTTCTTCATAACTCCCCCCTTCATGAAAATGGATATGTAGAAGAAGAGATCAAGTTACTAAAAGAAACTCGAAAAATCCTCCAGGACTCCTCCATACAGATAGCAGCTACTTGCGTTAGAGTGCCTGTTTTAAGATCTCATGCAGAATCTATTAACGCTGAATTTCATCATCCTATCTCCAAAGAAGAAGCCTACCTAGCACTACAAAACGCTCCCGGAATAGAATTTTTAGAAGACTATTCTAAAAATCGTTTTCCTATGCCTATTGATGCCACAGGAAAAGACTCTGTCTTTTGCGGTAGAATTCGAAAGGATCTTTCTCAAGAAAATACTCTTGACCTTTGGGTCGTAGGAGACCAACTATTAAAAGGCGCAGCCTTAAATGCTGTGCAGATTGCAGAATTGCTATACAAAAAACAATCTACTTAGTACAAATAAGTTTTATAACTTATGGGTATATATCCAGTGAGTAGTAATTTTGATATTCATAATGTCCAATCTATTCATGCTTTTTTTCAACCTATTTTAGGAAGTGCTCAACAAGATATTCAAACCGTTGCTCTATCTGCTCTTGCATCATTAAATACTCATATCCAAGAGTCTACCTCCCTTTCCCTATCCTCTACTCAAGCTATTTCTCAACATGTAGAAGAACTCAAAATATTGGCTGTCAATAATCCCTTAATAACGGACTCTGCAAATCGTATTCTTGCTCTAGTTAGAAGTTCTCCTTGCTTTATCTTTGATCCTACAGAGTATATCAAAAATAACACACTTCCCCCTGATTATCTTGAAAAAACACAAAAAGACATTATTGAATACATAAAAAACGCAATCAAAAGCGCTCTTCAAACAGAAACGCTAAGCAAATGTCTCCCCCAGCTAATCCCCTACCTAGGAGCAAAGCGGGGTGAGATCGCTGCGATGCAAGGAACTGAAGATGCCCACTGTTTTGGACAATTAAGATTCGAAATAAATTCTGAACTATTCACTCCGGTATCTTATGATGGCCCTTATAAAGAATATGGAAAACAGTTTTTAGATTCTTTCGCACATTTATTCAGAATAAATAAAAAAGAACTACATGAAACAGGCTCTTGCCTTAGAGGACCTACAGTCCATGGATTTATCTCCCGTTTTATATATAGAATAGGCAGCAAAGAAGATCTTTTAAATCGTTGTCTTAAAGAAACAATGACCCTCGAAGACACTCTAATTCTTAATGATTTATTTGCAGCTTTTGATGATCCAATCGAGGAACTTCAATCTGCATCCAAAATACTTATTTACGCCAATATGGATCTTGAAAAAAACAGTACCCACTATCCTTTGTCTCAATATTTTATATTTATGGATAAATCAAAATTAGAGAACTCTCCTATTAATTTTGATAACGACGATATACTCACGATTTTACATCAAAGTCCAAAATTTAGTGAGTCTACAACAGAAGAACTCAACACACTCTTCATAAGATGTGTTCATAGTCAAACTCAGCAAGAGCTAAAAGAAAATGTCGCACTATTTAGATATTTATTTGCTCATGCAGGACCTTATTCAAGAGGTAGCGCTATGGTAGGTGAGTTACTAGAAAAAGCTATTTACCAATACCACAACTATAACGTCCACTATGGGATAGAGTCTTCTACAAGACGATCTTTAGCAGATTTAGATGCTATCTTAACCTTCACTCTACAAGACTATATGCAAATTTACCTTTCTAAGGTCTCTTTAGAAAGAACAAATTCATCATAAACACTAACTATTTT
>ORMF010164004.1_pt1 | contig 10203 bp, 5 predicted proteins | sample 1779871 | NCBI WGS metagenome assembly ORMF01 (sample SAMEA104232316, study PRJEB22302) | groundwater metagenome | biome: forest; feature: aquifer; material: groundwater | place: USA | collected 2011-08-07 | depth 5.4 m | reverse complement strand
CCATCCTCGAAGGGATGAATGGTGACAAACCACAAATGGGCAAGCCCGGCCCGCAGCACGAGATCCGTATCATCGGCGCCGTTGAACCATTTGAGAAACAGCGCCATCTCTTTCTTAAGACGCTTTGCCGCCGGCGCTTCAAAATGCAGACGCTCGTGTCCGACCGCGCCGGAAACGACCTGCATCGGTCCCTTGGCATCATCGCGCCACCGGCCAACCACGATTTTCTTCATGCCGCTGTAGCCTGTCGGAAAAAGCAAGGCGTGCCAGCCGCCTAATCGTTCGGCGGTCAGCGGCGCGCCGTATTTCTGTGTGGCGTCCAGCATCATTTCGACTACGCCCTCGACATTGCGGTCGGCAAGCGCCAGCGCGCCAATATCCATCCCCAGCCGCCGCGCAATAGAAGAGCGCACCTGATCGCGATCCAGAATCTCGCCTTCGATTTCGGAGGATTGGGTAACATCCAGAGTCAAGGTCCGTAGGTTTGCTTCCGCCCGCAAGGGGAGGCCCAGAGTCTCCATCCGGCCGATCAGGCGCCCCTGCCGGTGGCGCAGCGCCGCCAGCGGGCTGGCCAGCGTATCCTGGCTCCACTTGAAAGCCGGCCAGTCCGGCAATTCATGGATATAGCGATTCATTGTCCGCACGTTATGCGGAGAATATAACAGATAATCACCGCATTTTTCAACCGCATTAGCCGCACATCATGCGGAGAATATGGACGCTATTCACCGCAGCATAGTGCTTGCTCCTGCGCTTGACAGTGAGGTGAAATGCAAAGAGGCGGAAAAGCTCCGCCTCAAGGGCAAGGACCCCATCGTCTAGGACGGGGATATCGTCCATTTCCGGTTTAACGTGTGATGGGATGGCGAAATTGGGCTGAATATTGAGAATATTTTTCCTCTTGACGCCTCTCTTAGATTTACCTTATTATTTTCCACCACTGGCGTCGTCTGGGTCGCCGATCCGGTCACATCTTTGATTCCGCATCATCGCCCGGACTGCGATTCTCCAGCCAGGCTTCTTGATGAAAGGCGAGGCTGTTGGATTGCAAGGCCAGATCCTACAATCTCCTCTTGCTAGATGGACAAAGTTATTATCTTCATAGTGGTCATTGTAATTGTTGGAACGTTAGTCTCGGTTCTGTGGCGTCGGCGTGCGGTGCTACGGTCACCGGCGCAAGGGCTACCGATGCAAAAGAAAGGTGCCGCCGAAAACTCACAGCAAGGCCAACCGCAACAGCCGCCAGAGCCAGTACCGGCAGGTCCTGAAGTCGCAATAGCACCTCCGCCGACTTCGCATGATGGTCGATCACCAGCGACGATTGAAGATGCTTTTGATGAGAATGCAGCAAGCGTTCGGGAATACGAGGAAGGCCAAGCGACATCCGATTCCCAACTATTTGTAACTACTAACGAGAACGACGGGGTCGCACTATCCGACACTTCTCAGCCCGAAGCGCATGGCAAAGACACGATAACATCGCCTTCTTCCCCGGAGGCGGCGGCGGGCACCGTCTCTACGATAACACCACCGTCAAGCAGCAAAAGTGAGTCGGGCGCTCACGAGACTTCAGAGTCAGCGTTGACCGAAGCAGAGCCAACCTACGAGGCCCCGACCTATCATCCGCCGATACCTCCCACGGCGAGGCCGAGAACGACGAACACTCGGGCAGCGCCGCGTTCTGCGTCGAGGGCAATCACCGACTTGCGGCTCCGCGTTCAAGTTGCGTTTGGACGCAATGGCGCGGTGAAGACATTGGCGCTCGTTCCAGACAGGCGCGAAGGAATGGCAGGCGAGATTGAAGTCGGAGGCACGCAAGGCGAAATGCGTCTCGTGGAGCTAAGCAACGACTGCTACGAATCCGTGCCGCTCGCTGACGCTGCCAGCGCGCTCAGGCAGGGAGTCGAGTGGCGCGGGCGCGGCGAGGCGCGCCGCTGGCGGTGGGTGCTAAGCGGACGTGAACTTTACGTTCTCGCGTCTGGCGATGTCAGCGGCCTTTACCCGTTTGGCTCCGTCCCACGTCTCTGCTTAAATGCCCGCCATGTACTGCTCGCAACGGTACCCTTGCGAGAAAAAGTAATGGCAGCCCTAATGGACGCGGGTTGCGCGACCCCGCAAGTGAACCAAGAGAATACATCCGGTGTTCCGTTCGGCTGGCTTCTCTTCCGCGACGTGATTCCGACGCGTGCGGTGCCAATGCGAGAGGACGGGGACATTTTAAACGTTCTATGTCCGGCCCACGAGGTTGAGCCGCATTTTGTCGGGGGTATCCGGCTAGAGAGAAACATCTGGCTGGCTGGTTTTCCACCGCGCATTCGCTTTACAGGAGAACTGGGGAATAGTGTTCAGGTGCTGATTGACGGCCAGACCGCAGAGCTCGCTACCGACGGGGCATTTGAAGCGCCGGGTTGGGATGCTGAGGGGGAACACCGGCTTTGGTTTGGCGACCGGGCGGAGACGTATTCACTTCGTACGATGGACGAAAGCTGGGACGGTTGGCCCGCGCATGACTTCGGCATTGGAGCGGCGATTTGCGGCGCGGGCCTTAACCGAACTGACGGCGCACGCTGGCACCAAGTTCGCGTCCCGGCTACAAACCCTCTGCTCGTCGGTGCTCGACCAGGTGAAGTCTTCTGCTGCGATGTACGCCACGACGTGCGTTCCGAGACCATTCTGGCAATGGTTCCATTCGTCCCTGTTTGGGCGTTGCCGTTTGATTCGGCCCATGCGGACAAACGGTCAGCACGCATCCTGTTGTTCCATTCCGTGGAGCCGGTGGCTGATATGCGAATGACCACGGGAAATCGGGCCGCCAGCCGCGCGCTCGCCGCGTGGAGTTCAGCCATTCGCGACGCCGGGTGCAAGGGGCTTGCGGTGGATGACGAGGAAGCCAAAGCCCTCTGGCGGCGTTACGACGACGTGGCCAAGCGGGTTCGGAAAAGAATCCGATGAAGGCAAACGAATTGTTGCTATGGCTGTCCGCGCGCCGCGAAGGCTCGTGGCAGCAGTTTCGTACGGCCGTGGAGGAACTTCATTCGGGTGATGGAGATACAGACGCCGAAGACAACGACGAATTCCCATTGTACCAGCAGCTCCGGCTCGACCTTGAACGCCTGGCTCATGTGGAGTTCTTCGCCCGAGATTGCGAAGAGGGATGGCGTGTCGCACCACCGACGTTCGCCGCGCATGCGATGCCGGGCGGCGTGCGTGCAGTCCTATGTGGCGCCCGTTCGCCGGCTTTACGAGAGCGTGTGCTTCGAATTGGAGAAAAGGTCGGTTGTGAGACGCTCGATTCGCCTTGCGTGCCGGAGGTGATTCGCCTCGTCGCCCCGGACACGTCGACCCTTGCAGACTTGGCCCCGCAAGCTGGCGTATGTTTCCAGTTCGACGCGCCACTTGCCATCCTCTCACATTTACCAGCTTGCGCCCCGCCACCGCGAGGGAGTAAGCAAGCGGAATTGCCAGTCGGTGCGGACTGGCACATTCGTGAATTTGACGCTAACGGACTTTGCTGGCGGAGGACTGATCGACGGCGCGTTGAAATAGCGCGCACAGGTCTGTTTGAATTCCAACACTATCAGCAATGGATTTACTTTCTTCGCCGGAAGGGGATAACTTTCAAGATGGGACGCGGCACTGCCCTCTATGCACTACTAAGTCGTAGTCGGCGCGATCTCTTGCATTATTCTACCTCAACCCACGCTCTGCGCCTGCCCGCCATTTGCCGTCCGCCGCGATTGTTGGAGCGGGCTCTGGTACTTTGCTCCGGACTACCGCCAACCTACGACGCTGCAACCGCTTGCCTGACGTACGCTGACGTGCCGCCGGAAATTGCGCGGCTTGTTGCTGAGCTGCTTCGCCAGCCACTACGATGAACAACCCAATCGCTATTTTCCGCAATCTTCGCGACCTTTACCGCCGGTATCTCGACAGCCCACTCGCCGTTCGTTACGAACCGCTCCGCGAAGAACGGCGTGCACTCTTGTTTGACCAAGACCGTCGTCTGTGGCGTGAACCGCTCATTGAACCGGTGCCTACTTATCCCCTCTGCGGTGCGGACTTCACCACCGTGACGCATGAACTGCTTGATACCTCCTGGGGATATGAACTGGCCGAAGAAGTTGCTGGCTTTCTTGAGCCGTCGCTATTCACAGATCAAGGGACAGGCGAGCGATGGCAACCATACGAACATCAGCGGGAGGCTTTTCAGCGTGCGATTGTTGAAAACCGTGACGTTGTGGTGACGACAGGCACCGGCTCCGGCAAGACAGAATGTTTCCTTGTGCCGGTGCTGGCCGAACTGATTAGGGAGTCGCGCCAGTGGTCTGCGCCTGGCACGAGACCGGCGACGTGGGATTGGTGGGATGACCGCCATCGAATCATGCGGGGGCAAAGTCCACGCTACGCACAGCGTGTCGCCCAACGTGGTCATGAAACTCGATCAGCGGCTGTGCGAGCACTGTTGCTTTATCCGCTCAACGCACTTGTCGAAGATCAACTCTTGCGTCTACGTATCGCACTTGACAGCCCCGCCGGGCGTGCTTGGCTTAACGCACACCGGGACGGCAATCGCTTTTACTTCGGCCGCTACATTAGCCGCACACCTATCCCCGGTAACAGCGACACCGCTCGTCTGCGCAAAGAACTTCGTGATATGGCGCGGGAAGCAATGGCAGTAGCCGGTTCTGACGCGGCGCTGTTCTTCCAGTCATTCGACGAGGGAGGGGCGGAGATGTGGTCGCGCTGGGACATGCAGATCCATCCACCGGATTTGCTCATCACAAACTATTCGATGCTCAACATCATGCTGATGCGAAGCATCGAGACAAACATATTCGATGCTACGAACCGTTGGCTTGAAGAGGGAAGGCGATTGGGTCAGCGGCGGATATTTCATCTCATCGTGGACGAACTGCACACGTATCGTGGCACGCCTGGAACTGAGGTCGCTTATTTGCTGCGTGTGCTGTTGGATCGGCTGGGCCTGAGTCCTGATTCCGAACAGCTCCGTATCATCGCATCCAGCGCCTCACTTGAGGGCGGTAACAAAGGCCTTGAATACCTCGAAGATTTCTTCGGACGAAACCGCACGCGCTTCAGCATCATTCGCAGTACAACACTCGCGCCGAATCCGGCTTCGATTCACACTTGCCGGACGTTCTCTCCTGCGTTCCGCGACTTTGGTCGGGCGGTGCGAAATGGTTCAGAAGACCTTGACGCGCCAGCGAAAGCACTGGCTTATGCTGTTGGCGTTACAGAAGAAATTGCCGAACCAGCTCGATTGCTGCGCGAAGTCGTGCTTCGTTCCCAAGCAGATGAAGCTTTGCGCGCTGTTTGCCACATTAATGGTTTGCTTGTCCCTCAACCACCTTCACAACTTGGCGTAGCATTGTTTTCTTCTTTGCCTGATGCCGAGCGTGAAGAAGCGGCAGAAGGTTTGCTGGTCTGTCTTTCCGCCGCACGTCCCGCGCCCGTCCGATTACGCGCTCACCTGTTTTTCCGCAGCGTGCAAGGAATGTGGGCATGCACGAATCCGCAATGCACGGAAGCAAGCGGAAGGCAGGAGGCAACTCCGGTCGGGAAGCTATATCACCAGCCTGTACTTTCCTGTGCGTGCGGAGCGCGTGTGCTTGAGTTGCTGGTGTGCGAGTGTTGCGGCGAAGTGTTTTTCGGCGGCTATCGGCGTCGTGATGCGCAAAATCCTGGCTGGTACTATCTCAGCCCTGATCACCCGGACTTAGAAACCGCGCCAGAAATATCATTCCTTGACCGCTGCTACGAGAACTACGCTGTCTTCTGGCCTTCGCCAAATGGGACATCACCCATAACGGGAAATTGGATACAAGATACTGTTCCACGCCGCTGGCAGACTGCGAGGTTAGATTATCGCGAAGCTCGCGTTGACCTTGGCGGCGGCAGTGGCGTACGCGGCTTTGTCTATGAAGTTCCAAACTCTGGCCCGGGTGCTGACCAAGCCTACCCAGGGATTTGCCCGCGCTGTGACGAAGATCGTCGCCGACGCCGGCTCGATACGCCGATTCGGCCTATGCGCACAGGCTTTCAGCGTGTGGCTCAAGTACTCTCTGACACGCTCCTGCGCGAAATGCAGCAGTCGAGCCGCAAGCTCGTAGTGTTTTCTGACAGCCGCCAAGACGCTGCCAAGCTTTCGGCCGGCATGAGCTCTGAGCATTACCGCGATTCAGTGCGTCAAGCATTAGCATCGGCATTGAAGACAGCAGGTCGCGGGGCGATGGCGTTTCAAAGGCAGTTGACGGGTGCAACATTGGAACCCGACGAGGAGCGACTTGCACAAGAATTTGAGGCGGCCCATCCGCGTGAAACAAATGTTCTCACTGCTGCCCAACTGCCTGCTCGCGCCACCCAACCTGCATCGGGTTTTCCGGGACTAACTAACGCGCAGGCCGCCCAGCAAATCCTCCAGCGCGGGGCACACGGACCATTCCCGATCCGCCAAGTCACCGAGGACATATCAGCCCGCCTCCTCATGCAAGGAATCAACCCGGGCGGCTTCATGCAAAACGTGCTTTGGCGTGACCCGCGGAAGCGTGAAGATTCTTGGTGTCGGCTCTACGAGTGGCCTACCGAAAATCAGCCCGACAGTCAGCCCGGGCCGCGAGTCAATCCGCCACTGTCACCAGACGAGCAAGACCATCTTCAACGCATCCGCGAGGCAGCCTTTCGGGAAGTGACCGATGCCATTTTTGCTTCCGGCAGACGTAGCCTCGAAGCTCTCGGTATCGGACTTGCTACGACTGATCGACTGCGTGTCCAGGCAACCCGTCCGCTCGTCCAGGAAGCCGCGGACGGTGTAATTCAACTTCTTGGCTCGCGCCGCAACCGTCTTTCAACTCACGGAGCGATGTCACAACCAAACCCGCCGACATACGTAACTCGATATCTTCAGTGCGTCGCCAATCATAACGGTGAATCACCGCCGGATTTCGAGCGTGAGGTCTATGATTTTTTGTATCGCGCACAAGTTTGCAGCTCGGCGCATACTGGCGTCCTGTTTGCCGAACGTCTCTGTCTCGTTCGTCCAGGTGATAGCTTTTATCTTTGCCCTCAGTGCCGCCGACTGCATCTGCATCGTGCCGGAGCCCTTTGCATTGAATGTCTCGTAGAACTCGAGCCTGCGCGCCCTATCGCCGGCATGCCGGTCACCGATGACTATTATCACTACCTGGCACGCCATTCGAGCGAGTTATTCCGACTGAACTGCGAAGAACTGACGGCGCAGACAGACAAGACCGAGGCTCGCCGCCGTCAACGGCTTTTCCAAGGACGCTGCTTGCCGCGTCCGGAGGAAGAGCCGCGCACGGACGAGCTGGACTTACTGAGCGTCACAACGACGATGGAGGCGGGCGTGGACATTGGCGCACTGCTGGCCGTGATGATGGCGAACATGCCGCCGATGCGGTTCAACTATCAGCAGCGCGTTGGCCGTGCCGGTCGCCGCGAGGCTGGATTGAGCATCGCCCTGACGTTGTGTCGCGGACGCAGCCATGATGACTATTATTTCCAGCGCCCCGACCGCATTATCGCCGAACTGCCGCCACCGCCTTACGTGGATTTGAACCGGGAGAACATTCTCCGTCGCGTTTTGGTGAAGGAGGTCTTGCGACAGGCATTCGCATCGCCTCAATTGTTCACCGGCAGCAGCGATAGCGTGCATGGTGAGTTTGGCGATGCTTCGGCTTGGAACCAACCGCCACCGGGCGCGACTGGCGGCTCGACTGTGAAAGAGATGGTCAAGACGTGGATTCAACAAAACGCCCCTGCGGTGGAACACACTTGCGACGTCTTGCTCACGGCTACCGAGCCGGACTTAGCTGGTAAACGCGCACATTTCCTCGCATGGGTCCGCAACTCCCTCATCGCCAAAGTCACGGAGATTGCCAACGACAACGCGGTCTATGTGCAAACATTCCTGAGTGAACGGCTCGCCAACGCGGGACTGTTGCCGATGTTTGGTTTTCCAACGCACACCCGTTATCTGTTCCACGGCGACCCCGCTCGCTCCCGCGAATGGCCTCCCAAAGATGCCGTGGACCGTGATCTCGACATCGCCATCAGCCAGTTCGCGCCCGGTGCGGAAACTGTGAAGGACAGAGTCGTTCACGCCGCGGTGGGAGTTGTTCATTACCGTCGACGCGGCCAGCACGTAGTTCAAATTCCAGATCCCCTGGGCACCCCAACACCCATCGGCACTTGCCGCACCTGCCAGGCCGTCGTTTTCCGCCCTTCAGCCCAGACGTTGACCTGCCCGGTTTGCGCCTCCACAGACTTTGAAATTGTTGAACTTGCCCAGCCTCGCGGATTTAGGACATGGTTCGGCGCGGCATGGGATTTTGACGGCATCTTCGAGTGGACGCCGCGCGCCTCGCGGCCCAAGACTGACCCCGGCCCGTTGCAAATGAAGACCGTGGCAAATTGTGACTTCTGGTCGGATGAGGCGGAAGTCTGCGTCGTGAATGACAACGCCGGGCGGAAGTTTCGCTTCCTCAAACTGGCAGGCAGTGAGACGTGGGTGACGCAGGAGGCAATAAACCATGTCACTGACCAAATGACGCAACGTAACTTACCGGGCGTTCCCAATCCAACGTTCGACCTAGGAGAGCAACCAAAGGAGCGTGCATTAGGTTCCATCAAGCGAACCGATCTTCTTGTCGTGGGCATTCACACGGTTCGCCCGGAACTAGACTTGGCGCCTTATTCGCCTCTTTCCCCGCAGAGAGTTGACGGACGGGCCGCGCTTTACTCTTTCGGGTTTCTTCTTCGCCGTGCTGTGGCCGTGTTACTTGACATCGGCCCGTGGGAAATTCGCGTGGGGCTGCGCGTTGTCCCCGGCGCACAGGGACGAATTGTCGGCCAAGTATTTCTTTCCGACAGTCTCGAAAACGGCGCTGGCTATTGTTCACACTTTGCAAAGCCCATGGAACTCGAACGTCTTCTCCGCTTCGTGGCTGACCCAAACGATTCGCTACTCCGTGAAATCCTTGCCCCTCACCATTCCGATACCTGTCAAACTTCTTGCCCCGACTGCCTCCGCGATTACGCAAACCTCGCGTGGCATTGCATCCTCGATTGGCGGCTTGGAGTGGACATGGCCCGCCTCGCACTTGACCCGAACGCACCGGTGAACTTGGCCGCATCCTACTGGCAATCGCTGGTTGCGTCAGTGCCTCCGGTCTACTTCCAGGCGCTGGGCGGAACGGCGACCACGTTTGCCGGCTTGCCCGCTGTCCGCTCAAACGAGCGTAACGAATTTATCGTGCATCCGCTTTGGGCCGCTGATCATCCGCTCATTCTTCAAGCACGTGACGAAGCCCTGGCCGCAGGGGTCACCCAGCTGTCTGCGAAGACGATGTTCGAACTTGTTCGCCGTCCTTTCTAATCGAAGTGAATTTAAGGAATCTTTTCTGGGACGAGCCGGCTCCGATGACAACAGCGAGGCAGGGTCAAGGGCGAATCGCGCTGAACCGGCGCTGGCTTAGAACAGATCGCCGGTTTTTAGGCGCTCGCAGAATTCTGCTGCGGGAAGGATGAGAATACCGTCCTCGGTGCGGCGGCTCTTCAGTTCAAGGCAGACGACCACGCGCTGCGCGCCGGGGTGGTCCGAAGACAGGCAGAACGTGAACATTCACTTCAAATTATCATGACAATCTGAAGCGCAGGCGCACATTTTCAAGGAGCAACTAGTGTCCTGGAACTAAAGTTCGTTAAACAACTTTGGTATCAAAAAGCCTCGTGAAACAAGTACTAAGGCCATCTAAATTATTCAACGAACTTCAAAGACAGGACACTAGGGGCGGTAAAGCGATCCTTGACAAAAGGGAGTACCTAATACAAACATCTTCAAGGTTGCATGAGTAGTTCGAGGTGGTTGGACTCCCCGGTTTTCAGGAGGTTTTATGGCAAAGGTTCCGTTAGTCCTGGCTTGTTCCCATTCCCCTTTTCTCTACACGGAAAGACGGGGCTGAAGCGGGACCCTTTTTGATTTTCGTCCGGCCCCCTTCTCTGAGCGCTTTGCTCAACTTCTCCACGACAACTCTTCGGGAAATTTAAAGGATCTTTTCAGCAACCTGAGCCCGGAATTTGCTTTACTGGCCGGCCAAGCTATGGTATTACGCAATTTGCGTAACGCAACTTGCGTAATATGAAGAACCCCTTTGAATACGGTGG
>ORMF010022744.1_pt1 | contig 10204 bp, 10 predicted proteins | sample 1779871 | NCBI WGS metagenome assembly ORMF01 (sample SAMEA104232316, study PRJEB22302) | groundwater metagenome | biome: forest; feature: aquifer; material: groundwater | place: USA | collected 2011-08-07 | depth 5.4 m | reverse complement strand
TTTGAAAAGTCTGAAATCACAATCTGTATCTTTTATTTTTAGTCCAAAGAGTAAACGAACCGCTTGATTGTAACACGCGCCAATAATCTTTCTATTTATTGCATCGGCTCTCTTTTTTTTATACCCCGTGACAATATCCACCCGGTTCTTCATTGCTTCAACAAGGGAGAGTAATTCGGTGACGTCGTACTGTCCATCGCTATCGGTATAGAAGATATACTGTTTTTTCGCGGCTTTAAAACCGGTCATTAGGGCTCCTCCGTATCCTTGGTTCTCTTTATGTGCAATGATTTTCAGATGTGGAACACGTTTCTGTATTTCTTTAAGGACAGCAAACGTGTTATCATTACTCGCGTCATCTACTATAATGATCTCAAAGTGAGGCGTGATTTTAGGCAGGATAGTCACAAGTTTTTTTAAGAGAATCGGAAGAGAGCGAGCGTCATTATATGCAGGGAAAACGAGTGATAAGCTGGGAAGCAAGTGAATTTTGGTTTTACGATTAACGCTCATAGATCAATATGTATAAGAAAATACTTTTAGCCTTCATGGTTTGGAAAGGACTCTTACTCCTTTTTGCATATGGTGGTTCTGTGTATGTCCCCTTAGAAAATGGTGGACTAGCACGAACCATTGCTTTTGGAACTCCTTATATGAACTGGATATGGGCTAACTTTGATGGCGTTCGCTATCTGACAATTGCGTCATTTGGTTATCAATATCCTAACTTTGCCTTCTTTCCTCTTCTACCATGGATCATATCGCTTGTCAACACAGTCACTCCGTTAACTCACCTTGATGCGGGTCTTATTATTGTCAACATCTCCATAGTAGCAGCACTCATTTTTATTTATAAAATCATTGCTCTTGATTACTCCGAGCGTATTGCATTTCGAGCTGTCATCCTCCTGCTTGTCTTTCCGTTTTCTTATTATTACCAGTCAGTATATACAGATGCTCCTTTTCTTTTTCTTTCAACAGCGAGTTTCTACTTTGCTCGACGATCACGATGGCTGGCAGCGGGTGTATTTGGCTATGTTGCAGGGCTGACTCGGCTTGTCGGTGTCGTTCTCCTTCCAGTTCTGCTTATTGAATGGTACCTACAACAGAAGAAGAAGAAACGGGTTGTCCTATATTTACCAGCTTTTCTGAAACAAAAAGCTTTTTTTATCCTGTTAATACCACTCGGTATTATAACGTATGGATCATATTTGCAAATCTCCCACGATAATTTTTTTCTCTTTCAGAAATCCATGGCTGACTGGGGACAAGACAAAATAGTGTTTCCTCTCCAGGTGGTCTATAGATATATGAAAATATTCTCCACTGCCTCTTTTGGTTTTTTATACCTTGTTGCTCTCATTGAATTTACTGCAACTCTTTTGTACTTTACGCTGAGTGTTTATGTACTTCGAAGAATACGATTGTCCTATGGTGTTTTTATGCTTTTGTTATTACTCATACCTACCTTTACCGGTACATTTCAAAGTATGCCTCGATATCTCCTTCATCTTTTCCCCGCCTTCTTAGGGCTTGCAGTTCTTACACAAAAATCTCGGCTTTTGTTTTATAGTATGCTTCTCTTGTGTTTGATTTTGCAGGGAATATTTGTCGCACTCTTCACCAGGGGACATTTTGTGGCCTAACGTCTGCCGAGAAACTTAGCACTGGGTTGACTTAGCTGCTAAGTTTTGTATAATACTCTTATGGACAACGATGCGATTCAAGATCTTCTTAAGCCGGTAACGCCGGAAGAGGCGTTAAAAAAATTCACCGTTAACCTCACTGACTCTGCGAAGCAGAACAAAATAGATCCTGTTATTGGTCGAGAGATAGAGATTCGTCGTGTTATGGAAATACTTTCTCGACGAACAAAAAATAATCCAATACTCATTGGTGATCCCGGTGTAGGGAAGACAGCTATCGTCGAAGGGCTGGCACAAAAAATCGTCGAGGGATCTGTTCCAACTACGTTAAAAAACAAAGCTGTGATCGTTCTTGATTTCGCTCAGTTACTCGCGGGAGCAAAATTCCGGGGAGAATTTGAAGAACGGTTAAAAAGTGTCATAAAAGCGGTTGAACAGGGAGAAGGGAAATACATTATTTTTATCGATGAGTTGCATACACTTGTGGGTGGTGGTGCATCCGAGGGTTCGGTCGATGCTGCCAATATTCTCAAGCCTTCGTTAGCACGAGGAACACTGCGAATGATAGGAGCGACGACTGTAGGGGAGTATCGTAAGTACATCGAAAAGGACCCGGCGCTCGCACGACGATTTCAGCCAGTGATGATCGATGAACCAACCATTGAAGACACGGTTTCCATTCTTCGGGGAATTAAGGAGAAATACGAACTACATCACGGAATTCGAATTACCGATGATGCGATCATCGCTGCAGCGAAATTATCAGCTCAGTACATTCCTCACAGATTTCTCCCTGATAAAGCGATTGATTTAATCGATGAGGCAGCGGCAGCGATAAAGATAGAGACAGAAAGTATGCCTGCAGAACTCGATAGTTTAAAACGACACAGTATGCAAATTGAGATTGAGTTGGCAGCTTTGAAGAAAGAGAAAACAGAGATTGCAAGGAGTAGAAGAACCCAACGGGAAAAAGAGTTGACAGAATTTAAAAAACAGGCACAGGTAATCGAGGAGCGATGGACGGCCCAGAAAGAAATTATTCAGAAAATTCAAGAGACACGAGCGAAGCTTGATGCTTTACGAATTGAACTTGAGAAAGCAGAGCGAGAAATTGACCTGCAAAAAGCCGCCGAAATAAAATATGGAAAGACCCCTGAGCTTGAGAAAAAATTGAGCGAGTTAAGTACTGTGTGGACAAAAATCCCTGAAGCGGAGCGGGTGCTTCGAGAAGAAGTAGCAGAGGAAGATATAGCAAAAGTTGTTTCTCGGTGGACAGGGATTCCTGCAACTCGTATGCTTGCCAGTGAAGCAGATCGACTAGCAAATTTGGAAGAAGAACTGAAAAAAGATATCGTCGGGCAAGACCCTGCCCTTGAAGCAGTCGCTCGAGCTGTTCGTAGATCGCGATCAGGTCTTGGTGAAAAGAATAGACCAATCGGTTCCTTTCTTTTCTTAGGACCGACAGGAGTGGGAAAAACAGAAACGGCAAAAGCACTAGCCAGAATCCTTTTTAGTGATGAACACGCAATGACAAGGATCGATATGAGTGAATATATGGAACAACACACAGTCGCCCGTCTCGTTGGGGCACCTCCCGGATACGTTGGGTATGAAGAAGGAGGGCAATTAACAGAAGCAGTGAGAAGAAAACCATACTCAGTCGTTCTTCTTGATGAAATAGAGAAAGCACATCCACAGGTCTTTAATATTTTTCTTCAAGTACTTGATGAGGGAAGACTCACCGATAGTAAAGGGATGACGGTCGATTTTCGAAACACGATTATCATTATGACAAGTAATTTAGGAGGAGAGATCATTAAAGAGTTTCGTGGAAAAGACCATGAAAAAATGGAATCTGCTGTTTGGGAAATACTGCATAAACAATTCAGACCAGAATTTCTCAATCGACTTGACTCAGTTGTTATTTATAATTCGCTCTCACCAAAAGATATTCTCCGCATAACAGAGCAGCAACTTGAAAAAGTAAAAGAGCGCATGTTAGAGAATAACATCACGCTGAAAATTAACGACGAGTTGGCATTATACTTTGCCGAAATAGGATATGATCCAGTTTTTGGTGCACGGCCCCTGAGACGAGCTATAGAGGAAAAACTGGTTGATGAGATCGCCATGAGAATTATTGAAGGAAAGATTAAGCCGAGAGATATCATTTCCCCGAAAGTCGAAAACGATCAGATCATCATATAAGCTCAAACACTATGAAGACATGCCGTACTTGTGGATCACCACTTATTAGGAAAGAAACGAAAAGAACTGCTGAGCAACTTAAAAAGCAGTACTACTATACAGCTTATGACTACTGTCAAAGTTGTAGGAAGATGTATCTGAATGACCAGTTCAAGGTTATAAATAAGAATTACGATCTCTTTACAAAACGCCAATCTCCACTGTTGACTGTCGATGTTGAGATTTGGACTGATGGAGCATGTATTTTTAATGGGACAGAGAAAGCAAAAGCAGCCTGGGCTTTTGTCTCAGGAACGTTTGAGAGTCGCGGCTTCGTTGATGGAAAACAGACAAACAACACTGCGGAAGCATACGCAATTTATCATGCGTTGCTCTGGGCAGCAAGAAAAGGATACAAACACATTCGTGTTCATTCAGATAGTCAGATTACACTCAATAATTTAGTAAAGCCGGTTGAGATGGTAAAAGAAAACCGCGTTATTTTTGAGAGAGTTGCAGATCTGATAAAAGGTAATGCGCTTGAAGTTTCCTATCAAAAAGTCGTCGGTCATGCCGGAGACGAGAATAACGAACGTGCAGATAAACTCGCAAATAGTCTCGTCGGAATAAAGTAGCTCTGCAATTTGACAGCCCAGGTGGAAAGGAGGATACTCAGCACGTGGCCGCCATCTCTAAGGAACTCCCGTCTCAGCAGGTTGTTATAGACGTCCCTCGTCCTTTTCTGGATGTTCGTCTTACTCGTCGTACGCTTCTTTCAAGTGCTGCATCAGCAGCTGTCATTTTTTGTCTTACTAGCAGCGAAGAAGAGCAGGGTAAGAGAAATTTCGGTATGGACTGGTCTCCTGTTTCATACGCTAATCTTGCTTTTTCACCAGAGTCTCCAGTGCCAATAGTGGGCGAAGAGAGTATTACTGATCAGAATAAGCTCATGGATTATTCAATTACAGTCCCTGATCATACTCCTGTTCAACTGTCTTTACGACAAACATATAACACCACAAATGAACCATCAGAACATATTTTCCGTGTACATGTAAGTGGACAGCCAATAGACCGTATTGTAACGAAAATATTTGCTCACGGTGAAGATGAGTTGCCGACAAAAATACATCTAGGAAGTCTTTCTGGTACCCATCGGGTTGAAGCATGGAAACATGATCAAAATGATCAAAGCATAACTGCTTTGCACTTAGAACCGGAGTTTAGTTCAAGGTCAGAAGAGACGATTCTTGATCGGTTTGAAGCATGGAGCCCTTATCATACCGGTAGTATTGATAGTTATGATGATTTTTTTGTTGCAGCATATGGTGATATACAAGAAAATGACGATTATTACCTGCTTTCGTACTATGGATTGCGAACCGATGAAGATGGTGGTATGTCTGACTGGAGTCGATTTTTAACCTATGGGAATTTTCGAGACTCTGACGATACGATACAAATACTTGTCGATAAGCCCTCGCTTAAGCCCGAGAAAGTGCAGTATCAAGGGGCAAATCATGTGTTTAGATCCCATAGTGGATTATTGCTCGATAGGTCACATCCCTACTTTCGTTATGTAACGGCTAATCATATGGGTACAGCTTCAAGACCAGTATCCATCAAAAGGATACTCGGTTTATTGCCAAGCCATCGAGAAAGATTTATAACGCATGTTCCTATCCTAACACCCTCAGGAGTTGATGGGAGTGAATGGATTATTGCTCAACATCCATCAATAGCGACGTTGAGTAGAAGAGAAGCTGATCCTGGTGGGATAAAGTATATCTATCCCCCACAGTAACAAAGTCAAATTGTGAGCAAGATTATTGACTTTTTTGAAGGCTTCTACTATGCTGAGAGCGAAATTCTATGATTACTACAGCATTACAAGTGCTCACTAAAATTCTTCCCGTGCAGATTGCTTATGCTCACTGTGATATTCCTTGTGGTATCTATGATGTGCATCAGATGCAGATGGCTGCACATACAATTATTCGAATGACTCAGATGATAGATGACACGGAAATGACAGATCAAAAACATGGGATACATCAGATTGCGAGGTTAACAAAAATAAAGGAAGAGCATGCGGAATTACTCAAACAAGAGCTTCGTGTTCTCTGGGCTGATTATTTTAAAGAGGAGCACCTAAAAGAGTACCCAAATCTCCATGATCTGGTTTTTAAGACGATGAAGTTAGCCTCTAAAGCTCGTCAGGACATCGCTATGGATATCGCAAAAGATCTTCTCGCGCGAACACAAGAAATTGCGGAGATTTTTTATAAAACAAAAGGCGTGAAGAGTGTCCGCGTGAAGTCAGTCTATCCGACTGGTCTTGATATTGTTCTCCATACAACCTAATTCATGCAGGTTTTATCACGTTTTCTCATAGTTGGTACGAGTATGAATCCGACACTTCCACATGGAACATACGTGTTAACCAGTAGTCTGCCCTATTTGTTTACAGCGCCGAAAAGAGGAGATGTTGTTCTTGCTCGTCATCCTCAAGATGGAAAATATGTGGTAAAACGAATTAGCAGGATTACAGAAAGTGAGTATTTTGTTACGGGAGATAATGAAAAAGAAAGCACCGATAGCCGTCATTTTGGGTTACTGAAAAGACATGCTATAATAGGAAAGGTGGTGTACGTTCTCACACTGCCAAAGCATGATTGATGTCATACTTCTCCTCCTAATCGTTTTCCTCCTCTTTTGTCTTTCTATGATTTGGCCTCCCGATAGTCCGTGGGCACCATGGTGGAGAACATCTCGTATGATCGCGCGAGCGATGTGTAAGCTTGCAAAAGTGACAGATAAAGATACTATTTATGATTTAGGTTCCGGAGATGGAGAGGCGCTGATGACAGCAGCCCAAGAGTACGGAGCCAGTGGAGTAGGGATTGAGATTGATCCTGTTCGTTCATCTGTTTCTCAAACAAGGATAAATCTTGCAAAAATGCAGGGTCGAATCACCATTCTTCGGAAGAATTTCTTTGATGTCGATATCAGTCGTGCTGATGTCATTTTCGTATACCTCGTTCCTAAGGCATTAGTTCGTTTGAAGGAAAAATTTCTTTCAGAACTCAAACCCGGAACAAGAATTGTCAGTTATCGATATGAGATTCCATATCTAACACCTGAAGAGACAGATCCTGTACATCAACTCTATCTTTACGCGACGCCGAAGTCGAAGAAAAAAACGAAGGAGTAGGTTACGCCTTGCTTTGTAGTATCATCCAACGAACTCGATCAGCAATAGTATACAGCGTGTACAAAAGAGGGTGTAGGACGAGATCGAAGCTCCCGATAAATTCTGTGTGTCTAGGGCTATACCCTTCTTTAAATCGATGAAACCCCAAACGTGGATCTTTCGGATCAGGATCAGGTGGAAGGGCTCCCCACATATCAAACTGTTTTGCTCCGTTTTCTTTTCCCCACCGTATAACTTCCCACATCATCAGATTACTCGCCATGACTTCTCGATGTTCAGATGACGAAGCACCATATGGGTAATAGAGTGTGTTATTAAAGAGAAAAACTACCCAGGTGACTAACACTTTTCCTTCATAGGTTGCAGTAAAAAGATGTGCGATTCCTGCCTTATGGAGTGTTTCCCACATCAAGCGATGATACTCTTTATTATGGGCGTAGAATCCTTGTCGTTTCGTTGTTTCAAAGGTAAGACGCAGATACTCATTAAAAGCCTTTTCCGAGTGTTCCTCTTTAATCGTCACACCTTTTCGTGTTGCCAGACGAATATTGTAGCGGGTCTTTTCTTTCATCTGTTTTAAAAGTTCGTCTTCAGATTTTGACAGATCCAGAACGAACGTATATTTGGTAAAAAGACCTTTATGGGGTACGCGAATGTTATAACGAGTTTTTTTTCTCCATGAGTCACTCGATGAAGAAACCTCGATGTTTGGTTCGAGCTTAATAAAGAGTGCATTTTCTGTTCGTCCCACTTCAGAAAGGGTTTTAAGCATCGTTTCATCTGGCATGGGACCTTTTGGAAAGTAGCCGATGGTGAAAGGAGTATGAGGAATCGTGTGAATCGTTATTTGATAGCCTCGTAAAAGCTTCGAACCTTCAAACTCGCCGATCCGTACCACTTTAACCCCTGTTTTTTCACGAAACTCTCCCCATTCATACGACTGAAGCGGGTGTGTCGCCTGTTTATTAAAGGCATCTTTATCAGAGGGAGAAACAGTTTTTACCGTCATAGCTGTATTGTAGCAAAATAGTGAGAAACAAAATCTTAGAAGAAGTCGGTTTTTGAGGTTTCGTCTTCGTTTAGTTTTTCAGACTTGAAGTTATGCAATAAAACTCGTTCTGGCAGCTCCATTAAGAATCGAGACATGGTGTTATTAGTTCGTTGGCCGAAGTAAAGACGACGTCTGGCATAGGTCAGATATAATTTCTTTTTCGCTCTCGTCATACCTACATAACACAGCCTTCGTTCCTCTTCTAATTCCTGTCTGTCCATAAGAGACCTGCTATGCGGAAAAAGTCCTTCTTCCATGCCGATCATAAAAATAATCGGAAACTCAAGCCCCTTTGCCGCGTGAAGTGTCATCAGGGTAATTCCATTTTTTTTCTCCCCATCCTTAAGATCGTCAGATATATACTCTTGTTCTACAAGCATAATATTCTCTAAAAACTCGGTAAGATCGGGATACTCAATAGCTACTGAGCGAAGTTCTTTAATGTTCTCAAGACGCATCCGATCCTCCTCGTCTTTCTCATCATAAAAGGATAAGTAATCTGTTGCTTTTACTACTGCGTCGAGAAGATCGATTGTCGTGAATTCCGTTGTATCAGCAATTGTTTCTTGAAACTTGAGAAATTTTTCAAGTCTGCCTTTTCCTAATTTTTCAATTCTTTTGTAGGCAACGAGATCTTTCGGATTTGAAAGCTGTCGTAAATACGACACCACATCTTTTACTTCTTTCCGATCATAAAATCTGGTTCCCCCGATGAGAAGGTATGGCACAGCATGGTGAAGGAGTGCTTCTTCGACGACCCGGGATTGAGCATTCGTTCGGTACAACACGGCTATATCTTTTAGTTGATAGTTTTGGTTAGTGGCGGCCCCCTCTTTGGCGGAAAAATCTGCAATTGTTTGGATGATAAAATCAGACTCATCTTGTTCACTCTTTGCCTCAAAAATCTCGATTTCTTCTCCATCAGGATTTTCTGTCCAGAGTTTTAAGACAGGGTGCGTTGTATTTCGTGAGATGACACTTGAAGCAGCATCAAGGATCTTTTGCGTCGATCGATAATTCTGAGAAAGTGAAAATGTTTTTGTGTTTTTAAACTCCTTCTCAAAACGCATCAGGTTCTGAAAGTCGGCTCCTCGCCAAGAATAAATACTTTGTGAGAAATCACCCACGACACAGACATTTTTCCATTTTCCACCAAGTAACTTGGTCAGAAGGAACTGAGCTTTGTTCGTGTCTTGATACTCGTCCACGAGCACATAACGGAAATGATCTTGATATCGTTCTAAGACTTCAGGATTTGTTTGCAGCATAGTGATTGTTTTACTGATCAAATCATCAAAGTCCACGGCATCGAACTCCTTTAAAATCTGTTGATACATTGGGTAAATCTTAGCCACCGTTTCTTGGAAGTAGCCACGTGCATACTTGAGATACTCAAGAGGAGAGAGAAGTTCATTTTTGGCTTGTGAAATAGTAGCCAATACAGAAGATGGTTTGAAATCCTTGGTTGCGATATGAAGCCTGTTCATGGCTTCTTTTATCGCTTCGAGCTGGTCACTATCATCATAGATGAGAAAGCGAGAGGAGAGGCCAATATGCTTCCCGTCACGCCGTAAAATTCTTGCACATAATGAGTGAAAGGTTGCGACCTGTGGCTGTCCACCTATTTGTTTATCAATCCCTTGAATAAATGCATGAATACGTTCTTTCATTTCTTTGGCCGCTTTATTGGTGAAGGTCACCATAAGAACACTCTCCGGTTGTATGTGCTTTTCAAGGATAAGGTACATCACTTTGTAGGTTAAGACACGAGTTTTTCCCGATCCTGCTCCTGCGAGGATAATAGAAGGACCATCAGTATGGAGAACTGCTTTTTCTTGTTCCGGGTTTAAGTCCTTGAGAAAGGTTTGTGCCATAGTTATAATGATTACTACAATCGTTTTTGGCAAACGGATTTCTTAAAGAATCTGTGGCCGGATCTTCTACAAAGCGATTGCGAGTGTGTGTAGGTACTAACCATTGTAACATATGAAAAAGCTGATTATTGGAAATTGGAAATCGAATAAGTCGACACAACAAGCAAAAGAGTGGATTGCCCAAATGACAAAGCACACATGGTCAAGCGAGGAAAAAGAAGTTATTCTTTGC
>ORMF011609534.1_pt1 | contig 10209 bp, 8 predicted proteins | sample 1779871 | NCBI WGS metagenome assembly ORMF01 (sample SAMEA104232316, study PRJEB22302) | groundwater metagenome | biome: forest; feature: aquifer; material: groundwater | place: USA | collected 2011-08-07 | depth 5.4 m | reverse complement strand
GTCGTCATCGGCCGCCACGCACTGAAGAATGCACTGATTCCGGTAGTGACGATTATCGCAGTGACCATGCCGCGAGTGATTGGCGGCTCCACCGTTGTCGAAACGGGTTTCGCTTATCCCGGCATGGGCCGGCTGCTCTATACGTCGATCATGGGCAACGATTACGTCGTCGCCATGACCGTGGTGATGATCATCGCGGTGACCGTGGTGTTTTTCAATTTGCTGGCGGATGTGATCTATGGCTGGCTCGATCCGCGCATCCGGTATCAGAGTTGAGAAACTAATGTCCCACCACAGAGCGCACAGAGAACACAGAGCCCCCACCTTCATCCTCCCCCGTAATTCGGGGGAGGAAAGAGGAGAGGGTGCTGACACGTGACAAGCGAAAGTCCATTGACAATTCCCGGGCATATCGCCGGCGCCGAGCATGCCGGCTACTGGCTGGTGGTTTGGCACCGCTTCAAGCAGCATCGCATCGCTTACGTCGGCTTCTTTTTCTTTGTTACATTATTAATCGCGGTAGTCATCGGGCCTTATCTCGTGCCGTTTGAGCTCGACCAGGTGTCGTTGTCGGAGCGCATGCAGATGCCGTCGGCGCGCCACTGGCTCGGCACCGACGAGTTGGGGCGTGATACTTGGGTGCGCATCATGCATGGCGGCAGGGTGTCGCTCACCGTGGGGTTGATTGTCGGCCTGAGCACGGTGGTGATCGGCGGGCTGATCGGCATCCTCGCCGGTTATGTCGGCGGCGTGCTCGACAATGCGCTCATGCGGTTGGTCGACGTGATCTACACGATCCCACGCATCGTCTTACTGCTGGTGCTCGCTAAGTTGGCCGGACCGGGGCTGCTCAACATCATCATCATTCTCGTCGCCCTCGAATGGACCAACGCTGCCCGCTTGGCGCGCAGCGCCGTGCTTTCGTTTCGCGAGCAGGAGTTCGTTTTAGCCGCGCAATGTCTAGGCGCGACGCGTTGGCGTGTCATGCTGCGCCATTTGCTGCCGAATTCGTTAGCGCCGCTGATTGTCGCCGCGACGCTCGACGCCGGCGCGGCGATCCGTGCTGAAACAACGTTGAGCTTTCTCGGTCTCGGTATTCAGCCGCCGACGCCGAGCTGGGGCAATTTACTTACCAACGCGGCGACCAACATCTTCATCGCACCGTTGCAAGTGTTTCTTCCCGGCTTGTTTATTTTTTTTGCGCTGATGAGCTTCAACCTGCTCGGCGACGCCCTGCGCGATGCCCTCGATCCGCGGCTGTCGAAAACCAGGGGATAAGGGGAACGGGTCGAGGATGGACGATCGAGGATGGAATTTGAAACATGGAGTTTTTCAATCCGCGATCGTCCATCTGCGATCCTCGACTTTCTTCTTCAACGCGGCCGCACCGCATTCCACGGTTTTATCAGCAGCGCCGTGAGCCCAGAGCCGAGTAGCAGCGTCGCGCATAGTCCGGACAAACTCGCCGCGTAACTTTGATCGCGATCGTAGGCCGCCCCGGCGAGCACCGGTCCGAGGACGCTGCCCCAGGTGTAAAAGAACGACATTGTACCGCGAATCGTTGCGAAATATTTGCGGCCATAAAAATCGCCGATGGTCGCCCAAACGACTGGGAATGACGAGTCGATGGTTGTGAATAAAATGGTAAACATCCAGAGCGGCCAAACGCCGCTGCCCCAGATTAGCACTAATATCCCAGCCGCGGCGGCGACGCCGCAAAGCGCCAAAAGCTTGGGCCGATTGGTATTGTCGGCGAACCAACCGATCACATAGTGTGCCGCCCAATTCAAAAAGGCGAAGCTGGCGAGCAAGAACGCCGCGTTTTCTTGCGACAAACCTTTCCATACCATGATCGGCACGAAGTGCACGGTAATCGTGCTGTAGGCACCGACGCGCACCGTCATGGCGATCGTGAAGAGCCAAAAGACCCAGCTCTTCATCGCCTGGCGTAGAGTCGGGTCTTGATGAGCCGGCGCGTGAGCAGTGCCTTCGTCCGGGTTTTTGTCATTGTCTGGCGATGTGGCCAAAGCTTCGCCATCAGGCAGCAGACCGATGCTTTCCGGTGTCGAACGCACACCGATGCCAAGCGGAATTCCAATGACCAGGAACAGGGTTCCGGCGATGATCGCGCCCCAGCGCCAACCCCATGTTTGCACCGCCAGCGCCAACAGCGGCGTGATCAACGTGCCGCCGATGGGCACCGCCGAACTGATCACGGTCATCGCCCGCGCACGCCAGCGGATGAACCAAGAATTGCCCACCGCCATCGGCGCGTGGACGAAGCCCGGAGTAAATGAAAGCGAGATCAAGCCCAGGTAGACGATCAGAAACGCCGTGTAGGTCTGCACCCAACCCAAAGCGATGTAGCCGAGTCCGGTTAGCAATGTCGCGATCAAGATCATCGGCCGCGGGCCGAAGCGATCGATGAAGTAGCCGACAAACGGTCCCTCGATGGCGCCTTGCGCGCGTGCCAGCGAGAATGCCAGCGATGTCTCGGCGCGATTCAAGCCCAAGTCGTGGCTGATGGGCAGAAAAAAAACCGTGAAGCCGAAATTATGGAGCCCGCCGCCGAGCACGCGCAACGCGGACACCAATCCGACCATGCGCCAGCCGTAGTAAAGCTGCGACCAGAGTTTAGATAACGAGTTCAGTGAGGTCCTCGGCGCTGCGCTGATTCAGCTTTGGTTTACTCGGAACGCGATCGTCAACGCAAGATAAAAATGTTTCGACGGTTAATTTTTCGGCAGATTTGCATAGGCTCGGAATATCCGTTATGCCCAACTGTATCTTTACCAGATTCGGAGAAAACTTTGCTTTCCACCACGCCGTCTTCTCGCGCAACCACTTCTGCAAAGCCGGTTAAGGAAGTTGCATTCGCGGCGCTCAAGCATCGCGACTATCGCTGGTTTTTAGGCGCGACGATGCTAGCGATGATGGCGGATAATATTGAGCATGTGATCAGTTACTGGGTGTTGTTTCAAAAATTCCGGTCGCCGGTGTTGGCCGGCTTTGCCGTGATCAGCCATTGGACGCCGTTTTTGCTCCTGTCGGTTTATTTCGGCGGTTTGGCCGACCGCTACGACGGCCGCAAACTGATTCAAATCGCGCAAGTGATGTACATGTTTGTGACCGCGCTTTGGGCGTTGCTGTTTTTTACCGACACGATTCAAATCTGGCATGCTTGCGTCTTGTTGGTCATTCACGGCATCGCGGGGGTGATTTGGATGCCGGCGGAGATATTGATGATTCACGATATCGTCGGTAGCGAGCATCTCCCAAGCGCGGTGCGGTTGAACGCCACCGCGCGCCAGCTCGGCATTCTTTTCGGTCCGGCGGTGGGCGGCGGCCTGATGTTGTGGTTAGGCGCTCCGGCGGGATTATTTATCAATGCGATCATTTATCTGCCGCTGACGATTTGGTTGATGCTGGTCCCTTACACCGGCCATTTACGCGAAGGCGCGCCGGCGCGGCGCGGGCTGCGTTGGCGCGATGCCGCCGTTGTGTTGCGCGAAGTGGCGCAGCACCGCTCCATCGTGACGATGATCGTTCTCGGCGGCGCGGCGTCGCTGTTCGTCGGCAACGCTTTCCAGGCGAGTATGCCGGAGTTCGCGCATGATCTGGGGACGGACAAAGCGGACTTGGCGTACAGCGCTCTGTTAGCAGCCAATGCCGCGGGTTCGGTGTTCGGCGGTTTTGTTCTCGACGGCAAACAATGGGTGCCGCCGACGGTGCGCGCGGCGATCTGCTGTGCGATTCTTTGGTGCGTGGCGATGACCGCCTTCGCCTTCTCGAATAATTATTTGCTGTCTTTGGCGCTGCTGTTTATCGGCGGCGCGTTGAACCTGGCGTTCTACTCCATAGCCCAGACCATCGTGCAGCTCGAAGCGCCGCTGCATTTGCGCGGCCGCTTGATCGGGTTGTTTTCGATGTCGGCGTTCGGTTTGCGCGCCTTTAGCGGCTTAACCGTCGGGGTCATCGGCGGGCTGATCGGGGTTCATTGGTCGCTGGCGCTGAGTTCGTTGGTGCTGCTCGCCGTGACTTTGGCGCTGCTCGGTTTTTCGCAGCAAAGCCGCGCGGTGGGTGAGGCCGGTTGAGATCGCAGGCGCAGACGAAGGATGGTTTCACCACAGAGCACACAGAGTTCACGGAGGTTCTAAGTAAAATCTTTTCTCTGTGTGCTCTGTGCCCTCTGTGGTGAATCCTATTTTTCCCTCACCCTCCGCAGTAGGTTTAGGCAGCGCCCGTGCCTCGATTTGCGTCGCTCGCTGATATTCGTTACTGTCCAAAGCCAATCCATTTTCGCTCGGAGATCCATTGGCATCTGCTGAACCTGACAAGAAGCTCGCCTTCGCGGCGCTGCATCATAAAGATTTTCGCGCCTATTTCATCACCACGGCGTTGGCGATGATGGCGGATAATATCGAGCATGTGATCAGCTATTGGCTGCTTTACACAAAATTTCACTCGCCGGTGCTCGCCGGTTTCGCCGTGCTGAGCCATTGGACGCCGTTTTTACTTTTTGCCGTCTACTTCGGCGCCATGGCGGATCGCTACGATTGCCGCAAGGTGATTCAAGTGGCGCAGATTATGTTTATGGGCGTGTCGGCCGCTTGGGCGTTTCTCTTTTGGAGCGATACGATTCAGTTGTGGCATGCCTGTGCCTTGTTGGTTATTCATGGCGTCGCCGGTGTGCTTTGGGGACCGGGCAGTCAATTGTTGATTCACGACATCGTCGGCCGCGAGCAGTTGCAGAGCGCGATCCGGCTCAACTCAACGAGCCGGCAGTTGGGAATTCTTTTCGGTCCGGCGGTGGGCGGCGCGCTCATGCTGGTGTTCAGCCCATCGGTGGGACTGGTGATCAATACGCTGATCTATCTGCCGCTGACGGTTTGGCTGCTGACCGTGCCCTACACCGGCCATAGCAGGGAAGGGGAAGCGCCGGCGCGGCGCGCCATCGGTTGGGGCGATGCCTTCAATGTGATCCGCGAGGTGTGGAGCAATCGGCCGGTGACGACCATGGTGATTTTGGGCGGCTGCGTGTCGTTCTTCGTCGGCACGGCGTTTCAAGCGACCATGCCGGAATTCGCCCATGATCTCGGCACCGAAAAAGCCGATTTCGCTTACAGCGCCTTGCTCGGCGCCAACGCCGCGGGCGCGGTGGTCGGCGGTTTTCTCCTCGAAGGGCGATCCTGGTTGCCGCCGAGTGTGAAGACCGCGATCGTCAGCGCGATTCTTTGGTGTGTCGTCATCGCGGCCTTCGCGTTGTCCGCCAATTACTATTTATCCTTGGCCTTTTTGTTTCTTGCCGGAATCCTCAATTTGACCTTCTCTTCCATGGCCCAGACCATCGTGCAACTGCGCTCGCCGGCGCAATTGCGCGGCCGGGTGATCGGCCTCTATTCCATGGCCAGCATGGGCTTCAAAGCCTTCAGCGGCCTCACCGTCGGCGTGGTCGGCGGCTTGATCGGCGTCCACTGGTCGCTAGCGCTGAGCGCCATGGTGTTGATGGCGATTACGCTGGCGCTGTTCGCCTTCGTGGTGCCGGGACAGCGAGAGAAAGAGGTTGCTCCGGGATGATGGAGGAAGGATGAAGTACGGAAAGCGAAATCCGAATCTGTACTTCATTCTTCCGCCTCGGTTCTTTTAGTTTTTTCCCATGGCCAATGATTCTCAACCTACAAGCAAGCGATCCGCCGGGCGCATGGCCTTCGCCGCGCTGCACCATGCCGACTATCGCCGCTACTTTTCCGTGCTCATGTTGGCCCAGATGGGCGACAACATCGAGCATGTGATCAGCTACTGGCTGCTCTATCAAAAATTTCATTCGCCGGTGCTCGCCGGTTTTGCCGTCATCAGCCACTGGACGCCGTTTTTATTTTTTGCCGTCTACTTCGGCGCTCTGGCCGACCGCCACGACTGCCGCCGGCTGATTCAAACCGCTCAAGCGATGTACGGCTTGGTGTCGCTCGCCTGGGGCATCTTGTTTCTCACCGATACGATTGAAGTCTGGCATGCTTGCGGGCTCTTGGTGCTGCACGGTTTGTCGGGTGTGCTCGGTCAACCGGCCAGCCAATTGATCATTCACGACATCGTCGGCCGGGAATATTTGCAAAGCGCCGTGCGCTTGAACTCCACCGGGCGCAACATCGCGATTCTTTTCGGACCCGCAGTTGGGGGCGCGACCATGCTGATGTTCGGCGGACCGGCGGGACTGTTCATCAATGTGTTCATGTACGTGCCGACGATTATCTATCTTTTCATCATGCCTTATACCGGCCATGGCCGGGACGATCCCAACGCGCCGAAGCCGGGCCGGGTGAGTCTCGCCAGCGCCTGGCAACTGCTGCGCGAAAGCGCGTCCAATCCAACGATCCTGTCGATGATTCTTTTGGGCGGCGCAACTTCTTTGCTGGTGGGCAACGCCTATCAAGCGCAGATGCCGGAGTTCGCCCACGACTTCGGTCACGACAAGCAAGACCTGGCGTATAGCATCATGCTCGGCGCCAGCGCCGCCGGCGCGGCGGTGGGCGGTCTGCTGCTCGAAGGCAGCGGTTTGCTCAGGGCCAATCCGCGCAACGCGGCGATCTGTTCGATTCTATGGTGCGTGACCATCATCGGCTTCGCCGCGTCGTCGAATTACTATCTATCGGTCGGCTTGCTGTTCTTCGGCGGCTTGCTCAATCTGGCGTTTCTTTCCATGGCGCAGACCTTGGTTCAGCTGCAAGCGCCGGCGCAACTGCGCGGCCGCTTGATCGGTCTATTCAACACGTCGAACAACGGCTTACGCGCTTTCAGCGGCGTCACCGTCGGCGTGGTCGGCGGCTTGATCGGCATCCACTGGTCGCTGGCGATCAGCGCCATGGTGTTACTGGCGGTGACCATCGCGTTGTTCGCGTTGGTGATTCCGGGGAGAGATTCGGTTAGATGATGGAAGAAAACTGGCCGTACGGCACACAAAATAAGATTTCGGAATTCCTCCCGCAATGGCGCGACGGCGCCAAGTTCGGAAATAAAAATTTTTCTTAAAATCTTTGCGCCTTAGCGCCTAAGCGGGAGATTTCTCCGAATCATGCCGCTTGCGTCGCGCTGTGCCGGCGAAACTCGTTTTTCTTTAGCGCTTGATAGCTTTCGAGCAGTTGCTTCTTTTCAGCTTCCGAAATTCCTAATTGCGGCCGGCGCACCATGGCGGTTTTGATCAGACCCTCGTGGTGCAGCACCGCTTTGATGCGCGCCACCGCTTCGACGATCGGTTCGCTGAAGACCAACTCTTTCACCGATTCCAGTTCTTTCTGAATTCGAAACGCTTCGTCGAACTTGCCGGCGCGGCCGGCGAAGTCCATGGCGCCCCATTTTTCCGTCGCGACATTAGCCACGCCGATGAGCGCGCCGTGCGCACCGAGCTGGTAACTCTCGGCGACGAAGCGATCGTTGCCGGTGAGGATGCGCATCGCCGCTTGTTCGCGCTGCAACTGTTTAGCGGTATTCGTAAATAGCTCGATGTCGAAGGACGCCTCTTTGAAGGCGACGACATTTTCGAGTTTGGCGATGCGGCAGACGGTGTCCGGATCGTAATAGTAACTTTTTACCGGTATCTGAAACAGCACGACAGGGAGCTTGGTTTCTCGCGCTAGATCTTCGAAGAAGCGGAGTTTCAAATTATTATCGACCTTGCCCCAGGCGAACAGCAGCGGCGGAAAAATCATCACGCCATCGACGGCAAGATTTTCCAGATCGCGCATGAGCCCTACCGCTTCGTCGGTGGACTGCGGCGCGATGGTGGCGATATGCACTTTGCCGGCGTCGCGGGCGATCTTGCCACAGACTTCGTAGACCTGGCGTTTTTCCTGGATGCTCAGCACCGGGCTTTCGCCGATGCGCGCGCAAGAGACCAGGCCGGCGACACCGGGAAGCGCGGCGAAGTGTTTTGTCAGCCGCGACAAGCTGTCCAGGTCCAAGGAGCCGTCTTGGTTAAACGGCGTGACGTAGGGGATAAACAGACCGCTAAACTTGTCGTGAATCGCTGCCATGAGTTCCTCGCAAAGTCTCAGCTTGAATTTACCGATGGGCCAAGTAGAACAGAATCTGAATCTGTGTTCAAGTTCGCGCCTAAGTTGAAGGGTGATGCAATGATCCAAACTATTTCCTGCGAAGCGGTCGCCGCGTTGATGGCTTCCGACGGTTTGTTTGCCGTGTTCGACGTGCGCGAGCGCGGCGAGTACAACGACTGTCAGATTGCTAACACGACTTCGCTGCCGCGCAGCCAGATCGAGTTTCGCGTTGCCGAGCTGGTGCCGCAGCGAAATATTCCAATCGTCGTCTATGACGAGGGCGGCAAGCGCGCCGCGTTGGCGGCGCAAACGTTGGCGCAACTTGGTTATGAGCAGGTGGCAATTCTTAGCGGCGGCTTAACGGCATGGCAGAGCGAAGGAGGGGAAACCGTCAGCGGCGTCAACGTGCCGAGCAAAGCGTTCGGAGAGAAAGTTCATCGCGAGCGAAATATTCCCGACTTGTCGCCGGAAGAGTTGAAAGGCTTGATCGACAGCGGGGCCGAACTGACGATTCTCGATATGCGCACGCCGGAAGAGTTCGGCAGGTTTTGCATTCCCGGCGGCGTGAACGTGCCCGGCGGCGAGTTGATTCTGTGGGCCGAAGAATTGCGGCACAAGCCGCTGGTGGTTGTTAACTGCGCCGGCCGCACGCGCAGCATCGTCGGCACGGCGGGGCTTCAGCGCTTGGGTTTGACCAACGTGCGCGCGCTACGCAACGGCACCATGGGCTGGGTGCTGGCGGGATTCGTCCTGGAAACCCAACCGGTACGGCGCGGACCAACGGCGCCGGCGAGTAAAGCGTCAGCGCTGGCAACCGCTTTACGTATCGCGGCGGAAGAAAGCCTCGCGTCAATGACGGTTGGCGATCTCATTCGTTCGCATGAAAAAATAAGCTATCTCATCGACGTGCGCTCAGAAGAAGAGTTTGCTTCAGGCCATGTGGGCGGTTCGATCAACGTTCCCGGCGGACAGGCCGTGCAGCGCGCCGATGATTTCGTGCCGGTGCGCAATGGGCAGATCGTTTTCATCAGCAACCAGTCGGCGCGAGCGGTGATGGCGGCGTATTGGTATAGCCGGATGGGTTTCAAGAACGTGTTTTTTCTTCAAGGCGGCTTGGATGCGTGGCGTGCTGGTGGGCAGCAGCTTGCGACCGGCGCGTCGATGACCCAACCGCTGGGATTTGCCGCGGCAAAAGCGGCGGCGCGCTCGATCACCGCGGCGCTATTGCATGACGGGATCGCCACCGGATCGCACCTTGTTCTCGATGTCAGCACCAGTATCGAATATGAAAGCGGCCATCTTCCCGGCGCCAAGTGGATCACGCGCGGTTGGCTCGATATCAAACTAGCGGAGCTGTGTGGCGATCGTGGGCAGCCGATCGTTCTCAGCTGCGCCGACGGCTGGCAGTCGATATTGGCGGCCCGGCAATTAGCACAAGCGGGTTACAACGATGTTGCGGTTCTCGACGGCGGCATGCGCGCATGGAGCGCGGCGGGTTACCGAACCGAAGCGGGATTAACCAATTGTCTCACGCCGCCCAACGACGTCGTGTTGTCGCCGTCGATCCGCGGTAGCAAGCAGGACATGCTGAATTATTTGAATTGGGAGCTGAAGCTGAAGCATTGAGTTGGGTCAGCAGTTGTCGTATTTGGCGCTGGCGAAAAATTTCACGCTTTTTGTGGCGACATCGAATTGGAGCCGCTGCATGTTAGCGAGGTCTTTGCCGTAGACGTGAACTTCGACTGTGTTTTTCTGCGTGACGTTGAGCATTTCGTGGATGTCGTCTTCAGGGACGAGTAACGTCGACACCATTCCGGTTTGGTTTCGATTAACGCTCTTTACTTCCAACTCGGCATAGCCCTTTTTTGAGCGATCGTCCCGTCGTACAAAGCGGGTTTCTTGCAGTTCATTCTCAAGCACGCCGACCAGTCCCCAGGTGTCGTGATTATGCGCTTTGGCGCCGTCGCCGGGTCCCCAGACCACCGAGGTCACGTTGAATAACGGCGCGCGGTGCAGCATGTAGCGGCCGTATACCGTGGCGCCGCGTCTTTTGAATTGCGGCGCGATACAGTCCGGGTTCTTGACCAATTGTGCCAGCAACGGCTTGGCTGCCGCTACAATGTTTTCGGGAGCGGATTGCTCGCGCGTGATGCGATCTAAG